>CXWL01000586.1_pt1 | contig 38098 bp, 35 predicted proteins | sample 590931 | NCBI WGS metagenome assembly CXWL01 (sample SAMEA3498368, study PRJEB10139) | groundwater metagenome | biome: water well; material: biofilm material | place: Germany | collected 2015-04-27 | reverse complement strand
ATCCGCCACCGCTTCCAGACACGCCTGACGGTCGGCCTCGCTCCGAAGCGGCGGCGAAAGCCGCGCAAAGGTGCGGAAATCGGTCACGGCAATGTCCGAAAGGAAGAGATGCGCAGGCGTAATCCCGCAGGTCACGCGCAACCCCTGCGCTTTCGCCGCACGGATGAGCGCAAGGCCGCGCGCGGTCGTTACCTGGCGGAAATGGATGGCCGCACCGGTTTCCTCGACCAGCGCCAGGTCGCGCGCGATCGCCATCGCCTCGGCGCGGGCAGGGGCGCTGGCAAGGCCGAGCCTGGTTGCCGTTTCCCCGGCGCTGGCAACGGCATTGCGGGTCAGCCCCTCATCTTCGGCGTGCGAAATGACCGTCAGGCCGAGCGACGCGGCGTAGGAAAGGACGCGCAGCATCGCCCCCGAATCCGCAACTTGCGCGCGTCCGGTCGCAACGGCGCGGGCGCCTGCGCGGACCATCAGCGCATATTCGGCCAGCTCGCGCCCTTCGAGCCTGCGGGTCGCGGCGGCAAGCGGGTGGACCCAGAGATCGGGCTTGGCCGCCAGAGCCGAACGCTGGACCAGCCCCGGATCGTCGAGCGGCGGAGAGAGGTCGGGCATCAGCGCGACGCGCGTGATCCCGCCGGCGATGCACGCCGCCTTGTCCACTGCGAACACGCCCAGATCGACGATACCGGGGGCCATATGCGCACCCGCCGCGTCGATCCTCGTTGCGGCCTGCGGCGCATCCGCCGCGATCCGGTCTCCCGCGACGGAAAGAGCGCCCCGGCTGATCCCCGCAACCGGATCGACCAGAACGGCGTTGGCAATGAAAAGCCCGGCCTTCATGCCGCAACCCCCCGCTGCCCGCGCGTCAATATGTCGAGACAGGCCATCCGCACCGCGACCCCCATCTCCACCTGTTCGGCAATGACCGAGCGGTTGGCGTCGTCCGCCACATTGCTGGCAATCTCCACCCCCCGGTTCATCGGGCCGGGGTGCATGACCAGCGCATCGGGCTTCGCCCGCTTCAGCCGCTCGTAAGTCAGGCCGTAAAGCGCATGATATTCGCGCGGGGAAGGGACGAACGCCCCGTCCATGCGTTCGTTCTGGAGGCGGAGCATCATCACGACATCGGCATCGGCAAGGCCTTCATCCATGTCGGTGAAGGGCGTGACGCCCATCGCCTCGATCGCTTCGGGGATCAGCGTCGCCGGGGCTACCACGCGCACATCGGCGGCCAGTGCGGTCAGCGCAAGGATGTTGGAGCGCGCCACGCGGCTGTGGGTCACATCGCCGCAGATCGCGACCCTGAGCCCGGCAATGCTGCCCTTGTGGCGGCGGATCGTCAGCGCATCGAGCAGCGCTTGCGTGGGATGCTCATGTCGCCCGTCGCCTGCGTTGAGCACCGGGCAATCGACCTTGTCCGCGATCAGGGCAACCGCGCCCGAACTGCCGTGCCGGATCACCAGCACATCGGACCGCATGGCATTGAGGGTGATCGCCGTATCGATCAGTGTCTCGCCCTTCTTCACGCTCGATTGCGCGGCATGCATGTTGACCACATCCGCTCCCAGCCGCTTGCCCGCGATCTCGAAGCTCAGCAGCGTCCGCGTCGAATTCTCGAAGAATGCGTTGATCTGGGTGAGGCCGCGCAACCGGTCATCATGCTTGGCTGCCTGCCGGTTGTGCACGACCCAATGTTCAGCCTGATCAAGCAGATAGGAGATTTCATGCGGCTGCAAGCCAGCGATCCCGAGCAAATGCCGGTGCGGAAAGGGGGGTGGCGATGTCATTAAAGCGCCGCCTTAGCGGGGGGTGGGGAGAAGGGCAAGGCCATCCTCCCTGTGCGAGGCGCGGGGCGTCAGGGAGGATGCTCGCCGCAGCTTCTCCGCATCCGCTGAGCCAAACTCGGCATATCCAACACATGAGCACGGCGCGCGCTTTTGTGTATATCCTTGCCAGCAAGCCTCATGGCACGCTCTACATTGGCGTCACCAACGACATTGCCCGGCGGGTTGTCGAGCATCGCGAGGGAAGGATTGCGGGCTTTACGAAGAAATATGGTGTCAAGCGGCTGGTTTACGTCGAAAACTATGAAACCGTTCATGAAGCGATCGCACGCGAGAAAGCGATGAAGGAATGGAAGCGCGATTGGAAAATCAAGCGCATCGAGCAGGATAACCCGCTCTGGGATGATCTTTCCGAAACATATTTCGGTCTGCCCAAAATGCCGGAGCGGGCGCGCAAGGCGCCAATGCCGCATCGCGACTGATCTTCTCTCCCGTCATCCCGGCGCAGGCCGGGACCCATAGACAAAAGTGTTGTCAGGATTTGGCGACTATGTTTGGCACTTTGTCCGGTCAGGCCCGTGTCTATGGGTCCCGGCCTGCGCCGGGATGACGGGAGAGGGGCTACCCGTTTTGCAGCCGCTCCTCGCATATCGTTTTCACGACATGTTGAAGCGCCTCGACGCTGGCGGTAGCCTCATCGAGCAGTTCCTTGGTGATGCGGTAATGCTTCGAATAGCGCGCTTCGACATAGGCGCGGCGGATGTGATTGAATGCTCGACGTTCGTAACGCATCCGGCGTGGCCAGATCGGGATCAGGCGCTCGTCCAGCCCTTCTGATCGTGCACGCAGTTCCTTGATGTCGTGGAGCTTCGGGCTGTAGAGCGTGAACGTCAGAAGCACGCAATGATAGGCGCTCTCGATGGCTTGGTGCAGGTTGAAGGCTGCCAGGTTCGACATCTTCTCCGAGGCGGAGAACGCCGCGAGCTTGCTGGAATCAACGCTCCGCTGAAACCACTGCTCGAAATACCCCGTCGCCTCCTCAAGCTCCTCTTCCTTCGAAAGATTGCCCGGCTTCTTTAGTTCCTTGGTATCGAACTCATAGAGAACGATCCCGTCGCGGTGGATGTCGACAAAGAACGGTCTTCCCCTGCGAAGCTGGTCGTTGACGTCCTGCAGGTCGTGAAACACCGGGCGATAGGGATGCCTGAGCGCGCCGAGCGACTGTTCGAAGGTGAGCGCATCGGTGGTTGCGCGCCACCAGTCGTCGTCGGCCAGATTGCGGTGGCTGACGACGACCAGCAGGTCATAGTCGGATCGGTATCCGGTGTTCACATCCAGCCTTGGCGTGCCGCGCGCCATTGAACCGAACAGGATGATCTTGAGGATGCGCCCTTCCTTGCGCTTCGGCGATGCCTTGCCCTTGATCGCCTTGGCGAATTCCTCGCGGATGATCTGCACGCCGCGCTCAAGCTGCCGCCGCAAATGCGGGCGAAGATGATCATAGTCCTTGCGCACGCTCTTCGTTTAGCGCCAAGACGCAAAGGGGGGAAGCTGCGACGGATTTTGTGGCGCGCTCTGCTGATCTACCCCATCATCAGCGCATCGATCGCGCCTTGCAGGATATAGGCCGCCGCAGCACTATCCACGCGCTCGGCGCGTTTGGCGCGGGAGACGTCGGCCTCGATCATCTGGCGTTCGACCGCCTGGGTGGACCAGCGCTCGTCCCAGAGCAGGATGGGGAGGCCGAGCGGTTCCACATTGCGGGCGAAGGCGCGGGTCGATTGGGTGCGCGGGCTGTCGCTGCCGTCGAGATTCAGAGGCAGGCCGATGACGATGCCTTTGACCGCTTGCGCTGCGATCATCCTGGTGAGCAGCGCCTTTTCCACGCTGAACTTGCTGCGGCGGATAAGGTCGGCCGGGCTCGCGATCGTCCAGCCTGCATCGCACAGCGCGGTGCCGATCGTTTTCGTCCCGACATCGAGGCCGATCAGCCGTCCGCCCGATGGCAGGGCCTCCCGGAAGGCGCTCTTTTCGGCCGTGATCACGGCGCGACGAACGCCGCCAGCCGCCGTGCGGCATCGGCCCGGATGTTGGCCCAGAACATGCTGTAATCATACACGTGATAATTGTTGCCCGGCAGGATGTAGGGGCCAAGCTCTGGTGGCTCTCCCACCAGCAACAGGCCGCGCCCGGCGCAGCGGGCGGGGATCCTGCCCACCTCGAACGTCGCGGTCTTGAGGTCGTCCGAAGGGATGGTGCTGCCCAGATTTGCCGCCGCGGGTGCGGCGCTGTCCGGCATGCCCGTAATCGGGTTGGTGCAGAGCATGGGCGTTCCCTTGCGCGGCCGTCCGGTCAGGCCGGTGCTGTCATCGAAGGTCTTGAGGAGCAGTTCGGGCTCGGCAGGCTCGGCAAAGCTCTGCCAGCTCATGATGCAGCCCGCGGCTTCGGGGCCGGAACAGGCAGGCAGGCCGAGCGCCGGAATATCGACCTCGACAGAGACCGGCCAGCCAATGACATAGGCAGCGACGATGCGCCTTGCCACCGGCTGGCCCGCCACGCGATCCTTCAGGAGCCGGGTCAGGTGGAGCGCGCCCTGGCTGTGCCCGGCAAGAATGATCGGGCGCTGGGGATCGATGCTGGCAACGAACGCGTCGAACGCGGCCAGCACATCGAGATAGGCTGCATCGAGCGCCAATTGCGCTTCCTTCTTGCCCGTCAGGAACGCGCCGAAGGTCGCCTGGCGATAGCGCGGCGCCCAGACCTCGCCTGCGGCGGTGAAGACGCTCGCCTGCCCGCGCACGAACAGCGCGGCGCGCTCATTGCCTTCCTTGTCGTCGAGCGGCGCATTCCAGGCGGCGCGGTTGAGGTAGGAGGTCGGGTGGATGAAAAAGACGGCCGCCTTGCCCGGGGCCGTGGCCTTCACGTCGGGCGGAAGCCACAGGGCGGGATTGCCGGGAATGTCCGGACGGGCGATCCACAGTTTCGGGCGGTCATAGGCATTGACGCCCTTCGGCCTTTCGAAGGTTGCGGTAGGCACCATTGCCGCGCGCATCAGCTGCAGCCCGAACAGGCGATAGGCGATTGCGGCGGCGATCACGAGGCCGATCAGGACGGCGACGATGTAGAGGAACTTGCGGGCCATTCCGGGCTCCTATGCCGCCGCCTCGCCAAAGTCCAACAGCGGCTGGGCGGGTTCGGGCGCGTCCCCGGTATCAAGATTGGAAAGCGTCACGCCGAGCAGCCGGACGCCCTCCTGCAGTGGCAGGAGCGCGCCGAGCAGCAGCCGGACGGTTTCCTCGATCGCTTCGGTGTCAGAGATCGGGTGCGTAACCGATCGGCTGCGGGTCACCGTCTTGTACCTGGCCGTGCGCAGCTTGAGCGTCACCGTCCGTCCGGCAACGTCATATTTGCCGCACCAGCGGGCAACCGAGGCGATGAGGGGGCGAAGCTCGGCCATGCACGCCTCACCGGTCATCAGGTCATCGCCGAATGTCGTTTCGGAGCCGACCGATTTTCGTTCCTGATGCGGGTTGACCGGGCGGTAGTCGATCGCGCGCGAGGCCCAGTAATAATAGCCGCCCGACTTGCCGAAATGCCGGTCAAGAAATTCGCGGGTCTGTGCCCGGATGTCTGCCCCGATCACCAGCCCGAGCCGTTCCATCTTCGCGGCGGTTGCCGGCCCGACGCCATAGAATTTGCGCACCGGCAGCGCGGCGACGAAGTCCGGCCCTTTGGCGGGCGGAATGACGCAGAGGCCGTCGGGCTTGTTCTGGTCCGACGCAATCTTGGCGATGAACTTGTTATAGGACACGCCGGCGGAGGCGGTCAGTCCGGTCTCTGCGCGGATCGCGGCCCGGATATCCTCGGCAATCTGCGTGGCCGACGAGATGCCCTTCAGGTTTTCGGTCACATCCAGATAGGCCTCATCAAGCGAAAGCGGCTGGACGAGCGGGGTATAGCGTTCGAAGATGTCGCGGATCTGGCGCGAGACCTGGCGATAGACCTCAAAACGGTGCGGCACGAAGATCAGGTCCGGGCATAGCCGCCGCGCCCGCGCCGATGCCATCGCCGATCGCACCCCGAACACCCGCGCCTCATAGCTTGCGGCTGCCACCACCCCGCGTGGCCCCATCCCGCCGACAGCAACCGGCTTGCCCCGCAGTTCGGGATTATCGCGCTGCTCGCACGACGCGAAAAAGGCATCCATGTCGATATGGATGATCTTGCGGACGGGGGTATTGTCGTTCACGCTGCGTTCTATATCGCAAACCGGCGATGGCGGTAAACCCTAGCCGTTGGCCTTCGCAAACCGCGTGTCCGCAACGCTCCAGTTGGTCGTGGCCATATAGGCATCGACATAGGCGCCGGCCTTGCTGCCATAATCGATCGCATAGGCATGTTCGAACATGTCGAGCACCAGCAGCGGCGTACCGCCGGCAAAGGCCATTTTATGGTCATTGGCCCATTGGTTGATGAGCCTGCCGTCGCGTTCCATCCAGTTGAGTACGACCCAGCCCGAGCCGCCGCCCAGTGCCTTGCCCATCGCGCTGAATTCTAGCCGCCATTTGTCCATGCTCCCGAAATCGCGCTCGATCGCGGCAGAGAGCTTTGTGCCCGGCGCGACAGGCGCGCCGAGGCAGGAGAAATAGAGTTCGTGGAGAAACATCGAATTCTGCGCGATCAGTTCCTCGCGCTTCAACCCGTTGATCAGGAAACCCGGGACGCCTGCCAGGTCCAGCTTGGCAAATTCACCCTGAATGCTGCCGATCCTCTTCACTGCGCTGACATAGTTGTTGTCGTGATGGCTGGTCAGCAGCTTTTCGGACAGGCCCGCAATCGTCTTGGGATCGAAGGGCAACGGCTTGGGGGTATAGGCGGGTGCGGCTGTCCTGGCCTGCGCCATTGCAAGGCCGGGTGCCAGTGCGGCCGCGCCCAGTGTTGCCGCCAGAACTTCGCGTCGATCAAGGCTGAGTTCGGTCNNAGGGCGAGTGATAGCGGCCCGCCCCATGTCCGTCGATAGCGCAACCGTCCGCAAGATCGCCTCGCTCGCCCGCATTGCCACCAGCGATGCCGAGATTGAGGCGATGGTGCCCGAACTCAACAACATCCTTGGCTGGATCGAGCAGCTTGGCGAGGTGGATACGTCCGCCGTGCAGCCGATGACGGCGGTGATCGCCAACACCCTCAGGCTGCGCGACGATGCCGTGACCGACGGCAATATCCGCGACAAAGTTCTGTCCAACGCCCCCGCGCCGGAACATGGGTTCTTCGGCGTGCCGAAAGTGATCGAATAATGGCCCTGCTCACCGATCTCGGTATTGCCGCGCTTCGGGACGGCTTTCGCGCAGGCGATTTTTCTGCGCGCGAAGTGGCCGATGCCTTCAACGCCGCCGTTGCCGGTGCAAAGGCGCTCAATGCCTTCATCGTCGAAACCCCCGACCACGCGATTGCCGCCGCCGAACAGGCCGATCGTGATCGCAGCGAGGGCAATGTCCGCGCCCTGTCCGGCGTTCCCATTGGCATGAAGGACCTGTTCTGCACCAAGGGCGTGCAGACAACGGCCGCGAGCCATATCCTCGAAGGCTTCGTCCCTGAATATGAATCGACCGTCTCGGCGCGGCTCTGGGCCGCGGGCGCGGGGATGCTGGGCAAGCTCAACATGGACCAGTTCGCGATGGGCTCCTCTAACGAGACCAGCGCGTTCGGCAATGTAATCTCGCCCTGGCGGCGCAGCGACGGCGGCAATGCCCCATTGGCTCCCGGTGGCTCGTCGGGCGGATCATCCTCGGCGATTGCCGCGCGGATCGTGCCCGGAGCGACCGGCACAGATACAGGTGGCTCGATCCGCCAGCCTGCGGCATTTACGGGAATTTCTGGGATCAAGCCGACCTATGGCCGCTGCTCGCGCTGGGGCGTGGTGGCGTTTGCCTCCTCGCTCGATCAGGCAGGTGCGATGGCGCATGATGTGCGCGATTGCGCGATCCTGCTTGAGGCAATGGCCGGCTTCGACCCCAAGGATTCGACCTCGCTCGACTTACCCGTGCCCAATTGGGAAGCCGCGCTCTCGGGCGACCTCAAGGGTAAAAAGATCGGCATCCCGAAAGAGTATCGCGTCGATGGCATGCCCGCCGAAATCGACGCGCTGTGGGAACAGGGCATCGCCTGGGTGAAGGATGCGGGCGCCGAAGTGGTCGAGGTTTCGCTCCCCCACACCAGATATGCGCTGCCCGCCTATTACATCATCGCGCCCGCCGAAGCCTCGTCCAACCTCGCCCGCTATGACGGTGTGCGATACGGCCTGCGCGACTTGCCCGACGGGGCGGGCTTGCAGGACATGTATGCCGCCACCCGCGCGGCGGGCTTCGGCGCGGAGGTCAAGCGCCGCATCATGATCGGGACCTATGTGCTCTCGGCCGGGTTCTACGACGCCTATTACACCCAGGCGCAAAAGGTCCGCACGCTGATCGCCCGCGATTTCGACGCCGCCTGGGAATTGTGCGACCTGCTCCTGACGCCGACGGCGCCGTCCGCCGCCTTCGCGCTGGGCGAAAAGAGCGCCGATCCGCTGGCGATGTATCTCAACGACGTCTTCACAGTGCCCAGCTCGCTCGCGGGCCTTCCCGCCATGTCTGTGCCCGCCGGGTTGGATGGCGCGGGCCTGCCGCTCGGCCTTCAGGTGATCGGCAAGGCATTGGACGAACAGGGCGTGCTGAATGCCGGCCTTGCGCTCGAACAGCGCGCAGGTTTCACCGCACGACCGGAGGCATGGTGGTAAGATGAGCGATTACAGAATCCACGGCGCAACCGGCGAATGGGAGGTCGTGATCGGCCTTGAGGTTCATGCCCAGATCACATCGCACGCCAAGCTGTTTTCGGGCGCTTCGACCGCGTTCGGGTCGGAGCCGAACACCAATGTCTCGCTCGTCGATGCGGCGATGCCGGGGATGCTGCCTGTGCCGAACGGCGAGTGCGTCAGGCAGGCCGTCCGCACCGGCCTTGCCATCGATGCCCAGATCCACCGCTGGAGCCGGTTCGACCGCAAGAATTATTTCTACGCCGATCTGCCGCAGGGCTACCAGATTTCGCAGCTCTATCATCCGATCGTCGGCGAAGGATCGCTCACCGTTGAAACCGATGAGGGCGGGAAGATCATCGGCGTCGAGCGCATCCATATCGAGCAGGATGCGGGCAAGCTGATGCACGACCAGCATCCGACCATGTCCTATGTCGATCTCAACCGCTGCGGCGTCGCGCTGATGGAAATCGTCTCGAAGCCCGACATGCGCTCGCCCGCCGAAGCCGGGGCCTATGTGAAGAAGCTGCGCGCGATCCTGCGCTATGTCGGCTCGTGCGACGGCAATATGGAGCAGGGCTCGATGCGCGCCGATGTGAACGTGTCGGTGCGGAAGCCGGGCGATGAATTCGGCACGCGGACCGAGACGAAGAACGTCAATTCGGTGCGCTTCATCCAGCAGGTCGTCGAATATGAGGCACGGCGTCAGGTCGACGTGATCGAAGAAGGCGGGAGGATCGTCCAGGAAACGCGGCTGTTCGATCCGGACAAGGGCGTGACCCGCTCGATGCGCTCGAAGGAAGACGCGCACGATTATCGCTACTTCCCCGATCCCGATCTGCTGCCGCTGGTGCTGACGGAGGAATTTGTTGAAGCGTGCAAGGCAAGCCTGCCTGAGCTGCCTGATGCCAAGCGCGCGCGCTATGTCGATGTGCTGGGCATCCCGCCCTACAATGCCGACGTCATCACGTCGGACGTCGAGACGGCGCGCTGGTATGAATCGCTGCTGGCGGCGGGCGCTGAAGCCAAGGCCGGGGCAAACTGGCTGACCTCCGAACTGTTCGGCGCGCTCAACCGGCTGGGCAAGGATATTGGCGATAGCCCGGTCAGCCCTGCACAGGCGGCGGCGCTGCTGGGCCTTGTGGCCGACGGCACGATTTCGGGGTCGCTTTCGAAACAGGTGTTCGAGATCATGCTCGAAACCGGCGACGATCCGGCGAAGATCGTCGAGGAAAAGGGTCTGAAACAGACCAGCGACACCGGCGCGATCGAGGCGGTGATCGCCGAAATCCTTGCTGCCAATGCCGACAAGGTCGAACAATATCGGGGCGGCAAGGAAGCCCTGTTCGGCTTCTTCGTCGGACAGACGATGAAGGCGATGGCCGGCAAGGCCAATCCCAAGGTGGTGAATGACCTGCTGAAAAATGCTTTGGGTTAACGCCGCAACCTTTACTTTTATGGGTTTTGGGAGCATATAAGCATCAAGGAGTGCTGATATTATGCTCGCGAATTTCCTCGAAGCGGTTCATCAAGGCAACATGATTGCGCCCAAGCTGATGGCGGCGGAGTTGCGTGTGCCGATGACGGAGTTGGCCAAGCTCGCCCGGGTGAACCGCAATACGCTCTCGACCAAGGCCGGTTCGGCGGCGGTGCAGGCCGGGCTGGGCGCGATTGCGCGGATCATCGCGAAGGCCGCCGAACTTGCGGGCGATGAGGGGCGGGCGATCATCTGGTTCCGCCATCAGCCGATTACCGGCTTCGATGGCAAGACGGCCGAGGAACTGGTTGAAGCAGGCCAGGCCGATGCCGTGATCTGGCATCTCGAAAGCCTTGAAAACGGCGTTTACGCGTAAAGGCGCGGCCCGCGATGCTCGGCCCGCTTCGTGCCCGTTTCTGGCGGATGCTGAGCGTGCGCTGGCAGCGCGAACCGCTCTCGGGGGCAGGCGCGGGCAAAACAGGCGGGCGCTGGAACCGGGTGGGTCAGCCAGCGCTTTACCTGTCGCGCGATCACGGCACCGCGATTGCGGAGTTCCACCAGATGCTTGTCCGTCCCGGCACACTGGTTGCCTATGAAATCGCATCAGGTGCTATCGCCGATTTGACGGACAAATCCTTCTTTTCCGCACATTTTCCGGCGCTCGCGGAGCACGAAGTCGTGAATTGCCAATGGCGCGAGATATGGAAACTCGAGAATCGCGAACCGCCAACATGGGCGCTCGTCGATAGTTTGCGATCAGCGGGTGCCGTCGGCGCACTCGTTCCCTCCGTGCAACAGCGTGGCGGGGTCAATCTGGTTCTCTGGGAATGGTCCGGCAAATCGGGCACGGATGCCCATATTCGCGTCATCGATCCGGAATCCGAACTGGCAGGACAAGGATGACCTTTTCGACGTCTTCGCCGGCGCTATGATGAGGGCGATGGCCGACAGGGCCAATCCCAAGGTGGTGAAAGAGTTGCTGAAGAAGGCGCTTGCCTAGCAGAGGCTCTTGAAGCTACTAATTCGCAGGCCCGTTTGCTTGTCAGGCAAATTGCTCATTATTTGTGGGAGAATAGTATGAGCGTTAAAAGATTTGCACTTTCGTGTGCGTTTGCTGCGTCTATTTTGGGCCTGACCTGTTCCGCTACTGCTGGCGAGTCTCGTGATTCGGCGAACACGCTTACGCACGGGATGGTTCAGATGACGTTGAAAGTCGGTGAGACTTCCCAACTTGAGGTCGCCGAGGCTTTTGGTGCTCCCAATATAACAACGATTGATGCGCAGGGCCAAGAGGTTTGGATATATGATCGGCACGCCACCGTGACTGCGTCGAAAGATTCTGGCTTCTCCATCGGCATGCTGCTGGGCGGCGGGGGTGGAGGAGTCGGCGGAGGCGCTGGCTTGGGCTTTGGATCGTCCAAGAGCAAGGCGAGCCAGTCGAGCCGCAGCATGACCCTGATAATCAAGTTTGGATCGAACAAAATTGTCTCCGACTTCAAGAGCCGGACGAGTTCATTTTAGTCAATTCAGGGGGCGTCATGTCAAAATCGAAGCTAGCTTTTGCCGTAGCCGCTATCGGGGTTGCGGCGTTCTCGTCGCCCTCGCTGGCCAAGAAGAAACCCCAACCAACCGGCCTTGAGTTGCAACAAATTCAAGCGCGTGATTTTGAAGCGCCAAAGAATGTGACGTTTGCCGCCGTAATGTCCGTGTTGCAGGATTCGGGGTACAGAATCGGCTCAGCGGATCGGGATACCGGGCTGATCACGGCAAGTGCATCCACTAAAACCAAGATGACTTGGCTTCCTTTCATAGGGCTTGGCACATCCAAAAAGACACCAGTTGTTTCCGCATTTGTCGAAGACAGAGGGCCGAGCTTTTCTCGTGTCAGGTTGAATTTCGTGATGGGTAAAATTTCGAACAACAATTCCTTTGGCGGGGTAACGGACGAAGAGCCGATCCTAGATCCGGCAGTCTATCAAGACGCGTTCGAGAAGATCAATCAGGCTGTTTTTGTGCGACAGTCACTGGATGCGCCCGCTCCGGCTGCGGTCCCGNNAACGCGTTATAGAGCCGCGCCTGACTGGGCTCGTGCGGGCGTGGCGGAACTGGTAGACGCGCCAGATTTAGGTTCTGGTATCGCAAGGTGTGGGGGTTCGAGTCCCTTCGCCCGCACCAGTGGAGCCGCCGCACCGTTGCGGGCCGTTTCACATTGAGAATTAAGGATTGATTGGCAGACCATGCAGATTGTCGAGACGTTGAACGAAGGCCTGAAGCGCGGCTATACGCTGACCATCAAGGCCAAGGATATCGAAGCCCGCGTCGAAGGGGAGATCCGCAAGGTCGCGCCGCAGATGCGGATGCCCGGCTTCCGCCCCGGCAAGGTTCCGGCCAATCTCGTCCGCAAGATGCACGGTGAATCGATCCAGGCCGATGCGCTCAACAGCTCGATCCAGGAAGGCGTGCAATCGCTCGTCGCCAAGCAGAAGCTGCGCCCCGCCATGTCGCCTTCGGTCGAACTGGTCGATGGCTATGCGCACGGCAAGGATGCCGAACTCAAGGTCGCACTGGAAGTGCTTCCCGATGTGCCGGCGGCAAGCATCGACGGGCTGAAGCTCGAACGGCTGACGGTCGAAGCCGATGAAGCGGCCATCGATGCGGCGGTCATGGATCTCGCCAATCAGCAAAAGACATATGAAGACGCGCCCAAGGGCCACAAGGCTGCACTTGGCGATCTCGTGATCGTCGATTTCCTCGGCAAGATCGACGGCGTCGAATTTGACGGCGGCAAGGGCGAAGGCGCTGGCATCGAACTCGGTTCGGGCCGGATGATCCCGGGCTTTGAAGAAGGCATGATCGGCGTTACGGCCAATGAGGAAAAGACCATCAAGGTCACTTTCCCCAAGGAATATTCGGTCGATTATCTCAAGGGCAAGGCTGCAACCTTCGATCTCGTCATCAACGATGTCCGCGTGGCGAAGGAAGCCAAGGCGGACGATGCATTCGCCAAGTCGCTCGGGCTTGAAGGGCTTGAGCAGCTTCGCGGGCTGTTCAAGGGCCAGATCGAGCAGGAACTGAACGGGCTGACGCGCACGCACATGAAGCGCCGCCTGCTCGACCAGCTTGCCTCTGCGCATGATTTCGAGGTGCCGCCCTCGATGGTCGAGGCCGAATTCGACCAGATCTGGAAGCAGCTCGAACATGAGGCCGGCCATGAGGCCGATCCGGCAGCGGCGCTTGCCGAAATGGAAGCCGAAAAGGACGAGTATCGCGACATCGCCGTGCGCCGCGTCCGGCTTGGGCTGTTGCTTTCGGAAATCGGCCGCGAGAACAAGATCGAGATTTCGAGCGCCGAGATGAGCCGCCTGATCCAGCAGGCCGCCCAACAATATGATCCCAAGGATCGCCAGCGCTTCGTCGAATATGTGCAAGCCGATGCGATGGCCTCAGCCCAGCTCCGCGCGCCGCTCTATGAAGACAAGGTGGTCGATTTCCTCTTTGCCAAGGCCGAAATCACCGACCGTGCCGTGACCCGCGCCGAACTCGAAGCCGCGATCGAGGCCGAAGAGGATGAAGGCCATGTCCACGGCCCGGGCTGTGGACATGATCATCAGGATCACGCTCCCAAGGCGAAAAAGGCGGCGGCTCCCAAAAAGGCTGCTGCCAAGAAGGACGCCGCGCCTGCCAAGGCTGAAGCGGCGCCTGCAAAGCCTGCTGCCAAGAAGGCGGCACCGAAGGCCGACGCCAAGCCCGCCGCCAAAAAGGCGCCTACGAAGAAGTCGAAATAGCTACGCTTTTGCCATTCGGGCCGGGGTCGACACTTCGATAGCCTGTTCATGACAGGCAGGGATGAGGGTCGGCCCCCATCCCCGCCGGTTCATGATGCCTGACGGCTATGCCCCGCCAGACGAACTCGAACTGCTGCTGCTTGAGCTGTCGCTGCCATCGCAAAGCCAGAAGAGGCACAGCCCGAGAGCCACGCCGCCACCGAGTACCCAGGGCACCCAGCTTTTGCCCGTGAAGCCCAGCCTCTCCCCATCGGGGCCGCGTGCGCCGGATTCCCTGAGGCCAAGTTTCGTGTAATGGGTCACCACAGGCTGGCCGGCAAAGGCGAGTTCGGCCTTGTAGGACGGGGCAATGCTCGCCGCGAACAGCCCCGAGGCAAAGCGGTTACCGTCAGCGCGGACGAAGACCGGGCCTGCACTCACTTTCAGGCGCAACCTGTCCTCTCCGCGAACGACGCGATTGTCGCCGAACCGCAGCGTGACGCTTGCCTGGCCGCCAACGCTCCGATGCATGGCCATGCCGCTTGAATCATAGACTCTAAGGCCCGGATCCTCGGCGGCCTGTGCCGTCGCCGTACCGATCAGCGCCAGCGCCGTCATCGCGGAAAATATCGCTTTGTGCATGATAAAACTCCCTGTTTAGGTGGTGCAACTACGCATACGCAACCAAGGTCCAGGTAGATGTGCCGAACATGGCACAATCACAGCGCGGCGGCAATGCCGGGCTCGCCTTGCCCGGGGGGCTGAATTTAATCGAAATTTACCATGTTTGGGGCTAGGAGCGCGGGCATGACCGAGAATTCCCTGCGCATCGCCGTGCTGCTGCCCTGCTACAATGAAGCGGCCGCGATTGCCCAGACGGTTGCCGACTTCCGCGCAGCACTGCCGGGTGCCGTGATCTATGTTTATGACAATAACAGCAGCGACGCGACGCGCGAGATTGCGGCTGCGGCAGGGGCCATCGTCCGCACGGAACGGATGCAGGGCAAGGGCCATGTCGTCCGCCGCATGTTCGCCGATGTCGATGCCGACATCTATGTCATGGCCGATGGCGATGCGACCTATGAAGCCGCAGCGTCACCTGCGCTTCTCCGCCAGCTGATCGATGACAATCTGGATATGGTGGTGGGCGCACGTAGGTCGGAAGTCGAAGCGGCCTATCGCCGCGGACACCGGCTCGGCAATGCCATGCTGACGGGCATGCTGGCCCGCATCTTCGGCCGCAGCTTTACCGACATATTGTCGGGCTACCGGATTTTCTCGCGGCGCTTCGTGAAAAGCTTTCCGGTCCTGTCCTCGGGTTTCGAGATCGAGACCGAAATCAGCGTCCACGCGCTCGAACTGCGGATGCCCGTGGCCGAGCAGGTGACGGCCTATGCCGCACGGCCCGAAGGCTCGGAATCGAAGCTCAACACCTGGCGTGACGGCTTCCGGATCCTCAATACGATCCTGACATTGTTCCGCTATGAACGGCCGTTGCAATTCTTCGGGGTGATTGCCGCCATCTTCGCGTTGATGGCGATCATGCTGGCGGTGCCGCTTTTCATCACCTTCATGAAGACCGGGCTTGTCCCGCGCTTCCCGACCGCAATTCTGGCGACCGGGCTGATGATCCTGTCTGCCCTCAATGCCATGTGCGGGGTCATTCTTGACACCGTTGTGCGCGGGCGGCTCGAAGTAAGGCGGCTGGCTTATCTTGCCTACCGGGCGCCCTCGCAAGATTAGAACCGATCCTCAACAGTGTGGCATTAGGGCAACGAATGTAACGAAATCGGTTTCGCATAGCCGTTATCCATTTCACAACCAGCTACGCAACTGGCACCTTGCATTCATTGGAACGCCGGGCCGTCGGCCGGCTGTTCGCTCAGACAGGATTGGGAGATCCAATGAAACACCTCAGCAACTTGCGGGCGCGACCCGCTTCGATGGCCATGGCCATATGCCTTTTGGCGACCGTCAATCCCGCACAGGCGCAAACCGCGCCCGCCGAGGAAAAGGGCGGCGAAGAGATCATCGTCACCGGGTCGCGCATCCGGCATGATCCGCTCGATCAGGCGGCACCTGTCGTTTTTGTCGACAATGAAGATATTGCGCGCACCGGACTGAGTTCGGTTGCCGACGTTCTTCAGCGCCTGCCCAGTTCGGGTGGCGCGCTCAACGGCAAGTTCAACAATAGCGGCAATTTCGGCAACCCGCCGGACGGCGGCGGCGTCGGTGCCGGCGCGGCTGAAATCGACCTGCGCTTCCTTGGCTCGCGACGTACGCTCGTGCTTGTCGATGGCCTGCGCTATGTGAACGGCGCTTCGGCGTCGGGCATTCCTGGATCGACCGATCTCAATTCGATCCCCGAGGGGCTGGTGGACCGGGTTGAAGTGCTGCTGGACGGCGCTTCGCCCATCTATGGCTCGGACGCGATTGCGGGCGTGGTCAACATCATTACCAAGAAGAATTTCGATGGCCTCGCCGCCTCGGCGCAGGTCGGCCAATACCGCAAGGGCGACGGCACGACACAGAATTACGGGCTGACCTGGGGCACCAAGAATGACGATAACGGCACAACGCTGGTCGTGGGCCTCAATTACGTGAAGCAGGAAAGGGTCAGTTCCGCAGACCGGAGCATTTCGCTGTTCCCCAATCCGGGTTCGACCAGCTGCTTGGGCGGCGGTTGCAGCTCGGCAACGCCGCTGGGCCGCTTCCTCGTCAACAACCCGGAAGATGGCACCGGCCTGAACCTCACGCTCAAGAGCGCGGTTGGCGGCAGGCCGCGCTTCGATCCCGACGACCCGACCGGACCGAATAGCGATTTCAAGGGTTTCACCACGCTTGATCGCTTCAACTTCGCGCCGTTCAACCTGATCCTGACGCCAAGCGAGCGTTATGGGGTGTTTGTCAATTTCGGGCAGGACCTTGGCAGCCGCACGCATTTCGCGTTCAAGGGCGTTTACAATCGCCGCAATTCGCGGAATCAGGCCGCACCGATCCCGCTGTTCGTCGGGCCGGACTCGGGCAACGGCAATTTGCTCGATACGATCTCGATCGATGTGACAAACCCGTTCAATCCCTTCGGCGTCACGCTCGATTCTGGCGCGAATGGTGGCACCCGCAACTATGATTTCATTGCGCGGCGCTTCGTTGAAGTCGGCACCCGCCGCTTTGCACAGAGCGTCGACACCTATTATTTTGCGGGCACGCTCGACGGTTCGTTCGACATTGGCGAGCGGGAATGGCACTGGGATGCCAGCGCGATCTACTCCGAAAACAACGCCAAACAGGTATTCTTGGGCAACGTCAACGCCCAGCGCCTGCAACAGGCGCTGGGGCCGGTTGCGGCCTGCACGGGCGCTTGCGTTCCCTTCAACATTTTCGGCGGGGCAGGGTCGATCACCCAGGCCCAGATCGACTTTGTGACCTTTGTCGAGCGCGATCGCAGCCGCCAGACGCTGAAGGACTTTACGGCCAACCTGACCGGCGACCTGTTCGATCTGCCGGCCGGGCCGGTTGGCCTGGCGGTTGGTGTCGAACACCGGGTGCTGAAGGGCTCGTTTGACCCCGATCCCATCGTTGCGGCAGGGTTTGGTTCGGACATTCCGGCCCAGCCCAGCAGCGGCGGCTTCAATGTCAATGAAATCTATGGTGAATTGAGCATTCCGCTGCTCAAGGACAAGCCCTTCTTCGACACGCTCGACCTGTCGCTTGCGGCTCGTTATTCCGATTATTCGACATCGGGCAGCGAAGCCACGTTCAAGGGCGGCGTCAATTGGCGCCCGGCACAAGACCTGTTGTTCCGTGGCACCTTTGCCCAGGGTTTCCGGGCACCAAGCATCGGCGAACTGTTCGGCACGCCGTCGCGTTTCGACCAGGAACTGGTCGATCCCTGTTCGGGCCTGAACGCCGGCACACCGGCCAATGTGCGGACCAACTGCATCGCGCAGGGGGTTCCGGCCAATGGCAGCTATGTGCAGAACAATCCGCAGCTTCCGGTCGTGACCGGCGGCAACCGGAACCTGAAGGCGGAAACCTCGGACAGCTATGTCTTCGGGACGGTCTATGCCCCGGCATGGCTCAAGGGTGCTTCGCTGGAGGCGAACTACTACCACATCAAGGTGGACGGTGCGATCCAGGCAATCGGTGCGGATACCCTGCTCGGACGGTGCGCCAACACCAATGATGCCTTGAGCTGTGCGGCGATTACCCGGACCTCTTCCGGGGCCATCTCGCAGATTCGCGGGCTTCTCCAGAACATCGCCGGCATCCGCACTTCGGGGATCGACGCGACGCTCAGGTGGCGCACCGGGGAAACCGGGATCGGGAAATTCGGTTTCTTCGTCGCCGCCAATTTCCTGCTTGATTATACGATCACGGTTCCGGCAACCACCGGCGTGACGGTCATCAAGCGCGAAGGGACAGAGCAGGGAAGCCCTGACCAGGCCTTCCCGAAGTTGAAGTCCAATGCGACGATCGACTGGGCATCGGGAGATTTCACGGCATCGGTAACCGGGCGCTACATCTCTGGAGTGACGGAAAGCCAGGCCGCGAATTCGCTCAAGCGCAAATTCTATACCGATTTCCAGATCGGCTGGACGCCCGGTCTGTTCGGGGATCGTGTTGGGCTTACGCTCGGGGTCAACAACCTGTTCAACGTCGGCCCGCCGCCATGCGTCAGCTGCGGCCTGAACAATTTCGACCCGACAACCTATGACGTTCCCGGGCAGTTCGGTTATGCCCGCGTCACGTTCAAGATGTAGTGTAATCTGGACCCGTCCCTGCTTTGGCAGGGACGGGTTCCGCTTGCCGCACGGCGGCGATCAGAATTTGACCTGGTCGATCTTGGTGATGACCTTGCCGAGAATGCCGTAGGTCTTGGCCTCTTCGGTCGACATCCAGTAATCGCGTTCAATGTCCTCGCGGACCCGCTCGATCGACTGACCGGTCCGGTCGGAAATGACCCGGGCGAGGCGTTCGCGCATTTTCACTATTTCCTGTGCCTGGATGGCGATATCGCCTGCGCGGCCCTGCGCACCGCCCGAGGGCTGGTGGATCAGGAAGCGGGTATTGGGCAAGCAGTAGCGCCGCGCCTTTTCTGCACCCAGGAAGATGTGCGTTCCCGCGCTCGCGACCCAGCCCGTGCCGATGACGGCAACGGGCGATTCGATAAAGGCGATCAGGTCGTGGATCGTATCGCCCGATTCGACATGGCCACCGGGCGAATTGACGAAAATCTTGATCGGATCATGGCTCAGATGGTCGAGATAAAGCAATTGGGCGGAGACGATCTGCGCAAGTTTCTGGTCAATACTGCCAAAGATCAGGACCGTGCGCGCCTCAAGGAACTTGCTCATCAATATGCCGCTGGAGCCGGGCTGATCATCCTCTTCCTCATTTGTCGATATGCCGGGAAGGCTGGTGCCCGATGCAATCATCTGTGCGCTCCTGTGCTCGTTTCCCCTACCGACTAGCTGCGCCCCTTGGCAGGCGCAAGCCGAAGGGCTTGAACATCTGCAAACTAGGCCAGATATAGGCGGTGCAATTCATCCAAGGATTTTTCATGCATCCGTTAGATTCCCTGATCCCCATTGTTATCGAACAGTCGAACCGTGGAGAGCGCAGTTTTGACATTTTTTCGCGGTTGTTGCGCGAGCGGATCATCTTCGTGACCGGCGGAGTCGAGGACAATATGGCCTCGGTCGTCACCGCCCAGCTCCTGTTCCTTGAATCGGAAAATCCGAAAAAGGACATCTGGATGTACATCAACTCGCCGGGCGGGGTGGTGACAGCCGGCATGGCGATCCACGATACGATGCAATATATCCGCCCCAAGGTCGGCACGGTGTGCACGGGCCAGGCAGCGTCGATGGGCAGCTTTCTGCTCGCAGCGGGCGAGCCCGGGATGCGCGTTGCGCTTACCAATGCGCGGGTCATGATCCACCAGCCTTCGGGCGGTGCGCAGGGCCAAGCCTCCGACATTGCGCTGCAGGCGCAGGAAATCCTGCGGATTCGTGCAAGCATGAACGCGCTTTATTCGAAATATACGGGCAAGGATCTGGAAACGATCGAAAAGGCCATGGAACGCGATAATTTCATGACGGCAGAGGAAGCCAGGTCCTTCGGCCTGATCGACGAAGTGTTCGACAAGCGCCCCGCCGCCGCCGAAGATTCGGCATCCTAGGGGATTTTGCGCCTCTTTCGGTAAAGAGTGTAAACGGCATTTAAGCCATTGCTCGCTAGAATTCTGGCTGTAACATGGCTGTAATAGTGTGACTTGCCGGTTTTCCGGGGAAGGTTTGAATGACGAAGCTTAGCGGTACCGATACCAAAAGCACGCTCTACTGCTCGTTTTGCGGGAAATCGCAGCACGAGGTGCGCAAGCTCATCGCCGGCCCGACCGTCTTCATCTGCGACGAATGCGTTGACCTGTGCAACGACATCATTCGCGAGGAAACCAAGTCCGCGCTGGTCAGCAAGAAGGATGGCGGCGTCCCCACGCCGCTGGAAATCTGCAACGTGCTCGACGATTATGTCATCGGGCAGCGTTCGGCCAAGCGCGTCCTCTCGGTTGCGGTTCACAACCATTACAAGCGGCTGAACCACGGCGCCAAGGGGGCCGATGTTGAGCTTGCCAAGTCAAACATCCTGCTTGTGGGGCCGACGGGTTGTGGCAAGACGCTGCTTGCCCAGACGCTGGCGCGCATCCTCGATGTGCCCTTCACAATGGCGGATGCAACGACGCTGACCGAAGCAGGTTATGTCGGCGAAGATGTCGAGAATATCATCCTCAAGCTGCTCCAGGCGTCGGATTACAATGTTGAGCGCGCGCAGCGCGGCATTGTCTATATCGACGAGATCGACAAGATCAGCCGCAAGGCCGAAAATCCCTCGATCACGCGCGATGTGTCGGGTGAAGGCGTGCAGCAAGCGCTCCTGAAGATGATGGAAGGCACGGTTGCCAGCGTCCCGCCCCAGGGTGGCCGCAAACATCCGCAGCAGGAGTTCCTCCAGGTCGATACGACCAACATCCTTTTCATCTGTGGCGGAGCCTTTGCGGGCCTCGAAAAGATCATTTCGGACAGGCTACAGGGCAAGTCGATCGGGTTCGGTGCGCATGTTTCGGGTGCTGAAGACCGGCGCACGGGCGAAATCCTGCGTCAGGGCGAGCCTGAAGATCTGCTCAAATATGGACTGATCCCCGAGTTTGTCGGTCGCCTGCCGGTGATCGCCACGCTCGAGGACCTCGATGTCGATGCGCTCGTCAAGATCCTCAAGGAACCGAAGAACGCGCTCGTCAAGCAATATCAGAAGCTGTTCGAGATGGAGGAAGTCAAGCTGGGCTTCACCGAAGATGCGCTGGTTGCCGTTGCCAGGAAGGGCATTGACCGCAAGACCGGCGCGCGCGGGCTGCGCTCGATCCTCGAAGGCATATTGCTCGACACCATGTTCGACTTGCCTACAATGGACGGGGTCGATGAAGTAATGATCGACAAGGACGTCGTCGCTGGCACCAAGGAACCGGTCCGCGTCTATACGCACAAGGAAAAAGAGGCGGCGGGCGACGCTGCCGCCTGACGAGAAACTCCGGGGTATCTGGTGAAGTAGCACCCGCCCCGGGGGCGAACCGGGGCGGGTGATTCCAGCGGCTGCGGAGGCGCGAAACTTTGCGCCTACCTGCCTTTCACCGGAATTTGGTGTTTCGCGCCTTCAGCCTTTTCGAGCCGCGGTACAGTCACGCGCAACAGGCCGTTTTCCAGACGGGCTTCCGCCTTTTCGGCATCGGCTTCAAACGGCAGGGAGAGACGACGCAGGAAGCTGCCAGTCGAACGCTCGATCAGATGATATTGCTTCTTCTCGTCCTTTTCCTCTTTCTTCTCGCTGCGCTCCGCTTTGATGGTCAGAGCACCGTCATGGATGTCAAGCTCGACATCCTCCTGCCTGAAGCCGGGCAATTCGGCGGTCAGTTCCAGTCCCTTGTCGGTTTCGGCGACATCGACCTTCGGAACGAGATAGGACGAGCCTGACTTCGTGAACATCGCAGGTCGTGCGGGCCAACTCCGCCCCAGATCATCAAACAGATGATCCATCTGCTCGCGCAGGCCATTAAATGGATCAAAATCACCCCGTGCAGCAAGGCCGGTGCGGCCAAAGGGGATCAACGAACGTAAATCAGACATTACATCCTCCTTTGTCTGGATTGAACATGAGGCGAGTCTATGACGCCCGAGGGAAAAAGCATTGACGAAGGTCAAAATGCCAATGGATTTTTGGTCGTTTACGTTCCGGAAACGCCGTGTCGGCTGATGTCGTTTCCATACAATATGGTGCCGCCGATTCGCGCTAGACGAAAAGGGCGACCCGAGGGGCTCCAGGTTTTCCTGGACACCTTCAACTTCGTCAGGGCCCGATCAGGAAACTGGTCGGGCCCTTTTTTTTGGGCGGGAGGACATTTGCACCATCCATATTTGATCTTGGCGCGGATGTGCAGCACACTGGCGCGACTCATAACAACAAGGTCGAGGAAGCCGAGATGACAAGCGTTCATGACTTCACGGTGAAAAAGCCGGATGGCACCGAGCAGAAACTGTCCGACTTTGCGGGCAAGCCGATGCTGATCGTCAACACCGCGTCCAAATGCGGGTTCACCCCGCAATATGAAGGACTCGAGGCGCTTCACCGCGACTATGGCGACAAGGTCGGGATCATCGCATTTCCGTGCAACCAGTTCGGCGCGCAAGAGCCGGGCAATGCTGAGGAAATCGCCAATTTCTGCTCGCTGACCTATGATGTGACCTTCCCGGTGATGGCGAAGGTCGAGGTCAATGGCGCGGATGCCGATCCGCTCTACAAGCATCTCAAGAAGGAAAAGCCGGGGCTGCTTGGGCTCCAGTCGATCAAATGGAATTTCACCAAGTTCCTGGTCGACAAGAATGGCAAGGTTGTCTCGCGCCACGCGCCGACCGAAAAGCCCGAAGGCCTCAAGGGCGATATTGACAAGCTGCTTTAGCGGCATGGCGAGACCTTTCCCCCTTGCCCTGATCCTCCTATTCGTCCCCGCACCCCTTGCGGCGCAGGGTGCGCAGACGCCGGCACCGGCTTGCGCGGGACCGGAATATCGCCAGTTCGACTTCTGGGTGGGCGAATGGGAGGTGTATCCAACCGGTAAGACAAGCCAGGTTGCCCTGAGCCGGATCGAGAAGCTCTATGGTGGCTGCACGATCCGCGAAAACTGGATGCCTGCCTCAAATCCGGGAGGGGGCAGCCTCAATGGCTATGATGCGCACAGCCGACTATGGCGCCAGACTTGGCACGACGGTAGCGGAGCTCAAGTTGAATTCGAGGGTGGTTTGGCCGGCAGGGATATGATCCTGACCGGGCTCTGGCGCGACCTGCTTGGCCCGGGCAAGGATGCATTGGTGCGCATGACCTATTCACTTTCGCCCGATGGCTCCGTGCGTCAGTTGGGCGAACAGTCGGTTGACTTCGGCAAGACGTGGCAGCCGAGCTTCGACTTTACCTACAAGCGCAAATCCGCGGCGCCTTAGCTTATCCCCAGATGATTGCCGCGCAGCGGTTCACAAAGCCCCTGCTGCCGCCTAAGACGGAAGCATGCCGCATGCGCCGTTCGTCCCCTTGCGAATCCTGTCCGCCTATTCGATGCTCGAGGGCGCGATCGATCCCAAGGGGATTGCCAAGCGTTCGCGCGAACTGGGTTTTCCGGCCGCCGCGATCACCGATCGCAACGGCCTTTATGGCGTCATGGAATTTTCGCAGGCCTGTGCAGCGGCGGGTGTGCAGCCGATCATCGGGACGCTGCTGGCGGTCTCGCGGCCTGATCGGCCCGATGCCGTTGCCCCCGCCTATGACTGGTTGGCGCTTTATGCGCAGGGTGAGGCCGGCTATTCCAACCTGTGCGCGCTGACGTCAGCGGCGCATCTCGATCGCCCGCTCGAAGAACCGGCGCATGTGACGTTCGAAAAACTGGCCGAACATACCGAAGGGTTGATTGTCCTGACGGGCGGAGCCGAAGGCGCGATGGCGCGGCTGATCGCGGAGGGGCAGGATTATGCCGCAATCGGCTATGCTGACCGGCTGCTCCAGCTCTTTCCCGGCCGGGTCTATGTGGAGATTGCCCGGACGCTCGATCCGGTCGAAGGCGCAAGCGAAGCGGGGCTGATTGACATTGCCCACCAGCTTGACCTGCCGCTCGTCGCGACCAACCCCGCAAATTACGCCGAGGCCGATTTTCACGATGCCCATGACGCGATGCTCTGCATTGCGCATTCGAGTTATATCGACAGCGATGACCGCGTGAAGAGTTCGCCCGATGCGTGGATCAAGCCGGCCCGCGACATGCGGCTGCTCTTTGCAGACCTGCCCGAGGCGCTCGCCAATACGCTTGTCGTGGCGCAGCGCTGCGCAGTCATGGCGCCCAGGCGCGACCCGATCCTGCCCAAAGTTGTCGGCGATCTCGAGGTTGACGCAGCGGCCGGGCTGGAACGGCGTCTTGCCCGCATCCCCGAAAGCGAGCATGCGGCCTATCGCGCACGGCTGGCCTTTGAGCTCGACGTTATCGTCTCAATGGGCTTTGCCGGCTATTTCCTGATCGTCGCCGACTTCATCAAATGGGCGAAGGAACAGGGCATCCCGGTGGGGCCGGGGCGCGGTTCGGGGGCGGGTTCGGTCGTCGCTTGGTCGTTGACGATCACCGATCTCGATCCGATCAAGCTGGGGCTGCTGTTCGAACGCTTTCTCAACCCCGAACGCGTGTCGATGCCCGACTTCGATATCGATTTCTGCGAAACCCGGCGCGAGGAAGTGATCCGCTACGTCCAGCAGAAATATGGCCGCGAGCAGGTCGCCCAGATCATCACCTTCGGGCGGTTGAAGGCGCGCGCCGTCCTCAAGGACACCGGCCGCGTGCTCCAGATGAGCTATGGCCATGTCGACCGGCTGGCCAAACTCGTTCCCAACCACCCCACCGATCCCTGGACGCTTGAGCGCGCCTTGAGCGGGGTCATCGAGCTGGCGGCGGAATACAAGTCCGATGCGCAGGTGCGCCGCCTGTTCGACCTGGCGATGAAGCTGGAAGGTCTGCCGCGCCACAGCTCCACCCACGCGGCGGGCGTGGTGATCGGGGACCGTCCCCTGTCGCAGCTTGTCCCGCTCTACCGCGATCCGCGCTCGGACATGCCGGTCACCCAGTTCGACATGAAATACAGCGAGAGCGCGGGGCTGGTGAAGTTCGACTTTCTGGGCCTCAAGACGTTGTCGGTGCTCAAAAAGGCCTGTGACCTGATCGAGGCGCGGACCGGCGCGCGGCCGGATCTTGACGCGCTCGAATGGGAGGATGAGGGCGTCTATGCACTGCTCCAGCGCGGCGATACGGTCGGGGTGTTCCAGCTGGAATCCGAAGGCATGCGCCGGACGCTGGCTGCTGTGCGACCGTCCAATTTCGGGGACATCATTGCGCTCGTCTCGCTCTACAGGCCGGGGCCGATGGACAATATCGGCCTGTTCGGGGATCGCAAGAACGAGCGTGTCGCGATCGAATATCCGCACCCGCTGCTCGAAACGATCCTCGCCGAAACCTATGGCATCTTCGTCTATCAGGAACAGGTCATGCAGGCCACGCAGATCCTCGCCGGCTATACGCTTGGCGGGGCTGACCTGCTGCGCCGCGCAATGGGCAAGAAGATCAAGTCCGAAATGGATGCCCAGCGCGAGACTTTCGTTTCAGGCTGTGCCGCGCATCACGGGATCGATGCCGTCAAGGCGAACGAACTGTTCGATTTGATCGACAAGTTCGCGGGCTATGGCTTCAACAAGAGCCATGCTGCGGCGTATGCGCTGCTTGCTTACCAGACCGCCTGGCTCAAGGCGCATTACCGCGAGGATTTCTTCGCCGCCTCGATGGCGTTCGACATTTCGAACACGGACAAGCTGAGCATCTTCGCCGATGACATGCGGCGGCTGGGTGTCACTCTGCTGCCGCCTTGTATCAACCGGTCGCAAGCCGATTTCAGCGCGGAGCGAGCCGATGAGGGCTTGGCGGTCCGCTATGCGCTGGGTGCGCTCAAGGGCGTCGGCGAGGGGGCGATGGAAACATTGTGCGCCGAGCGTCGGGCCAATGGCCCGTTTGCCTCGATCGACGATTTTGCCGACCGGATCGGTGCGCGCCTGCTCAACCGCCGCCAGATCGAAAGCCTGGCCGGCGGGGGTGCGTTCGATGCGATCGAGCCGCAACGCGCGGCGGTGTTCCAGTCGGCCGAAACGATCATCGCGGTCGCCGCCCAGGCCGAACATGCGCGGGTGAGCGGACAGGGCGGGCTGTTTGGCGGCGAGGAAACGAGCATCGCCGCTGTCCAGCTTCCGAACGGTGCGCACTGGTCATTGGCCGAACGGATGACGCAGGAAAAGGAATCCTTCGGCTTCTACCTCTCGGCGCACCCGGTCGACCGCTATCGCCACCTCGCCGATGCGCATCATGCCCGCAGCTTCGGCGCGATCTGTTCGCTGCCTGCGCCAGTCGACGGATCGCGGACCGGGGCCGTGATGGCGGGGCTCGTCGAGGATGTCCGCTGGCGCACTTCGGCGCGCGGCCGGCGCTATGCGATGGCCACGCTGTCCGATGCGAGCGGCCAGTTCATTGCAAGCTGTTTCGACGATTTCGTCTCCGGCGAGCTCGAGGAAGCGGGGCGCACCGGGGCATGCGCGCTGCTGACCGTCGAACTCGACCGCAAGCCGGGCGAGGAATTGCCGCGTGTCACCTTGAAGCGGCTGCAACTTTTCGAGGCGCTCGCGGCCCATACGCGGCTCAAGGCCGAGCTGCGGCTTTCCGATGCAAGGGCACTGGACGCGCTTTCGGTGCTTGTCTCGGGCTTGCGCGGTGGGCGCGGCGAGCTGGTGGTCATCGTTCCGACGGCATCGGGCGAAGCGAAATTGCGTCTCGGCCGGGACTTTGCCCTCGATGCGGAACTCGCGGCGCGGATGGAAATGCTGCCGGGAATTGTCTCGGTAATGCTGGAGGCCGCGGAATCGCCGCGCCTTGCGCTGGTTTCCTGACTCCCCCCGCCGACCAACCTACTTCAGCACCAGCCCACCATCGCCTTCATCGACATGGACCGTCGAGCCGTCCGGCACGTCGCCGCGCAATATCCTGTCGGCGAGCGGGTCCTGCAGATATTTCTGCACCGCTCGCTTCAGGGGACGTGCACCATAGACCGGATCGTATCCGACGCGCCCCAGCCAGGCGCGTGCGGCATCGGTCAGGTCCAGAACGACCTTGCGATCCGCCAGCAGCTTCGCCACGCGCGCCACCTGCAGGTCGACGATCGGTCCCATATGATTCTGGCCCAGCCGGTGGAAGAGGATGATTTCGTCCAATCGGTTGAGGAATTCGGGCCGGAAATGCCCGCGTACAATCTCCATCACCTGCGGCTCAACGCTTTCGACATCCTCGCCCTCGCCCAGTGAGGCGATGAACTGGCTGCCCAGGTTCGACGTAAGGATGATCAGTGTGTTGGTGAAATCGACCGTGCGGCCCTGGCCATCGGTCAGGCGGCCATCGTCGAGCACTTGCAACAGCACATTGAAGACATCGGAATGCGCCTTCTCGACNNCGGGCGACCGAATGCTTTTCCATGAACTCGCTCATGTCGATCCGGACCATCGCCGCATCGTCATCGAACAGGAACCCGGCCAGCGCCTTGGTCAGCTCGGTCTTGCCCACGCCCGTCGGGCCGAGGAACAGGAAGCTGCCCAGCGGCCGGTTCGGATCCTGCAAGCCTGCACGGGCGCGGCGGACGGCGGTCGAGACGGCCTTCACTGCATCGGCCTGGCCGATGACGCGCTTGCCGATCGTCTCTTCCATTGCGAGCAGCTTTTCACGTTCGCCGGTCAGCATCCGCTCCATCGGGATACCCGTCCATTTGGCGACGACCGAGGCAATGTCGTCCTCGGTCACTTCCTCGCGCAGCATTGCGCCTGCCGTCGCAACCTCGGCCTCGGCAAGTTGCTTCTCGAGCGTCGGGATCGTGCCGTATTGCAGCTCGCCCGCCTTGGCGAGATCGCCGCCGCGCTGGGCCTGCTCAAGTTGCAGCCGCGCCGCATCGAGCTGCTCCTTCAGCTTCGCTTCCGAGTGGATCTTCTCCTTTTCGGCCTGCCAGCGTGTTGTCAGCGCTGCCGATTGCTCCTCGAGGCTGGCCAGTTCGGCATGCAAATTGGCCAGCCGGTCCTTCGAGGCTGCGTCGCTTTCCTTCTCAAGCGCGAGCGATTCGATCTTGAGCTGGATGATCTTGCGGTCGAGCGTCTCGATTGCCTCGGGCTTCGATTCGACTTCCATGCGGAGCCGCGATGCAGCTTCGTCCATAAGGTCGATCGCCTTGTCGGGCAGGAAGCGGTCGGAAATATAGCGGTGCGACAATGTGGCGGCGGCAACCAGCGCGCCATCGGTGATCCGCACGCCGTGGTGCAGTTCATATTTTTCCTTGAGGCCGCGCAGGATCGAGATCGAATCCTCGACCGTCGGCTCGCCGATAAAGACCGGCTGGAACCGCCGCTGGAGCGCGGGATCCTTTTCGACATGCTTGCGATATTCGTCGAGCGTCGTCGCGCCGATGCAGTGCAACTCGCCGCGCGCGAGCGCCGGCTTGAGCAGGTTCGATGCATCCATCGCCCCTTCGGATTTGCCCGCGCCGATCAGCGTATGCATCTCGTCGATAAACAGCACGACCTGCCCCTCGGCACCGCGCACTTCATCGAGCACGCCCTTGAGTCGCTCCTCGAACTCGCCGCGATACTTGGCGCCCGCGATCAGCGAGCCCATGTCCAGCGCCATCAGCGTCCGGTCCTTGAGACCGTCGGGTACGTCGCCATTGGCGATGCGCAGCGCCAGCCCTTCGGCGATCGCTGTCTTGCCGACACCGGGTTCGCCAATCAGGACNNGGATCGAGCTTGCCGTCGCGGGCGGCCTGCGTCAGGTCGCGGGCGAATTTCTTGAGCGCGTCATAGCGATCCTCGGCAGAGGCGGTGTCGGCAGTCCGTCCGCCGCGCAGTTCGTTGATCGCTGCGTTCAGGGCTTCCGCCTTCACACCAGCGGCGGAAAGGGCCTTGCCCGCCGTCGTGGTGGTGGCAAGCGCAAGGGCGAGCAGGAGCCTTTCGACCGTCACATAACTATCGCCCGATTTCTGGGCGACCTGCTCGGCCTGGTCGAGGACGCGGACCGTGTCATTGTCGAGCCCTGGCGTCTGCTGCGCCCCGCTTCCTGAAACGGCGGGCACCTTGGCGAGCACCGCATCGGTTTCGCGCACAGCCGTCGCGGCATCGCCGCCTGCCGCCTTGATGAGTCCGGCGGCCATCCCCTGTTCGTCTTCGAGCAAAGCCTTCAACAGGTGTTCGGGCGAAATGCGCTGATGATTCATCCGGATCGCAACGGTTTGGGCCGATTGCAGGAATCCCTTGGCGCGGTCGGTGAATTTTTCGAGGTTCATCCAAAATCCCTTTCTCGCCGTGATATGGTGTTGCCATTCTGCAACACAACCCTTTTGTGCAACTTTCCCGCTTCCTCAAGGGTAATGGCATGATAGGCTGAGGATAAGAGCGTGGAGTCAATTATGATGCGGTTCGCCAAATGGCTGTTGGTTTTGCTTGTGATCTTGCTTGGCGTGTCGCTGTTCTGGGAACCGCTGGTCACCACGCGCTACGCGCCTCCACCAACCCATAAATATGACGCCCGGATTGTGCGCGACGAATTCGGTGTGCCGCATATCTTTGGCAAGACCGATGCCGATGCTTCTTACGGTCTCGCCTATGCGCATTCCGAGGACGATTTCTCGACTATCGAGGAAGTGGTTGCGATGACGCGCGGCCGGGCCGGGGCGATGCTCGGCCCGGACGGTGCCAAGATCGACTATGTCTATCACCTGCTCCGCGTGCGCGACACGTCGTCACGCGAATATGCCGGGATGCCCGCCGACGTCCGGGCGGTCCTCGAAGCCTACGCGGCCGGGCTCAACCATTATGCCGCGACCCATCGAGACGAAGTCCGGTTGCGTGGGCTCTTCCCCGTCAACGGAGAGGACATTGCGGCGGGCTTTATCCTGCGATCGCCCTTCTTTTTCGGGCTGGACGACACGATCGGGAAGCTCTCGCAGGACAGGGAACCGCCGCGTGGAACTGCTGCCGCCATGACGCCTGTTGGCCGTGATCCGGCGATGAACGGATCGAATGCCTTTGCCTTGTCGCCGCAGCGCATGGCCGACGGCAAGACCTGGCTGGTCTCCAACTCGCACCAGCCTTACGAGGGCGGTGTCGCCTGGTATGAGGCGGTGATGCATTCGGGCGAAGGGCTGAACATGGCCGGTGCGCTTTTCCCGGGCTCACCTTTTGTCCTGCTCGGGCACAACCGCGACCTTGGCTGGACCAATACGGTCAACGGACCTGATCTGATCGACGTCTACAAGCTCGTCCTGAACGACGACGGCACCCGGTATCGCTATGACGGCAAATGGCTGGCGCTCGAGAAGAAGCGCGTCTGGCTTCCGGTCCGGTTCGGACCCTTCACGGTGCCCATTCCAAAGAGTGTTCATCATGCCATCCAGGGGCCGGTGATCGTCAACGCGAACGGCGCTTTCGCGGTTCGCTATGCCGCGATTGGCCAGGCGCGCAGTCTCGAGCAGTATTTCCGGATCACCAAGGCACGGAACTGGGCGGAATGGACCGGGGCTATGTCGCTGGGTGGCATTCCGGCGACCAATTTCATCTATGCCGACAGGACCGGGCGGATCGCCTATGTCTACAACGCCCTGTTCCCGCCGCGAAAGCCCGGTTTCGATTATACGGGGATACTGCCCGGAGATACGTCGGCCGCGATGTGGGAAGGCGCGCTTGGCTTTGACCGGATGCCGAAGCTTGTCGATCCGGCAAGTGGCTATCTCGTGAACGCCAACAATACGCCGTTCATTGCCGCCGGGCCGGGTTCGGAACTCGACCCGAAAGACTTCTCCCCGTTGCTCGGGATTGAACGGCGGATGACCAACCGGATTGTCCGGGCGATCGAACTCCTCTCCGCGGAAAAGGAAGCGATCACGCCCGAACGGCTGCTCCAGATCAAGTTCGATACCGCGTATAGCAGGAGCAGCTTTGCCGGCGCCTGGATGGCCAAAATCCTTGCGCTGGACCTTAGGTCCGAACCAGACCTTGCCAAGGCGCAGGCGCTGCTTGCGACCTGGGATTGGAATAGTGACGGAAATGCCCCGGCCGACACGATCGGCGAGGCGATGATGCATCTCGCCAATTCTGCGGCCTATCACGGCGACACGCTGCCCGATGCCCGTGTCAAGCTGCGCGAGGTGGTGGATAAGCTGATGAAGGGCTTTGGCCGTCTTGACCCGCCGCTTGGGGACGTGCAGCGCATGATCCGCGGCAAGGCCAATCTTCCTGCCAATGGCGGCACGGATACGCTGCGGGCCGCAACGACCTGGGAGCCGCAACCCGATGGCCATATGCGCGTCAAGCATGGCGACAGCTTCATCATGCTCATCAATTGGGACAAGGCAGGCAATGTGGCTTCGCAGTCGATCCAGCCCTATGGCGCAGCGACGACACGGCCCAAATCACCACATCATACCGATCAGATGAAGCTGTTCGTCGAACACCGCTTCAAACCGGTCCATTTCGATCGCAGCGATCTCGCACGGCACGCCCGCCGCGCCTATCGCGTGAACTGACACCCATACAAGGATTTCACGATGCGTAAAAAATCGGCATTTGTTGCCCTGTTGCCGCTGGTTGCCCTGTACATGGCGCCTGGCTTTGCGGCGTCGCCGCGCAAGCCCGCGCCGGTCTCCAGGCTCGTCAAGGCGGTCAATATTCCCTACACGCAATTTACGCTGAAAAACGGGCTCCGCGTCATCGTCCATACCGATCGCAAGGCGCCCGTGGTTGCCGTATCGGTCTGGTATGATGTCGGGTCGAAGCATGAGCCCAAGGGCAGGACGGGTTTTGCCCACTTGTTCGAACATCTGATGTTCAACGGCTCGGAAAATGTTGCCGGAGATTTTTTCGAGCCGTTGCAACAGATCGGGGCGACCGATCTCAACGGCACCACCTGGTTCGATCGCACCAATTATTTCGAGACCGTCCCGACGGCGGCACTCGACCGCACGCTGTTCATGGAAGCGGATCGCATGGGGCACCTGCTTGGCGGGATCACGCAAGCCAAACTCGATAACCAGCGCGCCGTGGTCCAGAATGAAAAGCGCCAGGGCGATACCCAGCCCTATGGCCTCACCGAATATGCCCAGATTGGCGGTCTGTTTCCTGCCGACCATCCCTATGGCCACACGACGATCGGTTCGATGGCCGATCTTGATGCCGCCAGTCTCGATGACGTGAAGTCGTGGTTCCGGCAGCACTATGGCCCGAATAACGCGGTGTTGGTCCTGGCCGGGGACATTGACGTGCCAACGGCGCGCGCGCTGGTTGAAAAACGCTTCGGAAATTTTCCGGCCGGACCCAAACAGATGCCTGTTGCAGCAACGATCCCGACGCTTGATGTCGCCAAGGCAGAGGTCATGAAGGATCAGGTGGCGACGACACGTCTCTATCGCTGGTGGGTCGTGCCGGGCCTCAACAATCCGGACACTGTACCGCTGTCGGTCGGCATGGCCGTGCTTGGTGGTTTGTCTAGCTCAAGGCTCGACAATGCGCTGGTCCGCGACGAGAAGATTGCGGTTGGCGTCACTGCAAATGTCCAGACTTTTGCGCAGATGAGCATTGCCGAAATCACCGCCGATGTCCGCCCCGGAGCGGACGTCGCGCTGGTCGGCAGGCGGTTGGACGAACTGCTTGCCGAATTGATGGCGAAGGGTCCGAATGCGGACGAAGTGCAGCGCGTGGCGACGCGCGCGGTTTCCGGCAAGATCGCCGGGCTCGAATCGGTTGGCGGCTTTGGCGGCAAGGCCGTGGCGCTTGCTGAAGGGACCCTCTATTCGAACGACCCGGACTATTACCGCAAGGAAATGGCGGATTATGCCCGCGCCACCCCCGCCACGGTGCGCGCAGCCATGCAGAAATGGCTTTCGCGGCCAGTCTATGCCCTGACTGTCGAGCCGGGTGAGCGCCTGGCCTATGAAGATGCAACCCGGGTCGATCCTCCATCGGTGCCCGAGGAAGCGGCAGTCCTCGATCCGGCGAAGCTCCCGCCGGTCGGCTCGTTTTCAGGGCTGACTTTTCCAGCGATCGAGCGCGCAAGGCTCGCCAATGGCATCGAAGTCTATTTCGCGCGCCGCACAGCCGTGCCGAACGTGCACGTCAATGTCTCGTTCGATGCCGGGTATGCTGCTGATCCGAAAGATGCGCTGGGCATCCAGTCTTTGATGCTTCGGGTCATGCGCGAAGGAACCAAAACCCGTAATTCCCGTATGCTCGCCGAAGAAGGAGAACGGCTGGGGGCCAGTATTTCGTCGGGCGCCAGCCTTGATCGGACCAGCATCGGGATTTCGGCCTTGTCGGCCAATCTGGGCCTTTCCCTGGATCTTCTGGCCGACATTATTCGCAACCCGGCCTTCGCGCCGGGCGAAGTGGAGCGCGTTCGCACACAGCAACTTGCAAGTATTGCCTCCGAATTGAAGGATCCGGGCGCGATCGCTTCGCGAGCGCTGCCCACGCTGCTTTGGGGCAAGGATCACCCCTATGCCGTCCCAGGAAGCGGGACTGGCGATGCAGCTGTCGTGAAAACCCTCAGTCCGGCGGCGCTCTCCGCCTTCCATGATCGCTGGCTGCGGCCCGACACAGCTAAAATCTACGTGGTCGGGGATACGACGCTCACGGCATTGATGCCGCTCCTGAAAAAAAGCTTTGGCGATTGGAAGGCCCCGCGCGCGGCCGCACCGGTGAAGAATTTCAGCGCTCCGGTTCCGGCACCGCGATCACGCATTGTCCTGATCGACCGCCCCAATGCGCCGCAATCGACGATCTCCGCCGGAGTGGTTCTGAACCAGACAGGCCGGGACGATCTTGTGAACATCAGGGCCGCTAACGACGTGTTTGGAGGGTCGTTTCTCTCGCGAATCAATACTGACCTTCGGGAGACCAAGGGCTGGTCATATGGCGTATCCAGTCGCGTCGGCTCGGAAGAAAACCGTGTCTCATTCAAGATCAACGCACCCGTCCAGGCTGATCGCACCGGCGATTCGATCCGGGCGCTGCAGACGCAATTGCGGGAATTCACAGGCAAGGGCGGAATCACGGCAGCGGAGCTTGAGCGTACTGTCAATGGCGATATCCGGGAGCTGCCGGGCGGCTTTGAAACATCGGGGGCCCTGCTCGGGGGCATCCAGCGAATCGTCGCGCTGGGTCGTCCCGACAATTATTATGAAACCCTGCCGCAAAAATATCTGGCGATGACGGCAACGGGTCTTGATCAAGAATTCCGTAACGTCATCGATCAGAAATCGATTGTCTGGGTCGTTGTGGGGGATGCAAGGAAAGTGCGGCCGCAGCTTGACGGCCTCGGCCTGCCGGTTGAAGAGATGGCGCTATCCGCAGCGAACTGAACGCGCGGCAAACAAGGAGATTATGATGTCTGTTGCAGGTTCTTACGATTGCGTGACGAAAACCCCCATGGGTGACCAGAAGTCGGTCCTCACCGTCAATGTCGATGGCGATAGCTGGACTGGAACGAACGCGGGCGCGCAGGGCTCGCTCGATGTTTACGACGGCAAGGTCGATGGCAACACCCTGACCTGGAAGATGAACATGACGATCCCGATGCCCATGACGCTTGAGGGAACCGCGACGGTTGAGGGTGATGCAATCACGGGAAGCGTAAAGGCCGGAATGTTCGGCTCGATGCCGCTTTCGGGCACACGCGCGTCCTAACCGATCCGGGTAATGTGACCCATTTTGCGGCCCGGCCGCGCCTCATGCTTTCCATAGAGATGAAGGTGCGCGCCGGGATCGCTGGCAAGCGCCAGCCAGTTATCCGCGTCATGGCCGATCAGGTTGGACATCTCGACGGTTGAGCCCCTTAGTCCGGTTGCGCCGAGCGGGAGGCCAACAATTGCACGAATATGGTTTTCGAATTGCGATGTGACAGCGCCTTCGATCGTCCAGTGCCCTGAATTGTGCACGCGCGGTGCCATCTCGTTGAAAACCGGTCCCTCGGCACTGGCAAAGAATTCGATCGCGAACACCCCGACATAGTCCAGACGCTCCGCGATCTTGCGCGCAAGAGACCGCGCTGCCGGCACTTGCTGGCGGACGATGGCAGCGGCCGGCACAATGGATGTCGTCAGTATGCCGTCCCTGTGGACGTTTTCGGGAGCGTCCCAGAATGAGACACTTCCTTTCTGGTCGCGCGCCACGATCAGCGAAAATTCGTGATCGAACCGCACCATCGCCTCAAGGATCGCCGGGCTTTCGCCAAGCGCGTCCCATGCAGCATCGGCATCGCCTGCTGTTTTCAGTCGGGCTTGTCCCTTGCCGTCATAGCCAAGCCGAACCGTCTTGAGGATGGACGGAACGCCAATGGTGTCGATCGCGTCGTCAAGGTCCGCACGGCTGTTGACCGCTGCCCAAGGCGTCGTACGGCCTCCCAATTCCGTGGCAAAGCGCTTCTCCGCAATCCGGTCTTGCCCGATCTCAAGCGCCCGGAGCGGCGGAAACAACGGCTTTGCATTTGCAAGTGGCTTGAGCGGCGCCGGATCGATATTCTCGAACTCAAACGTGACCACCGACACATCATGCGCAAAGGCTAGGAGCTTTTCGGCGTCGCCATAATCGCCCTGTGTCCACTGCGCACACACGTCGGCGGCTGGTCCGCTCCGTTCCGGGGCATAGATATGGCAACGATAGCCAAGCTGCGCTGCGGCCATTCCGAGCATCCGGCCAAGCTGGCCGCCGCCGATTATGCCGATGGTCGAACCGGGTGAAACAGGAGTCATGCAGGATCGGTCGCCACGCCATCGGTCTGGACCGCGCGCCAGTCACTGAGGCGCCTGGCCAGGGCGGGATCGGAAAGAGCAAGGATCGCGCCTGCCAGCAGCCCCGCATTTGTCGCCCCGGCCTTGCCGATCGCGAGCGTGCCGACCGGAATCCCGCCCGGCATCTGGACGATCGACAAGAGGCTGTCCATCCCGTTCAGGGCTTTCGATTCAACCGGCACACCGAGCACGGGCAGCACCGTCATCGCGGCCGTCATTCCCGGCAAATGCGCTGCACCACCTGCGCCCGCAATGATGACTTTCAGGCCCCGGCCTGCGGCTTCCCGGGCATAGGCATAGAGCCGATCGGGTGTGCGATGCGCGGATACCACCTGCGTTTCGTGGGTAATTCCAAGGGCGTCGAGAGCATCCGCTGCATGGCGCATCGTTTCCCAGTCGGACGCGCTGCCCATGATGATGCCGACTTGCGGCGTACTTTCGCCCATGATGATGGAATGCCTTGTTGCCAGTCTTCAAGGCTCAAGGTCTTTAACCGGCAGTTGTGCGAAGCGCAACGCACCGCCGGTGTGATCGTGATCACATTGGCACAATGGCAGAATTATATGATAGAATGACAGGTGGGAGTCGCTGGGTAGCGTTTTGGGGGACCAGGGATTGAAGGAATTTGGTAGCGAAGCCATTCGGCGTCTTGCTGACGAGAATGAAGGGCTGAAGGCAACTCTAGCGGACCTGCGGGCGCGGCTGGAAGAGCTCGAGCGATTGGCAGACACGGACACGCTACTGCCCATGCCCAATCGGCGTGCCTTTCTGCGCGAACTGGAAAGGGTCCTGCATCAGGCGGTGCGGCACAACATGTCGGCGGCGGTCCTGTTCGTCGATCTGAATGGTCTCAAGGCGATCAACGACAGCCATGGCCATCAGGCTGGCGATGCCGTGCTGCTCCATGTCGCGCGCATCCTCAAGGCGAGCCTGCGTGCTGGCGACATGGTCGCGCGGATCGGTGGCGACGAGTTCGGGCTCATTCTTGACCATGTCGATGAAGCGGCAGCGCAGGCCAAGGCGGAGGCATTGGCAACCATGGTGGCGAGCGAACAGGTCGATCTGGCTCGCGCAACGGTCAGCATCGCCGTCACCGCAGGGATGGCAATGGTGCGCGCGGGCGATGCTGTCGAAACCGTCCTCGCCCGCGCCGATGAAGCAATGTACGCTCAGCGCTCGGAGAGATAGTAGCGATCCGTGACGCTGAGGTCGTCTGCGAGTTTGTAGACGATCGGCTGTCCGGTGGGGATTTCGAGGCCGGTAATCTCGTCATCCGGGATCTTGGACAGGTGCTTGACCAGCGCCCTCAATGAATTGCCATGCGCCGAGATCAGTACATTTTTGCCCGCTTTGAGTTCGGGACCAATCCGTGTTTCCCAATAGGGCAGGACGCGCGCGATCGTGTCCTTCAGGCTTTCCGTGGCGGGAATGTCGATGCCCGCATAGCGCCTGTCTGACGAAAGGTCATAAGGGCCGCCCGGCTCGAGCGGCGGCGGCGGAACGTCAAAACTGCGTCGCCAGATCTTCACCTGATCGTCGCCGTGCCTCGCCGCTGTCTCGGCCTTGTCGAGGCCGGTCAGGCCACCATAGTGGCGTTCGTTGAGGCGCCAGTCCTTTTCGACCGGCAACCAGAGCCGGCCCATTTCCTCGAGCGCGAGATTGAGCGTCTTGATCGCGCGGGTCTGGAGCGAGGTAAAGGTGCAATCGAAATCCAGCCCCTTGTCGCGCATCAGCGCCCCTGCAGCGCGCGCCTCCGCCGCTCCCTTCTCGGTCACATCCACATCCCACCAGCCGGTAAAGCGGTTCTCGAGGTTCCAGGTGGACTGGCCGTGGCGGATCAGGACGAGAATGGGCATGGGTTGGTTTGGCTCCAGAGTTGCAAGGCGTAGTAACGGCTGATGGGATCGAAGCGATAGCCCCCGAACGGGTCGCAGGGCTGAAATCCGAAACGCTCATAAAGCCGGTGCGCCGGGACAAAGGCCTCGTAATTCCCTGTTTCCAGGCTCAAGCGACAATAGCCCCGCGCGCGACCCACCGTGATGAGATGGGCAAGAATTTGTGCCGCGACGCCTTTGCGGAGATAGTTTCGGTCCGTGCGCATCGATTTGATCTCGGCATGGGTGGCGTCAAGCATTCTGAGTGCCCCGCAACCAGCGAGGTTGGGGCCGTCCCATGCAGTCCAGAAGCTGATTTCCGGCGCCCGCAAGGCTTCGAGGTCAAGCGCGTGTACGCTCCCGGGAGGAGAAATCTCGTACATGGAATCGAGATGTTCCTGGAGGAGCACCGCTATTTCC
>CXWL01001593.1_pt1 | contig 38103 bp, 50 predicted proteins | sample 590931 | NCBI WGS metagenome assembly CXWL01 (sample SAMEA3498368, study PRJEB10139) | groundwater metagenome | biome: water well; material: biofilm material | place: Germany | collected 2015-04-27 | reverse complement strand
GCCGCTTGGGGGAGCGACACTTTCTGGCTGATCGTCGCCGGCGACCGGCTTGCTGCATGGAGAAATACGGGGCCGGGTGCATTTGAGCGCGTTGAAATCGCAAGCGAGGGCTGAACGCTGCGCCTTGCAACCGCGCCGCCCTTCGGCCAAGGGGGCTGCAAATCAGGGGATTTGACGTCATGGCGATGAATGCGGTCGATTTTGCCAGCCTTTTGTGTTCGCGGCTGTGCCACGACCTTTTGAGCCCCGTGGGGGCACTCAACAACGGGATCGAACTGCTCGCGGACGAGCATGACCCCGAAATGCGTGGCAAGGTGCTTGAGTTGCTTGCCGACAGCGCTCGCGCTTCTGCGAACAAGCTCAAATTTTTCCGGCTGGCGTTCGGCGCTGCGGGTGGCTTCGGCGATCAGGTCGATGCGCGCGAAGCCAAGACGGCGATCGAGGGCGTATTCGGCGCGGGCGGACGCGTGCAGCTCGGCTGGCTGGTGGGCGATGCGACGCTGTCCAAGCCTGCGATCAAACTGTTGCTCAATCTTGCCTTGATCGCGGGCGATGCGCTGGTGCGTGGCGGGCGGCTCGATGTGGGTGCCGAGACGCGCAATAACGTGACCGAAATCGTTATTCGGGCCGAAGGCGAGCGCCTGGTGCTCGATCCAGAGCTTCGCCTTGCGCTTCTGGGGCAGGTCGATGAGGAACTCCTCGCGCCACGCGCCGCCGCTGCCTGGCTTGCGCACAAGCTGGCGGCGATTGGCGGCGGATCGATCCAGGCGTCCGATCCGTCCGAACCCTTCCTTTTGTTCGGGGCCACAATCCGGGCGGCATGAACACCGATTCGCGCCATTTTTTTGCCCCTGATCCCATTCACAAGCATGGCGGCCTGACGTCGCGCGACATCCTCATTGCCTGCGCGATGAACCTGATGTGGGGGCTGAACCTGATCGCGGTGAAGATGGGCGTCGATCTCGTCGCGCCTTTGACCGCAGCATGGCTCCGCCAGGTGATGGTGCTGGTCATCTGCCTGCCGAGCCTGCGCATCATCCCCGGCAAGATGCGCGAATTGCTGCTATTGGGCTTTCTGTCTGGCGCTGTGTTCTACATCTTCGTCAACCTGTCGCTCGCGGTTTCGGACAATGTCAGCGCGATGGCGATCGCGGGTCAACTCGGCGTACCTTTCTCGCTCATCATGGCTGTCATTTTCCTGGGTGAACGGATTCACAAGTTCCGCATCGCCGGCATCGTGCTGGCCTTTGGCGGGGTGGTGATGCTGGTTTTCGATCCGGCCGTGGCACATGAACAAGCCGGAATAGCGCTAACCGCAGTATCCTGCCTGATCTGGGCTTTCTGCTCGCTGATCCAGAGACGGCTGGTGGGAACCCCCGTGCTCACCATTTATGCATGGGTCGGGTTGATCGGGAGCCTTGTCCTGTTTCCGATCGCACTATTCTTTGAGCCCCACAGCATCTGGCGCGTGCCATCGCTTCCACTCTCGACATTGGGCTGGATCCTGTTTTCCGCGCTTGGTTCGACCGTGATCGGGCAGGGGGCAATGAGCCTGTTGCTCCAGCGCCATCCCGTCAGCACGGTGGTGCCGCTATCGCTGGTTGCACCAGTGATTGCGGTTATTGCCTCGTCGCTCTACTTTGGCACAAAGCTGACGCCGTTGATGGTTGCGGGCGGCGTAATCGTAATGATCGGCGTCGCCATTGTCACGATCCGGACAGCAAAGGCGAAGGAGGCGGGGCAAGGATCATGAGCGCATTCATCGACACGCCGTCACCCAATTTCGATGAACGGGCACTTCCGGTCACGATGGTCGTTCTTCACTATACGGGTATGCGGGACGCAGCCTCTGCCATTGCCCAGCTGAGCAATGCTGAGGCGAAGGTGTCGGCGCACTACCTTATTGCTGAAGATGGACAGATTGTCCGGATGGTCGATGAAGCCAAACGAGCCTGGCATGCCGGAAAATCATTCTGGCGGGGCGTGACGGATGTGAATTCGGCAAGCGTTGGCATTGAAATTGTCAATCCGGGTCATGAATTCGGATATCGCCCCTTTCCTGTCGCGCAGATCGATGCGTTGATCCCGCTGATGCAGGAGGTCACGATGCGTTATCGCATCACGCGCGGCAACGTCGTCGGCCATTCCGACGTCGCGCCCGCCCGCAAGGAGGATCCGGGCGAACTTTTCCCGTGGGAAAGATTGGCCAGACTTCGGCTCGCGTTGCCGAGCCCGACCCGCAATCTCATGGATCCGCACTGGACCGATGCGGGGTTTCTCTTGGCGCTCGAGCGCTTCGGATATGAGGTGACCGATCCGCTCGCAGCCGTCCGCGCTTTCCAGCGGCGCTTCCGCCCCGAGACAATTGACGGGATTATCGATGGTGAATGCCGCGCGAAGCTGCTGGCGCTGCTCTTGCCCAGGCCAATGGGAGACGATTGATGCGTGTATTTGTTACGGGCGCGTCAGGCTTTGTCGGGGGTGCTGCAGTGAAGCGGCTGGTGGCGGACGGGCACAAGGTCAGCGCTATGTCGCGGTCGGAAAAGTCGGACGCGAAAATCCGCGCGCTTGGGGCCGAGCCGGTGCGCTGCGATCTTGATACCATCAAGCCGGATCATGTGCAGGGCGTGGACGTGGCGATCCACAGTGCTGCCTTCGTTAAGGCCTGGGGACCGAAAGACGCATGGTTCAAGGCGAATGTGCTGGGGACCCAGGCAGTGCTGGATGCCTGCGGCGCGGCTGGCATCAAACGCTTCATCCATATTGGCACCGAAGCGGCTATCCTCAAGGGCCAGCACATCCGCAATGCCGATGAGACGTACCCGCTCGCGCCGGATTCGCCCTATCCTTATTGTGCTACCAAGGCGCAGGCCGAACAGCGCGTCCGCGACGCGAATCGGTCGGGCGTATTTGAAACGATCGTGCTGCGCCCACGCCTCATTTGGGGGCCGGGCGATACGACCCTGTTGCCCGCAGTGGAGGCGATGGCCGCTTCAGGCAAATGGAGGTGGATCGATCACGGCAAAGCGATGACGTCCACGATTCATATCGACAATCTAGTCCACGCCATTTGCCTTACGCTCACCAAAGGGCGGCCCGGCGAAGCCTATTTCATCATCGATGATGGTACGATCAGCATCAAGGATATGATCACTGGCATGGCCGCGTCGAGACAGTTGATTCTTGCGGATAGTTCGATTCCCGCCTGGCTGGCCGACATGGTGGCTGCCGTCGGCGAAACCGTTTGGCGCATGTTCGGCCTGCAGGGCCGACCACCGCTGATGCGCCTCGCCGCGATGGTGATGTCACGCGATTGCACACTTAACGGCGCAAAGGCCAGGGCCGAACTTGGCTACCATCCGGTCATTACGGTAAAGGACGGGCTGGCGGCGCTCGTTCAAACCGCCTAAGGCGCTCCCGCCAGAGGGTCGGGCGACCGCTGCTGCATGGGCAACCGTGCAGGGGAGGAAAGTCCGGGCTCCAGCGAGGAACGGTGCCGGATAACGTCCGGCGGGGGCAACCCCAGGGAAAGTGCCACAGAAAACAAACCACCGCGCACTCGTGCCGGCCAGGTCGAAACGGTGCGGTAAGAGCGCACCGCACCTCTGGTAACAGGGGTGGCAGGGCAAACCCCACCGGGAGCAAGACCGAATAGGGGCGGCGCATGGCATCCTCCTGCCAGTCGCCCGGGTTGGTTGCTTGAGCGGCGGAGCGATCCGTCGCCTAGAGGAATGGTCGCCCATCGTGCGCAAGCGCGAGGACAGAACCCGGCTTACAGACCCTCTGGCGTTTTTGTTTTCTCGCAACGCATCCGTTGCTTGAATTGTTGGGTATTTGGTAGTTGAATGGCTTGTTGCAAGAAGAGTTCCCTGGCGGAGTAACTTGTGTATGAGATTCGGTATGCATTTGACTGTTGCAACGGCGATGCTTTCGTCAGGGGCGATTGCGCAGGAAGCTGCGAAAACTCATTCAATTCAGCCAACGGACCAGCCGAGCGCGCAGCAACTCTTCGAGTCCGGCGCGGCCGCCATGTCGGCACAGGATTGGGCAGGGGCGCTGGCAATTTATGCGAATTTGGAGTCCCGGCTCTCTTTGTCGACGAAGCCCAATACCAAGAGCCTCTTGCTTGTCAGGTTGCGCAAAGGGGCAACGCTCTCACATCTCGACAGGCTCGACGAAGCAGAGGCGCTGATTTCGGCTTCGCTCGCAAAATTACCTGCCGACGACCCAGGCCTGTATGGAGAGATCTGGAATGGCCAACTGGGGATGGGAGACATCGCCAGCCGCCGCTTTGACTATGCGGCCGCGGTTTCGCGGTTCCGGCAAACTCTGAACGGCACGACATCGCCAGGCGAAAAACTGATCCTGTATGACCGCCTGATCCGGGTCGGGATATTTGTCGATCCCCAGCAAGCGCTTGCCGATTCTGACGCCGAGCTGGCGTTGCTGGCGACTGACCCCTTGGTGGGCAAGGAATGGCTGGGGTTGGCGCATCAGTTGCGCGGGCGAACATTGCTGAACCTCGGCCGGATTCCCGAGGCCCGAACGGAGCTGGGCATGGCAATCAAGTTGCTCGGTGGTATGTCGTCCACCAACGTCAATGCGCTTGATCTCGCGGCTCGATCCGAGGCCGCTATCGCTGCGATGCGAGCAAAACTTCCCGATCAGGCGCGCAGATTCCTCGCCTATACGGGAGCATCCATGCAAGCGGGGCAGGGGTTTGAATTGGGAAAGGACATGAATCCGCCGCCCTGTGGAGGCACCAACGGCCCTCGCCCCGAGGATGTGGCGGTGGTGGAATTTTCGATTCGAGCTAATGGCAGCGTGCGAAATGCGATCCCGATCTACTTCACCGGAAAACCGGCGGTGGCCGTCGAATTTGCCCGGGCGGTTTCGCAATGGTCGTGGAGCGCCGAGGAATTGAAGCGGGTCATACCGTTTTTCAGGGAGCAGACCCGAATCGAGATGCGCTGCTCCACGGTATTCAATCGCCCCGACACTTTGGGCATGCTGTCGCCGGAAACGGAGGGCTGGCTGGCCACAAAACTGGCGCGCCCCATCGAAGCCAACCCCGCCAGCGATGCAAATGCACTTGCAGGACTTAGAGCCGAGCTGGCCGGGCGGGAAAAGCGTGACGGGGCAGATTCAGTCCAATTGATACCCGTGCTCATATCGCTCGGCTCAAACAGCGTTGCCTCAGCCGAGGAAGCGGAGCGCTCTTTGGCCAGAGCGCTGCAGATCGCACAGGGGCAATCGGCGCCAGCGGGAGTTCTGGCATATTTCAAACTGGCTTCTGCCACGGTCATGCCGTGGAAATCGTACTATCGTGAGCCGTCGGTTTATCAGGAAAGGATTCGCGCGGCGTTGGCTGAGCCTGCAATCGCCGCCAGCTCGACCGCCCGCAATGCCTTGACCATAGCGTTGTTTGACGCGTTGAGCCCCGGCGATCGAAAGAAGTTCGGGCGTGCAATCATCGCCCCGCTCGCTGATGATTTGTTGCTCCTCCCGAATGATCCGTTCAAGGTTGGTGCGCTTATGCGGCTGGCCAATCTCGAATATGCTGCGGGAAAGATCGAAGACGCCCGTTCGCTATTCGCCAAGACAGGTCTTTCCGAACAGCAATGTGCGCTGGTCGATGCCAAACCAAGTCTGACGGGAGGTCGGATCGGAGACGAAGACTACCCTGTGGAGGCCCTTCAATGGGGATTTGGCGGCTGGACGGTGGTCGAGTTTGACATCGATGCCAATGGCAAGCCGCTCAACGAACGCCCCCTGATTTCGTTTCCGCCATTTGTGTTTGGCGATCCCACGGTCAAGCAGATCAAGGGGTTCCGTTACGAGCAGCGCTTCCGGCCTGACGGCGGCCTTGGGTGTGGGGGGCAACGGCAGCGCGTCACATACCGCAGCGGACGCTGAGGCGACCTTATCCTTGGTAGCAGGCCACCCCAGGGCACGGCATTTCACATGGCAATTTGGCCGTCGCTTTGGTAGAAGCGCAAGTCTATGTCCAGAAAAACGCGATCCGATGATTGGGGCTTTCCGCGCTGGCGCAGCTATGGGGCTTCGCGCGATACGGTGAAGGTGCGCATGTGCGACCGATTTGGCTGCACCAATCCGGGTGACCGGCCTGCGCCGAAATCGCCCAACAGCCCGGAACGCTGGTGGTTCTGCCTTCAGCACGCGGCCGAGTATAATTCCAACTGGGATTATTTTCTGGGACTGAGCGCAGAAGATGCCGCCGAGCGGGAGGCCAATGAACGACGCGATGCCGGAGGATTCCAGGACTCCAAATACTATGGTTGGGGCGGGCCGGGCGATGGCTCCCGTAGCCGCGACGAGATGCGTGCGCTCGACATATTAGGCCTCGAATGCGATGCTGAACTCGAAACGATCAAGGCCGCTTGGCGTATGATGGCCAAGGCCAATCATCCCGATGTCAATGCGGGCGACAAGGAAGCAGCGAAGCGATTTCAGGCGGTGCAGATGGCCTATGAAGTGCTGCGTTCCGCCGAAGAGCGGCGAATGGCGCTTTAACGCCTACTCCTCAAGGCTGTCGGGCAGGGGATCCTTGCCCGAGATTTTCTTTGCGAGCAACGTTGCACTTTCGAGCGACCAAGGCCCGCTGAGTTGGAGGACGCCATCGCTTATCGGCTCACGGATAATCGGGTCGGCGACCGCCTCACTGTTGAGCGCGACATGCGCGGGCTTTCCTACGAGCCGCAGCGTGACGGTTGCGATGCGTTTTGCCGCTGTTTCGTTGAAAGTGATGCGAATCGACGATGTGCCATCGAGTTCGGGTTGCGCGCGCGCATCGATTATTTCGGCTTCGGCAAATATCTCGCTATCAATCATGAAATTGCGCTCAGCAGCAATGGCTGGGGTCGCGAGCAGAATTAGCAACGAAGTGATGCGTCGCATCAGTGATGCTCCCGACAACCCAAGGATGCCAACTGGCCTAGCACATAAATCACCACGATTCAGCCATAATGAAACCATGATTGCCGCGTGAAATATGGGTTGGTTTCAATGTGGAGGATAAGCCGATGATAAAGAACGGTTTGATGCTGGTGGCGATCACATCGCTAGCAGGAGCGGCCCCCGCGCAGGCGGCACAGGATGCGGGGTTGAGCCTGCATAATGGTCGCGATGCGGGCATCAGGAGCAGCATGGGTGCGCAGCTTGGTCTCGCGCTCCGGCTGGGCGATCGCCGGACGGTCAGGGGATCAGACAGGCTCAACCTGAGGATGAGCGCGGGCCCGATCGTTTCGCGGAGCAACGGCAAGCATTCAACGGCCAACCTTCTTTCCGCAAGCCTGTCGCCTGGATACAAGGCCGAATTGGCGTTCGGTGGGCAGGCGCTGGCCACCCGCTACACTGAGGCTGGCTTTGCCGAGGCGCGCGCGCGCGGCCTTGATGGCCGGGATCGCAAGGGTGTCAGTACGCTGGGCTATATCGCGATTGGCGTCGGTGTGGTCGCCACTGTAGTGGTCATCGCCGGGGCGCTTGTGATTGCCGACATCGGCGATTGCAGCGATGGAAACTGCGAATAGCGGCATTATGCGTATCGGAGCGCCGTCGCGTGGATCAGGGCAATCATGTTGGGGATTCCCTGCGTCCGGTTGGAGCTCAGCTGGTTCCTGAGGTCGAACGGGGCCAGGGCTGCTTCGATATTGATCGTGAGAATGTCGGCAGCGGGCCGATCCTGGGCCGCCAGGAGCACCAGCGCAACGATGCCCTTGGTGATCGCGGCGTTGCTGTCGGCCAGGAAATGGAGCCGGCCATCATTGAGGCGGGTGGGATAGACCCAGACGCTTGCCGAACAGCCCCTGACCAGCGTGGCATCGGTCTTCAGGGCATCGGGCATCGGTTCAAGCGCCTTGCCTAGGTCGATCAGCAGGCGGTAACGATCGTCACCGTCGAGGAATTCATATTCTTCCTGAATGTCGGAGAGGCTTGTCATGCCTGCGCCGCTAGCAGGGGAGAGCCTTACAGGTCTACCCCTGCGGCGATCGCTTCGAGCTTGCGGATGCGTTCCTTCAAATCCGCGATCTCGATCCGGTTGGTGGCGTTGGGCGCCAGCGGTGCCTGGCGGGCGAGATCGAGTTCGGCGCGTTTCAGCTCAAGCCACGCCCTGAATCCCCTGAGGCTGACCGATGCCAGCAAGGCAATGGCTGCCAGGGCTGTCGCGGCCATGATGAGGTAGAGATTTGCATTGTCCATAACGACCTCCTGTCGCTCTCATCTGCTCAGCGGAGTTTCTCGATCTCACGATCGAGTTCGACTGCGCTGCTGGTGTCGGTGGCGATCCGTTCAAGGACGGCGATCCGTTCCTTGAGCGTCCTGATTTCATCGCGCATGCGATCGGTGTCGGGTTCGGGCGTCAGCGCTGCGGTAACGCCGTGCGCGCCGTGAAGGTGCCGCCCGCGCCTGAGCCCGCCAAAGCGTGCGCTCAGCACTCGCCCAACCGTCACGACAATCACAATCCCGAGGACCATTTCAAACGGATTCATTGTAACTCTCCAGAAACTTGTTGCATCAGTTCAAAGGTTTGTCGCGCAGGCTTTCGATTTGATCGGCCACGTCGATGCCCTTGTCGGTGATGATGCGCTCCAGCACACGCATCCGCTGTTCGAGACGTTCGGTATGAGCCGCGTATTGCGCCGCCTTTTCTGCCGTCATTTGCGATTGCTGGTCGAGTTGGCGTTCCTTCACCCGCAACCACATCCGGAAGGGTGCGATGCCGATTGCGGCAAGGGGAATGAGAACCCAAATCCAGCTGGCAACATTGTTCATCGGTCGGTTCCTTAATTTACCGGTTTGCCGCGAAGATCCTCGATCTCACGCGTCAGGCTATGCGCTTCGTCGGTGACGATGCGTTCGACGGTGGCCAGTCGATCCTTGATGGATCCAAGCTCGGCGCGGAGCTGCGCATTTTCCTGGGTCAAGAGTTTCACGCGTTCTACGGTTTCGCCATCGGTCTTGGGATAGACTGCCTGGCCCCAGGCGCCGTCGAGCGGGTATCCGTTCTTGATCCTGAGCCAGGTGGTGACGACCCATCCGGTGACGCCCACAGCTACAATCATGGCGATCGGGGCGGCAAGTTGGGTTAGTGCAAGAAACTTGTCCATCGTCGTCGTTCCCTATCTCAGCTTTTCAATTTCGGCGGTCAGCCTACTCGGCACGTCGGTTGCGATCCGTTCGAGAACCGCAATCCTCTCCTCAAGCCGGCTGACCTGCCCGTGGAGCTTGTCATTCTCCGATGTCAGCAGCGCGATCTTGCGTTCGGCTTCCGGGTCGGCCCGTGAAACGGCACCGCCCCAGCTGCTTTCGAGGGGATAGCCATGCTTCGCCCTGATCCAGCTCGTGACCATCCATGCGCCGTAGCTCATGGCGATGATCGTGAGTACAAATATGGGTCCACCCCATTGCATTGTCTGTCTCCCTGTTCGTCAACGCTTAGCGCAGGCTGTCGATCTCGTTGGCGAGGCTCGAATTGCGGCTGGTATAATAGGTTTCCACATCGGCCAGGCGGCGATCAATGTCGCGGAACCGGGCGCGGACATCGCGGGTCGTGCGGGCGGGGGACTGACGTACGCCCTGCCAGAATTTGGCGTCCTCGGCGCTATCATAGAGGCTTACGGGCTTGGGCTGGGCAAGCCATGCGGTCAGCCAATATGCGATCAGCGTCCAGGGGAATGCACCCATCAAGGTGACCAGGACGATGCCGATGCGGACCCAGAGGACGTCAAAGCCGGTATAGTCGGCAATGCCTGAGCAAACGCCCGACCATTTGGCATTCTGCTTGTCGAGATAGAATTTTGTGCGGCTTCCGGACATTGTCTTATCCTCCTTGCAATATTTGTTGTCAGTGACGGTGATTGATGCGCGGTTCGGGCGCGTCCAGTTCACCGGCTTTCCAGTTGGGGTTGTCAGCGGTCAGGATGCGTTCGACGGTATGGACCCGTTCATCGAGGCGCCGGGCCATATCATGCAGTTCGTCGAGAAGGTTTTCGTCTTCGCGGGTCAGAGTGGCGGTACTTTTCCATTTTGTGATGTAGTGGAAGATGAGCCAGGGAAGCCCGATGACGACAATCGGAACGATGATGATAGCTTCCATTATCTCAGCCCTTCTTCGCGACACTGGCCTTCAGCGCTTCGAGAGCGGCATCGACCTTTTCGTTTGATTTGAGTTCGTTGATTTCTTCCTCAAGGCTCTTGGGTTCCTGGCCCATATACAGCGCATCGGCGCGGCCTTCAGCAAAATCGACGCGGCGCTCGAGGACATCGAAGCGTGAAAACGCTTCCTCGACCTTGGAGCCGGCATAGGCCTCGCGCACCTTGATACGGTTATGCGCCGATTCGAGCCGGGTCATGATCGCGTTCTGGCGCGTCCGCGCCTCGCGCAGCTTGGCCTGGAGCTTGGAGATGTCGGCTTCGGACGCCTTCAGCGCCTCGTCGAGCGCGGAAATTTCGGTCTGGAGTTGCTCGGCCATGTCGCTCGCCTTCTGGCGTTCGACGAGGGCCGCCTTGGCCAGGTCTTCGCGATCCTTGGAAAGCGCCAGCTCGGCCTTTTCGGTCCAGCTTTCCTCAAGCTTTTCGAGCTTGGTGATATGGCGGCGCATTTCCTTCTGGTCGGCGATGTTGCGCGCGGCGGTGGCGCGAACCTCAACCAGTGTTTCTTCCATTTCCAGGATGATCATGCGGATCATCTTGGCGGGATCTTCGGCCTTGTCGAGAAGGTCGGTTACGTTGGCGGCAATGATGTCGCGGGTTCGTGAAAAAATTCCCATCGGGGTAACTCCTGGACTGAAACGCGGTTTGTGCTGGCGGTTGTGGTATGGGCGGGTGGCCGGGAGAGTAAGGGCGCTCTCCCGGCCGGGGTTTTCCTGCCTTGGGGGGATTATGGCAGGTAACTGGTGCTTCATGCCAGTGGCATAACGATTGTATGGGCCTGTGCCGGTGTGGCAGCGCGGGCAGGGCCGACTGCGCCAACCAGCAGCGTTGTGCTGAACAATATGGTGCAGATGACTGCGGCGACGCTGTTGCGGACACTGAAACCGTTGTACGTATTCATCTTAGTTCTCCTTGAACTATGGCATTGATCCAACCGGTCGGGGGGTGACCGGCTTGTCCACCCCTAAGCATGAGCTGTGCCAGTTTTTGATTTTTACCGGATTTTCGGGATTTACGCCTCATGAACGAGTTGGTCAGGCCGGATTAACCTTGCTATATTTTAGCAAATAATGCTAATGATTAGGAATGGAGCGCACTACTCAATTCGTCGGACAGTCCAGCGCCTTTCTCGACAGCGTCGAACGGGCCAGCCGTGCGGCGGCACTCAATCGACCGGTTCTCGTGATTGGCGAACGCGGCACCGGCAAGGAGCTTGTGGCCGAGCGGCTCCACCGGCTGAGCCCGCGATGGGATGGGCCGTTCATCACGATGAACTGCGCCGCGCTGACGGAGACCCTGATCGAAGCCGAACTGTTCGGGCATGAGGCAGGGGCCTTTACCGGCGCCACCAAGGCGCGGGAAGGACGCTTCGAGGAGGCCGATGGCGGAACCTTGTTCCTTGACGAACTGGCGATGCTGTCGGCCGCCGCGCAGGAGCGCCTCTTGCGAGCGGTCGAATATGGCGAAGTCACGCGCATTGGCTCCAACCGCCCGATCCGGGTCGATGTCCGGATCGTGGCCGCTACAAACGAGCACCTCCCGGCATTGGTCGAAAGAGGCCGGTTCCGCGCCGACCTGCTCGATCGGTTGGCGTTCGAAGTGGTGACCTTGCCGCCGCTGCGGGCGCGTGAAGGCGATATTACCGTACTCGCCGATCATTTCGGCCGGAGAATGGCGTCCGAGATGGAATGGCCAAGCTGGCCCGGTTTCTCGAAAGAGGCCGTGGTGGAGCTGGTATCATATGACTGGCCGGGCAATGTGCGCGAGTTGCGCAACGTGATCGAGCGCGCGGTCTATCGCTGGCATGACACCGACGCACCGGTCGGAGCGGTTGAATTCGATCCGTTTGCTTCGCCCTGGCGCCCCCTCCACGAGCCAAAAGACGTTGCGAACAAGGGTGCTGTCAAGTCGGCCCCGGCGACGCCGACCGTTCCGGGCGCGGCCGAGACTTTCGAAACGGGCGACTTGCGCAGCGCCGTGCTGGCGCATGAACGCAAGATCCTCGAAGCTGCCCTGGCCCGGCACCGGCATAACCAAAGGGCTACGGCAAAGGCGCTAAACCTCACCTATGACCAGTTGCGCCACTGCCTCAAGCGGCACGAGTTATTGGGCTGAGGGCGCTTCATCCTCACCGAGCCCGTGGCGCATGAGCATTGGAACATTTGCCGCCGCAAACAGGATGGTAAGGATCGTCACGCCCCACACCTTGATCGTCAGCCAGGCATCGAACCCCACGCTGGCGCGTAACAGTTCGTTGATCAGGGCCATTGCCGCGAAAAACCACGCCCAGTTGCGAGAGAGCAGCAGCCAGCCCTTGTCGCTCAATCCGTCATAGCCGTGCTCGAGCACATATTTGAGCAGCGCTTTCCCGCGGAACAGCCCTCCGAAGAGCAAGGCTGACAAGATGCTGTAGATGATCGTCGGCTTTATCTGGATGAATTTGGGATCGTGCAGGTAAAGCGTCAGGCCGCCAAAGACGATCACGAGGATCGCGGACATCCACATCATCGGCGAAATTCGGCCCAGCTTCCATTTGGAAATGATGACGGCCGCCGTAATCGCTACCATGAAGATCGCCGTGCCGCCGAGCACGCCTAGGATCTTGTACCCCAGGAAGAACAGGACAAGCGGCCCATAATCGAGAGCAGCAGGCAGCCAGCCGGGCGCGCGCCTGGGCAGTTCTTCCGTCATGCTGAAGCTCCCGCAATAACCCGCGCCATTTCGCCGGCATCGAACGGGCGGAGATCGTCCAGCGTTTCACCTACGCCTACGGCATGGATCGGCAAGCCGAATTTTTCCGCCGCTGCGACCAGCACGCCACCGCGCGCCGTGCCATCGAGTTTCGTCATCACCAATCCCGTCACGCCTGCCACTTCCTTGAATATCTCGATCTGGTTTAACGCATTCTGACCGGTCGTCGCGTCGAGCACCAGCACCACATTGTGCGGAGAGGCAGGATTGATCCGCCCCAGCACACGCCGGATTTTTGCCAGCTCATCCATAAGCTCCCGCTTGTTCTGGAGGCGACCGGCCGTATCGACAATCAACACGTCTATACCGGTTGCAGTGGCCTGCTTGACGGCGTCGAACACGATCCCAGCCGCGTCGCCGCCTTCCGGGCCGCTGATGATTGGCACGCCCAACCGTTCGGCCCAGACCTTGAGCTGGCCTATGGCGGCGGCGCGGAATGTATCGCCCGCGGCCAGCATCACGCCATAATCCTGCTCAAGGAAGAGATGGGCGAGCTTGGCAATGGTCGTGGTCTTGCCCGAACCATTCACACCAATGACAAGGATTACCTGTGGGCGCGGAAAGGCTTCGATCTCGATAGGTTTGGCAACAGGGGCAAGGACGGAGGCAATTTCCTCTGCGAGCACTTCGCGCACTCCAGCCTCATCGATCCCTCGTTCATACCGGCTGTCGGCCAATCGTGCCCGCACGGCGGCAGCAGTTGCTGGGCCAAGGTCAGAAACGATCAGCGCTTCCTCAATCTCGTCGAGGGTTTCAGCGTCCAGTTTTGATTTGGTGACGAGCCCGGTCAGGTTTTCTGTCAGGCGCTCGGACGTCTTCTTGAAGCCGCCAAGCAGCTTCTTATGCCAAGGCGTATCGCTCACGCTGGACGGCCCGTCAGCGTCTGGCCATCCGAGCCGGTTATGAGGGTATAGATCATCGTCCCCCGCATATTGCTGCCAACCGCCCTTTGTTCAAGGGTGACCTTGGCGAAATTGGGAGCGTGACCGGTTTGGCCATCGAGCTCGACCAGCATATGCTGCAGTGTGCCTATCAGCGAGCTGAGCCAGTGCGCCTTTCGCTCGGCTGCGGCCGTCCGCAGTCGTTGGGCGCGATCCTTGACCAGCGCGCGATCGAGTTGAGGCATGCGCGCAGCAGGTGTTCCGGGGCGCGGTGAGTAAGGGAAGATGTGACCCAAAACGATGTCGCAATCGTCGAGAAGTTTGAGGCTATTCCCGAACATTGCTTCGTTTTCGGTCGGAAAGCCCGCGATAATGTCGGCACCGATAGCGATGTCGGGGCGGCGGGCCTTCAGACGCTCGACCAGGGCAACGGCCTGCGCCCGGGAATGGCGGCGCTTCATGCGCTTGAGAATCATGTCGTCGCCCGACTGGAGTGACAGATGGACGTGCGGCATGACTCGTGGCTCGCCGGTGAGTATCTCCTCAAGACGCGGGTCGATCTCGATGGAGTCGAGCGATGACAGCCGCAGCCGGGGCAGGGCGGGAACATGTTTCAGGATGCGCTCGACTAGACTTCCGAGCGTCGGGCTACCGGGGAGGTCCGGGCCATAGCTGGTCAGATCCACCCCGGTAAGGATCACTTCCTGCTGCCCGCGATCGACGGCGGCTTGCACCGCTTCGATCACTGCACCGGCCGGGATCGAGCGACTGTCTCCGCGGGCATAAGGAATGATGCAGAAGGTGCAGCGATGATCGCAACCATTCTGGACTTCGATGAAGGCCCGAGCGTGATCAGCTCCCGAAACGGCAGGGGTTGCCAGATCGTCCCGCTTTTCGCGATTGCCGAGCAGGGCGGAAATTTCCGGCATATCGGAAAAAAGGGATGGGCTGGTTTCCGCAGCACAACCCGTCACAATAATCCGTGCGTCGGGCCGACGTTGTGCCGCCCGGCGGATTGCCTGTCGGGCCTGTCGTTCGGCTTCTTTCGTTACAGCGCAGGAATTGATGACGATCAGGTCATCCTGATCTGCCATTCGTGAACGAATGGCTTCGCCTTCCGCCAGATTCAGGCGGCATCCGAAATTGATGACCTCGACGCTCAACCGAAATTGTCCCAGTCGGCCTCACCCGTAAAAACATGCGTCGCGGGCCCCCGCATGCTGATGGATCTGCCCTCTTCCCACGCGATCTCAAGATCGCCCCCGGGTAACGACACGCACACGGGAGATTGAACAAGTCCGGCGCGGATCGCCGCAACTGCCGTTGCGCAGGCGCCGGTTCCGCAAGCCGGCGTCAAGCCAACACCGCGTTCCCACACGCGTAATCTCAAATGATCCTCGCCCGCAACGCTGGCGACATTGACGTTGATTCGCTCGGGGAAGAGGGGGTCATGCTCGATCACCGGCCCAAGCGTCTCAAGATCGACGGCATCGCAATCGGGCACGAAGAAGATAACATGGGGGTTGCCGACATTGACGGCTGCCGGTCGGGACAATTCCTCCCAGTTCACCGGCATGTCGCGAGTGTCCATCGGCATGGCCAATGGGATCAATTCCCAATCGAATGCGGGCTGGGCGAGATTGACCGTCGCGCTCGCATCGCCGGGCTCGGTGTGGAGAATACCGCCCAAGGTCTCAATGTCAGCCGAACCGCCCATCAGCAACGCGATGCAGCGCGTTGCGTTGCCGCACGCTTCGACTTCGCCGCCATCGGCGTTGAAGATGCGCATTTTTGCGTCGGCAACGGCGGACGGCTCCAGCAGGATCAACTGATCGAAGCCGATGCCCCTCCGCCGGTCACCAATGGCATGCGCCCGCGCCGCCGTCATTTCGACTGGCGCTTCGCGCGCATCGATCACGACAAAATCATTGCCGAGCCCGTGCATCTTGTGAAATCGCGTCAACATTGCGCGCCGCGTTTAGCCTAGTGTGAACGAAAGTGCGAACCCGTAAAGTTCACGCGGATTTGCGCAGTTGCTCTTCGATCGCGACGTGGATGTCCTTGGCGACCGCTTCGTTCACCGCATCGCCGCGTATCGACGGGAGCAGATTTCGCTCGGCGAGTAGCATCCGGGTCTGACCGATCGACATAGGCTTGCCGAAATGCCAGCCTTGGCCCTTGTGGCAGCCGAGTTGACGCAGGCGTTCCTCGATTGCCGCATCCTCGATGCCTTCGGCCGTAACCGAAATGCCGAGGCTGTCGCCAAGCCGCGTGATGGCGTTAACGATGGCAGCGCTTTCAGGATTCTCGATGATTGAAGTGACAAAGCTCTTGTCGATCTTGATCCGGTCGAAAGGCAGTGCACGCAAATGTGCCAGTGAGCTGTAGCCCGTGCCGAAATCGTCGAGCGCCAGCCGGATGCCCTGATTCTTGAGGCTCCCAACGATCGACTGGGCAAGGGCTAGATTCTCAAACAGCGAGGTTTCGGTAATTTCGATTTCGAGCCTGCTGGCCGGGAAGCCCGTTTCGACCAGGAGCTTGACGATTTTCTGGGCCAGCCACGGGTCTTTTAGCTGAGTTGGCGAGATGTTCACCGAAATGATCAACGATTGATCCCAGCCATTTGCTTCCAGCAGCGCTTGCCGCATGACCGACATCGAGAGGTCGGCGATCATGCCGGTTTCTTCGGCGATCGGGATGAAGCTGTCCGGCGAAACCAGGCCTCGGGTTGGATGATCCCAGCGCGCCAGAACCTCGAATCCTCCAAGCCGGCCTGTTGTCAGGTCGATCTGCTGTTCGAAGTAGGGGACGAATTCGCCGCGAGGAATACCGTTGCGCATTCCTGACTCGGCCTCGTTGCGCTGCTGGAGCGCTTGTTCCATCGACTCGTCGAACCAAGCAAGCCGGTTGCGACCCTGATGCTTGGCGGCATACATGGCAATGTCTGCGCGACGCATGAGCGCGTCAATGCTTTGGCAATCGGCGGCGGAATGAGCGATGCCCAGCGAGACGCTGATATGAACAAAAATTCCGTCGGCATCGAATGGTTGGGCGAGCCGCGTAACGATTGCTTCTGCGACCCGATCGACCACATCCCGGTTGGCGAGATCGAAAACGAACGTGCAGGCGAATTCATCGCCACCGAGGCGCGCCGATAGCGAGTTTGGTGGCAAGAGCTTGGCGATCTCGGCTGCTACGGCGCGTAACAGCGCATCGCCTATCGCATGCCCGTGGACATCGTTGACATTCTTGAAATGATCGAGGTCGAGCATCAGCATTGCCAACACTTTATCGCGACGGACGGCCTTGGACAGCATGGCTGCGCCGTTTTCTGACAACGAACGGCGGTTGTGGAATCCAGTCAAAGGATCGCGCAGCGCCAGTGTTTGGGCTCTCTCCTCAGCCGCCTTGCGCTCCTCCACTTCCAGCGAAAGGTCGCGATAACGCCTCCAACCAAAGAGAATTAGGGCGACATTGAGCAACAAGGTGATCGTCAGGATGCGATCACTGCCACCACCTATGCCCCCTATGCTGTTAATGGTTGAAGTAAGGACGGATGTGCCAGTGCCGACGAACATGATGATTGCGGCTATCACGACAGCCCCGGTAAAGATGTCCTTCTGGGCGGCCTGTGCGACCGTCTTGCCTGCGACCGGCTGGTGCTTGATCTTGATTGCCACTCTTGGTCGGCCCCCGAGGTGAATTTGTCGAGGTAGAACGCTAAAACAATCGGGTGAAAAAGCCGTTAATAGCAAACCTCCAACCGTTTGGATTGACCTTTCCCTGTGATTTCGCTAGGCGCGCCGCAGCTTTTTAAGAGAAAGCGTGATTTTGGCCGCCCAAGGGCGACGCTGGCCGACGAGGTTTCGTCCGCCGGCGCTTTGTGTTTTGGGCCATTGAGTACGGAGCGAACGGATGTTCGAGAGTTTGAGCGACAGGCTGGGCGGGGTCTTTGACCGGCTGCGCGGCCGCGGTGCGCTCAACGAATCCGATGTCCGCGAAGCGATGCGCGAAGTGCGGATCGCGCTGCTTGAGGCCGATGTCGCGCTTCCCGTGGTTCGTTCGTTCATTGACAGCGTCACGGACAAATCCGTCGGCCAGTCGGTCCTGAAATCGATCACACCGGGCCAGCAGGTCGTCAAGATCGTCAACGATGCGCTGGTCGAGATGCTGGGCAGCGAGGCCGCCGAGCTTGATCTTTCCGTCGCGCCGCCTGCCATCGTTATGATGGTCGGCCTGCAAGGCTCTGGCAAAACCACGACGACCGCGAAAATTGCCAAAAAGCTGGTCGAAAAGGACCGCAAGAAGGTCCTGATGGCGTCGCTCGACGTCAACCGTCCGGCGGCGCAGGAACAGCTTGCGGTGCTCGGCGAACAGATCGGCGTGGCGACGCTGCCGATCGTCACCGGCCAGCAACCGGTTGATATCGCCAAGCGCGCAATGCAGGCGGCGAAACTCCAGGGCTTCGACGTGCTGATGCTCGACACGGCGGGCCGGCTTCATGTCGATGCCCAGCTGATGGCGGAGATGAAGGCCGTTGCCCAAGTCTCCGATCCCGCCGAAATTCTCCTCGTTGTCGATGCGCTGACCGGACAGGACGCCGTCAACGTCGCCAAGTCGTTCGGTGAGCAGGTGGCCGTCACCGGCATCGTCCTGACCCGGATGGACGGCGATGCACGCGGCGGCGCGGCGCTTTCGATGCGCGCTATCACCGGCAAGCCGATCAAGTTCGTCGGGACGGGCGAAAAACTCGAAGGGCTGGACGTTTTCCATCCCGAACGGGTTGCAGGCCGCATCCTCGGCATGGGCGATGTCGTCAGCCTCGTCGAACGTGCGGCGGAAACGATCCAGCAGGACGAAGCCGAAGCGCTCGCCGCGAAAATGGCGAAGGGCCAGTTCGACATGAACGACCTGCGCTCCCAGCTTGGCCAGATGCGCCGGATGGGTGGCATGGGCGCGCTGATGGGCATGATGCCAGGCATGAAGAAGGCGCAAGCCGCGATGGCGCAGTCGGGCGTCGATGACCGCATCCTGATCCGGATGGATGCGATGATCGGCTCGATGACGCCCAAGGAACGGGTGAGGCCCGAACTCGTCAACGCCAAGCGCAAGATCAGGATTGCCAATGGCTCGGGCACGACCGTTCAGGAAGTCAACAAGCTGCTCAAGATGCACCAGGAAATGGGCACGGCGATGAAGCGGCTCCGCAAGATGGGTGGAATGAAGGGTTTGGGCGCGCTGCTCGGCAAGGGCGGCGGGCTTGGAGGATTGATGGGCGGCGGGGCTCCGGGCGGAATTCCCGGCCTGCCGCCTGGGATGTTCAAGAGATGACGGCCCCGGCAGGCCGTCACCCTGAACTTGTTTCAGGGTCCATGCCTCTGGATGCTGAAACGAGTTCAGCATGACGATTTTTTTGGTTTGAAAGAAGGAAGAGATAAAATGGCAGTTTCAATTCGTTTGTCGCGCGGCGGTTCAAAGAAGCGCCCTTATTACCGGATCGTGGTTGCGGACGCCCGTAGCCCACGCGACGGCAATTTCATCGAGAAGATCGGGACTTACAACCCGCTCCTCGCCAAGGACGATGCCAAGCGCGTGACGCTCGACACCGACCGTGCCAAGCATTGGCTGGGCGTCGGCGCGCAGCCGACTGACCGTGTTGCCCGTTTCCTCGACGTGGCCGGAATCCGCGAACGCGCGGCCCGCAATAACCCGAACAAGGGCAAGCCGGGCGAAAAGGCCGTTGAGCGCGTCGAAGAGCTGGCGAAGAAGGCGGAAGCCGCTGCCGAAGCGGTAGAAGCTGCCAAGGTTGCAGCCGCCGAAGCTGCTGCTGCTCCTGCGCCTGAGCCGGAAGTTGTCGAAGAAGTAGCCGCTGAAGAAGCGCCCGCCGAAGTCGCAGCCGAAGAAGCCGCACCCGTCGAAGCTGCCGCTGAAGAAGCTCCCGTGGCTGAAGAAGCGGCGCCGATTGAGGAAGCTCCAGCCGTTGAAGCCGCTGCCGAGGAAGCGCCTGCTCCAGAAGCTCCGGCTGAAGACGCTCCCGCCGCCGAAGCGGAAGAAGCCGAGGCTGAGGAAAAGGCCGAGGGTTAAGCCTTGTCGAACCGCCCCGTCACCCTTGCCGTCGTCATCGGCGCGCACGGCGTGACGGGGGAGGTGCGGTTGAAACTCTTTGCCGAAGGGCTGGACAGTCTCACGGCGCACAAGAGCTTCAATGAGGGCGCGCTGACGCTCAAGAGCCTGCGCCCGGGCAATAATGGCACGATCGCGCGCTTCGTTGAAGTGACGGATCGCAATGCGGCCGAAGCCATGCGCGGCACCGAACTCACCGTCCCGCGCGAAGCGCTGCCGCCCTTGGCCGAGGGCGAATATTATCATGCCGATCTCATCGGCCTGCCCTGCGTCTCAACCGAGGGCGAAGATCTGGGAAAATGCGTTGCCGTCGAAAATTTCGGGGCAGGCGACGTGATCGAGATCGAACGCCCGGACGCCAAGCGCTTCATGGTGCCGATGAAGGTGGAGGCGGTGCCCGAATGGGGCGAAAGAATCGTGATTGACGCAATGTTTGTGGTCTAGTATATACATAGAGTATATACGGAGACTCGTCGTGGAAAAAGATGAAGAATATACGGGCAGGACGTTCAAGTCGGGCAATTCGGTTGCGCTGCGCCTGCCCAAGGGGCTTGGCGTTCCCGAAGGCACCGAAGTACGCATGGTCAGGGAGGCTCGGATGACATTCAGGGTTGAGCCGGTCACAGCACCGCGCAAGACGATCGACGTCAGCGGGTTCGCAGGCAAGATGCCCGGCTTCAAGCCCGCGCCACGCGAGGATTTCGAAGAACGCCCGAGTGCGATCGCCCGACGCAAGGCGCTGTCTGGCGATTGACCGGATATCTGATCGACTCCGATTTGGCGATATATTCGATGGGCGGCGATGTGGATTCGGCGCTCAACCGGCACCTTGCGGCCTGTTATCCGGGCGATATCGCGATCTCGGCGATCAGCTTCGCCGAGGTCGCGCTCGGAACCTGGCTCGGCAAACCGCCACGACAGGAAGTTTTGGATGCGTTCGTGTCGGTTATCCCGATCCTGCCCTTCGATGAAGCGGCAGCTCGGGAATATGCAAAGCTGCCGTTCAAACACGCCCGGTTCGATCGCCTGCTGGCGGCTCACGCGCTGGCGCTGGATGCGATTGTGGTGACGAACAACGAAGCCGATTTCGCCGATGTGCCGGGGTTGAAAGTTGAGAATTGGGCTATGTAAGGAGCGATCTACAATGATGTTAGTCAAGAATAACTGGTTTTGGCCTGTAATGCTCGGCCTTTGGGCTCTTGCTTGGTTAACAGCGGGCCGAATGGAGGTCACGCTCCCATCAAATTGGGAATATGCTCTGCTGTTCGACGTGTTCGTAACTGCTCCGGTTCTATATTGGCTTTGTTATCGCGACAGTTTGACAACCAAGACCATGTTGGTTCGCATGGTTGCACTACAGTGTTTGGGCATTTGGATTGCGACCAAGGTGATGCCACTGGATCAACAACGCATTTTGCCTGAATTGGGGATTCTGCGGATCGCCGGTATAGCAGTCTTGTTTGTAATCGAGCTGCGCTTGGTGTTGACACTGGTGAGAGCGGTTTTCCGACAAGGTGCCACCCAACAAGATTTGGTCGCGCAGGGTGCGCCCGAATTCATTGCCAAAATGGCGCTCATTGAAGCCCGCTTTTGGCGTTGGGCGTTTGGCTTGTTTAAGCGGTGATCTTCCACGCCCAAATCCTGACCCTTTATCCGGAGATGTTTCCCGGCCCGCTTGGTGTCTCAATAGCAGGACGAGCACTGGAAGAAGGCACCTGGTCGTGCACCCCCATACAGATCCGTGATTTCGCCACCGACAAGCACCGCACCGTGGACGACACGCCCGCAGGCGGTGGGGCAGGAATGGTTCTGCGGGCAGATGTTCTTGCCGCCGCCATCGATCACGCCCTAGCAACCCTGCCCGATGCGCCCATCCTCGCGATGACCCCCCGCGGCACCCCGATCACCCAAGCCCGCATCCGCGAACTAGCGGCTGGCCCCGGCGTGACCATCCTGTGCGGCCGTTTCGAGGGCTTTGACGAGCGCATTTTCGATGCTCGGCCCATCGAACAGGTCTCGATGGGGGACATTGTCTTGTCCGGCGGAGAGCCTGCCGCGCTGATGCTTCTCGACGCTTGCATTCGCCTGCTTCCCGGCGTAATGGGCGCGGCTTCCAGCGGTTTCGAGGAGTCCTTTGAAAACGGGCTTCTGGAATATCCGCACTATACCCGACCTGCTGAGTGGGAAGGGCGCACGATCCCCGAAGTGCTGCGATCGGGGGATCATGCGAAAATCGCCGCCTGGCGGAAGCAAAGGGCGGAGGAAGATACACGGTTACGCAGGCCGGACCTTTGGGAGCGCCATGAGGGCGTTCGGGACCAGCCTGCCTCTGGCGCGCGGCGGAAGAATAAAGGACCAAATGGGGCATGAACCTCATCCAGACGATCGAAGCGGAACAGATGGCAAAATTGACCGCAGACAAGAAAGTCCCCGAGTTTCGCCCCGGCGACACGCTGAAAGTCGGCGTGCGCGTGGTTGAAGGCGAACGTACCCGCGTCCAGAATTATGAAGGCGTGTGCATCGCTCGTTCCAACAAGGGCATGGGATCGAACTTTACGGTTCGCAAGATTTCGTTCGGCGAAGGCGTGGAACGTGTGTTCCCGCTCTATTCGCCCAACATCGACAGCATCGAAGTAATCCGCAAGGGCGCCGTCCGTCGCGCCAAGCTCTATTACCTGCGCGGTCGCCGCGGCAAATCGGCGCGTATCGCCGAACGTCGCGACACGCGAATTACCGACGCTGCAAAAACGGCCCCGGAGGCCTGATCCCGCGCGTTTGAACAAAACGAATGACCGAAAGGGCCGGGATCCACACAGGGTTCCGGCCCTTTCTTTTGACTTGAACACTGAAGGACGAAAAAATGGGCTATCGTATTGTTGTTGCTGGTGCCACCGGGAATGTGGGCCGCGAAATGCTGAACATCCTGGCGGAACGCGAGTTTCCGATCGACGAGATCGCGGCGGTCGCATCCTCGCGTTCGACGGGCGACGAGATCGAGTTCGGCGAGACTGGCAAGACGCTCAAGGTCCAGAATATCGAACATTTCGACTGGGCGGGTTGGGATATTGCGCTCTTCGCGATCGGGTCCGAAGCCACGAAGAAATTCGCCCCCATAGCTGCGGCGGCCGGTTGCGTCGTGATCGACAACAGCTCGCTCTACCGCATGGACCCGGATGTGCCGCTGATCGTGCCAGAAGTGAACCCCGATGCGATCGATGGGTACAAGGCGCGCAACATCATCGCCAATCCCAATTGCTCGACCGCCCAGATGGTCGTCGCCCTCAAGCCGCTGCACGATTACGCCAAGATCACGCGGGTCGTCGTCGCGACTTACCAGTCGGTTTCGGGCGCAGGCAAGGAGGGCATGGACGAACTGTTCGAGCAATCCCGCAACATTTTCGTCGGCGATAGTGCGGAAGCGAAGAAATTCACCAAGCAGATCGCCTTCAACGTGATCCCGCATATCGATAGCTTCCTCGATGACGGCTTCACCAAGGAAGAATGGAAGATGGTCGTGGAAACCAAGAAAATCCTCGATCCGAAGATCAAGGTCGTCGCGACCTGTGTCCGCGTGCCGGTATTTGTAGGTCATTCGGAAGCCCTGCATGTCGAATTCGAGAACGAGATTTCGGCCAAGAAGGCGCAGAGCCTGCTCCGCGAGGCGCCCGGCATCATGCTGGTCGACAAGCGCGAAGATGGCGGATACGTGACGCCCGTCGAATGCGTCGGCGACTATGCGACCTTTGTCAGTCGCGTCCGCGAGGATCCGACGGTGGAAAACGGCCTCGCTCTGTGGTGTGTGTCGGACAATCTGCGCAAGGGCGCAGCGTTGAACGCGGTACAGATTGCGGAATTGCTCGGCCGTCGGCACCTGAAAAAGGGGTGACGGCGCCTTGGCTTTCGAATTACGGCCCTGCGCGGGAGAGCCCCAGCTGACCGATCCAGCGGTCACCGGGAAGTTCGCACCGGAAATGGCGGCGATTGCCGGCGAAATCCACACAGCGCCATGGTGCGGCTATGTCGGCTGGCGCGATGGGACGCCCCTGGGCTTCGGCGGCTTCAAGGCTGCGCCTGATGCGGATCGCACGGTCGAGATCGGTTATCTGACGTTCCCGCAACACGGGGGCGCGGGCGTTGCGACGGCCATTGCGGGGGCCTTGATCGCGATTGCGAGGGCCGAGGGCATCAACGCTGTCCACGCACACACGCTTTGCGAGGAAAACGCCTCGACTGGGGTGCTGCGCCGCAATGGCTTTGTTCGGGATGGAGAATCGATCGACCCGGACGAAGGTGTGGTGTGGCGCTGGGTGCTCAACCTTTAGCAGGGCCGAAAGGACGCAGGCATGAGCGGATTGTTCGATTTTACGCATGCCATCGCGCGCGTTCCGGGGCCCTCGGTCGTGAAGGGATTGCGCGACGGCGAACGAGATGACCCCAATTTCGACCTCATCGTTGTCGAGCATGAGGCCTATGTCGTGGCTTTGCGAAAAGCCGGCGTCGAAGTCGACCTTCTACCTGCGGCAAGGGATTTTCCCGACTCGATTTTCGTGGAGGATGTGGCGCTGGTCTTTGGGGAGGGGGCTATCCTTCTGAAGACAGCGGCCGAAAGCCGTGCCGGGGAGGCGGCGCTGATGGCGCCAGTGCTCGACCGACATTTTGGTACGGTTCTCTCGCTCGCGGATGGCCATGTCGATGGCGGGGACGTCCTTGTGACGCCTGACGGGGTCATTATCGGCCTGTCGGCCCGCACCGATCCTGCCGGAGCAGGCGCGTTGTGCGGATTGCTCGCCAGTCTTGGCAGGAGGGCTAGTGTTGCACAGACGCCGCGGGGTATCCTTCACTTCAAGACCGGCTGTGGCATGATAGACGAGGAGACGGTTTTCGTGGCACCGCCACTGGCGAACTGTCCCGCCTTTGCGGGGCTGCGCGTGCTGGTGACACCAGAGGTCGAGGCGGGTGCGGCGAACGTCCTGCGCATTCGGGACCGGTTGTTCATCGGGGACCAATGGCCACGCAGCCGCGATCTGCTCGAGGCGCGGGGGATTCCGCTCCGGAGCTTGCCGGTGTCCGAGATCGCAAAGATTGACGCGGGTCTTTCCTGCTTGTCGCTCCGGTGGTGTGCCGATTGAACTTTGAGGCACGGGGTGGCAGACCTTTGACATGACACTTTCAGCCGACCTCTTCTGGTCCTTTCGCTCGCCCTATTCCTACCTCGCGACGCGCCGCTATCGTGCGCTGACCGAACAATATGACCTGAAGATCAACCTGCGCCCGGTCTATCCGCTGGCCATTCGCCAGCCTGATTTTTTCGAGCGCAATCATCCCAACTGGCTGCGCTACACGATCCTCGACATGTTCCGCGTGGCGCAATTCCATGGCATACCGTTCGGCCCGCCAAGGCCCGATCCGATCGTTCAGGACGTGGCGACGCGCAAGATTTCCCCCGATCAGCCCTATATCTTCCGGCTGACACGGATGGGGCAGGCCGCCGCGCGGCGTGGCAAGGGGCTCGCCTTTGCCGATGAAGTGTCGCGGCTGATCTGGGGCGGGGCTGATAACTGGCATGAAGGCGACCATCTCGCCAGGGCGGCAGAACGCGCCGGGCTCGATCTTGCCGCACTCGATGCCGAGGCGGTGTCCGATGCTGACGCGCTCGATGGAGAAATCGCCTTCAACCAGGCCGACCTCGAAGCAGGCGGCCACTGGGGTGTGCCGACGCTCGTTTTCGATGGCGAGCCGTTCTTCGGTCAGGACCGGATCGAAATGGCCGTCTGGCGGATGCGGCAAAAGGGGCTGGAGGCCAGAGGATGAGCGATACTCCGCAGGGTGGATGTCAGTGCGGAGCTGTCCGGTATCGGCTAAAAGCCCCGTTGCCGCCGGCCTATGCTTGTCATTGCGGCGAATGCAAGAAACAGTCGGCCAGTGCCTTCTCGATGTCCGCCGCGTTGCATTTTGCCGATCTGGACGTTGATGGAAAAGTAGCGGTGTACGAGACACTGTCGTTCAGCGACATGTGCAAATTGTTATGCTTCTGCCCGCGCTGTGGAACCCGGCTTTGGCATCGCTCCTCCGAAGCCAGTGAATGGGTAACTCTCAAGGTTGGTACACTCGACAATGCGTCCGCGATTTCTCCGCGCGGACATTTGTGGGTATCGAAGAAGCAGCCTTGGATCGCGATCCCGGAAGGCGTTCCGGCGTTCGAAACGCAGCCCCAGGACGTGCATCATTGGAGAACCAATTTGGATTTGTATGGGAAGATTGAATGGTGACTCAGGGTTTTTCGGGCGGCTGTCAATGTGGCAGGATCCGCTACACGGCGGAGATCGAGAATTGCGATGCCTATCTCTGCCATTGCCGGATGTGCCAGCGCGCAACAGGGGGCGTTTCGATTGCATTCAAGAATCTTCTGAAGGCAAAGCGGCACTGGGAACGCGAGCCCGATTGGTATCACAGTTCGCCCATTGCACGGCGGCCCTTCTGTAGCGCCTGTGGCACACCGCTCGGCTTTGAATTCGTGGACAGCGAGAATTGCGATTTGACCGTCGGAAGTTTCGACAATCCTTCCGCCTTTGCCCCCACTAGCAATTTTGGCATCGAATCGCGCCACGACGCTTGGTCGGACACCACCTCGCTTCCCGGTGTGCGCTGTGACGAAAATGCTCCGCTCGTCAAGCGCTGGGCCGATGCGGGAATGGCGGTGCCCGAATGAGCGGATCCGAAATCCGGTATTTCTCCGCGCCGGGAGGCACGCGGCTTGCGTGGCGCGAAATGGGGGAGGGGCGGCCGTTGCTGCTGATACACGGCTATATCAGCGATGCCGTCACGAACTGGATCACCTATGGCACGGCGGCGCAACTCGCAGAGGCCGGGTTCCGTTGCATCATGCCCGATCTCCGCGCGCACGGGGCGAGCGACAAGCCGCACGACCCGGCTGCCTATCCCCCCGGCATATTGGGCGATGACCAGTTGGCGCTGATTGCCCATCTGGGCCTGACGGATTTCGATCTTGCGGGATATTCGCTCGGCGCACGCACGGCAGCGCGGATGCTGGCGAGGGGCGCGCGGCCCGGCAAGGCCATCCTTTCGGGCATGGGTCTCGACGGGCTGGTCCAGACCGGCCATCGCCGCGATCATTTCCGGCATATCCTCCGAAATATCGGGAAACACCCCAGGGGAACGCCCGAATGGATGGCAGAGGCCTTTGTGAAAACGACGGGAGGCGACCCGGTGGCGCTCGACCTGATCCTCGACGCATTTGTCGATACGCCGCGTGAGACGCTTGCAGGTTTCGACCTGCCAATCGGCGTGATTTGCGGCAGCGAGGATCGGGACAATGGTTCGGCTACGGCGCTGGCCGATGCCCTGCCACAGGCGGAGTTGATTACCATTCCCGGTAATCACATGAGTGCGGTTACAAAGCCTGATTTCGGTCAGGCAATGGTTGCATTCCTGAAAAAAGGCCGGCGAAGCTGAGCTTCGCCGGCCTTTTCGTGCCCTTCGGGTAGAAAGAGCAGTCAGAGAAAAGTAAAAATGTCAGGCGACCTGGGCGAAATCCTCGCCTTCTTCGGCCTCGCGCAGCACATAGCCGCGGCCCCAAACCGTTTCGATATAGTTGTCGCCCCCACAGGCCAGGCTCAGCTTCTTCCTGAGCTTGCAAATGAAGACGTCGATGATTTTGAGTTCGGGTTCATCCATGCCGCCATAAAGGTGGTTGAGGAACATTTCCTTGGTGAGTGTGGTGCCCTTGCGGAGCGAAAGCAACTCGAGCATCGCGTATTCCTTGCCGGTCAAATGGACCCGGCTGCCATCGACTTCGACAGTCTTGGCATCGAGATTGACGGCGAGCTTGCCGGTGCGGATGACCGATTGCGAGTGCCCCTTTGAACGGCGCACAACAGCATGAATGCGGGCAACGAGTTCTTCGCGGTGGAAGGGTTTGGTCACATAATCGTCGGCACCAAAACCGAATGAGCGAACCTTGGAGTCCATTTCGCTGATGCCTGAAAGGATCAGGACTGGCGTTTGCACCTTGGCGACGCGGAGCTTTTTCAGCACGTCATAGCCGTGCATGTCCGGCAAGTTCAGGTCGAGGCAGATAATGTCGTAGTCATAGAGCTTGCCCAGGTCGAGGCCTTCTTCGCCCAGATCGGTAGTGTAGACGTTAAACCCTTCATTGGTGAGCATAAGCTCGATGGCCTTGGCCGTCGTCGGCTCATCCTCAATCAGCAAAACACGCATGGGCAAACCCCCTTTTGATAGTCCAACGCGGCATCCGGACGGCTTTGCAATGGCCCCGGCGCAAACTCTATTAACCAAAAATGTAATGAAGGGAAAAGGTTAATTTTGCGTAAACCCGCCTGACTCCACGAGTCGCGGTGTATGGAGCCCGAACGCCTCGGCAACTAGTTGGTAACTATGACAGCGCGCAGCGTGATCGGGCATGATGTTGACGAGCATCAATTCATCCGCACGGTAAAGCCGCACCACTTCGTCCAAGCCCTGGCGAACCTCTGCCGCTGTGCCCACCGTTGTCCTCCCGCGACGCCGGAAAATGTCGTGTGTCGCGGCCCATTCGACCGCCGCTTCAACCGACGGCACTGCGATTAACTCGCCTCGAACGAGGTGGGCGAACATCATTCGGGCGGGCAGCGCAAGCCGTTCCGCCTCGAGATGACTGTCCGCGGCGATCGCCCAGGTCGCAACCATCACCTGCGGCTTTTCAAGCCAATGCGAGGGACGGAAGGCGGATCGGTATACATCAGCCAGCGGCACCGCGTCGGAGTTGATGAAGTCGGCAATGCAGTAGGGCAGACCGGTTTCGCCCGCCCAGGCGGCGCTTTCCGCCGAAGAGCCAAGTAGCCACAAGTCGGGCGATCCGCCATGCCCGCTTGGCAGCGTGTCTCTCAAAGACGCGAACGGATGGCCTGGGGGCAGGCCGTCACCCAGATAGGCAATAATCTCCGCGAGATTCTGCGGAAAATCATTGATCGGCATTTGCCGCGATCGGTCGCGTTGGAGCGCAAAGGCGGTGCGCTGATCGCTCCCCGGCGCGCGACCCAGCCCCAAATCGATCCGCCCCGGGGCAAGTGCCGCCAGCATCCTGAACGTTTCGGCCACCTTGAACGGTGAATAATGCGGCAACATGATCCCGCCGGAACCGACGCGGATGCGCTCGGTCGCAAGCGCTACGGGCCCGATCATCGCTTCGGGCGCAACTCCGGCCAAACCGGGAGACGCATGGTGTTCCGCCAACCAATAGCGGTGATAACCAAGCGCATCGCAGCGTTTCGCCAGGTCTATCGTGTTGGCTAACGCGTCTGCCGATGTCAGCCCTTGGGCGATCGGAGACTGGTCGAGAACGGAAAGGCGGTAGGGCAGGGGCATTGTCCACTAATACCCGGCTTTGGAGCGCCCGCCAGCCTTGCCTTTCACGGCGCGCCGGACTAGTCGAACCGCGGACTGTAGCGGAGGGAAACGATGAGCGAAGCTGATCCGATCCGCCCAGAGGATCTCGTCATTGAAGAGCATCTTGATGACGACGATCATCTGAAGTCTGCGTTCGTGCGCCACGTGTTCGATGCCGTGGAGGCGGGCGAAGACGAACGTGTACGCGAACTGGTTTCGCCGCTCCACCCAGCCGATATTGCCGACCTGTTCGAACAGGCCCCGTCGGATTTGCGTTCCGATCTGGCGGCTTCTCTCGCCAACCTGCTCGATGGCGAGGTGATCGCCGAACTGAATGACCATGTTCGCGAAGAGCTGATCGACACTCTCGATCCGCGTGAAGTTGCGGACATCGCCAGCGAACTCGAGACCGACGACGCCGTCGCGATCATCGAGGACATGGAGGAAGAAGATCAGCGCGCTGTGTTGCGGGAACTTTCTCCCGATGACCGCGCGGCGATCGAAGAGGCGCTGTCCTACCCCGAGGAGTCGGCCGGTCGCCTGATGCAGCGTGAGCTGATCGCAGTGCCAGAGCATATGACAGTCGGGCAAGTGATCGATTATCTTCGCGAAAATCAGGATCTTACGACGGACTTCTGGGAAGTTTTCGTGGTCGATCCGCAGCACAAGCCGATTGGCACGGCGCAGTTGAGTTGGATTCTCCGCACGCCACGCAGCGTTGGCATGACCGACGTGATGAAGCGAGAGCAGTCTCTTATCCCGGTCGAAATGGATCAGGAAGAGGTTGCGCTCCGCTTCCAGAAATATGCGCTGATTTCGGCCGCTGTCGTCGATCCCGCCGGGCGACTTGTGGGGATGATCACGGTCGATGACATCGTCCATGTTATCCAGGACGAAGCGGGCGAGGACATCCTTAAACTATCCGGCGCAGGCGATGGTGACATCAACGAGCCGATCCTCGAAAGCTACAAGAGCCGCGTCCGTTGGCTGATCGCCAATCTCATCACGGCACTTGTCGCGTCCTCCATCATCCGCGTGTTCGAAGGGACAATCGCGCAAATGGTGGCGCTCGCGACGCTGATGCCGATTGTCGCCGGCGTTGGGGGTAATGCGGGTACGCAGACGATGGCGGTCGCCGTGCGGGCAATTGCCACCAACCAGCTGACCCAATCCAACACCGTGCGCACGATCCTGCGCGAAATCCGCGTGGCGTTCCTCAACGGCGCGACTGTGGCGGTGGTGATCGGGGTTGGTGTGGCGCTTGTCTTTGGCAATTCTCAGCTTGGCATGGTCATTGCTGCGGCGATGATGACCAACATTGTAGTTGCCGGGCTGGCTGGTGTGATGGTTCCCGTCACACTCGACCAGTTGGACATAGATCCTGCAGTTTCATCGTCGGTATTTGTTACGATGATCACCGATTCTATGGGCTTTTTCGCTTTCCTCGGTCTTGCGACGCTCTCCGGACTCACGGGCTGAGCGATGCTGCATCTGACCAAAGTTGCGTTCGGTTGTGATAGCTATGACTGTTTGACGCAACGCATTGCTGCCCGCGAGAGCCTGGGCGCGCTTCGCCTCACAACGCGCTACCGGCCCAAGCGACACGAGGAGATTGTTGGTGGATCGCTTTTCTGGATATTGAAGCATCGGCTCGTCGGGCGCTGCGAAATTCGCGGATTTGAAGAAGCCGAGGGCGGCAAGACTTCGATCGCGCTTGAACCGCGCCTGATCCAGGTCGAACCGATCCCGCGTCGCGCGCATCAGGGGTGGCGCTATCTGGCGGAGGCCGATGCGCCTCGCGATCTTTCGGATTTTACGGCATCGGGCGACCCCTTGCCGCGCGAACTGACTGAACAACTGGTGAAAATCGGCCTCGTTTAGTTGCCGCAGACGGCGCTACCGGATCCCGCATTCTCGACGATGCAGCTTGGGCCGCCGGTCACTTTGACCTCACCGGCACCATTTTGCTTCACATCGGCCGTGCGTACACTCCTTGCGATCAACCGACCAGACGACGAGGAGACGAGCTTCAGGTCGCTTGCCGTCAACTGTGCCGCGTCGAGGTCGCCCGATCCACTGATATTCGCGCTAAAATTCTTGACCGTGCCCGCAAGTGTAATGCGGCCGGCACCGCTGAGGCGCACAGTTGCGCCATCCGATGCCAGCCTTGCAACGCTGATCTGGCCGCTACCGTTCAGCGAGATCGTTGTCGCAATCCCGCGCATCTCAGAGGCGGAAATGGTTCCGCTGCCCAGCAGTCTTATGCCCTTGAGTTGCGGCAGGATCACAACGACCTTTGCCGCCGGATGCGGGCCTTCCTTCCAACTCGATCGCGCCTTGGTGAGTGACTGAACCCTCAGGACACCGCTGCGCGCCTCTATCGAGAGGGCGTCAAGCGCCCCGGTGTCACCGACTGCGATGACCGACGTGGCACGGCCGGTTTGCACGACCACATTGTGCGGGCCGACGACCTGGATCTCGGTGAAATCGGAGATCGAGTAGCGTCGTTCCGCTGCCATTGCAGGAACGGAAAGCAGCAGTGGCAAGGCAGCGAAAACGGCGCGAAGTGAAGGTGACATCATCCCGACGTCATACGGCTGGCGGGATGCATCGTCGATAGCGTGCTTCAAATCTTGCAGGTGACGTTGCCGGAGCCGAGCTTCGACGTCTCGCACTTGTTCGTGCCGGAGATTTCAATGTTCCCCGAGCCCATGACAGAGGCTGAAGCGCTGCCGGTTGCGCGGGCGGTGGCATTGCCCGATCCGGCGAGCGAGACATCCGCGGTTTCGGCTTCAAGTGACATCGCGGAGATATTGCCAGACCCGGCGCTCGAAATATCTACGCTGGCGGTATGCCCCGCAATCTCCAGGTCGCCCGAACCCGCGAGGTTTAGGCTGACTGTCTTGGCCCGCACGTCGGCGATTTTCAGATTGCCCGAGCCTGCAACCGACGCCTTGAAGTCGTCAGAGGCGGCATGATCGACGGTCATATCGCCTGATCCGGCAACCTTTGCCCCGCGGATTGTAGGCATCGTGACGGTAACCTTGACACCCTTGCGGCCTCTGCTTGACCAGCCAATGTGCCAATCCGACCGGGATTTGCGCCCGACTTTCAGTGTGTCGCCTTCAACAATGATTTCGAGTTGGTCGAGTTCGGATTGCGGCCCCGTCGCCGTGACGGCGAAGCCTGTTCCGATGACGACATTGACATCGTCCGAGCCGCGCAATGCGACCTGGTCGAAGCCGGACAGCGCGAAGCTCTTGGTTCCTGCGGCAGATCCGCTCTCACCGTTTTCGGTGTGGCCGCAAGCGGACAGGATGAGGGCGGGGATGGCAAGAACAAGGATGCGCATGAAAACTCTCCGGGGGCTGTGTATTATTTAACTAATACACAGCCCCCGGAGAGCGATCAAGCGAAAATAACGATTGCCCCGATCAGGCTTCGACCGGAACCGCGACCTTGTTATAGATTTCGGCCGATTTCTTCAGGATTTCGACCAGCTTCTGGACGGCGGTAGGCTCATCGACCTGCTCCATCGCGGCCAGTTCGCGGGCGAGGCGACTGCAGGCGGCTTCGAAAATCTGACGTTCCGAATAGCTCTGCTCAGGCTGATCTTCGGCACGGAAGAGATCGCGAACCACTTCGGCGATCGACACCAAGTCGCCCGAATTGATCTTGGCTTCATATTCCTGCGCGCGGCGCGACCACATGGTGCGCTTGACCCTCGGCTTGCCCTTGAGCGTTTGCAGCGCTTCCTGCATCTGCTTGTCGGAGGAAAGTTTGCGCATCCCGACGCTTTCGGCCTTGTTGGTCGGCACCCGCAGCGTCATTTTTTCCTTCTCGAAGCGCAGGACATAGAGTTCGAGGGCCATGCCCGCGATTTCTGAATTCTGCAGCTCGATGACGCGACCGACGCCGTGCTTGGGATAAACCACATAGTCGCCGACGACAAAATCCAGCGCGCTTGAAGCCATGTGAAACAACCTTTCCGATGGGTTTGAGCAAAAACACCACTCGCCCCGCTCGCATTGCGAGCCGGCTCCCAGGTGTAATGCAGTCAAAAATCTCCTCCGCGAATGCGGGCGCATCCGCTTCTTGGGTGACCCCATAACAGATTCGCAGCAAAAATGCCAGCCTTGGTCAACTCCTTGCGTCGGGATATCGAAACCGGGTCTTCAGACGTCCTGACTTGATCCGCCTTCTGTAGTCAGCTTTGGGCTTCAATCCCCGTCACCGGGCTCAGCCGAGAAATATTTGTCATACTTGCCTTCCTCGCCCTTATGCTCATCGGCATCGGCGGGGGCTTCCCGGCTCTTGGTGATGTTGGGCCAGCTGGCGGAAAAGCTGGTGTTGAGCTCAAGCCATTTTTCCAGCCCGTTTTCGGTGTCGGGCAGGATCGCTTCGGCCGGGCATTCGGGTTCGCACACGCCGCAATCGATGCATTCGCTGGGGTTGATCACGAGCATGTTCTCACCCTCATAAAAGCAATCGACCGGGCAGACTTCCACGCAGTCCATATATTTGCACTTGATGCAGGCCTCGGTCACGACATAGGTCATTGCGGTCTCTCCCGGGAATAATCGGGCCACGCCTAGAATCAGCGATGGCCTGCGTCAATCGGCTCCGGCGCAATCATGTCACCTTAAGGCGGCACGTAGGTGCGACCAATAAATCCCACGTTCCGGCGCAAAATTGCGTTTTCCCGACGGATATTAGTTTGACATTAACCATCCGGGGCCAGAAACACCCGCGACAAGTCGGTCGTCGAACCGATTGGTCGTACATCGGGATCGAGGGGGCGAGAGCCTTTGTTTCAACGTAGCGAGGTTGGATTTGGATCGGCGGGGCTGACGCTCACGCTCAATAGTGCCCACGCACTACCCGCGCCGCGCGTGGGGCTTTTGGGACGTTTCGACGAGATTTCCGAGCGCATCGCCGCGCTTGACCTTGTTCCAGACCTAGGCGCCAATCTCGGTTCCATTGCATGGCTGCGCGGCATGCTGACCTGTACCGCGCTGTGCGTGATGCCGATTGCCTTGTTCCCGCAGTCTCGCCCCTTGCCGGTCGCCGTGCCGTCAACAGCCGATAGCGACGCGTGGGAAGAAACACGTGCGCAGACGATTGCTCCCGCGGCCTGGGGCGGCGATACCGGCAAACGCATGGCAGCAACCGATGCCGTTGTGGCGCTCGCCAATGCACCCGAGCGCCCGACCCTGGAACTGACGGCATCGCTGGGCCAGGGTGACGGATTTGCGCGAGTTCTAGAGCGTGCGGGTGTCGGTGAGGCCGAGGCGCGGCGTGTCGTCGGCATGGTCAGCAGCGCGACCGATCTGGGCGCGATCAAGCCAGGTACGCAGATCAAATTGATGCTAGGGCGCCGGTCAAGCCGCAACGTTGCCCGCCCGCTGGATTTTCTGGCGTTTCGTGCCCGGCTCGATCTGGGGCTCGTGGTGAAACGCGAGGGCGCAGGGCTCTCCCTGCAACCTATGCCCATTGCAGTCGATAGGACGCCATTGCGTATTCAGGGGCGGGTCGGCGACAGCCTCTATCGTTCGACACGGGCGGCCGGGGTGCCTGCAAAAGCGGTCGAAGCCTATATTCGCGCGATCGCGTCGAAACTGTCGCTGGGCAGCGATGTGAACGCAGATGCGCGGTTCGATCTGGTTGTTGAGCATGCGCGCGCGGTGACAGGTGAAACCGAAGTTGGCAGTCTTCTCTATGCGGGCCTCTATCGCGGGTCACGCAAGACCCAGTTGCTTCAATGGAATGTTGGTGGCCGCCGCGAATGGTATGAGGCCTCCGGCGTCAGCGAGCGGCGCGGGGGCATGGTACAACCGGTGGCCTATGCCCGGATCAGCTCCGGCTTCGGGATGCGGTTCCATCCATTGCTTGGCTACACACGCTTTCACCGCGGCGTGGATTTCGCGGCGCCCTATGGTGCACCGATCCGTGCGGTGAACGATGGGCTGGTCGCACTTGCCGGGCGGGCCGGGGGGCACGGTAATCAAGTGAGGCTTTCGCATGCCGGCGCGTTGGGCACGAGCTATTCTCATATGAGCCGGATTGCCGTCAGCCCAGGCTCGCGCGTCGTCCAAGGGCAAGTGATCGGCTATGTTGGATCGACTGGTCTTTCGACTGGCCCGCACTTGCATTTCGAGGTTTTCAAAAGTGGTCAGGTCGTCAATCCGCGCGCGGTTAGCTTTTCCTCCACGTCACTGTTGAGCGGAAGCGAGCTAGCACGGTTCAGGGCGCGACTTTCGGCATTGCTTGGCCTTCCTGTCGGGGGAGGAGATGCAGGGAGTTCGTCAATTACTGCTTCAAAATAGCGGTGCGGGGGGCTGGACGCCGTAGCATAATTCGCGCAAATGGCCCCGGCATGCCGACTTAGCTCAGATGGTAGAGCACCTGATTTGTAATCAGGGGGCCGCGGGTTCGATTCCTGCAGTCGGCACCACTTCTCCCTTGTTCATTTCTTCAGTTGTTCAGACCAAACGACGAAGCCGCGCGCGCGGGTTCATTGATCCTGGAACTTGTTCGGATGGATGAAGCGCTCTCTGAACCATGGCTGTTTTTCCGGGTTGAAGCAGGCTTTCAACCAGTCGATGGCAATTCGAACCGGCTGCGATTTTTGAACCGAGCGATCATAGGAGAGCCAAAGGTCGAACTTCAACTGAACCGGAATGTCGAGAGCACACACGGTGGGTGAAATTGCATGCACATATGTGGGCAGGGCGCCGATGCCGAGTCCGTTGACCACGGCCCGATAGAGCAAATAGCTGGTATTTACTTTGGTGATGGCCATGCGCCTCATTGTGTTGGCACCGGCAAATAGACTCATCGTCTCAGCATGCAGTCCGGGCGCATCGTGAACAACGAAGCGATGTTTTTCCGCCTCTTCGATTGACTTGGGGTGCCCATGGATATGGAGATAGGCATCGGAGGCGTAGGGGAGAAAATGGAGCGTCGCGAGCTTGCAGAATATTGTGTCGGGATCCGTTGGCCTCAGAAAGCCCAGACAAAGGTCGCTCTCGCGGGAATGGATGCGGTTTTGGTCGAAATCGCTTAAGAGCGACACCGTCAGATCCGGAACAAGGAACTGAAGTTCATGCAGGCGGGGTGCGAGCCAGAAAACGCCGATACCTTCCGAGCAAGAGATTTTGAGTTCGCCTTTTTTTCGAACAGTGTTGTTCCCGCGGCCGAGCATCAGGCGTTGGCTCATCGCTTGCATTTCTAGAGCGATTTCGAGCACGTGGGTGCCGTCCGCATTTAATATCAGGCCATCACGGGTGCGACCGAATAATGTGGTATCCAGAGAAGTTTCCAACCTTTGTACTCTCGCCCGAACAGTATTCACCGCGAGCTTGAGCTTACCCGCCGCCTTGCGAAAGCTCTGCTCCGACGCGACGGCCCTAAAAATGTTGAGATCATCCCAGTTCAACATCTTCGCTCGCCTATCAATTGACCTATGTTCATTTAACTGAACACCCCGTTCGAATTTTTGGATGCCGATTTTTTTGGCTTGAGGCCCTAGAATTAGATGGTTCGCCACCATGCAAGGCGGTTAACGCCAACCTGGGGCCGTAACAATGCGATTTGACCGACACAATCCAGACATAAATAGCTTTCGTAGCATAGGTTTTTCAGAAAAAGTGGATCGATGCCTGAGCCGGTCTCTTGGCTCCGATTTAGAATTTGTGTCGGCAACCTGGGACGATGCTGTAGCTATAATTGATCTCGCCCGAGAGGGTGCGCATTTGGCAAGCGACGTGGTCATCGAGACGCTCAGGACGCGCAATCCTGACATATTGAGGCTCTGTCGATCGAGCGAGGGAAGCATCAAGGGGCTTTTCGCCTATCTTCCCTTGAACGCCGATGGACTCCACGCCTTGGTTGACGGCCGGTTCGACGGCGCCGCGCCAAATGTAAATTGGGTTTGCCCGCCCGGCGAACAGCCTGATGCGATATATCTCTGGTTCGTGTTTATGCCCGGCGCCTTGGGTCAGGCTATGGGCGTCATCGCCAGAGCGTTTGGGGATCTGGTTCCGGATGCCTGCTCCGTCTTCTCACGGGCGATCAATGCTCATGCAGAGCGTTTGAATCGATCGATGGGTTTCGTGGACGCGCGTCAATTCTACCCGGACTGTCGATCTGGATTGTTGGTGGCTTTTCCTCAAAAGCGCCTGCCCGCACCGAGAACTCACCAGACGGGAGTTCGAGTTGCACGGAGTTGGGAGGATATGGCTCAGGTCATGTCGGTCCGTTCAGCGACCTATATGGCCGAGCAATTCTGCCACTATTCAGAGGAATTTGATGGCAACGATTTCTGTGCAACGCATATGCTCGGCACCGTTGCTGATGATGCTGCGGGATGCATCCGCATTCGTTTTTTTGCGGACTTCGCCAAGGTTGAGCGACTGGCAGTGCGATGCGAGTATCGGAATAGTCGCTTGGCGTTCGAGCTCGTACGAGCCGCGATCCGCCATTGCGAATTGAAGGGCTATCGCTGCCTGTACGGGCATAGTCGTTCGGATTTGGTGCGCTTTTGGCGGGTGTTTGGTTTCCGGGAGCGCGCTGATCGCGGCACATTCTCATTTGCCAATGTGGAGTATCGGGAACTCGTACTTGATCTTGAACGGAATGAGCATGCTATTACGCTGGATGATCTGCCGATGGTTATCATCCGCCCCGAGGGTGCGTGGGATCAGCCCGGGCCGCTTGACCGCTCACCAAGTGAAACCAATCCGCGCCGACGGACAATGATGGAGGCAAG
>CXWL01011280.1_pt1 | contig 38125 bp, 35 predicted proteins | sample 590931 | NCBI WGS metagenome assembly CXWL01 (sample SAMEA3498368, study PRJEB10139) | groundwater metagenome | biome: water well; material: biofilm material | place: Germany | collected 2015-04-27 | reverse complement strand
CTCTACCGCTGAGCTACTCCCGCTCGCGAGTACCCGGTGATTCTAGCCCATGCTGGCGGCAGGGGCGACCGCATGGTTGCCGGCAGCGCCGGAGAGGCCAGGCGAGGGCGCGTTTCAGCTGGCGGAAGCGCGAAAGGGAGCGTGGCCGGGTGGCCACGCTCCCTTCGCGGGGGAGCTGGTGCGGACCAACGCGGCGTTAACTCACGGTCAGCACGCCCTTCATCGTTGTGGGATGGGCGTCACAGACGTAAAAGTACTCGCCGGGTTCGAGCGTAACGTTCAATTCCTGTTCGAGCAGCCCGCGCTCCAGCTCCGTTGCCGCGATGTCTTCCCCTTTTGCGTCCTTCCCCTTGTAGAGATGGAGGTTGTGGACGACGCCCGCGTCCCGATTGTCGAACTCAATTCGGACGGGACCGGCGGGCGCTGAGAGTTCCTCCTTGTCGAAGACGCTGCTGATGCCGGCGATCGTCAGGGTGGTTTTCGCGTCGGGTGTGCCATCCGCCGGTGGCGCCGTCGCCGTGCCGACTGCCGCGGCGGTGGGAGAAGGCTGGACTCCTGAAGCCGGGGTAATCTTGAAGGTCTTGACTGGCGTCGGATCCAGTGCCGTCGGTTCACCGCATCCCATGGCGAACAACCCGGCAGTGAATACGGCAGCCAGCGCCAGGGCAAGAGCCCGTCTGTGGTAGGTCATGTTCTCGTCCTCCTGCGTACGGAAACGCACTATTGGGCTGCCGGCGTGGTCATGCCGGCCATGGAGCTGTTCATGTCGTGGACTGCGCCCTCAAGATCGCCGCTTGCCGGGCGGATGCCTGTTTCCTTCAGCGCGGCGACAGCGGCAGTCAGCGCGGCCATAATGTCGCTGATGTTCTCGCTATCCTCGTAGACGACGGGGACGATCATGCCGCCGTTGGCGAGGGCGATATTCAGGGACTTGCCGTCCGGCCCCATCACGTGCGATATGACGTGACAGTGCCAGATCCAGGCGCCCTTGCCGGGGCCGTTCATCGTTACCGCCACGTCGATGGTCTGCCCGGGAGCGACGAGGACCGTGTTTTCCGTCCTGGCAGTCGCGCTGTTGCTGATGTCCGTGCCGTCTCGGGCGATCTCTTTCGTGAAGTGGCCGTGGAAGTGCATGGGGTGGAAGTCGACCGGGCCAAGGTTGATCATGCGGACGCGGAGCTCGTCGCCCTTCTTCACGACGTATGGATCAACCATCGGGAACTCTTTGCCGTTGATGAGAAAGTGGCCTTTGATGGTGCTGAGAAACATGACGTGGTCCTGGTCGTAGCGCCCGTCGCCGCCGTCGCGTGGCTCGACGAGGAAGGCCCCACCCAAACCGTTGCCCATTTGCTCCATGTCGTTCATGTGGGCGTGGTACATGAAGGTTCCGGGGGTGTTCGGGATCTCGAATTCGTACACGAAGGTCTCGCCGGGCATGATCGGGGGTTGGGTGAGACCGCCGACGCCGTCCATCGAGTTAGGGACGACGAGGCCGTGATAGTGGAGGCTCGTCGCTTCATCGAGGTCGTTGCGCAGGTAGATGCGCAGCTTGTCGCCCGGGCGGAAGCGCAGGGTGGGGCCCGGGATCTGCTCGTTATAGCCCCAGACCTCTACCGGCTCCTGGTCGTCGCGGAATTGCCACTGGAACTTCGACGCCGTGAGATGGACGGTCTTCCAGTCGCTGTCTTCAATTGTTACCTCGGCTTCTTTGGGGCCGAAATACTGGGTAGCAGCACCGGCGGGGTCGCTGCCGCTGTTCGCGGTGAGGAGTACAGCGCCGAGTATCGCCGCGGCGACGACTATCCATGAACCAGCCATCCAACTTCGTTTCATTCCATCCTCCTGGTAGCGTGCGTTTTGTAGCACTATTCGTGAAAAATCGCACAAGGATGAAGGGCCGTTTGTCACCTTCTCATAGTCCACAGTTCCTCAAGCATCCGGCGCCCTACGGGCCAGGAACAACGGGCGCCATCGTAAGGGCCGATTGGCCCCCGCCAAACTGTCCAACGGCAATTTTCAGGTGCGGGAGAGCGGCCTAGTATGTCCCAAAAGAAGACGCTAGGGACCGTGGGGTTGTAGCCCACTGAAGAAGGTGCAGCATGAAGATTCTTGCCACGCTGGATGGCTCGCCATCATCGGAAGCGATCCTTCCGCTGCTCACGAAGATGCTGCGATTGCCCGCGGCGGAGGTCGTGCTGTTTTCCGTGGTGGAGCCGAGAGAGAAGGGTGTACGCATTCGTGGCGCGATGCGGCAGGCGGCGGTGGTGGTGCAGCCCGGCAGCACACCGATCGTCGTGGAGAGGGAACAGCCCATCTATGCAGAAACAAAGGGTCAGGCGATCGAACGCGTGCTAGCGGATCGCGCCGACTACCTGTCCACCATTCGGGAGCGCCTTTCGGACGGGGCAGCGTACGATTGCGTCGTGGTCGCCCATGAGGATCCGGCATGCGCGATCGTCGAGCGTGCATTGGTCGACCAGCCAGACGTGATCGTGATGGCGACGCACGGGCACACGGGGCTTATTCACATCCTGTTTGGAGACGTCGCCGAGGAGGTAGTCCGGTCCGGGGTGGCGCCCGTGCTGCTGGTGCATCCGGAAGGCGTACGGAACGCACGCATGCAGTCGCGGCCGAAGGACGCCTAGCCCTGCTTGTCGTTCGGTTCGCGCCGGGCGATGAAAGCGGCGGCTTCGGATCGGCGCCGAAGGTTTAGCTTGTTCAGGATGTTGCTGACGTAGTTCTTCACCGTCTTATCGCTGAGAAAGACGTCCAGCGCGATCTCCTTGTTGGTCTTACCTTCGGCAATCAGCAAGAGGATCTTGTGTTCTTGATCGGTCAAGGCATCGAGCGGGTCGTTTTCCTTGCGCCCGCTCGCCTTGCGCATGCGCTCCAGCACCTTCTGGGTGACGGCGGAGTCGAGCAGGGATTCGCCGCGAGCGGCCGCGGCGATGGCATCGGCGAGGACGGCGCCGCGGGTCTGCTTCAACACATAGCCGGCGGCGCCGGCGATGATGGAGGCGAAGACGGCCTCCTCATCGGCATACGACGTGAGCATGATGATGCGGGTCTCCGGCCGAGCTTCGCGAATGGCGCGACAGGCTTCGATGCCGCTGCCATCGGGTAACCGGACATCCATCACGATCACGTCGGGTTCCATCCGGGCCGCTTCAGCGATGGCGTCAGCAACGGTGCCCGCCTGACCAACGACTTCCATCCCTTCACGACGGTTGAGCAGGGCACGCAGGCCCTCGCGCACCACCTCGTGGTCATCGACGATGAGGATCCGCGTGGCCATGGTGTTGCTCCCTGCGCTACTGGATGGGAATCTCGACGAGGACGCTGGCACCAGCGTCCGGTGCGGTTTCCACCCGCAGCATACCGCTCGCGGACGCGGCGCGAGACAGCATATTGCGCATACCCCGGTGTTCCTCCGGCAGCGCGGCCGTGGGATCGAACCCGGCGCCGTTGTCCGTGACCTGTAGCCGAACGACGCCGTCACCGTGACGGAGGGACAATCGTAGCTGGGTTGCCCGGGAGTGTTTGCGCGCATTGTTGAGCGCCTCCTGGGCGATATGGAATATCGCCGTCTCCTGTTCCTCGGTAAGGGACAGTAGATCGGGCGCAACCTCGAACGTGGTGTCTATGAGGGTATTCGCGCGGAACTCGGCCACGAGACCCTGGAGCGAATCGAGCAGGTCGCCGGAGTAGCGAGCAGGCTGAAGCTGGAGGATATAGCTGCGGATATCGCGGATCGTATCGTTGAGCTGATCGATCGCGCGGTCGATCTGAGCTGCGACCGCCGGGGCGTTCGGTTGAATATCCTCGACTGCGGATTCAAGGTTTAGTCCGACGGCATAGATCGACTGGATGATGCCGTCGTGGAGATCCATGGCGATGCGCTGCCGCTCGCGCTCCATTTCGGCAATAGAACGAACCTGCTCGCGTTCGGTCTCGAACCTCCGCCGTTCGGTGATGTCTCGCACAATGCTGATGACGAACGTCTCCCCACCGCTTGTCAGGGGGCTGAGGCTGATCTCCACGGGGAACTCGGTGCCGTCTTTTCTGGCCGCCCACAGGTCGAGGCCGGTCCCCATGGGGCGGGAGGCAGGCTGGTGGGTGTACGCCGCGCGCTTCTGGACGTGCCCGGCCCGGTCAGACGTTGGTATGAGTACTTCGATATCTCGTCCGAGCAGCTCATCCCGTTCGTAGCCGAACAGCTCCTCGATTCGAGGGTTGGCGACGACGATGGCGCCGCGCGCATCGACCACGAGGATGCCATCAGGGGCGGCCTCGCAGAGCCCGCGAAAGAGTCCTTCGCTAAGACCGGCCTGGTGGCTATTCACGGTCATGGCGGATTCTACCGGTGCAACGCTGTCGGCAGCCAGCGGCCCCGGGTAAGCGGCACCCGGCGAGGTTGCGAGGCAATATGGGCAAAAGTCTGGTTCCGGATGATGCCTGAGCCCTTGGATCGTCGGCTCGGGCCCCAGAAACCTGCCATTTGTCACACGCGATGATGGGCTTTCGGCCCTGCCATCGGCGCGACTCGAGAGACATACTTCGGTCTGCGCGGCGGGCCGAGCGATCGGCTCTTTTGATGCAGAGAAGGGATCACCATGCCCAAGCGCAAGGCCGCGCATACACGCAAGAAAGGCCTTCTCGCAAGGCGGTCGCTCCTGTTGGCCGTGAGCGTGGGTCTCTTGTTGATCGTCGCGGTGGCGAGCTTCTACGCGTTCGGCAGCGACGACTCTCCGAAGCCTCACATTCGGCAGGAGCCGGTGGTCAGCGAGGAGGCGCAGGTCACGGTGAAGGTGGTTGACCGCGACTATGAACCGCGCGAGCTGACGATCAACAAAGGCGCACGCGTTACCTGGAAATTCAAAGGCGACTTGCCGCACAACGTGGTGGATGACCGTGGGGCGTTCGAGAGCCCCATCCTCGAACGCGGAGATGAATGGTCGCTGACGTTCGACGATCCGGGGACATACACCTACTACTGCACGCTGCACCACTCGATGCAGGGTACGCTCGTTGTGCTGGAGTAGCCCGAGGGGCATCCGACGATCGGCCACAACCTGCGGCACACGCGGGATTCCTATGACGATCGCCCGCCGAAAGCCAGGATCTTCACGGCGGGGCGCCGCTTTGCAGCCAGGCCAGAACCTGCGCGGCGACGGTGTCCTGGACGCCAGGGGAGTCGTCGAGGGTAGAGTGAGCGACGGCGACGATGGGCAGGGGTCCGTCGCGCGGTTCGCGCGGCGCCGTCTCGCCTGACATGTCGAGGTTCGTGACGTTGGGCATATCGAGCGGGAGCCCGTGCCAACCCTCGTTGGTCTGGTAGAAGTTCAGAATCCGTGCCCTCACCGGTAGTTCGCCTGTCGGCGGATCGTAGTAGAGGAAGGAGCGATCGAGCAGCACGCCGAGCAAGCGCGGGCCGTAGTGCGGTTCGAGTGCAGCGACAACCGACGTGACGGCGACGGCGCCATGGCTGTGACCCACGAGGATCACCCGAAGACACGGCGTCTCCGCCAGCCGGTGCACGAGGTTGACGATGAGGAACTGCACCATACGGATCTGTGGCGGATCGGCCGCCTCAAGCGCCGACGTGGAGAGCATGATGCGCGTCGGGATACCAGCGGGGGCGGCTTGCTGCCGGATGAGATTGGTGATCCCGAGCAGTCCCACACTGGAACCCTCGCCGAGATCGAGAAGATCCGTGCCGCCGCCGCCGATCGCCACCACGAGTGCCGGAGCGGGCGTGGCGCCATCACAAGCGGTTGCCGCAGGCGCCTCCTCAACAAACCATTCTTGCCGCAGGGAGAAAGGCAGGCAGGCGGTCGTGCGCACGAGAGCGAAGTCGAGGCCGATAAGGTCCGCAGAGTCGGCGCCGTTGAGGCGAAGGTCGCCGTTAGCATCAAGGCAGGCAATCGGGAGGGCGTGACCAACGACGGGCGGCTCGATCTTCGCCATCCAGGAGTTCGCTGGGTAGACAGGCGCACTTGGCGCACTCGGCGGCTCCGCGAACACCCCTTGCACACGCGGGCGGGGGACGGCCACCGGGGCCGCATCGGCGGTCGCGCGCCCGGCGGCAGCGCCTTCCTGGCAGGCGGTGGCACCGACGACGGTCGCGAAGAGGAGCGCGGCCGACGCCACAGCGAGCAGGCTGAGGAGCGGTGCGCGGCCCAACGATGAGATCCGGTGGCGAAGCATGTGGCGGATCTTAGTCGATCGCCGTCGTTGCGGGGAGAGGCCGTGAAACTGGGCGCATGGCGCACACCTGCCACGAGGGATTTGATCCACGAAGCTCACTACGAGTACGAAGGCTGCGGGGTGGCCAAGGACGGCGGCGCCTGGGCGCTGACTGACGACGGCGCGAAACCTATATAGCGGCCAGCCGACAAGAGTTGATCAACGCAGCTGGGGTGTGGGTGGTTGGTGGTGCGACATGCGGCCGCCGCCTGATGGGTTAACTGCAGGGGTGCGATTCGTTCATGACCGCGGTGAGCTCTGCCGGCGTGAGGGCGGCGTTGTAGATCCGGGCTTCGTCGAGGCTGCCGTTGAAGGCGCGGAAGTTCCCCGTGCTCCAGGCCCAGCGCCCGATTTGCAGCTTCATCGCGCTGGTGCGGGCGATCAGGTTGCCGGTCTTGGCGACACTACCGGCCTGCACACCATTTACGTAGACCTTCAAGGTCGCGCCGTCGTAGACACCGGCGACGTGCTGCCACGTGCCCTGGATCGGGGAGACCGTACCAATGACGTAGCTGCGGCCGCCGCTGGTCTGGACGGCAAATTCGTACTTGCCATTGCTGGTCGAGTGCTGGAGCCAGAACTGCCCGACATTGGCAGCGGCGTTCGAGTTGTTGGTGATGATATTGGCGTAGTTGTTGCCCGCCGCGGGGTTGATGCCCCACTTCACCCAGGCCATCACGGTGATCTTGTTCGTGAAGGTGAGCGCCGTCGGACTGCCCATATCGAGATAGTCGTTGATGCCGTCGAAGTTGCCGTAGCGGCAGGACCCCGGGTTGCCGGGGCGGGCCGGGGCGGTATTCGCGGTCTGCGCGCCGTTTACCGCGCGGCCGTGGAAGCCGTTGTTCGAGGAGTCCACGGCTTCGCTGGCGGCCCCCGTCCACGCCGCTTCCTCCATCGCCCAGTAGGCGCGGGGAGCGATCACCGCCAACGGCGTATTCGTCGGCGTCGATGTGGCGGTGTTCGTGGGCGTGTGCGTAGGCGTCGGCGTGGCGGTGTTAGTCGGCGGTAGGGCCGGCGTGTTGGTCACCGTCGGCGTGTTCGTTGGTGTGGCCGTGTTGCCGAGCGTTGGCGTGCTCGTCGGCGTGTCGGTCGGGCCGCCTGGGGTGCTGGTCGGCGCCGGCGTGAAGGTCGAGGTCGGCGTCGATGTGGGGGTGTGCGTCGGCGTATTCGTCGGCGTGTTCGTCGGGGTGTTGGTGGGCGTGTTCGTGCGCGTCGGGGTCGGCGTAAAGGTTGCGGTGGGAGTGTTCGTCGGGGTTGGGGTGGGGTCGACGAAGTTCGCCGTGTAGGTGGCGTCGGCGTTGGCCTGGATGTTGTGCGACTGCGCCCCACCGTCGGACCACGACTGGAAGAACACCGGGCCGGTGACGATCGTCTGCGGTGAGGCGACGTTGATCACGTGCGCGGACTTGCGCGGGACGACGCGGGTGAAGGGCACGACCTGTTGGCCGCTGTCGGCGATGATCGATACCCCACCCTTGTTCGAGGCGAAGGTCAGCGTGACCGTGTTCGCGGTGAGCGTGACCTTCTCCGTGTCCGTCAAGCCGAGGCTATCGGCGGCGGTGAGGAACAGCTCGTAGTACACGAAATCGCCGTGATCGGTGATGGTGAACTGGCCGGAGGAGATGCCGGGCGTCTGGAACTCCGTGTGGGGGTGGCAGCTGGAGTAGGTGCCATCGTTGCAATGGTTGAGGACGAGTGTCCAGGAGAGGCGGGAGGCGGGGACGGCGCCGCCATCTTCCGTGTCGATGGCGCCGCCGCTAAAGGTGATGATGTCGCCGATGTCGTACCTGGCGTTGTTCGCCGGTGTGCTGATCGTGGCGACAGGAGGCGCGTTACCGGCCTGAATGAACACGGTGTCGCTGCCTGCCGCGCCGAGCGAGTCGGTGACGGTGAGCGTGGCGGTGAAGCTGCCACTGGCAGCGTACAGGTGTGAGGGATTCGCCTGCGTCGAGTGGGGCGTACCGTCGCCGAAGTCCCAGTCGTATGTAAGCGCCTGCCCCAGGCTGTTCAGACGAATCGTCACGCCGTTGTCCCACCAGTTGGCGGTAGCGATGTCCAGCTTCGAATCGTTGTCGATCAGTCCGGCAGCGACCGCAAACGATCCCTGGCCCACGGGGTAATCGGTCTTCACCTGGAAGGCGCCGTCTCCGTTACCCAGCAGCACGCTGATGGAGTCGCCCCCCGGGTTGATGAGTGTCGGGTAGTTGCCGTTGATGTTGGCGGTGACGATGTCGGGCTTGCCGTCACTGTTGAGGTCGGCGATGGCGACGCCCTTCGGGGTGTTGCCTGTCGGATAGTTCACGGCGGACTGGAACGTGCCGTTGCCGTTGCCGAGGAGGACGCTGGCGTTGTTGCTGGTGTTGTTGGCGGTCACCAGGTCCAGCTTGCCATCAGCGTTCAGGTCAGCAGTCCGCAGGGAGTGTGGGCCGGAACCGGCGCCGTAGTTGACAACGGCCTGGAAGGTGCCATTACCGTTGCCCAGCAGCACGCTGACGTTGGCGGAGCCGTTGTTTGCGATCGCCAGGTCGAGGTTAGTGTCGGCGTTGAACAGGCCGGACACGATCGAGTGTGGGTTGGCACCCGCCCCGTAGGCCACCATGGGCTGGAACGTGCCGTTGCCGTTGCCGATCAGCACACCGGCCACCGAGGCGCCCCACCCGGCGCAGGCGATGTCTAGTGGGCCGTCGTTGTTGAGATCCGCGAGCGTTGGCTCGTGGGATCCGGCACAGGCGGCGTAATCGGTCTTCGCCTGGAAGGTGCCGTTCCCGTTACCCAGCAACACGCTGACGTTGCTACTTCCCTGGTTCGCGGTTACGAGGTCGAGATTTGCGTCGGCGTTCAGCAGTCCGAGCGCGACGGACTTGGGCTGGCTGCCCGTCGCGTAGTTTGAGGCGGCGCCGTAGGTTCCGTCGCCATTGCCCAGGCGCACGGTGGCGTTATTTGAGCCCGCATTCGCCGTGACGAGATCGGTCTTACCGTCGCCGTTGAGGTCAATGATGGCGACGCCGTGGGTATTGGTGCCGGCAGAGATCGCGCTCGGCGATCCGAACAGCGCCGCCCCTCCGGGATCAGGGTCGGTCGAGCCGGCGGAGGAGAAGTTGACGATCAGCGGCGTGGGACCCGAGGCAGGCGAGCCGCCGGCGACGGCCGTGGGTGGCCGGTTACCGCCGATGTACTTGATGTGCCGAATCTGGCCGGTGTTGATGGACAGGTAGTAGATGTCGCCATCGGGCCCGGTCTCGATCTGCACCGGTCCATCGGCGGCGCTGGCAAAGACGCTTTGCGAGCCGGCCAAGATGGCGTTCGCGCCATCGACTTTGAGGATGCTGATCGAGTTGCGGGCATAGTCGCCATAAAAGTACGTGTTGTGGAACTGCGCAGGGTACGTATTCACACCCGTGAAGCTGCCGCCAACGGGAGCGGCGTCTGGTGGGTGGGCGTACGAGAGTAGCGGGGCAGTGCTGGTGCCGGCGCCATACAGGCTGGCGCACGTCGCGTAGCCGGAATAGCCGGGCTGCTGGCCGACACCCTCGTAGCATGGCCATCCGTAGTTCTTGCCGGGCAGGATGACGTCCAACTCTTCCCAGTCGTTCCAGCCGACATCGCCGATGAAGATGACGTTCGTGCCGGGCTTGAAGTTGAACCGGAAGGCGTTCCGGAAGCCATACGCCCAGACTTTTGATCGCGTCGCCGTCAGGCTGCCGTTGTACAGGGGATTGTCGGGCAGGCCCTGGCCGTTGGCGGGGTTCACGCGCAGCATCTTGCCGGACAGCCGGTTGATGTCCTGCGACCGCAGGGCGCGGGCATCGACGGAGGAGTAGCTGGCCCCGTCGCCCATCACCACGTAGAGCATGCCGTCGGGCCCGAACTTCAGGTTGCCGATGGTGTGGCTGTCGTAGTCGGAAGGCAAGCAGTCGTCCGTCAACGGCCAGTCTTCGCAGGAAGGCTTGGCGGCGGTGCCGGGCTGGGTGCCCAGCAGCACGAGTTTGCTGGCGCCGTTGGCGATGTCGCCAGACGGCGTCGAGGCGTTGATCCGGATTACCTGGGCCGTCTTCAGCCCGGTGGGATTGGACGGGTTGTTGTCGTAGGTGTAAGCGATATAGACGTAGCCGTTTGTCGCAAAATTCGGATCGAGCGTGAGACCCAAGAGACCGCGATCGGTGATGTTGTTCACCGGCGACACCGTGTAGTACGGCGTCGCCAGGAGGGCGCCGTTCTTGTAGATGCGAATCTCTCCGTCCTTGAGGCCAATGAAGATACGGCCATCAGGCGCGAAGGCGAACACCGTAGGCAAGTTCAAGCCGCCCACGGTCAGTTCTTCGACGAAGCCGCCGAAGTCTGGAAGAAAGTTTGCACTGAAGCTCATGACGGCGCCGCCGCCGCTCTCGTAGTACTCGACCACGACGGTGTGGGGACCGGCCGTCATCGTGCGGTTCACAGAGTGCGAGGTGGTTCCCTGGTCGATCCAGAAGTCGAGGACCAGCGTGCCATCGACGAAAACGCGCGCACCGTCGTCGCTGGTGGTCGTGAACTGGTGGACGCCGGCCTGGAAGTCGATGATGCGCGTCCAGCGGGCGCTGAAGTTGTCGTTCGGGATGCCCGCGCCGGGAGAGCCGTTGCCCCAGTTGAAGTTGATGTTGGCATCCTGACGCGTAAGCCCCGGAGAGCCGGAGAGTGTCTTGTTCGCGAAGTAGTTGCCGGTCCAGGTGGAACTGCCGCCCCCGGCCACGGGCGCAATCGTGAGGGTGATGCCACCGTCGCAACAGTTGTCGTAGAACTCGACACGGACGGTGTGCGAGCCGGCGGTAATGGCGGTATCGACGCTATAGGTGGTAAGCGCCTGGTCGATCCATGATTCAAGGATCTTCGTGCCATCCACGTACACGCGGACGCCGTCGTCCACGGTCGCCGTGAAGCGATAGGTGGCGGCCGTATAGGTGTCCGTGCGTTCCCAGCGGGCGCTCCAGACGTCGGCGTTCACGCCTGGACCTGGGGAGCCCGGCCAGAGGAAGGCGAGGTTGGCGCCATCGTCCCGCTGGAGCACCGCCGTGCCAGTGAGGGTCTTGTTGTTGAAGTAGCTTCCGGACCAGGTGCCAGCGGCGGCCTCCGCGGAGGGTATCGCAGGCGACAGCGCGAGCGCCGTAGAGGCCACGCACGCCCCGGCGATTACCACCAGCGCCAGCGTTCGCAAACGGGTCATCGGCCACCCTTCTGGAGCTCTCGGGGTCTTGCGGCTAGGAGGCAGGGTGCGCCGTCCAGCCCCACCCGGCCGGAGCCGACGTTGGCGGAACCTCTGCCAGCTCTAACCGATCCTACGCGCCGTTTGTACCACTGACAAGCGTTAATGCACGCTTATGAAGAACTCGCCGTCAACTTTGTGCCATGTTCTCTTCCACGCCCGCCTCCGGGGACCCTCCGGGAGCGCCTTCGGTACGCTGCGGGCATGGTTCGGGTGCTGGCAGTTGACCTGGGGGCGTCCTCGCTGCGGGTGGCGGCGGTGGACCTGGCGGCGCACCCGATCGAGGCGCGGATCCTGCACCAGTACGAGCATGCGCCGGCGCGGCGAGGCGACGGCACGCTGCGCTGGGATTGGGCCCGGCTCGTCAAGGAAGCGATTCGAGGGCTGGAGATCGGGATGACCGCGGGGGCGCCCGTAGCGTCGATCGGCATCGATGCATGGGGGGTCGACTATGGGCTGCTGGATGGCGATGGGGCGCTGATCTCCGACCCATATTGCTACCGGGACGCGCGCACGGACGGGTGGGGGGCGACGGTCGAAGTCATCAGCGCCGAACGCTTGTACCGGACGACGGGCATCCAGTTGATGCAAATCAACACCGTCTTTCAGCTTGCGGCCCACGATCGCGAGGAACTTGGCCGCGCCCGCCGACTGCTGATGCTGCCCGAGTTGCTGGTGTACGAACTTACGGGCGCGGCCCTCGGAGAGCGCACGTCGGCAGGGACGACGGGATTGGTGGATCTGGCAACCGGCGATTGGGCGCCGGAACTTCTGTCGGTGATCGGCGTCGATCCGGCGATCATGCCGGCGATCTCGCGCGCACCGTCGTTCGGAGGAGAGTGGCGCAGCGCGAACGGACAGAGAGTCCCGGTGCATCTGGTGGGCGAACACGATACGGCCTCCGCCATCGCCGCCCTGCCGTCGCCGTTGCCGGAAGCGGCCTTCATCTCGTCGGGCACGTGGATGCTTGTCGGCACAGAGCGCGGTGCGGCGGATGTAACGGACGCGGCGATGCGGGCGAACTTCTCGAATGAGCCCGGCGTGTTGGGCGGGGTGCGGCTGCTGAAGAACGTGATGGGACTGTGGATGCTCGAACAGTGCCGCACGCAATGGGGAGATCCGCCGCTGGGTGACGTGATGGCACGCGCAGGACAGATCGCGGCCGGCGGCCCGACATGCGATGCCACCGACCCTCGGTTTCTCGCGCCGCTCGACATGGAGGCGGAAGTGCGTGCGGCGGCCGCCCTGCCTCCCTTGGCTTCGCGGGAGGTGGTGGCGCGCTGCATCCTCGATTCCCTGGCGGCGGCAGCGGCGAAGGTCGTGCGGGAGCTGGAGGACCTTACGGGCGCCCGCGTGCCGGAGGTCTGCATCGTGGGAGGGGGCAGCAGAAACACACTGCTGAACGCGCTCATCGAGCAGGCCGCGGGCGTACCCGTGCGGACGGGAGCGGCGGAGTCGACGCTACTGGGAAACGCACTGGTGCAGGGCGTCGGGTTGGGAATGTTCGAGTCGTTGGCGGAGGCGCGCGCGGCGCTTCGGCCCTAAGGATTTGTCAACAGGTGGCCGCCGCCGTGGCGCGCCCCGTGACCGCGGCGACGCCGATGGGGACGGAGAGGGCGAGGTATCCGGTGGTGAGGTAGTCGTAGATGTTGTGGATGGCGTAGGGCTCGACGGACGACCGCATCCAGCACGATGAGGCGCCTCAAGCTGCAAAAGCGGCGCTGCTTCCCAGCAAGCGGCCCAGTTCCTCGGGAGAACGCGCGTAGGCAAAGGCCGTGTCGCGGGTGAGCAGGCGCTCGCGCACAAGTTCGGCCAGGGCCTGGTCGAGGGTGCGCATGCCAATCTGGGCGCCGGTGGCGATGATGTTCGGGAGTTGGTGCGTCTTCTGCTCGCGGATCAGATTGCGAATCGCGGGTGTGCCCAGCATCACCTCGCAGGCGGCGATGCGGCCGTCTTCCCCGGGGGTGGGCACAAGGATCTGGGCGATGATGCCTTCGATCACCATCGAGAGCTGGAGCCGGATCTGTTGCTGCTGGTGTGCCGGAAAGGAATCGACGATGCGATCGATCGTCTGCGGGGCGTCCGGGGTGTGTAGTGTGGCGAAGACGAGGTGCCCGGTCTCGGCGGCGGTGATCGCCGCGGACATCGTATCGAGGTCGCGCATCTCGCCGACGAGGATGACGTCGGGGTCCTGCCGGAGCGCGCGACGGAGGGCCTCGGCGAAGGAGTGTGTATCGGTGCCGACTTCGCGCTGCTCGATGATGCTGTTGCGGTTGTGGTGCACAAATTCGATCGGATCTTCAACCGTGATGATGTGGCGGGCGTCGCGTTCGTTGATGCGCTCGACCATAGCGGCGAGGGTCGTCGACTTACCGCTACCCGTGGGGCCGGTAACGAGCACGAGTCCGCGCGGGAGCTGCGTAAGACGGTTGCACACCGGGGGCAAGCCGAGATCTTCGATCGACATGACGGCGTCGTTCACCAGACGAAAGGAATAGTAGGGATGGCCGCGCTCGAAGGCGGCGTTCACGCGAAAGCGGCCGACACCGGGAAGGTCCAGGGCGTTGTCGAGCTCGCGTTCGTTCTCGAAGCGCTGGCGTTCGTGATCGCTGGAGATGACGGCCAACACCTCCCACAGATCGGCCGAGGTCATGGCAGCGATGCCAGGCGCGGGCGCGAGGGCGCCGTTCCGCCGGTAGATGGGCGGTGAGTTGACCGACAGGTGGAGGTCGGAGGCGTTGGATTCGACCATCCAGTGCAGCAGTTCGGGCAGGGGCGGTACGGGAAGCGTCATCGGGTCACCTCGACGGTGAACTGGCCGGCGACGCGGTCGCCTGGCGTGTAGGCGGTCATGCGGGCAGCGGCGAACCCACCGGTGGTCACCAACTTCTCCGCGAAGGCGATGCCATCGAGAGCGCCTGTCGCACGGCCCTCGACCCGCAAGCCCCCGTCAATCGTCGTGATGGACGTGATGCGGGAGCCCGGCGGCAGAAAGCCGAAGCCGTACACCCAGAACAGGTCCTCGGAGAGTGGGCGGGTGCCGCCCTGCTTGAAGGTTTGTTCCGTATTGAGCGCGTCAAGCTCGGCGGCGTTCACCTCGGCTTCCGCGCGCAGGGCTCGCGCTTGCGCCAGTTCTCCCTCCAGCGCGGTGAGTTCGAACTCTGCGCTCTCGGCAATCGCGAGCGCGTCCTGCGCCCGGGTGCGGGCCGCCTCCACGCGGAAGGCGAGCGGAATCATGCCGAGCAGCAGGACTGCCATCAGCGCGGCAATGCCAAGGGCGAACCAGGTGACCTGGGGCGGCCGATGCTCGCGCGGGAGCAGGTTGATATCGACAATGGCGGTGGTCATGCGGCGATGTCCTTGAGGGCGAGCCCGACGTTCGCGGCGAAGCTGATCGTGTCCTTCTCGGGTGACAGCACCAGGCGGAGCGGAGGCATGGCGACGTCCCGGCCAGTGAGTTCGCGGATTTCCGGCGCGAACATGGCGCGAGGTGCGGCATCACCTACGAAGGTAATCGGCAACTGGCTGGCCAGTTCGTCGTCGCGGTGGGTGTCGCGATAGTACTTCAGGGTGCGGGCGAGTTCCTCCGCAAGCTGGTGGATCCACTCCGCCTCGCCCAGGTGCGGCGCCATGTCGATGTGTCGCACGATGCTCGGCATGCCATCGCGGAAGATCGCCACTTCCGCCTCGTCCTCCTCGACGCTGGCGATCACGCAGTCGGGCTGGCCGACGGCGCGGGCAGCGGCGATCACGCGGAGATCGGCGGACTGCGGGTGAAGGCCGGCAGCGCGAGCGGCAGAGTTGTGTGAATCAAGGACATCGCGCGCCACCGCAACGATGAAGACGGCCGCCCGGCCGCCACGGTCAGGCAGGCGGGTCCAGGAGACGTACGCATTGTCGGCCATCATCGGCAACTCGCGCCGGATCTCGCGATTCACCAGTTCGACGAACTGCTTGCCTCGAACGGCGGGCAATTCCAAGATGCGAAAGACGCTGCGCTGCGCGGGAAGCGCGAGCACCACTTGCATGCGGCCGCGCCCGGGAAATCCGGGAGCGTCGCGCAGAAGCTGGCCGGCAACATCCGGCTGAACGACCACGCCATCGGACAGGGATCCTTCGGGCAGGGCGACGCGGCCAGAGGAAGAAACGCGGCCCCGGCCACCAAGGGTCCAGCGGACATCCGACTGGTGGAAGGACACGGTGAGCACCGGCTGGCGGAGGAATGCTCGGACAATCAACGCGCACCTCCCGCTTGGGGCGCGACGGGGGTCGGCGGCACGATTACAGCATAGACATTGAAGACGATTTCAGCGCGGGCAACGTTCGTGTCGCTGACGGTCATGGTGTTCAGTGCAGGAACCAGGCCGGGCTCATCCAGCCGGATAGCGGCGAGAAAGCGGGTGATCTGATCCACGCTGCCATCCACCGTCATACGCAAGCCTTCGACGTCGTAAGCGATCTCGCCATTCTTCGACATGCCGGGCGCGACGCTGGCGACGCCGCCGACCTTTAGCCCAGCTTCGGTGGCGCGCCGGACGAGGAGCGCCGTAGAGGCATCGGATGAAGGGTCGACGGAGGGAGGGGCGGCGAGCGCCTGGGCGGTGGCGACAGCGTTCTTCGACGCCGCGAGTTCGGCCTGGAGCGCGCTCGTGTCGACGACGGGAAGCGCGAGGAGGGCCTGCGCATCGTCGAAGCGGCGCAAGGCGGCCTTCTCGTCACGCTGCGCGGTCCAGATCCCGGCCAACACCGAGGCAACGGCGGCCAGCGTCACGACGACGCAGACCGTCGTCAGCACGCGAGCGGGGATGTGCATTCGTTCGCCGGACTCGAAGAGGCCGGAGAGTTGCTTTGGGCTCAGTTGAGCTGCCACGAGTCCACCCTCACTCCGCTATAGCCCGCGATCAGCCGTGCCACGAGGCTGCGGCTGCCGCTGATCGATCGCACGTCGTAACTGGCAGCGGGGACGCTGAGTTGAATGGCGCCGGTTGTCGCCGTATCGGTCGAAACGAGCAGTTGGTAGGCACCCGGCGTCGCCAGCGCGAAATCGGCGCCGACGGTGGGGAAGGTCCCCAGCGGCGGCAGCCCGCCCGGGCGTACGCACGGTGCCGAGAAGGCGAGCACCGTCGCCCAGACCTGGCCCGCATCGACGGTGATGCGCGCGGAGAGGGTGCCTGCTTCGGACGCTGAGATGGCGTAGCACTTGTCTCCTCCGCCCGTCTGCCACGCCGGCGCCTGGGCTTCAACGGCGCCCTGGCCGGGGACATATTGAATCTCTGTCTGCGGGAACGGCCCTCCGTTAACGCTGGCCGGAAACGGTTCCAGGGGCGTCGCCGTGTAAGAAGTGACGGTCGTGAGCCGGGGATCCGATAGTAGGCGCCACCCTGACCACTCCACGCCGGCGTCCATGCTGTAGCGCTCGAGCGCCGCCCGGCCGACAAGGCCCGTCGCCTGCGAGCCGCCGCTCGCGCCAGAAAGCAGGGGGCCGAGCAGGATGACCCCAAGCGCCAGCGCACCCATAGCGACCGGCAGCGTCTGTGCGCGCTCGCCCTTAGGGGACGTCAGCCAGCGAAGTAGTGTCTTCATCAGGGCGCCGCCGCGATGTAGTAGTACGTCTGGCCGCTCAGGTTCACCTCCTGATCGGTGCCGACCTGGAAGCCATCAGCCAGAAGTGATTGGAGCCGGTTGGCGACGGCGACGGTGGCCCCCCAGTACAATGTGCGATCACCCACCACGGTGTCTGTCCGCCAGACTGCCTGGCTGGTGACGCCTCGTTTCACCCAGATGAGCTTCGGCGTGATACCGAGGCCGGTGATGTTGCGGTTGTCGGCATTGTTACCGGTGAACGCGCCGGTCTTGACCTTGGCGGTGGCGTCGAAAGCGATCCAGTAGTAGGTACGCGTGGCGGAGTTCACGTCGGCGTCGGCGCCAATCTGGAAACCGTCCGCGAGCATGGACTGGATGCGATTGGCGAAAGAGTTACCACCGTTCATCTGGTAGGAAGCGTCGCCGCCGAGCGGCGCGGGGCGGAAGACATCCTGCTCGTTGTCGGCCATCGTGATGACCCAGTCGGGCTGGAAGCCGAGGCCGGTGATATTGCGGTTGTCTACGCCGTTGCCGGCATACGTGCCGATCTGGACGTTCGTGCCCGTCTTCATCGCCGTCCAGTGGTAGAGGCGGCCGCTCGTGTTGACGTTGGCGTTTGTCCCGATCTGGAAGCCGTCGGCCAGGAACGACTGAATGTAGTTTGCCTGGAGCGTGGTGTTGCTGGTGATGAGCTTGGCGCGATCCGCGGGCATGTTGGCGGTGCGGATGACAGGCGCCGTGTTGTTGTCGTAGCGGATGATCACGATGTCCGGCTGGAAGCCAAGGCCCGTGATGTTCCGGTTATCGAGACCGTCGCCCGTGTACGAGCCGGTGGCCAGCCATGGCGCTCCGGGTAGTGTGGTCGCCGTGGCCGTGGGTGACGCCGTCGCAGTGGGCGTATTCGTGGGCGTCGGCGTGCGTGTGGGCGTGTTGGTTGGCGTGCGAGTCGGGGTGCGCGTCGGCGTGTTGGTCGGCGTGCGAGTCGGGGTGCGCGTCGGCGTGGCTGTTGGCGTGGCGGTGCTTGTCGCCGTTGGCGTCGGCGTCGGCAACGGCTTGTCGTTGAGCGCGAGGTAGTAGTAGGTCTGGGCGTTCTGATTCACGTGCTGATCCGTACCCACCTGGAAGCCGTTGACGATGATCGCCTGGATCCGGTTCGGGACTGCCGCCGGGGAACCCCAGTGGAGTGACCGGTCGCCGACCACAGTGTCCGAGCGCCACACGCTCTGACGGGCGTTCAGGCGCTTCACCCAGACCATCTGCGGGGTGACTCCGGGGGCGGTGATGTTGCGGTTGTCCGCACTGTTGCCGGTGTAGCTGCCGACCCTCACGAGCGAGGTGACGTTGAAGGCGATCCAGTAGTAGGCGCGCGCGTTCTGGTTCACGTCGGCGTCGTTGCCGAGCTGGAAGCCGTCGGCCAGAATCGACTGGATGCGGTTCGTGAAGGAGTTCGTGCCGTTCATCAGGTAAGACGCGTCTCCGGCGAGGGGCGCCGGTCGGAAGACGTCCTGCTCGGCGTTCGCCAGCGTGACCACCCAGTCCGGCTGGAACCCAACGCCCGTGATGTTGCGGTTGTCCACGCCATTGCCGGTGTAGGTACCGATGTTGACGTTCGTGCCCGTCCGCATCGCGACCCAGTGGTACAGGCGCGCGTTCTGGTTGACGTTGGCGTTGTTCCCGACCTGGAATCCATCAGCCTGGAATAGCTGGATGTAGTTGGCGGCCAGCGCCGCGTTGCCGGTGATGAGCTTGGCGCGGTCAGCGGGCATGTTGGCCGTGCGGATCACAGCGGCGGTGTTGTTGTCGTAGCGGATGATCACGATGTCCGGCTGGAATCCGGCGCCCGTGATGTTCCGGTTGTCGACGCCGTTGCCGACATACGACCCGGAAGCGAACCAGGGGCCGGAAACCGTCGGGGTGGCGGTTGGCGTGTTCGTTGGCGTGTTGGTCGGCGTCGGCGTCGGTGTGAACGTCGGCGTCGGCGAATAGGTGACGGTGGGGAAAGGCGTGATCGGCCGGTCGTCGACGCGCATCGCTACGGTCTCGCTCCGGGATTTCGTGCCGGCGCCCTCGGTGACAGTGATGGAGTAGGCGACGTTGTTGCCGGACTGCAGGGCGGTGAAGCCACCCGGCGCCAGGTTCCGCGCGACCACGATCGTCGCCGGAGATCCGTTCGTGGTGATCGTGCGTCGCAACTCCGTGCCGACTTGCTGGAACCGGCTGCTGTAGATGGTGCCCGTGCTGTGGTCAATCCAACTCATCGTCACATCTCCGGCGGCGATGGAGGCCTGCGTGGCGACGCCCGACTGCGTGTCCTGGTTGAGCCAGAAAAAGGCCGTGCGGAGCTGATGCGTGGCCGAGAGCTGATCCTGACCCTGCGTGGTGGTCTTGAGGATAGAGACGAGGGTCAGGCCAGTGGTCGAGAGGATCATGCCGGCGATGCCGATGCCGATCACCAGTTCGACGAGGCCAATGCCACGTTCGCCGCGCCGCCTCATCGGTTCACCTTGAAGCCTTCAAGCGAAAAGACGGGGATCCCGTCCTTCATCACGGCTACCGTGACGAGCTGGATTTCCGCATCGCCGCCGGGGACATTGCTGGCGCTCGCAGTCACGGTATAGCCCGTAGGCGGAGTCACGGTGGCGTAGGTGACAGGGGCAGCCTGGTACGGCAGCTCCTTCGTGTACTCCATCTGCGATCGGGCCAGTTCGTGCGCGCTCGAAAGACGATCGGACTGGGCCGACGAAAGGACGCCGGTGGACAGCCCGAGGAGAAACATCATCAGCGCCATGGTCAGAATGGCGACTGACACAAGCGCTTCGACGAGCGTAAAGCCCTGTTCGGATTGCAGTCGGGCGATCATGGCGGCGGAACCGCGCCCGCGCCGCCGGTGGCGTCGTTGATGTTCCCGATGAGCTGGTACATCGGCATGATCAGCGATAGGGCGACAAACCCGACCATGCCGCCGACGACGAGCATCAGCGCGGGCGACAACATGCCGGCCATCACATCGACCTTGTTGTCGACCTCGCGCGAGAAGTACTCGGCGGTGATCTCGAGATTGGCGTCGAGCGTGCCGGTCTCTTCGCCCACCGCGACCATCTGGACGAGCATCGGCGGGAAGCAGCCAGCCCGGTCCATGGGCCCCGAAAGCCCATCGCCATCGATCAGGTCGCGCCGGACCATCTCGACCTTGGCGCGCAGGACGCTGTTGTCGGTCGTCTTCACCAGCATGTCCATGACTTCGGTGAGCGGCAGGCCGGCGCGGAGCATCAGAGACAACGTGCGGCTGAAGCGCGAGGCGTTCGCGCTGATGGTGATGCCCTTGATGACGGGCGCGCTGACCTGCAGGCGGTGCAACGCCCGCTTGCCGATCGGCTGACCGGCGACCCAGGTGACGATCAACACGGCGATCAACACGCCGCCGAAGATCTGGATACGGTACTTGGCCGCGACATCGCTGGATCCGATGAGGATGCGGGTGGTGATCGGCAGGTCGCCACCGAACTCGTCGAAGAGGCCGGTAAGCGCGGGCAGCGCCGTTGTCATCAAGATCCCGGCCACCGCCACGGCGAGCACCAGGATGAAAGCCGGGTAGGCGAACGCCGAGCGCACCCGCTTCATGACCGCGTCTTCGCGCTCCATGTAGTCGGCGAGTTGGTTCAGCATCTGCTCCAGCCGGCCGGTGCGTTCGCCCAACTCGACCATCCGCGGATAGAGCGCCGGGAAGATCGCCGGGTAGCCGCGAATGGAGTCGGCGAAGGTCTGGCCGGCGCGTATCTCGCGGGAGATGCCGCGGATGGCGTTAGCCAGCGGCTTCGAGGGCGACTGTTCCTCCAGCAACTCCAGGCAGCGCATGACGGGCACGCCGGACTCCAGAAGCGTCGCAAGCTGGCGTGAAAAGGTGATCAGCGTGCGCTTCTTCACGGCGTAGAGGCTGGGCAGGATCTTCTCCATGCCGGGAAGCTCGCGCTGCTTGCGGATGCTGACGACGCGATAGTTGGCGTCCCACAGGGCGCGTTCGGCCTGGGTCTCGTCCGGGAGGTCGATCTCTCCCTTTACCTGCTCGCCCGTCGGGGCGATGGCGACGTAGCGGAATGGCATCGGACCCCTCCTCAGGCGATCGAGTAGACGCTGCGCAGAATCTCGGCCGGGGTGACAATGCCCTGCTTCACCTTCAACATGCCGTCGCGCCGCATCGGGATCATGCCATCGGCGAGGGCTTGATCGCGGATGGCGCTGGCGGTGGCGTTGGACACGAGCAAGCGGCGAATCTCATCATTCAGCAGCAGCACTTCGTACACGCCCACGCGACCGAGGAACCCGGTTTCGGCGCAGAGGTTGCAGCCGGCGCCGCGCTTCACCGTCTCCAGCGTCTCACCGACCTCCGCCTCGAAGACGGCTTGCTCGTCTGCGCCGGGCCTCGCGTCGGCAGCGCAGTAGCTGCAAACGCGGCGGACCATGCGTTGCGCAACCACGCCGATCAGCGACGAGGCGATGAGGAACTGCTCGATCTCGAGATCGGCCAGGCGCATCAGGACACCGACGGCGTCGTTCGCGTGGATGGACGAGAGCACGAGATGTCCGGTGAGGGCGGCCTGGCAGGCGATGCGCGCGGTGTCGCTATCGCGCACCTCTCCAACGAGAATGACGTCAGGGTCGAGCCGCATCAGAGAACGGAGGCCCGTCGCAAAGGTGATCTCCGCCTTCTCATTCACCTGGATCTGGTTGATCCCGTCGAACTGGTACTCGACCGGATCCTCGATCGTCATGATGTTGCGTTCGGCGTCGTTCAGCATGTTCACCGATGCGTACAGGGTCGTCGTCTTGCCTGAGCCGGTGGGGCCACTGACCAACACCATGCCGAAGGGCGACCGCAGGAGGCGAATGTGGCGATCGAGCGCGGCCGGCGAGAAGCCGAGCTCGCGCAGCGACATCAGCGAGACGCTCTTGTCGAGCACGCGTAGCACCATCATTTCGCCGTGGACAGAATCTGAGGTGGCAGCGCGGAAGTCGATGCGCTTGCCTTCAATCTCGGTGCTAATCTGGCCGTCCTGAGGCCGGCGCTTCTCGGCGATGTTCATGCCGGCCATCACCTTGAAGCGGGAGATGAGCGGGGCGTGGACATCCCGGGGCAGCCTCATCGACTCGTGCAGGACGCCGTCGATGCGTAGGCGAACGCGCAGAGCGTTGGTCTCCGGCTCCAGGTGGATGTCGGAAGCGCGGTCACGGACCGCCTGCGCAAGCAGCAGGTCAGCCGTGCGGACGATGGGCGTCTGGCTGAGTTGGAGGTCGGCGTCCTGCCGGTCGGACTGCGCCTCGTTGCGCGTCGTCATCAGCGGCATCGCGAGGCCGACCTCGCGCTCGATCTCCGAGGAGACGCGGTAGCTGATGTTGATCGCGCGGCGGATTTCCTCGGGGATACCGACGGCGGGCTTGATGTCGAGTCCCGTCATCGAACGGAGTTCTTCGATGATCTGGAAGTTGCCAGGGTCGGCCATGACGATGACGAGCGAACGGCCGTCGGTCTCGATCGGGATCAGGGTGTACTCGCGGCACACCTCCGGCGGGATGAGCTTGGTCGCCTCGGGCTGGACGGTCGTGCGGAGAAGATCGAGGAAGCGCAGGCCGAGCTGTGTACTCAGGGTGAGAGCCAGGGCCTCGGCCGTGACCAAGCCCTTCTGGACGATGTATTCGCCCAGGCGGATTCCGGCTTCGCGGGCCTCACCAAACGCCTGGTCGACATCCTGCTGAGAGAGCAAGCCAGCTTCGACGAGCATCTCGCCGAGGCGCTTGTGCAGTGTTGGTGCAGCGGTCGCTTCCATACGAATCCTCGTGGCTATGGCCGGACTTCGCGGCTGCTGTCGGCCTAGTACGTGACCTGCACGACTTGCCCCGAAGCATTCATCGTGTATGTGCCCTTCGTGGTGGTGCTGCGCATGTACGTCGGGTTGAGCGCGAAGCCACCCGGGGCCGTCGTCATGTCGCTGGTCGCGGTCGTGACGGGGCTGGTGGTGGCGGACGCCGTGTTGGCCAGCTTGGCGTCGACAGCAGTCTGCACAATGCGGAGTTCGGCCGCGCCGGCGCTGCTGCTGGCATTGGTGAGCAGGCCCGTGAAGTTCGGCAGCACCACAGCTACGAGAATGCCCAGGATCGCCACGACGATCAGGAGCTCGACCAGCGTGAAACCACGTTCGCTGTTCAGTTTCTTCAGCATGACCCATACCCCTTCTTGCTGTTTCATCGATTCCGGGCGAAGCCCTCATCGTGGTTATCGACGCGTTTGGGGAAAGATTTAGGGTTCTGCTGAGGATTTGTGCGGAAAAACCCCAACAGTAGGCGGGCCGAGGGGCCGAACATATACAGCTTCGTGAGGATGGGTGGGTGCTGGCACCTTGGGAAGCGGGAGGCGGGAAGATGGAGCGAGTGCAAGGCCGCAAGCGTTTCGGAGGGCGCTAACGCTTAGGGACTCGTCTCCGAAGGCGGTTGAGAATGGCGTTCCGGTAGACCTCGCCGAGTCCGGCGCCGTGCTTCTTGACGGCGTCGCGCTTCGCCTGGCGGCGGCGCTCGCGGCGTTCAGCGCGCTCATCGCGGGGGTGGTCGTCGTGCGAGGGCATGCTTCTATTGTAAGAGGCGTGGAGAAGGCAGTCTCGGCAGTCCGCCGCAGGAGCGCTCGCCCCAGCCAATGAGGTCCCCACCCGCGATCCGTTCGCTATCACCCCTAAGCCTCGATCTAAGACTTGTACTGGGCGAGGAAGGCTGCGTCGCCCTGATAGAGATCGACGCCGTTGTTGACCCTCTCCTTCAAGAGCGTGCGGCTGTAGAAGTGCTGGCCAGACAGAGGCTTGCCGTCTTCGCCGCAGAGATAGATCGCCGCAAGCCCCATCGCTTCCGGGCGCTCCAGCATCGGGCCCACCTGCGGCATCGTCTCCTCGAGGCGGTAGAAGAGGGTGCCGGGTGTAGGCACCCAGCCCAGCGGCGAGAGAGCGAACACGCGAACATTGTGCGCCTTCTCCTCGGAGGCGAGACCAGCGGCGAGTTCGCGCAGGGCGTGCTTGGTGAGCATGTAGCTGATGTTGCCGGCGCCGTCCTGGTCGGCGGCGATGGACGAGATGTTGAAGATGACCCCGTCATTCCGGGCGATCATGTGCGGCAGGACGGCTTTGCTGCAGGCGATCGCCCCACGAACGTTCACGCGCCACATGATGTCCCAGCGCTTCAGGGGCATATCGACGAGCTTGGCGGGCGCCATGATGCCCGCGTTGTTCACGAGAATATCGACGCGCCCGAACTCCTCGATCGCGCGCGCCACGAGGGCTTCGACCTGGGCGTCGTCGGTGACGTCGCAGCGGACGGCGAGGGCCCGCACCCCCAGCTTCTCCAGCTCGCGGGTCGTCTCGTGGATGGTGCCTTCAAGGCGGGATTGGTCCGCGGCTTCGGTGCGGGCGGCGACGACGACGTTACAGCCCTCCCTGGCGAACTCGATCGCCATGTACTCTCCGACCCCGCGCGAGGCCCCGGTGATGATGGCGACCTTGCCTTCGAGCTTGCCTGCCACCTGCGCTCCCTTTCTGCAGAATGAAGATCCAAACACCGGCATTCTGCCGTGCATAATCTATCGTCTCGGCTAGTTTCGCCGCTGCGCAAAGAGTATCGGATGGATCTCCGGCGGCAGTTCCGCGGCATAGCCGTTCGATATCGTGCCTTCATTCAGCACTTGAAATCCGCACAACGCGATCATCTCCCGGTAACGATTCATGTCGTAGTTGCTCCAGAACATCTCGACTCCGAAGAACTCCTCGGTGTAGCTGCCGCTGTCAGTCATCGCCAGCGACGCCAGCAGGTAGCCGCCGGGCTTCAGCCACGAGCGGATGCGCTCGAACAAAGCCGTATGCTCCGACCGTGGGACATGAAAGATCGCGTAGAAGCTGACGACCGCATCGAAGCTGCCCGGCAAGAACGCGCATGTAGTCATATCGCCGAGCATGAACTCAGCGGCGGGTACCTGTCCCCGCGCCAGCGCAAGCTGCGACCGCGAAAGGTCGATGCCGAGAACGCGGTTCTTCTCGGCAAGCGCGCACGCCACCGGCACGCCGGTGCCGCACCCGATATCCAGCACACGGGCCCCGACGGGCAAGCGAGCCAGCAGCGGCACCAACGTTTCAGCGGGCGCGCCGAGACGCTCCGCGTTGTAAGCCGTCGCACAGCGGTCGTAACCGTCGCGCACGAGGAGGCGATAGTCGCGTGCCGGGTCGTTAGCGGGCTTCATGCTGACCATGCTCCTGATGGCGGACTCTCATACTAGACGACCGGGCGGAGCTTGAACTCCGCGGCTCCTGGTCTAAATCCGCGGGCCGCGGCGCTGGTCCGGCTCCTCGCCGCCGACGAACTTCGGCTTGTATTCGGGATCACGGCCGGCTATCTGGTCGCGGTGCATGCGATCGTGACGGTAGTAGCTGCGGAGCCACTGCATCACCGTCAGGCGACCGAACATCGGCTGGGAGGCGGTGCGGTCGAACTGGTCCGGGGTCATCGACTTGATGAGGCGGAGGGTGGTAGCGCGCTGGGCCCGCAGCTGCGCCGTGAGTTCGGCCACCGTGCGCCCGGCGGCGTCGTCGATCCGGATCTTGGGGCGCTCGGGGCGGACGCCACTGACGTCGGGGTCGTCGGCCTCAAGGGCTTTTTCCACCCAGGCCCGGTAAGCCGTCTCCATCTCGGCCAGGTGAGCGAGCTGCTGCTTCGGCGACCAGGCGGCTTCGCCTTCGCCATCCGGGGGCGCGAAGGCGGCCGCCTCCTCCGTGAGCGATTCAGCTTCAGCCAGAAGCGCGTCCCGCTCCGCCGCCATCTTGTCCTGAAGCTCCGTGATCGCCTGGGGGGTGGCCATCGAACGACTCCTTGACAGGCAAACATACCCGCGCTGGCTTCCGTATGTCGGAAAGACCCGGTTCGGCGTAACGCCGCTCCGTCTTGCCCGTTGATTGGTATGTCAAGGGTATTCGGAGACAGTGGTATGGCCAAACGAGATCCGCAGCGCACCGAAAAGCTCCGCCGGGCGATCCGCTACATGCTGGAGCAGGGGACCCTCGTCCAGGGGAGCCAGTCCCGCCTGGCTGAGCATTTCCACGTGACCCGCCAGCGGGTCCACCAGATCGTCGTCGACGAGCGCCACCGCGTGGTGGGAGCGTCCGGGGGCCAAGGTGCCCCACTTCTGGAATCAACGGCGGCCGACCCCGCGCAGCCGTCGTGGCGGGCTTCCTAGCCCGATTCAATCCATCGTGCCGGTTCAGCCGTAACGGAGACGAACAACACATGCCAAAGCGGGATCCACAGCGCACGCAGAAGCTCCGCATCGCCGTCCGCTACCTTCTGGAGCGCGACTGCATGGCGAAGGGCAACCAGTCGCGTCTGGCCGAGCACTTCAAGGTGTCACGACAGCGCGTCCATCAGATCGTCTGCGAAGAGCGGGCGCGGGAAAGCCATCCCATGATGGTCGGCTAGGGGGGTTCACGGTTTTCAGTTGACAGTGCTCAGTTGTAAAGGCAGGCCGGCGGCCTGCCTTTCGCTTTCGCTCAAAACGGGCGTGGATACCCGACTACCACGGGCTTACCAGGGTGCTGCACGTGTCATCACGCAGCGCGGGCTTTCTCGAAGAGTCGCCTGCGGTGACAGCCCGCGTCGAAGACCCTAACGACCGTCACGGTGGTGCGGCTTCAAGGAGCCTGCCCTTCGCTCACTACAACGCGGTGCTGAGCCTATCAGGCCCGCGCAACATTCGCGCTTCTCGACCAGTGCATCGCCGTCTGACGCTACCCACGAAAGCCAAGCCGTTCCGCCGTAGCGACGGCGAAGTGGTCGGTCATGCCCGAGATGTAGTCGGCGACGCGCCGGGCCAGCGGGTCTTCGGCGCGTGTGTATTCCGACGACGTGAACTCGTCCGGATGCCGCAGGAAGCGCTCCCACAGGAACTCGATGACGCGGCGGGCCCGCGCCGCTTCGGCCAGCCGCTCTTCCCACAGGTACACATTCTCGAACATGTAGTCCCGCAGCTCGTCCGCCGCCGCGGAGACTTCGGCGCCCATGACGATCGCCGGCCCTCCCGCAGCGACGCGGGGCGATTGTGCGGCCTGCCACGAGGCATCGACGATGTCCGTCACCAGCGCGTCGATGCGCTGCGAGTGCGTCTCGCCGAGCACCCGTCGCGCGTTCGCGGGCAGATCAGCCACGGCGAGCAGGCCCGCCCGGATCGCATCGGCGATGTCGTGATTGAGATAGGCGACCGAGTCGGCGAGCCGGACGATCTGACCTTCCAGCGTGGAGGCCAACGGTTCGCCCCACTGATCCGGTGCCCAGTGCCGTTCCTCCAACTCCTCGAAGATGCCTTCCCGCGGCTTGGAGTGTTTGAGGATGCCCTCGCGCACTTCCCACGTGAGGTTGAGTCCCGCTCCCGACGCCTCCAGCAGATCGACGATGCGGACGCTCTGCTCGTTGTGGCGGAAGCCGTCCGGCAGCAGGTCGCCGAGCGCCTGCTCGCCGGCGTGACCGAAGGGCGTGTGGCCCAGGTCGTGGCCGAGGGCGATCGCCTCGGTGAGGTCCTCGTTGAGGTCGAGCGCGCGGGCGATCGTGCGCCCAACCTGCGCCACTTCGAGGGTGTGTGTAAGACGCGTGACGTAGTGATCGCCCGTGGGGGCGATGAAGACTTGCGTCTTGTGCTTCAGGCGGCGAAAGGCTTTGCAATGGATGATGCGGTCGCGGTCGCGCTGATATTCCGTGCGCAGGCCGGGTGGAGGCTCCGGACGCAAGCGGCCGCGCGACTGCATCACGCGCATTGCACCGGGCGCAAGATCCAGCTCGCGCTGCTCCAACCGCTGTCGGACACGTTCATGAGGTAACGGCTGCTTGCCCTCTTCCATCAGTGCCGATTGTAGGTGAACCCCGGCCAGCCTGACACCTCCACGGCCGGCCGGGGCGCTGCTGGCCTCAATCGAAAATGATCTCCGAGGTTGGCTCCGGCGTGGGCCCGCCGCCGTCAGGAGCTGAGTCCGCCGTCGCGGTAGCGGTGGGTTCCGGCACCGGTGTGTCCGTTGGCGTGGGCTCCGGCGCCGTCGGCGTGTGCGTCGGCGCAGCGGTTCCGGTCGCCGTGGGTGAAGGCGACGCGTTGGGCACGTCCCTGTGGCAGCGCCGGCCCAGCTGCATGAAGGCGATACGCAGGTCACCGTACCCGACACGGCCGTTGCCGTTGATGTCGTACCGCGGGTCGTTGTTGTGATCCAGGATCGCCTGGAAGATGTCGCGCACATCGGCCCAGGTGACGCGGCCATCACCGTTCACGTCAGCGCAGCGGTCAGGCCGGGGCGGGCGCGGCCTCGACGTGGCAGTCGGGGTGCGGGTGGGCTCCTTCGTCCGCGTGGGCGGCGCCGTTTTGGTCGGCCCCGGGGTCTTCGTTGCCTCAGCGATCCTCGTCGGGTGGGCGGTCTTGGTGACCGTTGCCGTGCTGGTCTTAGAGGGCGGCACTACCGCCGTTAAAGTGCGGGTGATGGTGGGCGGCACCGGCGTCGATGTGCGCGTGGCCGTCGGCGGCACAGGCGTCGATGTGCGCGTTGCCGTCGGCGGCACAGGCGTCGATGTGCGCGTTGCCGTCGGCGTGGTCGTCGGCGTGGCCGTCGGCGGCACCGGCGTCGATGTGCGCGTTGCCGTCGGCGTGGCCGTCGGCGCGCCGACGGTGATGGTCACCGTGGCGGTTCCTTGCGGCCCACCCGTGGGGCTGGTCGCCTGCAGCGTCACGATGTGCGTGCCGACCACCAGGTTGTTGCGGGTGAACGACGTGCCGGTTCCGAGGCCAGCCTGCAAATTCGACGTCCACAACATGAAGACGCCGCCCAGCGGCCCGGATTCCGGGTCGATGGCGGTGCCTGTGAACTGGATGGTCGCCCCCGGCGCGAAGTTCGCACCGTTGGCCGGGGAAATGATGGTGACGACGGGCGCCTGATTGCCACCGGCGGCGGCGGATCCCGGACGAGCCCAGGAAGGGGCCCCGATGACCGCCAGCAAAACGGCAGGGACGAGCAGGTAACGGCACATGGCAGTGACTCCCATCTCAATCGAATATGCGATGAGAGCCGCCCTAAATCGAGTCAACACGGCCCGCCCAGCCACGACATCCTTGTCCCGCTGACTCCCCCTCCGCTGATACCATCGGCTGCGGGAGCAACACCTGAAGCGAACTTCATAGAAATCCACATCCGGTTTACGGCAGCGAAGCCGCTGGGATTGAGCTCGCCTCCTGCTTGCCCGCCTCGAGGCTCGGCGTTAGATTGGGCCGCACCCGGGATCCGGGTGGCTAGAGCCGGAGGCACTCATGGCACGCCCCATCTTGCGCACGCGATTGTGCGACATCCTCGATATCGAATACCCAATCATCCTCGCCGGCATGGGCGGCGTGTCCACCGCCGAGCTTGTGGCAGCAGTGTCGGAAGCGGGAGGGCTCGGCGTCGTCGGCGCCGCCTCGATGCCGGCGGACGAGATCGAGCGCCAGGTGCGACGGATCCGCGACCTCACCTCGAAGCCGTTCGGCGTCGACGTGCTGCTCCCATCTGGTGTGGCCGCGCCGTCGGTCCGGGGCGCAGAGGGCTCGGCGCCCACAGCACCCGCCGGCAACGGTGAGAAGGCCCCTGCCGCGCCCGTCGATGCTTCGCCGAAGCGGCCGCGTGACTACTTGCCGGCGGCGTACCAGGAGTTCATGGCAAGAGCGGAGACCGAATTCGGGCTGCCGACGCGCGGCAAGGACGAGGACTTCTCGCAGGGCATGCGGCGCATCGGGTCGGGTGACTTCTCGAAGAAACAGGTGGAGGCGATTCTCGACCTGAAGGTGCCGGTGTTCGCCGCCGGCCTCGGCAACCCGGGGCCGTATGTCGAAGCCTTTCACGCGTACGGCGCGAAGGTCATCGGGCTGGTCGGCAACGTGAAGAACGCACGGCGGATCGCCGACAGCGGCGCCGATGTCGTCGTGGCGCAGGGCACGGAGGCGGGCGGACACACCGGCCGCATCGGGACGTTGGCCCTGCTGCCGCAGGTCATCGATGCTGTGGCGCCGACGCCAGTCTGCGCCGCCGGCGGCATCGGCGATGGGCGCGGGATCGCGGCGGCGCTGGCGGCGGGGTGCGACGGCGTCTGGATCGGGACCGCCTTCCTCGTATCGAAAGAGGCCTCGTGGCCAGACATCCTCAAGGAGCGCATCCTCGCCGCGACGGAAGAGGACACGCGCGTCACCCGCCTCTACAGCGGCAAGACGATGCGCAACATCAACAACCCGCTCATCGAGTACTGGGAAGGGCAGAAGCTGGACGCACTGCCGATGGGGATGCAGGGCATCGTCTCGGGCGAGATCATGGCCGGCGCCCGCGAAGCGAACAAGATGGAGTTGCTGATGAATCCGGCGGGCCAGATCTCGGGCATGTTGCACGAGATGCGGGCGGCGAAGGACATCTTCGAGGACATGGTGCGGGAGACGGCAGAGATCCTCTCGGAGGAGCTGAAGCGCCGCGTGCAGGCGTCGGTGTAAACTATGCCCTCGTTCTCCGTAAACCGACAGCCCATCAAGACGGGCATCCTGCGCGACATGATCAAGAAGGCCGGTCTGACCGAAGAGCGGTTCGCTCGCCTCCTCAAAGGGGAGAAGATTGATTAGCCGTCGATGAAGATCATCGTGAGCGAACGCGTGGCGAAGGAGTACGGCAAGCGCATTCGTGCCGCCGTCCCGGGCGCCCGTATCATCACCCCCGCCATCACCGAAGACGGCGCCGTTCGCTGGTCCAGCGACCCGGCCAACGCCGACGCCTGCCTCCTCTCCGAAGACATGTGGCTCGACCTCACGCTGCGGAGCGCCTTACTCCCCGCCGTCTTCGCGCTGGAAGGGCTCCGCTGGTTCCACACCTTCAGCGCCGGGACGGACGCAGGCGCCTTCAAGGCGATGATCGATCGCGGCACCATCCTCACCAACTCCTCCGGCGCTTCCGCCCCTTCCATCGCCCAGTACGTGCTGGCGATGATGCTCTACTGCACCAAGCCCATCGAGCAGTGGCGCGCCCAACAGTCGCGTGGCGAGTGGACGCAGTTGCCCGCGGGGGAACTCACCGGCCAGGCCTGCGGCATCATCGGCACCGGCGCGATTGGTGGCGAGGTCGCGCGGCTGGCGAAGGCCTGCGGGATGCGCACGATCGGCATGCGCCGATCCCCAAAGCGCACCCGCTGGATCGACGACCAGGTGACCCCACGACAACTGCCGCGCCTCCTGAAACAGAGCGACTTCGTCGTGCTCGCTTGCCCGCTCACGAACGACACAGAAGGACTAATCGGCGAACGCGAACTGCAAGCGATGAAGCCATCCGCCACGCTGATCAACGTCGCGCGTGGCCGCGTCTGCGATGAACCGGCGCTCGTGCGGGCCCTGCAACAGCAACAGATCCGTGGCGCCATCCTCGACGTCTTCGTCTGGGAGCCCCTGCCCGCAGCAAGCCCGCTCTGGTCCATGCCGAACGTCATCATCACACCACACAACGCCGGCCCCTCGCCCCTGAACATGGGCCGCGTCCTCGATATCTTCATCGACAACCTCGAACGCCGCACCACCGGCAAGAAGCTACGCAATCTCGTCGTCGCGGGGCCATAGCCCGGATTGCTACACTGGAGGCACGATGGTCACCGAACGTAAGCCCCAGCCGAAGCGCCGCAAGCCAGCCATGGACGCACAGCCCCGCGCCAAGAAGATCAAGGCCCTGGACTCCTTTTCCTATCTGATGAAGCTCGGTGATGCACTACCTGAGGATGTGATTGAAAGGATGCCGCGGGATGGCGCCCAGAACTTCGACCACTACCTCGATGGCACGCCGAAGCAGTACTAGGTGCGAAGGCTGTTCGTCGATACGGCCTTCTATGTGGCCATCCTCAACAGGCGCGACAACTTGCGTGGCGAGGCGCAGGCCCTGCACCTGCGGCTGCTAGGTGAGTCTGGCTTGGCCTTTGTCACGACGGAAGCTGTTCTGGTGGAGCTGCTTACACGCATGGGCGGGTTGGGGCCGGAGGCGCGTACGCTTGCCTTCGCGTTCGTGTCCCACACAGTCCAGGATCTGCAGGTCACAGTCGTCCCCTCCGCCAGCGACCTCTTCGCCCAGGCCCTCGACCTGTACCGCCGCCGGCCTGACAAGACCTACAGCATGACGGACTGCATGTCGATGATCGTCTGCCGCGAGCACGGCATCACTGAAGTGCTCACCTCCGATCACGACTTCGAGCAGGAAGGCTTCACGATCCTGCTCGGCGGCCGCCCCTGACGCCCTCGATCCTTGCGCAAGCCCGTCGCCATCAGACTCGACTAAGACGGAACCCTACACGGGCCGCGCTCCCGGCACCGGGATCACCGCGCCCGTAATCCGTGCCGCCACATCCGAGCACAGAAACGCCGCGATCTCCGCGATGTCCTGCGGTGTATTCTCAGAGCTGCCCGGCGGAGGGCCTGCGCCGGCAGGATGTCGCAATCGCGGCAGTTCGCCGCGCACCGCCGCCAGCGCCTCTTCCGCCGAAACCCGCGCCGTCGGCCCCGGCGCGATCGCGTTGATGGTGATCCCGCGCGAGAACTCCCGCGGCGCCAGCGTGCGCGTCAGCCAGTGCCGCACCGCCTTGCCCATCGGATAGTCCAGCGGCGCTTCCGGCGGCCCAAACCGCCAGTCGTCCGCCATGTGCCCGCTAATGCTGATAAACCGACCCCACCCCCGCTCGCGCATGCCCGGCAAGCCCGCGCGCAACAGGTAGTACGTCGCCTCGATCTCCCCGGCGATCACCCGCCGCAAGTGCCCCGGCTCGATCTCCGTGACATCCTGCGGCTTCCAGGGGCCGCCCGCGCTATTCACGACGATATCCACCCCGCCCAGAGCTTCAACCGCTCGCCCGAACATCGCCTCCACCTCCGAAGACTCACCGGCGTCCGCCTGCAGCGCGATCGCCCGCCGGCCCATCCCTGCGATGGCGGCGACGACCTCTTCCGCCGACCCCCGGTTCTTCCGGTAGTTCACGACGATGTCCGCGCCCTCCCGCGCCAGGGTCAGGGCGATGCTGCGGCCCATCCCCTGGCCACCCGACCCCGTCACCAATGCCACGCGTCCTTCGATGCTCATCCCCAGAGCATAGGCGGTTATCCCCACCACCCGCTACATTGCCTCAACGCTCCGCCTTGCGCGCTTGGCGGCGCCCGCCGTAAGGGCGGGGCAGTGCCCCACCCGACAGACAACCACCTACACCGCCAGTGCGAGGCCGGAGAGGAATACACGTGACGCCTCACCAATCACCAATCACCAGTCACCAATCAACAGCTTTCACGGGCAAGGCCGCCCTCATCACGGGCGGCACCCGCGGCATCGGCAAGGCGATCGCCCTCCGCCTCGCCGCCGGTGGCGCGAATGTCGCCGTCAACTACTCCCGCCGCAAGGAGTCCGCCGATGCCACGGTCGCCGAGCTTCAGGCCCTCGGCGTGCAGTCATTCGCCGTCCAGTGCGACGTCGGCGACCGCGAAGCCGTCTTCGCGATGATCAAGCAGGTCGGCGAGCGCTTCGGCCGGATCGACATTCTCGTCAACAGCGCCGCCCGCGGCCTCGAACGCCCGCGCGCCGCCATCGACTCGCTGCCCAAACACCTGCACCACACCATGGACGTCAACGTCTTCGGACCCTGGTTCGCCGCCCAGGCCGCGGTGAAGTACATGCCCGAGGGCGGCGCCATCATCAACATGCTCAGCCCCGGCAGCGACCGCTACCTCCCGAAATACGCGCCCGTCGGCGTCTCCAAGGGCGCGCTGGAGTCTCTGACGATCTACCTCGCCGTAGAACTGGCGCCGCGCGGCATCCGCGTCAACGCTCTCTCCGCCGGCCTCGTCGCCGATACCGACGGCGTCCGCATGCTCGACGGCGACATGGTCGCGACGTACGGCGAGAAGGTGCCCGCCGGGCGTCACGTCCGCCCTGAAGACGTCGCCGGCGTCGCGGCCTTCCTCGCCTCCGACGACGCGAAGATGATCATCGGCCAAACCATCCTCGTCGACGGCGGTTACTCCCTCCTCGGCACCATCTAAGGGTCCAGTCGTCAGCGCGAATCGTCCACCCAGCCGTAAGGACCGGGTCCTTAGATCTGTCCGCGCTCATCCGAACCGTACTCGCACTCCATGAACCGCTAACCATGCCGCGGCGAGAAAGCAGAAGGCCGGCGCAATTGCGCCGGCCGTCTCTGATCTACGACTAACTACTCACTACGAACTACTCGCTCCCCTAGAACGTCGCGCTCAACTCCACGAACCGTCCCACCGGGTTCGCCCGGTAGTTCCAGAGGTGCACCAGCCAACCCGCGGTGTCAGTCCACACCGGGTTGCCTGGCCGGGCCAGGCAGTCCGCTTGTTCCACGTTCTCCTGCACCGAGGCAAAGTTGTTCCAGATGCAAAGCTTCTTGTGATAGTGCCACGCATCGTCGTTCGTCGCGAAGCCATCCGGTGGAATACCGCCGGTGCCTCCCGCGGGAATCGTCAGGTCGTACGGGATGATGTACATCGCCCCGCCCAGGCGCCATCCACCAACGGATGCCGCGTCGGGCTCGTACAGCAGCGCCTCCGGATTCCCAGGCTCAAAGATGGTGTCGTGGCCACCCACTCCGCTTCCGCCCGGCCCGAGCCGCATCATGTGCCGCCCCATCTGCGGAATGTACGGCGTGATCTGGAAGAACCCCGCCGCAGCCGCGTTGTTGATGTTCTGGTACGGCTCCATCGTCACCGTCGCCGCCCGAATCTGCTGATCCACAAGCGAACACTGCACGTTGAACCACATTGCCGTGAGGAGCTGATCGGCCGAATTGATCGTCTGATCCATGTTGTGGTCGCGCAGCCGGGTGTAGCCCGTCTGCCCGTACTTCTTCCCGAAGACCTGCACCACCAGCAACTGGTCACCCGAGTTCACCACGCCGTCCCCGTTTGCGTCCGGACAGTAGTACGGCTGCGGGTTCTCGGCGAACTGCGTGATGATGACGCGCACGTCGTCCGTGGCGGTATACCCGTCGAAATCCGTCACCGTCAGCGTCACGATATGCGTACCCACCACAAACTGGATCGAGTCCACCATGTTCGTGGAGAGGACGGTCGTCCCTTCCTTCCACTCATACGTCGCGATGGCGCCGTCGGGGTCGTATGAATTGCGCGCGTCGAGCGTCACGTGCGCGTGGTCGATGTGCGCGATGGGCGAGCTTGTGTCCGGCCCGGCGTCGGCGATTGGCGGGATCGTCCCGCCTCCAAGTACGTAGTTGTAGCCGCCGGTCATCGTCCCCGTACCAACCGAGTTGGTGACCGAAACGTCCTTCAGCCCCACCGTGTTCGCCGGTGTCCGGGCGATGATCGTGGTCGAGTTATGCACGACCACGTTGGTCGCCGGCGCTCCGCCGATGGAGACGGTCGTTTCCGCGGTCGTCGTGAAGTTCGTCCCCGTGATCGTCACGGTCTGTCCGCCGCCGATGGGGCCCGCGTTTGGCAGCACACCCGTCACCGTGACGCTGGTCGCCGGCGTTGTGTCTGGCCGGAAGAAGGTGATCTTGCTCGCGCCGTACTCCGCCACGTAAATGGTCCCGTCCGGGCCGACCGTCACGTCCAGCGCGTTCCCCAGCCCCTCGGCGAGGATGGTGTCCTCGATGACCGATGTGCCACTGGGTCCGAGCCGCACGCGGTGCAACTCGCTGTCCACCCAGGCCACGTACAACAGGTTGCCCTGCAACTGTCCGCCGAACACGCCGTTTGTGTATTCCACCAGTCCGTCCGAAGACGCCGGCAGGTTCGCCGCGATCGGCGCCGTGTACTCGGCTGTGCTGGGTTCTGTGCCCGCGTGGTACACGCACTGGCGCGCGTCGCCCGCGAAGCCCCGGTTCCGGTTCGGGTGCCCGTAGTACTTGCCCGCCTCGATGAGATTCAGCTCGTCCAGCGCACCCGCGTCCGTTGTGCCCTGTGTCGAGCAACTCGTCGAGGGCGGCCCATACCCGACGTTCGGGCCGTTGTCGGTGTTGTAGAACCGTCCATTGGAGTGGAACGCAATGTCGTACGGGTTCCGCAGGCCGGACGCATAGACGCTCACGTCCCCGCCCGTCTGCTGCACGGCGTCGCTGTAGATATTCGGCGTGCTGTAGGTGATGTTCCCGTCGAACCCGGCCGCCTTCACGTCAGCCACCAGGATCGCCCCGCCCGTCGGTACCTCTGCCCGCTGGAATAGACCACCGAGCGGGTTGATGATCCCGGCGTTCGTCGTCCCTCCCTGGGCGATGTACAGGCGGCCGTCCGGTCCAAACGCCAGCCCGTTCGCTTCGTGGCCGCTGTTCGACACCGGCAGTCCGGTGATAATGTCCGTCCGCGTCGCGTATCCCGCGCCACCGATCTTCGTGATCTTGCCCGCGTACGACCCCGCGTCGCCACTCGCCGGTGCCGGGCTGGCGTCCCCAAAGCCGGAGACAGTGTTCGTCACATACACCGGCGCCGGACTGCTGGCGTCCGTCGGGTCGAAGGCGATCCCGAATACTTCCTGCAACTGCGCCGCCGTGGTGAGCGTCTGGACCGCCGTCACCTGCTGGCTGGCGTTCAGGGTCAGCGCCTGGATGCGCCCGCTGCTGTCCGCCACAAACAGCCGGCCGTCCGGCCCGAAGGCGAGCGATGTTGGGTTCGCGGTAGTGAACCCGGCCCCGAGCACCGTTCCCCGCACAAAGTTGATCGGCACCGTCGCTGTGGTCTGCGAAACCTGCTGCACCGACGCGAAGGTCGCCAGCATGATCAGTCCTGCCATCGTCAGCCGTCGTAGCACAGGCGTACCTCTATCTTTCGCAATTGTTGCCGTCTTGTTGCGGGTCGAGTCAATCCTAACACGGAAGCCATAGGCGTAACATCAAGGGATTGTAAAATGCGCTGCTTTGCAAAGTACGCTTATTTGCTCGCGAGGTTGCCTAATGCAGCCCGTTGCAAGGCGCCCTGGCACAACTGGTCTCGCTTGCCGCAGCACGGCCCCCCGGGCCGAGCGCTCCTCCCCCGTCAGTTCCCCTGCGCCGACCAGCTCGCGCTTCTTGACGGGAACACATAAAAGGAAGAGCGGGGCAACTCGCCCCGCTCAATTCCCCCTAACTACAAACTACGAACTACTTGGCTTCCTTCGCCGGCCACTGGTTCCGCAGGTCGCCCGTGACCTCACTCATCTTCGCGTCAAGTTCGTCCACCGTCCAGACATGCCCGCCCTCGGCCGTGATCTTCGCGCCGATCTCCGGCAGGCTGTACAACCCGATCAGCGGCCCGCTGACCATGAAGTCGCGCCCATTGACATTGCTCGCCGCGTCCGTGCACAGCCAGGTGATGAACGGCCCGACAGCGTCCGGATTGTTCGCCTTGCCGAAGGCCTCCAGCGCCTGGAAGCCGGCCATTCCGGCCGCGCCACCCTTCTGCGCCGCCTCGCGCATCTCGTCGCTGATCACCAGCCGCGTGCCCGCCCGAGGCCGGATCGCGTTGCTGCGCACACCGTAGCCGCCCATGTCCCGCGCGATCGTCCGCGAGAGGCCGACGATGCCTTCTTTCGCCGCCGCGTAGTTGCCCTGACCCCGGTTCCCGAGGCCCGACTCCGACGACGTGTGTACGAACACACCGCTCCGCTGTTGGCGGAACACCACCGACGCGTGCTTGCTCAGGTTGAAGTGGCCCTTCAGGTGGACGGACAGGACGATGTCCCACTCTTCTTCCGTCATGTTGAAGATCATCTTGTCGCGCAGAATGCCGGCGTTGTTGATGACGATGTCCAGCCGCCCGAACGTGTCCAGCGCCTGCTGCACCATCCGGTCGCCCGCCGCGAAGTCGGAGACGTTGTCGTAGTTGGCGACGGCGTCGCTGCCCATCTTCTTGATCTCGGAGACCACCTGATCGGCGGGACCCTGCTCGCCGCCGGTGCCGGCCGCGCTCCCCCCGAAGTCGTTGACCACGACCTTCGCCCCTTCCGAGGCCAGCGCCAGGCACTCCCCGCG
>CXWL01100204.1_pt1 | contig 38138 bp, 35 predicted proteins | sample 590931 | NCBI WGS metagenome assembly CXWL01 (sample SAMEA3498368, study PRJEB10139) | groundwater metagenome | biome: water well; material: biofilm material | place: Germany | collected 2015-04-27 | reverse complement strand
TGCGGGAATATGCTCCACTTCGCCCTTGAATTTGAATTCCATCTCGCCTTGCGGGGTGCAGATGCGCATGCGCGTGAATGCATTGGTGATCACGCGCAGGCGTTTATAGCCGCTAAGCTCGTCGTCCCAGTTGTGCGGTGTGTTGCCGTACATACGCGCGAGGAAAGTGGCGTAGTCGTCGCCGCGCAAGGCACTTTCGACTTCGCGTGCCAGCTCGACCGCCTGCGCCACCGTCCATTGGGGTAGCAACCCGGCATGGACAAGAACAAAACCGTTTTCAGCATGTAGCAGACGTTGCCGACGCAACCAGGTGAGCAATTCGTTGCGGTCTGGTGCATTCAACACTTCATCCAGCGTGTCGCTGCGATGCAGCTCTGCCGCGCCTTCGGCCACGGCCAGCAGGTGCAGATCGTGATTGCCGAGCACGGTGATCGCGCTGTCGCCCAGCGATTTGACGAGGCGCAACACTTGCAGCGAACCCGGCCCGCGATTGACCAGATCGCCCACCAGCCACAGTTTGTCCTGAGCGGGATCGAAGCGCATCTGCTCCAGCAGTTGCTGGAACTCAACGTAACATCCCTGTATGTCGCCTACGGCATAGATGGCCATCTTTATCACACCACGTTTATCTGTAAAATAGAGTACCAGAAATCCATGGCACTTCGATGAAACCGATCATATTCAGCCCGCCGGCTTTCGGCTGCGCTTTCGAACTCTAATCGATGTTATTCAATTCCTACGGTTTCATTTTTCTGTTCCTGCCCATCGTATTGCTGGGCTTCTTCCAGTTGGCACGCATCCATCATGTGTATGCTGCAGCGTGGCTGGCGCTCTCGTCACTGTTTTTTTACGGTTACTGGAATCCGGCGTATGTTGGACTGCTGCTCGGCTCTATCGTGTGCAATTACGCATTCGGCATGTGGATCGCAAAAGCAGGATCGAGGAGTGCGGATCGGGAATCGAGAAATATTGGCAAGAGGCAACTGCTAACGATTGCCATAGTCGCCAATTTGTTGTTGCTGGGCTATTACAAGTACGCGAACTTTTTCCTGTCCAGCGCCAACAGCCTTACCGGCTCACATCTTACGTTGGGCGACATCATCCTGCCACTGGGCATCTCGTTCTTCACCTTCACCCAGATCGCGTTTCTGGTGGATACCTATCAAGGCAAGGTGAAGGAATACAACTTTGTCCATTACGTGTTGTTCGTCACCTACTTCCCTCACTTGATCGCGGGGCCGGTGTTGCATCACAAAGACATGATGCCGCAGTTCGCGCACGCTTCGACCTACCGCATTAATTGGGATCATGTCGCTTCTGGCTGGTTGTTATTCACGCTGGGGCTGTGCAAGAAAGTGCTATGGGCAGATTCGCTGGCGCCGTTCGCCACAGCCATCTTCGACGGCGCGCAGCACGGCATGGTGACCGGCACACTGCCCACGATCTACGAAGCATGGTCGGGTGCGTTGGCCTACACCCTGCAAATCTATTTTGACTTTTCCGGCTATACCGATATGGCACTGGGCATCGCACTGATGTTCAGCATCCGCCTGCCGATCAACTTCAACTCGCCGTACAAATCCACCAGCATCATCGAATTCTGGCGACGCTGGCACATCACGCTGTCCACTTTTTTGCGCGATTACTTGTACATCCCCTTAGGCGGCAACCGTCATGGCCAGTTGCGCCGCTACACCAATCTGTTGACAACCATGTTGCTGGGTGGACTGTGGCATGGAGCCGGATGGACGTTCGTCATCTGGGGTGCGCTGCATGGCGCGTATCTCATCATTAACAATTTATGGCGCGAACTGATCTCTGAGAGGTTCTTGCGCTGGGTACCCAATTGGATAGGAATGCTGGCAGGTGGCGCAATCACCTTTATTGCAGTCGTCGCCGCCTGGGTAGTATTCCGCGCGGGAAACATTGAACAGGCGCTGGTTATTTTGAAAGCGATGTTTGGTATCGCCGCACGGCCCATCTCGTTCGATGCAGTTCGGCATGGCAACCTGCTGTTGCTCACCGATATGTCCGGGCGTGATCTGCTGCGCCTGCTGGTTCCCGGACTGCTGTGGATATGGCTGTTACCGAATTCGACCCGCATCCGTTTCATCAAGGGCAGTGTGTTGTTGATGGCGCCGCAAGCCGCCGTGGTGCTTTACATATTGTATGTGGCGATCGACCAGTTCGGCAGTTACAGCCCCTTCCTTTATTTCCAGTTCTGATATGCGACACGCCAAAATTTTCTCAATCATTGTGTTCATAGCAGTGCTCGGTTACGGAACTGTGGGGTTTTATTTCTTGCCGATGGCAACCTTTCAGGGTGAACTGACGCGTATGGCTCTTTTGCCAGAATCGCTATTCGGCTGGACCAAACCCCAGCCCATACTTGACACAAAATGGATGCAACAAGCTTCCATGCATGAAGCGGACGTACTGGTCATCGGCGACAGTTTCTCGATAAGTCGCATCTGGCAAACGGTATTGACTCAACACGGCCTGAAAGTGCGAACTGAATCATGGGACAGCATGCGCGGGATATGCGCCGACTTTATGCCCTGGCTGCGCGCACAGGGCTTCGCCGGAAAACATGTAGTGCTTGAATCCATTGAGCGCAATCTGGTGGATGATCTGAACAAATCGGTTGCCTGCCAACAGATGCAATACCACCCAAACCCCAATACAGATGCACCAAGCCATCCACCCGTTGTATCGTTCGATGTGAATCAGGGTGACTATGCCGGCAAACTTTCAACAGGCATACAGACTCGACTGAACGTTCTGAAATATGAACGCTTGAGCCACTCTGCTGAATTCATGAGTTGGCTGATGCCCAACGATGTGAAGATGGCACGTGTAGCGAACGGTTGCGAATTATTCAGTCATGCTCGCTGCAACGATGCGCTGTTCTTGAACTATGACAAACCCGAAGAAATAGATGCAAGCGCAATGGGAAACATCGACAAACTCCATGCGCGCCTGAACGGCATCACACCGATCTGGATGTTCATACCGAACAAGTCCACGGTGTACCTGTATCCCGATAAGCGATTCTGGAACGAAGCGGAACAACGATTCCCTGCACCCAACCTGCTGCGCATCACGCTGCAGGCTATCCGGGAGAAGACCGTCGATCTTTACCCGGCGAACGGCACGCATTTCTCAACCACGGGATATCTGTTGATGGGCGAAGAGATATTCAAAGCGATGCAGCAAGCGCAAGCTCAAAAACATACACGCTAGTGGGACGCTCTCGAATTCTTGGAGCTAGACGCGCGCTTCTGTAGGTCGGGATTTATCCAGACTTGTCGGGTTGAAACCCGACCTACGGGGAGGTCAAGCATGGCTCCGTTAATTGCCAAGCCAGTACATTAGTTGCCTTCGCTCCACCCCCCGCGTCCGGGTACGGGATCCCACGCCTCTATTCCCTCCAAAGGATAGTTGTACCGTAGCGCATAGCGCACCCGCCGCAACTTGCCCAGCCAAGTTGGACGAACAACGTTGTGCGGATTGTCTGACGTCTTTCCGCCATCCGGATTTCGAAGCGATGGCAAATAGTATCGGTAGAACTCAAGTTGGGTGATACCCCATTTCATGACAAACATGCGTCCACCCTGGTTGTGCGTAATGCGCCCCGTGCTCATGCTGCCGAAATGATAGAAACGGCTGGCGCCGACCATGCGGAAATTGCGACAGCCCGCCACCCAGAATTTCATCAGCAAGTCGTCGTCGCTGCTCATGCCGGGCGAGAACTCCAGGCTGTAGCCGCCCAGCATGCTCCACCATTTCTTATGGAACAGCGTGGGCTGCGACGCTGCGCCTTCCTTGTCGCCGCGGCTGTCCGCCAGATACTGCTGCAAAAACTTTGCCTCATCGAAAACTGCGGGCGATACGCCGAAATTGTGTTTGATGATGTCCGGGTGGTCATTGGTTTCCGGCTGAATGAGCGTGCCGAAGAACAGCGCAAGGTCGGTATCCACCAATTTGATGGCCTCGACAAAAGCCGCGTCCCATCCGGGCGCTGCGACCATGTCGTCATTCATGTACAACACCCAGTCATGCTTAGCCTGCGCCACCAGATGGTTCACCGACAGGCAAACCCCGACGTTCTTCGCACTCTGCGTATATTTGATGCCCTGCGATTTCACCCAGTCCAGCGAGCCATCCGAACCATCGTTCAGGTGCACCAGAATCTCGTGCTCATACCTGGAATGTTTCTTTAGGCTCTCTATACAGAGTTTCAGGTAGGCGAGGTTGTTCCAGCTGGGGATGACGATGCTGATCACTTTATCGCCTCCAATTCCCACACCATGTGATGCAGTCCGTTTCTGGACAAGCGCCTGCCCAAGTCACGAACTGCCGACTTCAAAGGATTGGACGGCATGTCTCTATAGTTTGTAGGAGCAGATAGCTTGGCAATGCGGGCGACAAATCTACCGTTAAAACCATAGATATGGCCCGCAGGTTGTTCACCACAAAAATATTCATGCGTCCCCTGTGAGATGTAATTCACATGAGTCGGATCTGCAAAAGACAACGGCGAAGAAAACGCCGGGGTAACGGCAAGAAATTTCCCTCCCGGTAATAACACCCGCCAAATTTCGCTCATCAGGTCAATGAACGGGTACGCCACCGTTTTTGAGCTCTCTAAGCAAACTTGCCTTGGTATATGCTCTAAAAAGTCGATGGCAGAAACACTCGCAAAGAAGCTGTCCTCGAAAGGGATTTTATCGAATACCAAATTCGCTTTAATGATTGTCGCCCCTTGAGACGGGTGCAGAATTTGCATTACATCCCGAATGTCAATACCAAACAGATTGTCTCTGCGGTAGGGGTCTTGAGGGTTGTTTCCGCAACCCAAGTCGAGGTGATTTGACATGTTAATACCCTGTTTGTTTTCGCTGATTCAAAGACGACAACAGCGGAATACCGAATAATAATGCAACTGATCCCATGTCAATTGCCCCAAAATCCAACCTAGGTCATGAAATAATTGCCGTGAATTTCGTGCTTACAATTTGAGCAAAGAGCTTAGCGAGCATCCCGAAGTCGACAATCCATTTATTTCCTATCAACCTTGTTGCAGGTTTCGGTTAAACCTGATTTTATGTGACCGCATGCATTCAATTTGTTGCTGGCGTCCAGACGCATTATTTCGCCTGCTTCATTGTTCAGCACTTGGTTCAATGTTATGAGTGTTGTAACAAGCCGCCAACAGTACGGCAACGGTAAAGCTGTAGAAGGCGGCCGCCATGGTCAGATTTAATATCTCCACCGTCAGCCCAAATACAAAGAACCCGCTTACAAAAATGATGCCAAGGATGCCCGCTCGCCTAGCTTGTCTCAATGGCAATGTTGTTGCCTGCCAGAACAATCTGAACGGCACGACATAGATAGCAAGTATAGCTATTAATCCGAATATGCCCATTCCAGCCGCCTTCGACAATATATCGTTATGTACCTCTCCACGTCCCAGCTCGGCAGCTTTCGGCGTTAGCTTGCCCGCTTCCACCATCGGCTGCATTTCCAGTGCAAAGCCCTCCGGCCCCACTCCGAACATTGGATGACGCGAGAATACATCCAACGCCGCCTTGTATAGTTGCCAGCGTATTCCGGTGGAGGTATCGCGATTGCCTTGGTTAAACGCAGTGACATCACTGGCAAGCACAATCACACGCTGTTGAAAGGTAGCGCTACCAAAGTATGCGGAGGAAAAAATCAGCACGGCTGAAAACAAGCCAGCCAGCACTATCTTGGGGGAAATCTTGGATGTCTCAAAGTAGAAAAAGATGGCAATGAATAGCGGGATCGCCAGCCATCCGCCACGCGAGCCAGATTCGAACGAAGCGATCAGTCCTGCAATGAATCCGAATATTTTTAACCCCCTTAACATCAACGTGTCGCGACCGAACCAGTCAATACTAAATAAAGAAAGAATTCCCATAATCAATTCAAAATCACCAAAGTGAATCAAATCCAGCGTAGCTATTCCCGATCTTCCCCCCAAGTTTTTTGTCATCAAAAATCCGGTGAGCGCTGCCACAGGGAAAGCAAATTGCAACATGGTGAACGCCTTTGGTCGTAGGCGCTGCAACAACAGGAATACCGGGATGGCCAGCCAGTAGCGTGATGCCGCATCATAGGAATGTGCTACATAGTTCTGATGGTAACTTTGGCTGATGAAGGTCGCGGCGGACAGTGCAAACATGGCTACAACATAGATCATCCATTCGCGTTGCCAAACCACCGCACTCATGCCGATGGGGCGTGCTGCCCATGACACCAATGCAAGCAGCAACATGAAAAGAAATACTGCGTTCATGCCGCCTTTGACAGCAAGCATCAGGGTCGGGTAAATCAGCAGTAGCAAGGCTGCTGCTTTCTCAACCAGGGATAAATAGCGCGATTGCATCATATCCATCACGCAGTTTCCACATCAATCATGTCGTAGATCGACACGAACTCTTGAGCCACCACATCCCATCCGCGCACAAAGGTTGGCGGCGCATGGGTTCGATTCAATTGCTTGGTAACGGCACTCACCCACGGCTGCAACGGCGCATCCAGCCTCACAACTTCACCCGCATCAGCATTCACTTGCGCGGCCGCGCCGCAGGCATCCGACACCACCACCGGCACACACGCCGCCATCGCTTCGCTGATGACCATGCCATAGGGTTCGGCCTTCGCGGGATGCAACAACACGTCGATCTCTTCGAAGTGTGCGTTGTCGGTGCGCCAGCCAAGCAGGCGGTAGCCGCCATTCCAATCTTTGAACAGGTGTGCCACGTCACGCGCTTCCGGGCCGATGACCCACAGTTCGAGGTTGGGGCGCTCGCGCCTCAATTGCGCCGCGATCTCAACCGCCAGCGGCAATCCCTTGCGCTGCCATTCCCGTCCGACGAAACCGATGATGCCGCCATCGTGCGGCACACTGTGCGGAGTGCGCATCACGCCCGGCAATACACCCGGCATAACAGGTGCGGTGAGTTTATGCGCGTATTCCGGATAGTAGTGCGTCAGTTGCTTGGCGATGATTTCGGAATTGGGGACGATGTATTTTGCCACACGCAACTCGCGCCGCTCCATATAGAGTTGCATCGCCACGCGGATGGAGATTCTTTTCCACCAAGGCTTGTCGCGTACCGAAGCGAACGGAGGGCCGTGGAAGGTGGTAACGTCGTGCACGCCGACCCGCTCGTGACTATGGATCAACCAGCCGGATTGCGGGTGTGCGCGCAGCCATTTTTCCACGCGGCGACTGAAGCGCCAGTAATAGAGCCAGCGCGGGCGGTAGGCCATCTTGCCGAGTTCGTGGACTGTGATGCCTTGCGTCTTTTCGGCAAAGCATTGTTCGCAGATCACCTGGACCTGATGGCCGAGTTTCGCAAGCTTGCGTGTTGTCTCCCAGACGTAGCGTTCCATGCCGCCCACGGGGCCATAGCGCCTCACGATGTGGATTATTTTCATGCTGTCACGTTTTGTTCGGTCGTCATTGATAGTTCATCGTTATAGAATGCGCGCGTTGTGACTCATTCAACTGATTCAACATGGATAGTATAACAAGCGAATCCCGTCCTTTATGCGACCTGTGCGGTGCGGCGGGTGAGCTCGTTCAATCAGGCATTGCAGACCCGGACGGCAATCTCAGTGGCACATGGGGTTTCCAGCGTTGCGCCAACCCCGTGTGCGGCGTGTATTGGCTAGACCCTGCACCGCCACCGCACGAACTGTGGAAGGCCTACACCACCTACCATACACACACGCGCAAATCCGGCGACCGCATTGCCAAAGCCATGCTCAGTCTGGCACATCGCCTCATCAAGCTTGGCCTGTTGCCGTTGTGGCTGATCAACGGATTGAAACGCGAGGCGGACTATCTGCGCTTCATGACGCTGGCGCAGGAGCCTGTCGGCAGGTTGCTGGATGTTGGTTGTGGTGGCGGACGCTTCCTTAACCGCATGAAAAAACGCGGTTGGCAAGTTGAGGGAACCGATTTCGACGAGCAAGCCACACAAAAAGTCACGGCGCGCTACGGTATCCAGACCCATGTCGGCGACCTGACGCAATGCACCCTGCCCGCCAACAGTTTCGATGCAATTACCATGAGTCAAACCATCGAACATCTGTATGACCCGAATGCAACATTGCGCGAGAGTTTGCGCATCCTGAAACCGGGCGGCTTGCTGGTGATGACCACCCCCAATGCAAAGAGCATCGGCGCCAGTGAATTCGGTGCGTTTTGGCGCGGCTGGGAAGCGCCCCGGCATTTGCATCTGTTCTCGGTGGATTCACTGCAGCAGCTGACACAGCGCGCAGGATTCGAGGTAATCGAGGCGCGCACCTACTCCGCCGGGTCTGCCGTGGTCTACCGCGTAAGCCGCACCAATCAGCAAAACAGCAAGTTGTCCTGGCCGGATGAACTTGGTCTACTGCTTTGGAGCTACCGCAAGGAGTTGCACGAATACCGTGCGCAAAGTATCCATCCGCATACAGGTCAAAATGTTTTGATCCGCGCGCGCAAACCCACTCACTGAGGTAAGCCATGTTCTCCATCATCATCCCCACATGGAACAATCTCGCGCTGCTGCAACTGTGCATACGCAGCATCCGGCAGAATTCTGCCTATCCGCACCAGATCATCGTGCACGTCAATGACGGTAGCGATGGCTCGTTGGCATGGGTGCGCGAGCAAGGCATCACGCACACTGCCTCGCCGCAAAATGTCGGCATTTGTCTGGCGGTGAACGAGTCGGCGATGCATGCCACGCAGGATTACATCCTGTACCTGAACGACGACATGTACTGCTGCCCCGGCTGGGACACGGCGCTGGTCAACAAGTTCAAGCAACTGGACAGCGATCTGTTCATGTTGTCCGGCACCATGATCGAGCCGCGCGACACCAACAATCCCTGCGTGATCGTGCGCGACTACGGCAGCGATGCGGATAATTTCGATGAAGCGAGATTGCTTGCCGAGTTAGCGCCGCATCGAAAAGCAAACTGGTATGGTGCAACCTGGCCACCCACTCTGGTGTCGCGGCGCTGGTGGTTCAAGGTGGGCGGTTACAGCAGCGAGTTCTCGCCCGGCATGAGCAGCGACAATGACTTCTCCATGAAACTGTGGCACGCGGGCTGCCGCATTTTTCTCGGCGTTGGCGATTCGCTGGTCTATCACTTCCAGTGCAAATCAACCGGCAAAGTGAAGAAGAACGACGGCGGCAGACAATTTCTGCACAAGTGGGGAATGCGCCAATCGGTGTTCGACCGCTATTACTTAAGGCGCGGCCAAGTGGCGCAGGGATTGAAACTGGACGAGCCTGAGAATACCCGCGAATTGCGTTGGCAATTGTTGCGTAGCCGATTGAAGAGGGCGTTGGGTTAACTTCACAAACCGTTCGTGGTGAGTAGGCCGCAGGCCATATCGAACCATACGGCGCGGAATACGTCTGCTCCCTCGATACACCGCGCTGTCGCGCGGCACTAATGGAGCTACTGGTGAAACAACTAGCCATCTCACTAAGGCAGCAAGCTGCCAAGTGATTGGTTATAGCCATTCGACTAAGCCAGCAAGCTGGCAAGTCGCTGGTTATCGGGACAAACAGCCGAGTGTTAATGCCTTTCTGTATGTAAAGCTGCCAACTTCCGATACTTGAGATAAGTCGTACGCGCGTTCATGCAGGCGATGTTCCATCCCGCACCTCCATCCAGAACACCCAGCCGCAAAACATAAGTGCGCACAAAGGCCCATCCTCCACTCAGCAAAGCGCCTATCCAACTGGATCGCTTGCCCGATTGAAACATCTGTTGTGCGGCAGCATCAGAGTAGTGTTCCACTTTGCGCTCGACATCGGCTTGGGTCAGGTAACTGTAGTGCAACAGCGGCGTTTTTAATTTCGCCGTGGAACCTGTCAGCACCACGCTTTCATGCACCAAACTATCCGAGAATCTGCCCGCACTGCGCTTGAACAGACGCAACACATAATCCGGATACCAGCCGGAATGGTGAATGAATCTTCCGCAGAACTGCGACAGGCGCGGACAGTAATAGCCGTCTGCTTTCCCCTCGCGCATGGCTTGCTCGATCCCGGCACGCAGTTCTGGGGTCACGCGCTCATCCGCATCAATCGAGAACATCCAATCTTTGCTCGCATAACCCAGCGCGCGATTCTTCTGTGGGCCGAAACCGGGCCAGTCAACATGCAGATAGACTTGTGCCCCCATCTCCCTGGCGATGTTGACCGTATCGTCCGTACTGCCTGAATCCACCACGATGATCTCGTCAGCCCACGTCACCGACTGCAGACAATGTCGGATGTTGGCAGCTTCGTTCTTGGTGATGAGGATGACGGATAGTGTGTGCATCGCTAATGCCCATTCGGTGTCGGCGTGTACTCCGGCACCCAACGCCGCAAGTGCTCGCGCACCTCCTCATCCGATTTAGCACTGTCGCCAGCAACCCACTTCAGCAGTTCATGGAATTCGGCATCCGCAACAGCCCGCGCCAGCGCGATGCGAAGTTTGGGATGGGGTGTGGGCAGGGTGTTTTCATCGTCTGCCAGTAATTCTTCATAAAGCTTTTCGCCGGGACGCAAACCGGTGAATATGATTTTGATGTCATCCTCACTCAAACCGGAAAGTCGGATCATGTCCATTGCCAGATCGACGATCTTCACCGGCTCGCCCATGTCCAGCACGAAAATTTCCCCGCCCTTGCCCATGTATCCGGCTTGCATCACCAACTGTGCCGCTTCCGGAATGGACATGAAGTAGCGCGTAATCTCGGGATGCGTGACGGTGATTGGCCCGCCTTTGGCGATCTGCTCACGGAACTTTGGAATCACACTGCCGTTGCTGCCAAGCACATTACCAAAGCGCACGATGACGAAACGTGTACCGTCAGCTTCTTGCAAACCTTGGCACACTATCTCCGCCAGACGCTTGGTAGTACCCATCACATTGGTCGGATTGACCGCCTTGTCGGTGGAGATCAGCACGAATTTTTCCACTCCATGTTTCTGCGCGCACTGCGCCACCTGCCAGGTACCGAACACGTTGTTGCGCACCGCCTGCCAAGCGTTGTGGCGCTCCATCAGCGGGACGTGTTTGTAAGCAGCGGCATGGAACACTACACTGGGTCGAAATTCAGCGAACACCTGTTCCATCCGCATTGCATCGCGCACATCGCCGGCCAAATAAGCTATATCGAGCTGCGGGTAATTCCTGGTCATCTCTTGCTCAATGTTGTACAGAGCAAATTCGCCAGACTCGAACAGCGCCAATTTTTTCGGGGCGAAGTGTGCGATCTGTCGACACAGTTCGGAACCGATGGAACCGCCCGCCCCGGTCACCAATACCACCTTGTTGGTCAATTGTTTCTGCAACCCGGCATCATCCAACTGCACAGGATCACGTCCGAGTAAATCATCCAAATCCACCGGACGAAGTTGCGAGATGGAGACGCGTCCGCTCAATAAATCATCAAAAGCTGGAACGGTGAGGGCTTTGATACCATTTTGGTTCGCCTGGTCGATGACTCGTTTGCGCTCCTGACGCGAAGCCGATGGCATGGCAATGATGACTTGGGTGACACCCAGCCGTTGTGCCCAATAGGGAAGACTGTCCAGTTTGCCCAGCACCTTGATGCCGTTGAGGATGCGTCCCTGTTTGTTCGCATCGTCATCGAGAAAACCAACCTGATGCCAGTCGCGGCTGCGCGCCAGATCCTTCGACAGCCCGATACCCGCCTCGCCCGCGCCTAGCACCAGCACCGGCTCGCCCTGCAACTTGATGTCACCGAATAGCCCCTGCTCTTTCCACAAGCGATAGAGCAGGCGGTCGCCGCCCATCGCCAACAGTAACAAAATGGGATCAAGGATCAATACCGAGCGCGGCACCACCGCATTGACACGGAACATCCACAGCACCAGCGGGATCAGCATCGCAGCCAGCAGCACCGCCACAAAGATACGGCGCAGGTCGGCCATGCTGGCGTAGCGCCAGATGCCGCGATATAGCCCCATATGCCAGAAGATCAGCGTTTGCAGCGGCGCGATCCAGATCAGCGTGCGCCACATCTCGCTCTGGTAACTCAGCGGCAGATCAAAATTGAAACGCAAGAAGTAAGCACCGGCCCACGCCAATGCTGCCACGAACAGATCATGGGACACGGCCAATACGGTATAGCGACTGACCTTAAGCATGCTGCTGCCCCCGTTCGAATCTCTTCCACGCCGCATCAACCGACAACATCAGCGCGCCGTAGATACCACCCCAAACGACCAGTGTCAGCCAAGGGACTGGCTGATCCAAGGCAAACAGAGCCAATGCACCACTCACCAGCATCAGGACATATTCGATCAACGCCACATTGCGATGACCCCGACCCATCTGTATCGCACGCTGATAATAATGTTCGCGGTGCGCTTCGGTGATCTTCGCACCGCGCAAGGTGCGCTTCAGCAGCGTGACGCTGGCATCGACGATGAACGGCGAGAAAACCAGCAGCGGGAACCATGCCGCCCAACAACCGTGTTGCCAGCCCAGCAATCCCATCGCAGCGGCAAGAAACCCAAGTGGAATGGAACCTGCATCACCCATGAATACTTTGGCCGGTGGGAAGTTGTGATGCAGGAAACCCAGCGCCGCTGCCGCAATAGAAAGATTCAGCATGGCAAACACATCATCATGAGCGATCAGCGCAGCGATGCCATAGGATGTGAATCCGAACAGCGCCATGCCGCCCGCCAACCCGTCAGAACCGTCCATGAAATTGTAGAGATTGGTCATCCACACCGTGAGCAGCAGCACCGCCAGAGCGGCCACAATGCCTTGCTGGGTGAAGAGTCCGGATCCGCTGACCAGAATGGCCGCCGCAACGAGTTGCGCCGACAGGCGTTGGCGCACCGGCAACCCGCGAATGTCGTCAAGTAACGAAACGATAAACAGCATAACCAGCGGCAATATCAACCACCATACCCACGCAGTGAACATCAAAGCCCAACCCGACAACACCCCTGCCATCATAGCGATCCCGCCGATGCGTGGAATGGGCGTGTCATGTAACGAGCGTTCGTTGGGGATGTCCTGGATTTCTTTGCCGAACTTGCTGCTCAGGATGACTATGGTCAACAGCATAGTGGTCAGCGCGGCAACAATCGGAGAAAAATGGCTCATAGATATGAATTTCGATACCACTGAGCCGTCTCTTGCAGCCCTTGCTGCAAAGTATGGGGTAGGGTCCAGTTCAGTTCGCGCCGGATTTTACCACTATCAACCTGCAACAAACCCAACAGACGTTCGACCTGACGCGACTTGCCCGTCAATCACCCCGCCAATTTCAACAGAGATGGCCAACAACATCAACGCCAGCGAAATGCTAATCAAAATTATTCGACATCTCATAATTTCAATTCCTGAATTTTTCGAATTACTTAACAGATACTGATTTTTTATCCGCCAGCACTTGATAAATCTGCATGTGTTTTTCAACAACTTGTCTGATATCAAATTCTTGCTCTGCCAGTTTTCTGCCCGCAGCCCCCATTGAAACAAGTCGCTGGCGGTCTGTTGCCAGTCGCTCAATTACAGTTGCTAATACCTTGGAGTCTTTCACGGGCACCAACTCGCCCGTCACGCCGGAATCTATCGCGTCACGACAACCCGGAACATCAGTAGTGATCACAGCGCGTCCGGCAGCAGCAGCCTCTAGTAATACTTTAGGCAAACCTTCACGATATGATGGCAATACAACGATGTGTGCTTCTCTCAATACAGCTGCCATGTCAGCCCGATGACCCCAGCGTTCAATGATACCTTCTGCTTCACAAGCACGGAGTTCTTCCTCTGTCAGGCTTGATGGATTTTCTGGATCATTTGTTCCCACCAAGCAGCAACGAATCGCATATCCGCCCTGATGCAACAACCTCGCGGCCTCAATGAATTCTCTCACCCCTTTGTCGGCTATCAACCGGGACGCCAAGATCACCACCGGCGTACCACTTGGCAATGGCGTTTCTTTGATTACATCAAGATCGACACCTGAACCACGGATCAACTCCACTTGATGCGTTTGCAATGCAGTGAATCTCCTCAACGCGTCGCGATCATCCGTATTCTGGAAGATCACTTTAATATTTTGGTGACCCAAAGCCATGCGATACAGATTTGCAACGGCCAACCTGCGCATCCCGCTTGTCCAGCCCCTGTCAAGAAACACATACCCAAGCCCCGAAATGGCCGCAACAACCGCTGGAACACCCACCATCCGGGCTGCTATACCGCCTAACAAGACTGGTTTGATGGTAACCAGATGCACCAAGTCAGGCCTTACTCTGCGAAACACGGAAAAGATCTGAAAGAAGGTTCGCAAGATGCCGATGGGATTGGCACTACTACGGTCCATCAAGATAGGATGCACGATCAAACCATGCTGCTCCATCGCCTCCTTTTGATTGGTGATGCCAGTGGCAATGTGCACCTCATAGCCTTGGCGCTGCGCTTCCAATGCAATGTGCAAGCGATGCGACATGAAGAACCAGTCCACATTCACCACAAACATGAGTTTGTTTTTCATGTCTGGTTGCTTTCCAGCCATGCCTGGAACATCAGCACATTCCACAGCAAATAAGCCCAGTTGCGTTTGCCGCTCAAATGTTCAGCCCACTTTTGTCTGATCGGTGTCGGATTAAAGTAACCCTCCCGCTGCAATCGCTCCTTATCCAGCAGCGTCTCCGCCCAATCGCGCAGCGGTCCGCGCAACCAGTGATCTATCGGTATGCCAAACCCCATCTTGGGGCGATCGATCAGCTCGCGCGGCACATGGCGATAAAGCACTTGGCGTAACGGCCACTTTGTTTGACCATCGCGAAGTTTGTATCCCAGCGGCAAGCTCCACGCAAATTCAACAACCCGATGATCGAGAAATGGCACGCGGCTTTCCAGTGAGACGCCCATGGCAGCACGATCAACCTTGGCCAGAATGTCATCCGGCAGATAGCTGACGGTATCCAACGCCATCATGCGCTCCACCGCATTCAATCTGTCGAGTTCTGCATGATGGCGTGATAACTGCGTGGTAGGCTCCTTGCCGCCAATCACCCACTCTGCCGGATCGCGCAGATGCGAAACCATGCCCAGATAGAGATCGTCCACGGTGCGGCTCGCCAGCACGCTCGCCCCCTTGTGCAATTTGTCCCCCACGGTGGAATAGCGCGCAGAACCGGGAATGAAGCGCACTATGCGATCCCACCTGTCCGGCGAGGTCGCAGTGATGCCTTTGGCCGCAAGAGCACGCAACGGTGTCGGTACTGCCGATAGTTTTCGCCAAAGGCTGTTGGTCATCCGGTAACGGTTGTACCCGCAAAACAACTCATCCCCCGCGTCACCTGAAAGCGACACGGTAACGTGTTGGCGCGCCAATTGCGAAACCAGGAATGTGGGAATCTGCGATGAATCGGAAAACGGCTCGCAATACAGGCCGGGTAAATGCGGGATCACGTCCATCGCTTGCTGCGGCGTCACATACAACTCGGTGTGTTCTGTCCCCAGATGTTGGGCTACTGCCTTGGCATGCACCGCTTCGTTATAGCCTGCTTCGTTGAAGCCGATGGTGAAGGTCTTTACCGGGCGCGCGGATTGCGCCTGCATCAGAGCCACCACCGTGCTGGAATCGATGCCACCCGAAAGAAATGCACCCAGCGGCACATCGGCCATCATTTGCCGGTGCACTGCATCTTTGGCTAACCGCTCCAGCGCATCCACCGCCTCATCCGGTGTACCCGCAAACCGATTGTTGATTCCGGCACGCGCCACTTCCAGCGTATCCCAATATTTCCAGATCCTGGGTTCCGGCTGGTCGATTGAAACGGACAACAGACAGCCCGGCTCCAGCTTGAAAATGCCCTGATAAATCGAGTAAGGAGCGGGGATGTAGTTGTGCCGCAGCAACAGGCAAAGCGCACCACGATCGATTCCGGCAGAAAACACCGGGTGCGCCTTCAGCGCCTTGAGCTCGGAGCCGAACAAAAAGCTGTGACTCTCACCATTGCCCTGCCAGCCGAAATACAAAGGCTTCTCGCCCATGCGGTCGCGCGCCAAGGTCAGCATGCGATCTTTCCTATCCCACAAGGCAATGGCGAACATGCCGATGGATTTTTTGATCGTGGCTTCGATACCCCACACCTCAAACCCCGCCAGCAAAGTCTCGGTATCGGAGTGCCCGCGCCAGTTGGGGGCGCGTCCCAGCACTTCCAACTCTTTCCGCAACTCCAAATGGTTATAAATCTCGCCATTGAACGCAATGACAAACCGTCCAGATGAGGAACACATCGGTTGATGGCCTGCCGGTGAAAGATCGAGAATGGAAAGGCGGCGATGCGCCAAGGCGATGCCCGCATCGGCATCGACCCATACACCCCCATCATCGGGACCGCGATGAAGAATGGCATCTGCCATTCTCCGCACCGATTCGGCTTGTGCCTCCCGAGATGATCCAAATACACCAGCGACGCCGCACATTATCTGTCCCCGTTGGCTATCAACATCAGCTAAAAAAACGCTGATTAAGTCCGTTCGCCCTGAGCCTGTCAAAAGGCTGGCGAGTGTACACATTGATTGTTAATCGTCCTTCGCTCATGGTTCGACAAGCTCACCACGAACGGAGTGCTTGATCCATTGCTTCTCTAATTGGTTTTTTAAAACCTACCGCACACCAAAACGGTGTTTCTTCGCTAAACCGGATGTTTACCAAACCGGCAGCAACCATCATTTGTTCTATTTCTGCTTTGGTGAATCGCTGCTCCAGACGCGTGCCGAACCGATCCAACGCATCGGTTCTCATTACATAAAATCCCAAATTTCTATAGAACGCCAAAGGAAAGCTTTCAACATTGACACCTGTTTTTTCAAGCAATCTTGCCAGTCTCGCCAACGGCCAATAAACCAGCACGGCTAACACTTGACTTAACAGATAGCGTAAACCGTGAGGCATTCTGGACACTACCCGCCGCACCCATTCACTTATTTGCCAGATCATCCGAAACCAAAATGGCCGGTTATCAAACGCGTAGTACAAGTAAAGCAAAAATGGCGCGCCGGGTTTAAGTTTGGAAACGCAAGCAGTCAGTGCGGCACGCGTATCCGGTATATGGTGCAGCACACCCAGGCTATAACCAAAATCCATGGAATCGTTACTGATGGGCATCTCATCGACTGCGGCCTGATGAAATTCACAATTTTTCAGTGCTTGGAGATTCTTGCGCGCCACCTCGATAGCAACACTCGGATCTATACAGTGCAGCTTGCCCACACGCAACGCCACCAACTTGGCCCAACGACCGCTGCCACAACCGAGATCAAATCCCACCGCATTCTTGGGCAAATCACCCCAGGGGAAAATTGAGAAATAACCCTCAAACAGTCGCCCTGTGTCTTCATCTGCCATACCGGATTGGTCAATGCGCGTCCACTCATCGCCAAACCCTTCCACGGTTTTGGTATCAATATTAATTGGCGACTTATTCATTTGCTGAAACCTCATTACCATCACCGGCGGCATCTATCGCTTCCTGGACCGCGCAACCTGGATCACTCAACAATGCCCGATATAACCCTGCATACTGAATGACACAACCATTCAGGGAGAATTTTTCTGCCACACGCAACTGCCCGGCACGTGCCATGCGTCGCCGAATATCGCCGTCCCTGACCAAGGTCAGGATAGCCTTCCCCAAAGCTGATGGATCGTGAGCCGGCACCACCAGCCCGCACTCCCCGTCCAGTACCGCCTCAGCATTGCCTCCGACATCAGTCACGACCATCGCTGCACCTGCTGCCATACCTTCCAGCACGCTGTTGGAAAAGCCCTCTTGATGAGAGCACAACACGCCGATCTCTGCCGCGGCATAAATGGAGATCACATCACTACGCTCTCCCAGCCAGAGAATATGCTTCACCACGCCCTGTCTCTCCGCCATCACTCGCAATTCCACACCCAAACCTGAGTCAAGGCCGACCATGGCAATAGCCCAATCATCCGGCAATTCAGCGCGTATTCCTCCCAAAGCATGAATCAGATCGGCATGACCTTTATAGGGAATCAGGTTGGCCACGCAAACCATCAATAAGACTCGTTCATTGATGCCAAGGTTTTGTCGCACTGAACTGCGCGAAGGCAGATCGTTAAAAGGTGCAAGGTCGGTGCCGTTATAAAGCAAACCTAACCGATCTTCTTTCACTCCCTCTTCGCGCAGCTCTCTGACGACGGCTTTCGAATTGCCCAGCACTGCATTCATGTGCGGATGCAACCATCGCTCGATACGTGCGAAGAACGGGTATTTAAGCTGATAGCGGTTCAGGCTGCGCCGACTCATGATGCGAATGCGATTGCCAAACGCCAGGCTGCATAGCCCTCCCAGCAGATATGCCTCGGGCAAATAGAAATGCACGACTTTCGGACGTAGTTTCAACAGTAAAATACAAAAAGAAGGGACAGATGAAAGCAGCAATATCGGCTTTCTCACCCATGACGGCAATTTTCGCAAAGCCGATGCAAGAAAAGGCTCGATCACTTCTATGCCTGCGTCTTCCAATACTGTCGCGAGCTTGCCCTTATGCGTAATTGTGTATATCGCCAGATGGAGGCCTAGCCTGGACAACCGTGGCAATACTTGCACGAGATGCCGTTCCGCACCCCCGACATCGAGATTGCCAATGACAAAAAGAATCCGGACTGCCAAGGAAGTTACTCTGAAACCAACTTGTTCAGGAAAACAAATTCGTTGCAGCCTAGCCCGCCGGCACAGGTCTTAAGGCGCGACAATGTAAATCCCCTCTCATAAAAGAAGCTGAAGATTTCTTCGGGTTTCGCCACTTCGAAGGGGTATCCGCCCAGCCAATCCACCCAGTCATGCACTACCGACATGCCTCTGGATTTCTTGTATTCAGAGTAGCTCTTGAATGGATTGCGACGGCTGATGACATCTGAAACGGCCCGACGTAATGCAAAATAGGGGTAGAAAATCGCTTTGATAAAAAGACGCCCCAGCCATCCTGCACAGTAAGTTTTTTTTACAACCGTCCAACCCCGACTTGTACGCCCCTGATCGTTATAGATCGCGATAAACAATTTGCCGCCCAACTTGACCAAAGGCGCAACATTGGAAAGCGCTTGCCACATTTGTCCGGTATGGTGCAACACGCCCCAACTGTAGACGATATCGAACTGTCCTAATCTATCCAGATACTCTTTATTCAGAACCGACCCTTCCTCCACTTTCCAGTTGGGGTCATCCGGAAAATAGCGGCGGCGTAATTCTGTTGTACAAGCAACCGACTTCGGGTCGTAGTCAAAAGAATGCACAGTGGCACCCAGCATCTTCGCCGATAGAGAAAAAAGCCCGCTCCCTGAACCGATATCAATAAAAGTTTTTCCGGCAAGGTCTTGTGTATCCAGCATTTTCTCCAATGAGCTCTTTGCCTGAGCGATCCGCTCTTCATCTAATACGGATAAAAACCGAGTCCAGTTAGCGCCAAACTCAAATCGTTCGCCCTTCATTATTTCCGTAGCGTGCTCAGCCATTCATAACCTCCTTGAATATACCTTCCCACTTATCCGCAACCCGCTCAGTAGCGAACCGCTCTCGTACGTCAATCGCCCGCCCAGCAAATCTTTGCCGCAGAGAGGGATCATTCATCAACCGATCAAGCGCCACTGTCAAACTGTCTTTATCTCCCGACTGCACAAGCAGCCCATCTATATCATGGCGGATAATATCGCGTGGCCCGGTGTCGCAATCAAAGCTGACCACAGGCAACCCATATGCCATCGCCTCAACCAATGTGTTAGGAAAACCCTCAAAAAGAGAACTCATCACATAAAGATCGGCACGCTCATACCAATCCCCCACATTACCTGCTCTGCCGGGAAGAAATACACGCTTTCCCAATTCCGCCGCCATCACCTGTGCTTCCAACGCTGAACGCAAGGGTCCATCGCCGAGAATAATCAAATCCCAATTGGGGTGACGATTAACAAGAGATTGGAAACAGTTGATCAGCAAACCAAACTGCTTCTGACTAGACAAACGCCCTACTGCAAGCAGCAGGTTTCTCCCCGAACAACACATATTCCTGACGTCAAGATGCGGCAATTGATCCGCCAACGGCCAGCTGACCGGGTTAGGAATCACCACAACTTTTTGTGCGCTCGTATGTTTCTTAATCCATGCGGCACCTTCATTTGTCTGTGCGACTATCGCGCCCAGAAGGCCATAACTCTTGCAACGCAACCACTCCCACACAATACCCAGTGGACATTGTGGCGGATAGATGCGTTCTGAACCAACTGTGCGAACCTGTGTCAACCCCCACGAGGCAAGAGCCAGCAATATGTTTGCGCCCGTCATCATTGCCATGGCAATGCCGGGCTGGGTCTGCCGCAACACTCGCCTCAACACGAATATCCGACGCAAGTTCTGTGTCAGCCCAATTAATGCATTGCTACTGTCCCCATCCAATTTCAACGCAATGCGTTTGACTGCCGGACTCAATTCGTAAAAATCTTCACTCTGTGACGTCAGGGTTACAATGATAACCTCCCACCCCTTAGTTACCCAGTGGTTAGCGAGGTTCACAGTGACGCGTTCGGCACCGCCACTGGCAAGAGATGAGATAAAGATGATGAGTTTCACTGCTTATGCGCGGAGAAGAAATAAGTCTCTCCACTGCCCTTTATTCCCAAGCTAACCATTACTTTCTTGATAATTAAAATAATGAGTCCTTTCCAGTTGAGTGTCCGAACATCCCCGAAGAAGTGTCGGGATACCCTCACTTTGTTAAAACAGTTTCCAAGTATTTGTGATAATCGACTCTGACTAAATGCCTGAATGTGCCCCCACCGATGAAATGGCTCTCCACAATGTGGGCACACGACTTGATTGGCCAACAGAGATTCGTCTGCGGGCACGGTGCCAATGAAGCGCCCCCTGGATTTAAGTACACGAGAAACCTCATTTAACGTTGCACACAAAACCTCATCACTCAGGTGCTCGAGTACCTCTGACATGATCACGACATCAAATTGTTCATTGGCAAACGGCATTGCCTGCGAGAAGCCGACCTGTGCGCGATCACCAAGAACAAATAGTTGTCGAAGATTCTCGATGGATTTTTCACTGGGATCCAGACAACTCACAACAACGCCTCTTTGCAACAAGATAGCTTCCAACCCACCGCGTCCTACACCAATATTAAGCACGTTCTTTCCCGCCATTGTGTGTCGAGCAAGAAATTCGTAACGCTCGTGCGCGCCCGCGAAAGTGTCACCAGCCGTGTTTTCGTTTTGGAAGTAGTCCCATATTTTCGTTTGATCCATATCTACTTTTCCGCAGTAATGCAATTTTTTATAAAGAAGCCGCCGCCGTCAGGTAACACAATCATTTTTTCTGGTTTTGCTTGAAGAAAGTCATCGACTGCAGCTGTGGCACCCGTGCATGTATCGAATCCGTAGTCATCGCATAAGAATATTCCGCCATCTGCGAGGCGATCATAAAAAAATGCAATGCTATCAAACGTGGGTTGGTATAAATCCACATCTACATGGACAAATGAAAACCTTCGCTCACCAACCTCGTGAAACCTGGATGGTATCCAGCCTTTATACAAGGTCACCCTTTCAAACTCAGTTAAATTCTGCTTAACCAATCCTTCACCAGCTGATAGGTCGCCACTCGTCCAGTACTCACCATCCTTACTCGATGGTGAACTCAGCCCTTCAAAGGAGTCGAAGATGTGGTGGTGCCGTGTAATTTTAGATCGGGCATTGCTTTTCAAAATGGCATAACTGCCACACCCCTTATACACTCCACATTCTGCGGTATCTCCCTGGACATTCGCGGTTAGTCTCATCAGCTGACTAAGCATCCAGCGACGATGCGTATTAAATCCCGCCTCCTCGTCAAATCGCCTTAAATAGCTATTGAATTCAGTATCCTTCCACCATGCCATGTGAGGCCAAGTAAATCGATATTCGGGCAAGACATGTTTTGCTAATTTTGCGACAAGGTTGAACGCCAAATCTCTGTCACGTTTTATGCCCAATAGTACCGGGATATATTTAAGCAGATTTACTACTCTCATTTTTTGCGCCCTTGTTTAGATCGAAATACAGCACTGTCCCTGATAACAAGGCTGAAACAATCAGCATAATGGACGTTGCCAACATAATTCCGTTTACTCCCATCCGTTCTGCCAATAAGTAATTAGCAGCGACTTTTACGATCAAATTTATTGTTCCGATAATTGTTACTATTGCGTAACGTGACTGACTGGTAAACAAGGAAACAAACAATATCCCCATGAAATAAAACGGCAATTGCACTAGCCCATAGCGCAATACTGTCGTAACAACCTCAGCATTCTGAGCTGTAAATGCGCCACGCTCAAAAAGCAGCTTTACCATCCAAGGAGCCAGCCACCAGCCAATAATCATGGCGAGCAAGCCAAGCGCGAACAGGGGCAGTACCCAGTGGCGAGCCACATGATGCGCCAGCTTTCCACCTGTCGCCTGAGCTTGGGAGAAAACTGGCAACATTGCTCGAGTGACTGCGGTCGCACCCAAACCGAGAATCAAGGCAAGAATGCGGTTAGCATAATTGAGTGTTGCAATAGACCCTGTACCCAGATGAGCTGCGAAGAATTGGTCAACGATACCAATAAAACTCATCAGCGCTTGACCTACCAACATGATACCGAAACCTTGCCAGAATACGGGCCAGTAGGTTGATTTGTAGCTAAAGAATGGTGCCTCAATCTCGCCGCGTCTTGCCAAGGGGATGACAAGGCTAACCAGATGAAAAGCGAAGCCCGCCACGGTGCCCCAAACCAGCGGTTCTACACTACCACCGGGGAAAGCCAGCAAGGCCGCCAAAATCACTAAGGCGGGCACACTTTCCAAGAGTGTATTGGCATGACGACCAACGGATAGTATCCATGCTGAAAAAAGGCTGATCAATACCCCCAAGGGAACCAACATAGCAAGGGCCGGCACCATGTCGGTAGCTATGATCACAGTGGTTGGGGGCAACCCCGTCCATGATGAACGCAACAATAACGGTAAAGCTACCCAAATTAAAATAACCAAGCAAGTTCCGAGCAGAAGTGTAAGTCCGAGAAGTTCTGACCGGAAGTTTGAAAGCTCCTCAGTTGATCCATGCCGAATACGAGCCGCGAGCGGCACCAGCACAACAGTCAGTACACTAAACCAGACACTGATCGGCCAGCTCACAAGATTGAAGACAAAAAGGTAGGCATCTACATGTTCGCTGACACCATAACGGTAAGCGACCACCATCTCTTTGGCGGCCCCGGCAAGCTTGCCAATAAACACGAACATAACAACCCAAGCCATCCCAGTGGCAATGGCATGATGGTCTGGGTGAGCGCCCAGAAAACGGGCGCGAATTGCACTAAACAATTTCATTGGTAAGCAATAAACATTGTGCAAGAAAATCCTGGTGCAGGTAGTACTTGCGCCATGTCTAGGAGCCAGGCAATCCATAATAGTCAAGGTACCAACCGACAAATTTATCCACGCCTATTTGAAGGGGAGTGGAAGGTGCAAATCCGAATTCATCTCGCAACTCACTTGTTTCTGCAAATGTGGTAACAACATCACCCGCCTGCATGGGTAGCATATTTTTGATCGCTTTTTTTCCTAGCGCGTGTTCAATCGCTTCGATAAACGCCATCAACTCAACTGGCTGGTGATTACCTATGTTGTACACCCGAAATGGGGCGTAGCTGCTGGATGGATCAGGATTATTTGTATCAAAAACAGGATTCGGTGTAGCTGGTCTATCCAACACTCTCACCACTCCTTCGACAATGTCATCCACATAAGTGAAATCGCGCTGCATTTTGCCGTAATTGAAAACATCAATCGGCTGGCCTTCCAAGATCGCCTTAGTAAATAACGAGGTGGACATATCAGGCCTTCCCCATGGACCGTAAACAGTAAAGAATCGCAAGCAGGTAACGGGCAATCCATAAAGATGGCTATAGGAATGAGTAATCAACTCACCTGCTTTTTTAGTGGCTGCATACAAACTGACCGGATGATCTACATTCTGGCGCACCGAAAACGGGATTGCGGTATTCGCGCCATATACACTAGAGCTACTGGCAAATACCAGATGTTCGATTTTATGGTGACGACAACCTTCCAAAATATTGGTAAAACCAACCAAATTGCTTTGAATGTAAGCATGTGGATTTTTTAGGGAATAGCGCACCCCAGGCTGGGCGGCCAGATGGATGACACGCTGAAAATCATGACGCACAAATAAAGTTTCCACCCCGCCTTGGTCCGTCATGTCCAGCTTAACAAATGAAAATCTATCAAACGGTGATAGCTGTGCCAAACGATCGTTCTTAAGTTGAACATCGTAGTAATCATTCAAATTGTCTATCCCTACCACTTCATCGCCACGTGCAAGCAAATGCAAGCATGTGTGCATTCCGACAAATCCGGCGCAGCCTGTAACCAACACTTTCATTTAATCCCCCTCTCGCGCCCGATGTCGCGATACTCGATGTACAGAATCCTTATATTGTCGGCCTCGACCACCACACTGCTGACAGCTTCACGCATAACATTGTTAATTTTCATCTATTTCTCTGAAACTATTTAACAATCAGAACCATGTTTTACGCCGAAAAATCGAGAAACTTCACATACCAATCCATAGCCACTTTTAACCCTTCGCCGATACGGCGCGTGGGTTGGTATCCCAATAAAGAAGTAGCCTTGCTGATATCAGCCAGCGAATGGCGTACATCCCCTGCGCGGAAATCGCGATATACAGGCTTGGCGTCTTTCAGATGCGGATAGCGTGGCAACAAATTGAGGCGCAGCTGTTCATACAGTTGGTTGAGCGTGGTGCGGTCCCCCACGGCGACGTTGTATACCTGATTGAGCGCCTCTTCCTTTGTTGTAGTCGCGGCAAGCAGGTTGATCTGAACAACGTTATCGATGAAGCAAAAGTCACGGCTGGTTTCGCCATCACCATTGATGTAAATCGGCTCGCCCTTGATCATGCTGGCGATCCACTTGGGGATGACGGCAGCATAGGCACCATCAGGATCCTGGCGCGGACCGAAGACGTTGAAGTAGCGCAGGCCGATGGTGTTGAAGCCATAGGTGCGCGCGAACACGTCGGCATAGAGTTCATTGACGTATTTGGTGACGGCGTAGGGCGACAGCGGTTTGCCGATCTTGTCTTCCACTTTGGGTAAGCCCGGATGGTCTCCGTAGGTGGAGCTGGAGGCGGCATAGACGAAGCGTTTGACCTTGGCATCGCGTGCGGCAACCAGCATGTTGAGGAAGCCGCTGATGTTGGTTTCGTTGGTGGCGATGGGGTTCTCTACCGAGCGCGGGACGGAGCCGAGGGCGGCTTGGTGGAGGACGTATTCCACTGAGTGCTGAGGACTGAGTGTTGAGGACTGAGTGCACCCCTCTCCCCGGCCCTCCCCCACCCGTGGGGAGTGAGTAAAAACCATGGCGCGATGGCAATCATCCAGATTGCGGATGTCGCCTTGGATGAACTTAAAGTTGGCCCATTGCTCCTGGGTGACCAACGATTGCACTTCGTCCAGATTGCGCTGGTGTCCGGTGGCGAAGTTATCCAGCCCCACCACGCGCTGGTTGAGCTTGAGCAGCGTCTCCAGCAGGTTGCTGCCGATGAAGCCGGCCACGCCCGTGACCAGCCAGGTGTGTGGCTCTGTGGCGAGGCGGTTCTTGAGTTGAATGTATGAATCGGCCATCGTTATAGCCGCCACAGCTTGTATCCAGCCGCCTCGATCACTGCTTGCGGGTAAGCCGACTTGATATCGATGAAGGCGCCGCCTGCTTTCAACCTGGACAACAATTGAGTCACGGGCTGGCCGGTGTATTCGCTGTGCGAAACCGCGGCGACGATGGCGTCCGCCTGATTAGGCAGTGCATTCCATTCGGTCAGGGTGATGCCATATTCATGCATCGCTTCTTTGGGTTCAGCCAGCGGGTCGTGCACGCTGACATCACAACCGAACTCCTGCAGCTCTTTCACCACGTCGGCGACTTTGCTGTTGCGCAAATCCGGGCAGTTTTCCTTGAAGGTGAGGCCGAGCACGATAACCCTGGAGCCTTTGACCGCACCACCGGCCTGAATGATCTTTTTGACGGTTTGCTGGGCGACGTAGGCTGCCATACCGTCATTGATGCGCCGCCCCGCCAGAATAACTTGCGGGTGATAGCCCAGCATGTCCGCTTTGTGGGTCAAGTAGTACGGATCAACACCGATGCAATGTCCGCCCACCAAGCCCGGACGGAAGGGCAGAAAGTTCCATTTGGTGCCCGCTGCTTTCAGTACTTCCAGCGTGTCGATACCGATCCTGTCGAAGATGATGGCCAGCTCGTTCATCAGGGCGATGTTCAGGTCGCGCTGGGTGTTCTCGATGACCTTGGCCGCTTCGGCCACTTTGATGCTGCTGGCGGGATACACGCCCGCGGTGATGATGGAACCGTAGACTTCGCTGACAACCTTAAGTGTCTCCGGTGTGTCACCGGAGACCACTTTGACGATCTTGGTGACGGTGCGCTCTTTGTCACCGGGGTTGATGCGCTCCGGGCTGTAACCGACAAAAAAATCTTGCTTCCACTTCAGGCCGGAATGTTTTTCAATTAAAGGTATGCACACCTCTTCGGTCGCGCCGGGATAGACGGTGGATTCGTAGACGACGATCGCGCCGCGCTTGATGTATTTGCCCACGCTCTCGGAGCTTTTGACCAGCGGGGTGAGATCCGGTTGGTGTGCCGCGTCCACCGGCGTCGGCACCGCCACGATGATGAAATCCGCCTCACCCAGAACCGCGGGATCGGTATGGCATGTCAGTTGAGTCGCGGCGCGCAGATCATCAGTGCTGACTTCTCCGGTCGGATCGACAAAATTTCGGTAAGCAGCGACTTTCTCTGCCGAAAGATCAAGCCCGACGGTGGGATATTTTTTGCCAAACTCGACCGCCAACGGCAGTCCAACATACCCAAGACCTACAACGGCTATTTTCAAGTTTTCAACTCCTAAAAAGCTAGTAAATTATCCGTGGGGCTCAATATTAATGCGCTTTTCCCAGCAATCCTTTTTGCTCTGCTTCACGCTTCAATTCTTCAATCTCACCCTTCAACTGCTCATATTCCCGCACCTTGATTTGCAAAAATTCCACCGTCATGCGCGCCTTTTGCTCCACCCCGCGCGGGGTAAGCAGATAAGCGTAGGCCAATTTATTATTGCTGTTGCGAAAGTTGTTGATCTTGAGGCTACCCTTCTCGACCAACGCGTTGAGGCAAAAATTGACTTTGCCAAGGCTGACACCCAGCCGTTTCGCCAAGTCTCGTTGCGAAAGTCCGGGGTTCTCTTCCAGAATTTTGAGTAGACCGTAATGTGTGGTTTCGTCTAGCATTTAAAGTATGTTCAGTCGTTGAACGGCGTGTATTACAGCAGGCTAAGTCTGATGGTGTCAAGCGTACGTTGCTAGCGTACGTTGCTAGCGTCCGCCCCCCTTCCCAACCCTTCCCCCGGAGGGAGAAGGGCTAGAATTCGTTACAATGCCGCGGTCTTCTATACGCTTAACCACTGTGACCGATCACACCCTATCCAATTTGCGCATTGCCATCGTCCGCTTCTCTGCTTTGGGCGATGTGGTCATGGTCGCCGCCGCAGTGCGTGCGCTAAAGCAAAGCTTGCCTAATGCGACGATCACCTGGATTACCTGTCCGTTAGCCTATTCGCTGCTGAGCGGAATGAACGGGGTAAATTTCGAGGTTGTGGAAAAGCCGCGCTCGTGGGCAGATTACCGTGCTTTCTACCGGACATTCCGTCATCGCCAATTCGATGTGGTGCTGGCGATGCAGGCGAATTTGCGCATCAACCTGCTTTATCCGGCGCTGCGCGCGCCACTCAAGATCGGCTTCGATCGCACCCGTGCCCGCGAAGGGCAGTGGCTGTTCTGCAACCGCCGCATCCCTTTCCGCGATACGCACCTGGTCGATAGCTTCTTGTCTTTTGCCGAGACGCTGACCGGCGTACCCGCTGCCGCAATTTGGGATGTACCTCTGGATGAAAACGATCTGCGCTGGGCGCGTGAACAGTTGCACACATTGCCCAAACCTTGGGTGGCGATCCATCCTCACGCCAGTAAAGCGGAACGCAACTGGTTACCGGAACGCTATGCGGAAGTCATTTCCCAATCTACCCAACGGTGGCGATGCGGCATTGTGTTGACCGGCGGCAATTCATCCGCAGAACAGGCACTGTGCGAACACCTCGCACAGATTGCTCCCGGTCACACGCTGAATCTTTGCGGCAAGACCACCCCCAAGCAACTTGCTGCGCTGTTAAGTCTGGCGGATGTGTTGATCGCGCCCGATACCGGCGCGGTGCATATCGCCCGGGCAATGGATACATCCGTGATCGGCCTCTACGCCGTCGCCTCGCCCAAGCTGACCGGTCCTTACCAACGGCAGGAGTATTGCGTGGACCGTTTCCCGCAAGCAGTGCAAAAGTTCTTGGGCAAGGATCCCGAGCATCTGCCCTGGAACACAAGAGTGCATCACTCCGAAGCGATGTCCCTGATTACTGCCGATGATGTCATGCAGCAGCTGGGGAAAATGTTGGAGCAAAAATCATGAGGAGAATCTTCGATTCACGATTCGCTTACACCGTGCTGCTCTGGCTGTTGCTGCCTTATGCTTTTTTTCACTTGTGGTGGCGTGCACGCAAACAGCCGGAGTATCTCGAACATATCGGCGAACGCTTTGGCCGCTATGTCATGCGCAGTGATAAGCCCGCCCTCTGGCTGCACACTGTATCGGTCGGAGAAACACGCGCCGCCTCAACTCTGGTACAGCGCTTGCGCGAACGCTACCCCGATCATCAGCTCCTGCTTACCCACACCACACCCACCGGACGCGCCGCCGGTGAACAGCTATACGGCGACGACGTGATTCGCGTGTATCTGCCTTACGATTATCCGTTTGCAGTGCACCGTTTCCTGCGCTATTTCCATCCGCGTGTCGGCGTGCTGCTGGAAACCGAGGTGTGGTTCAACCTGATCCACGCGTGCCATATCGAAGCTATCCCGCTGTTATTGCTCAACGCTCGCTTGTCTGAAAAATCTGCCGCACGGTATGCCGGCTATCCGAGACTTACACACAACGGACTGCATGAACTGCATCTCATCGCGGCGCAGACCGAAGACGATGCACAGCGGCTGGCAAGCCTCTGCGGGCGGGCCGTGCCGACCATGGGCAATCTGAAATTCGACATCGTGCCCCCGCCGGAGATGCTGGAATCGGGAGCAATCTTGCGCACGCAGTTTGGCGAAGCTCGTCCCGTTCTCCTTGCTGCCAGCACGCGCGAAGGTGAGGAGGCGCTGCTGCTGGATGCCCTGCAACATGCGGATGTCGAAAACCTGCTGGTCGTGATCGTGCCGCGCCATCCGCAACGCTTTGACCAAGTCGCAGTACTCATCGCACAACACGGTCTGCGCATGCAGCGCCGCAGTGCAAAAGAAACCATCGATGCAGATACGCAAGTGGTGCTGGGCGACAGCATGGGCGAGATGTTCGCCTACTATGCCGCGTGCGATATCGCCTTCATCGGCGGCAGCCTGCTGCCTTTCGGCGGACAAAACCTGATTGAAGCCTGTGCGGTGGGCAAGCCCGTGCTGATCGGCCCGCACACCTATAATTTTGCGCAAGCGGCCGAGATGGCAATCGCAAGCGGTGCGGCAGTGCAGGTTAGCCATGCCGACGATCTGGTGCATCAGTTAAACCTCCTGTTGCACGACTCCGATCGTTTGTCGCAAATGGGGCAAGCAGGTTTACAGTTCGTCAGCGAAAATCAAGGCGCGACTGAACGCGCGCTGATGTTGATGGGAATGTCTATCGCCAAATAAATCTCAGCGGCAATTGGGCGGCAGATCTGCTTTGTCAAGACAGAATGCCTGGGGTGCAAATCCCAGGTCGCGCGCGGCCTCATCATGATCGAACACCATGTCCTGATTCATGCGCTCTGCCATCGCGGTTGACCACGATCTGAACGGCGGCAGCACTCGCATTACATTGACGACAATGGCGAACATCCACAGCGGAACGGGAAAGAAGTGCGGACGCAGTTCAAGCGCCCGGAATATCCGCACCACCATTTCGCGATAACTCAATTGTTCCGCACCCGAAATGTTGTAGGTTTGATTCAATGATTCTTTTCTTTCCAATGCAGCTTTACACGCGGCTGCCACATCACGCGCGTGTATGGGTTGGCGCAGGCCGTTAGTTTTTCCCAGCGTAGGAAAGAAATGGAAACGATGGATGAATTTTGCGATGATACCCACGTTTTTGTCCATGCCCAAGCCGTAAATCAAGGTGGGACGCAGCACTGTAAAAGAAGTTTTATTTTCTGCTGCCCAAGTTTGCAGACTCTTTTCTGCAACTACCAACTCCGCCACGAATTCTCTTTCCGCAATGCTGGATGATGACCTCTTGGTGTAGCGGCTGGTCGTCGAAAGCGCAACGATATGCCGCGCACCTGCACGCTGCATCATGGCAAGATTCTGCGGTAGTGCTTTAATTGGGGCTACCCATATCCAGTTCTGCACAGCAGTGTAATTGGAGCCCTCAGTCAGCGACGTCATTTCCCGCCATTCGACACCGTCCAGCGTATTGGGATGCGATGATCGTGGTTTGCGGGAATACGCAATGACATGTACCCCGGACTGCAAGAGTAGCGGCACCAAAGTGCTGCCAACCATGCTGCTCGCACCGACCACCGCAACCGTACGCACTGATTGTGTTGGGCTGATATCTGCCGTTACCGCCGCAAACACTTTGCCTGTCGCAGACACTCTACCCAGTTCTGCTTTGGCGATATTGAGTTGTTGGGCTTCATTGCGCTTGAACGCTTTGATGGATGCAACCATGGCAAATCTCATCCACACACCCGCGATCACGAACCACATCAGCAATCCGGGATACTGGTGCTGAAAGAACTTGCGGTAGAAACGCACCATGCCTTTATGCTTGTTCCATTCCACAAAAACTGGCCGCGACACACTGCATGCCCCATGAATGTGGATCGCCGGCGCTTTGGCGTCGAACAGGATACTCCAGCCTTTCTTGCGGAAACGCATGCACCAGTCCAGATCTTCGCAATGCAGAAAATATTCCTCGTCCCAGATGCCGACATCCTCCATCGCCTCGCGGCGCACCAGCATCAGCGCTCCGGAGATCGCTTCAACGCTGATCGGATGATCCGGCAAAGGTTGCTTGTGCAAATGAAAATCGTAGAACAAACTCGGCCAACGCACAGAAAATTTGGACAGTCCAAAGGCGCGTACGAATGAACGCCACGGCGTGGGCATGGACCGGCGACCCCCACCCTGTTCCATTCCATCCGGGTTGAGTAACAACCCGCCCACCATGCCTGCCTTTGGATTGGCATCCAGTGTTTGCAGCATTTGCTTCAAGGAGCCCGCGCGCAGGATGCAATCAGGGTTCAGAAACAAAATCGATTGTTCGGTGCAGTGTTTGATACCGATGTTGCATGCCGCCGCAAAACCCAGATTACTTCCTGCTTGTATCGTCTTGAGCCCAAGATCGTTGGCAAAAGAAATTTGAAGTAACTTCAGGCTGGAATCGGATGAGGCATTGTCCACAACGATCACCTGCTTCGCCTGTAGCAGTGCAGCACGCACACTATCCACCAGCAAACTGCCTGCGTTGTAATTGACGATGACCGCTGAGACAGCAGCCAAATCATCATTCACCTGATTTTGAATTTCTTGCATTGTTCGGCCTATTGTCTTTCACGGTAACGCATGTGCAACTCTGGCAGCTCGTCATTCCCGTCGCATACTTTTCGGCAATGCGGCAATAATCTGCTGCACATTCTGTTCTAATGATTGTGTAGTATCCACCACGAGTTCGGGCGCGTCCGGCGCTTCATACGGAGAAGAGATACCGGTGAACTGCTGGATCTCGCCCGAGCGTGCCTTTTTGTATAGCCCTTTCACATCGCGCTGTTCGCACAACTCGATTGGGCACTGGCAATAGATCTCGAAGAACTCTCCCGGCGCTACCATCGCTCGCACTTTGTTGCGATCTGCCCGAAAAGGAGAGATGAAGGCCGTCAACACGATCACCCCGGCTTCCATGAACAGCTTGGCAAGCTCACCGATGCGGCGGATGTTTTCCACCCTGTCTTTTTCCGAAAATCCCAGATCACCGCACAGACCATGGCGCACATTGTCGCCATCCAGTACGAATGTGCGGCAGCCCATTTGATACAGGTGTTCTTCCACCTCGTGCGCCAAGGTGGATTTACCCGACCCGGACAAACCGGTGAACCAAAGTATTCCGCCACGATGTCCGTTCTGCTCCTCGCGGCGTGAACGCGTGACGGTGGCGTGATGCCAGACCACGTTTTCTGAAGTTATTACTTTACTATGCATAGTCAATCGCGTCATTCCTGTCAATTCGTTGCCAGCACGATCAATTGATCAGGCCGTGCTCCGGATACTGCATCAGGGTCAATACGTCTATCTCAAAGTGCCTGTATATGGTTTTGCCATTAGTTGACCGTGAGGTTTTTACTTAACTGATGCCAAATCTCAGCGATCGAAGCGACCCTGGTTGCCTGAATTTGTTTGCGCTTGCGCCACATCTTGGGCAAACCCAGCAACGCATCGCGCTTGGCGCGCAAAATCACGCCGCCGCGACCGCGCGACGCAAACCAGATAATGCTCACCAGATTCAGCAGCAAATGTAACGGCAATAGCAACCAGAACAACACTCCCGGCATATCTTTAACAAACGTCCACACCAGATTGCGATGTCCATGATAAACAGAAAAATCACTGTGCTGCCCGCCCGTCGTACCCGACCCGACATGGTGCACCACCGACTGCGGCACATAGAGACAACGATGCCCTGCCAGCCTTAAACGAAATCCGAGATCGACATCTTCCACGTAGCAGAAGAAGTCTTCATCGAAACCACTAACTTCGAGCAGTGCGCGACGGCGATAAATCGCAGCAGCCGCGCAGGGAGAAAACACCTCGCGCTCACTCTCGGGGTGAGCAGACACAGAAACTCCTTGTCCCATACGCCACACCCTGCCGCTCACATGATAAGCATCACCCGCACCATCCAGCAACATCGGATTGGCTGCATTGAGCAACTTGCTGCCGAAGATATCGAATTGCGGATTGCACTGTGCTGACGCCAAAAATTCTTCAATCCAGCGCGGCTCGGGAAAAGCATCGGGGTTAAGCAAGGCAACCCACTCCGTATCCGCAGCAACGGCATTGATTGCCAGATTATTACCGCGTGCGAAGCCGGTGTTTTGATCTTGTGCCAATAACCGCACAGAGGGAAACCGCCGCACGATGTCGAGCGAACCATCCGTGCTTGCGTTATCCACCAGAATGATTTCGTGGGGAGCGATTGTTTGCGCCATCAATGCAGTGAGACACTGCTCAATGAACTGCTCTCCGTTCCAATTGACAATCACCACAGCAGCTTTCGGCCATGGGGAAATGGGGTNNATGGGGTGGGAAATGGGGTCAGACTCCATTATCTTCTTTCCTTGGTCTGCCCCTGAGTAACGGCGCCGCTCTCCTGCCATGCGCAGCGGCGATGTCTGCGGCGAATCGTTCATCACCCAGCGCCCATCCTTTATTGGTTGCATCGCGAATCGCTGTGAGCGTCGTCTCGCCCACTTGCGACCTGAATAGTGACCGGTACGCGGCTTGACGCACTTCATTGGTTTTTCCTAATGCCATGTAAAGCGGGTGATCAGTGATCAGGTTATCGGGCTTACCCTCCGCATGCCAACGGTAGCTTGACCATGGATACAAACGCTGATGCGCGACCATACCGGCGCGAACCGGGTTAAGCTCAATATAGCGGTAGCAGGTCAGCAAGTACGGCTCACTGTCGATCAACGTGGCTTTGTAACGCCCCTCCCATAACGTGCCGGTGCGCTTTTGTGTGTAATTGAAATGCTGGACATAGCGCCTGCCTAACGATTGAAGTACCTTACCGATACCCTCTTCATGCTGCGGTGTCATCAATAGGTGCACATGGTTGGTCATCAACACGTAGGCGTGTATCGCGCATTCATGCTTTTCGGCGGCATTTAGCAGACATTCGAGGAAAAAATAATAATCCGCCTGCGCCGAGAAAATATCGCCGCGATTATTGCCGCGCAGAATGACGTGTTGGGGTTGCCCTGGTAAGTTGTAGCGAGAGAGGCGTGCCATGCAATAGGACCGAGGACGGTTTGTGTAAGTGAACGTACTTTAATCAAATAAAAAGATTATGTCGAGTCTGACCCCACTTAANNTTGCCCGCGTGGCGTGAGGCGTCTGCTGGTGTCACTGCGACGGCGCGTGAAGAACAAGTAGAATGCGCCAATTCTGGTTTCGCTTTCGGACGCATGCCCGGAAATAACATCTGCATCCAGCAGCCTTGCACCATCGACGGTGAGCAACACCTTGCGCTGGGTAACCACATCCATATCGGGCGCCATAGCGAGATCATGGCCGACAACGGCATTACGATCGGCAATAACGTGGTGATCTCCTACCATTGCATGTTGTGGAGCATAGACCACCGCTACGAGGGCGATAGCCTGTCCTACGACAAGGCGCGCATTCGCCGTCCCATCGTGATCCACAACAACGTGTGGTCAGGCCGCAATGTGATAGTGCGCGGCGGGGTGACCATCGGCGATGGGTGCAGTGGTGGCGATGGGCAGCAGAATGATCTCGTGCGGCCTGACTGTCTGCGCCAACCCCAACAACACACGCAGGCCGCACTCCAAAAAACCTCGCACCCTCGAGATTTAATCCCAGATTGTCCATTAGGCCAAAAATTTACTGTAGGAGCTCGATTTATCGAGCGATGGAAACCCAATCGCGCAATGAATTGCGCTCCTACAAGGGTGCTGGGCGCTAATGGACAATCTGGGATTATTAGAGGTGCCCTTAATACATTAAGGAACCTCTGATTAAGTCCGAAACCATGGTTCGATACATTTCCTGTTCGCCCTGAGTGCCTTGCGCAGCAAGGTGTATCGAAGGGTGCGAACGGAAACACTCACCACGAACGGACTTAATCAGAGGTTCCTTAACAAGATTGGCTATCATCCAAATATCGCCTGCATTTCTAACTTATGAGCAACTTTTGCATTACGCGGCATCCTGCAACTGTGCCGCAAACCGGTTTTACCCTGTCTGCTTCGGGCAGATATAGCCCGGCGTCAAACTATTCCAGGCAAAGAATTTTCACTCGCTATAGCCCAACTTGCTAAAATGCCCGGATTAAATATTGGATACAAGCCAGCCAGATGGAACCATCCAACCCACCGCCACAGCCCTTGGGCGAATTATTGCTGCAACGCGAACTGATCAACGCCAAGGATATAGACAAAGCCCTGGTGTTTCAGCAACAGTTCAAAGGGCGTATTGGCGCGATCCTGGTTCGCATAGGCGCGATTTCCGAGGATGCTCTGCTGCCTGTGCTTGCCGAACAACTCAACCTGCACTTTCTTGGCAACACCGAATTCCCGTCCGAAACAGAAACGATACTAAGCGCTATAAATTTGAGCGGGCTGGCTCCCGCCTGGTTTCAGGATCAGCGCGTATTGGTGTGGGAAAGACCGGATGCAACCATCCAATGCGCCTCGCGCAACCCGATAGACAGCAATATACAAGAAACGCTTGCAGCCGCTTACCCTGCGCATAAGCTGGAATGGGGATTGGCGCGCACACAGGATGTCGAAGCCGCACTCAAACTCATCCAGCCCGCTTCGCGCGGCGAACTGCAGGATGAAATCGCGCACTTGCGCGAACTCGCCGAAGAAGCGCCGGTTGTCGAGCTGGTGAACAACCTGTTTTCACAGGCCACCGACGAAGGCGCATCCGACATCCATCTGGAACCGGAAGAGCAACTGTTTCTGGTGCGCTATCGCATAGACGGCGTATTGCATTTGCGCATGACACTGCCGCGCCAGCGTTTCGATGTCGTGGCATCGCGCGTCAAACTTATTTCCGGCATGGACATCGCCGAGCGGCGCTTGCCGCAGGACGGGCGGATCTCCATCCGTGCCAGCGGAGTCGAGATGGACATCCGCGTCTCCTGCGTCCCCGGCGTACATGGCGAATCCATCGTCATGCGACTGTTGCCAAAAGAACGCGCCGATCTCGATCTCAACTCGATGGGGATGGAATCCGACCATTTGCAACAATTCACGCGCTGGATAAACGAACCGCACGGCATTCTGCTGGTGACCGGCCCCACCGGTTCGGGCAAAAGCACCACGCTGTACGCGGGGCTGGAAAAAGCCAACGACCGCTCGCGCAAAATCATTACGGTGGAAGACCCGGTCGAGTACAAAATGTCCGGCATCACCCAAATCCAAACCCAGAGCGACATCGGCTACACCTTCGCCCGTGCGCTGCGCGCCATCCTGCGCCAGGATCCCGACATCATCATGATCGGCGAAATCCGCGACTTGGAGACTGCCGAAATCGCCGTGCAATCGGCGCTCACCGGACACATGGTACTTTCCACTTTGCACACCAACGATTCGTTAAGCGCCTTCACACGCCTGCTGGATATGGGCGTGGAGCCATTTCTGGTCGCATCGGCGGTGCGTGCGGTGCAGGCACAACGACTCGTGCGCAAACTGTGCGATCAATGCGCCATCCCGTCCGTACCCGCGCAAATTTTTCTTGAAACGGCAGAAAGAATAAAAGCCAAAGCCCCCCATCTGTTCCCAGAAAAGTCCAATTGGCGAGTTGCCAAAGGTTGCCCACATTGTCGGGGCAGCGGTTACCGGGGGCGACTTGGCATTTACGAGTTTCTTGAAGTGACACCCCGCATTCAAGACGCCATCATGCGCCGCGAGTCCGCCGCTGAAATGTTGAAAATCGCCCAGCAACAAGGCTATCGTAACCTGCGCGAAGATGGACTCATCAAGGCCTGGCGCGGACTCACCAGCATAGAAGAAGTATTGCGTGTGACCGGTTTGAGCGAAGACGGGGAAACCATCTGATGGATTTTCAGTATCAGGCTGCCAATNNCGCATGCTGCAACTGCAAAACCTGGTGCCGATCTCCATTACCTCCGCTGTTGCCGCACCGACCACCGGACAGTCAACCGGCAAGAAAGCCGGCAACCAGGATAAAACGCTGGCGATACAGGAATTGACCACGCTGCTCAATGCCGGAGTGCCCTTGGCCGAATCCGTAGACTCCATCAGCGTCGCCCATGCCGGGACAGCCATCGGCAACGCGTTTGCCATCGCGCTGACCGCGTTGCGGCGCGGCGAACGCTTCTCCGCTGCTTTGCGCGCGGCGGAACTGGAACTGCCCACCTACCTGTATCAATTGGTTGAGGCGGGTGAATTAACCGGCAAACTGGGACAGTCATTACAGACCGCCGTCGCCCAAATGCAATATGAAGACCGCATGCGCCAGGAAATGCGCAACGCGCTGACCTACCCGGCCATCCTGGTCGTTTCCGGCATCGCAGCCACCTTGCTGGTGTTCATCGTCGTCGTGCCCAAATTCGCCAACCTGCTCAAGGGCAACACCGCCAACATCCCGTGGCTCTCCAAATGGGTCATCGGCACCGGTATGTTCGTGCAAGCCAATCTGCTGTGGGTCGGGCTGATTTCATTGGCACTGGTCATGGCAACCATCGCCGCATTGCGCAACCCGGAAATGCGCAACCGGGCTTTTGAATGGCTGGTGCGCATCCCGATACTGGGGCAGTGGATCATCGAAACAGAAATGGGACGCTGGTCATCCATGCTCGGCGCCCTGCTGGAAAATCGCGTATCCATCATCACCGCCATGGAACTCGCATTGAGCGGCGTCAGAATTTCCGCCCTGCGCAACAGCCTGCAACAAGTGCTGCGCGAAGTGCGCGGCGGCGCCCGCTTTGCCGACGCCTTGGCCACCAATCGTGCGTTGGGAGCAACAGGTATCAATCTGGTACGGGTTGGTGAACGCTCGGGTGAACTGGCGCCGATGTTGCG
>CXWL01000161.1_pt2 | contig 38149 bp, 31 predicted proteins | sample 590931 | NCBI WGS metagenome assembly CXWL01 (sample SAMEA3498368, study PRJEB10139) | groundwater metagenome | biome: water well; material: biofilm material | place: Germany | collected 2015-04-27 | reverse complement strand
CTGCGCTGCATCCTTCTTGAAAGCGCTCCCTGCCGTCGTCTTGTTGTGCGGGGTTGTTCTGTTAGCCGGGTGCCAGAGTACGCCGGTGGCACCGCCGCCCCCGCCGCTACCGAAACTTTTGGCAGCAGTCCAGGCCGGAGATGTAGCGCAAGTCAAACAGCTTGTCGCAGCCGGGGAGAAAGTCGATCAATATGCTCAGGGCAAAAGCTCATTGTCGATTGCCGTTACCCGATGTGATATCGAGATGACGAAGTTGCTCTTTTCGCTTGGCGGAACGACTAACAAACATGTGGACTATGCTGTTGCGCGCGATGCTATCGAGAAGTGCAACAACCTGGTTCTACTCGACCTGCTAGCCAGTCATGGGGCCGACTTGAACATCGGTGGCTTCAAGTGGAATGGTCAAGACGTCAATCTGCTGGGATTTGCGGTGGCCAATGGCCATTTCGATATGGTCAAACTGCTGCTTGCCAAAGGAGCCGATGTCAACAAGGTCTGCCAATACGACTTTTGCCAGGGAGATCACCATACCCCGCTACACCTGGCTGCGCTGACGGCGAATGCCGACATGGCCAAACTCTTGATCAACCACGGGGCCAGGCTTCACGCGGTCAATAAGCAGGATGCGACTCCACTCACGACGCTGGCAGTGGGAAAGCCTGGGATAGGGGCCCCAGGGCCGGACACGGATCGAGCCAAGGCGAATATGTTGGCGACCGTGAAAGCCCTCATTGAAGGAGGCGCCAACCCGAACCTCGCGACACTCAATCGTGGACCAGCGTTGTCCTACCTCATGCAGGGTGGTGAGGTGCAACCGAATTATCGGGAGGTTGCCGACTACATGATCAGCAAGGGAGCGAGCCTGACTGCAGCGCTGGCCTACAACCAACAGCGGCAAAAGGACATGACGGCACAGCACGAACGGATTACGAAGGAAGAGCAATTGAAGAAGGAGCAGGCGGCCAAAGCTGCTGCGGAAGCTGAGGCGGAGGTACCCTCGATCTCAAGCGATAGCAAGGGGGGGTGCATGTGTACCAGGCGAGCCCAGCGCTGGGTTTCAGGCTCCTCAGGCAGTGGGGCGGTTCGCGGGAGCAAGGGACATTATGAATTTTACGACGAGCAAGTGCCCTGTGCCTGCCCACGCTAACAGGCGTCCGAACGCAGGATGCATAGCTGAAGTGAAGAGTGATGGGTGATGGGTGATGGGTGATGGGTGGAAGATACTCTTTTCTACTCCGCCCCTCTCACTCCCGCACTTCATTCTTAACTCATCATTCATCACCCATCACTCTTCACTGGGATTCACCATGACGCCGGCTGAGGCGATTAAACGGGAGGCGCGGGCTGTCGGGTTCGATGCGGTAGGCATCAGCCGGGTTGACTTGCCCAGCTCGCACGAACCCATCCCTCTTGCCCCTCTTGCCGAAACCCTGTTCACCCGATTACAGCAGTGGCTCGCACAGGGCTATCACGCCTCCATGGCCTGGATGGCCCGTACGCCAGAACGCCGTGCGGATCCGACACTCGTGCTCCCAGGGTGCCGTTCGATCATCAGCGTCGGCCTCTCCTATTACACCGGGCACCGTGCAGACGAATCGCCAGGCTACGGACGCATCGCTCGGTACGCCTGGGGACAGGATTATCACAAGGTGCTGCTCGACAAACTCTCGCGGCTTGAAGCGCATATTCAGGCTTTAGCCCAGGAGGCCCACACACGTTGCTATGTCGATACAGGTCCCGTCATGGAAAAAGCCTGGGCTCAGCGGGCAGGGCTAGGATGGATCGGCAAACACTCCAACCTTGTCTCGGCCGAGCACGGTTCGTGGCTTGTGTTGGGCGAAATCCTCACCACCTTGGAGCTGGCCCCGGACGAACCGGCCACCGATCTCTGCGGCACCTGCACGCTCTGCCTTCAAGCCTGTCCGACTCGTGCGATGCCGGAACCCTATGTCGTGGACGCCAATCGGTGTATTTCCTACCTCACCATCGAACTGCGCAAACCCGGTGAGGAGATCCCGCCAGATTTGGCCTCGCACATGAGCAATCATATTTTTGGGTGTGACGATTGCCTGGACATCTGTCCATACAACGCTTACGCCACACCCACCAAGGAACCCGCCTTTCAGCCGAGTCCGACGACCCTGTCGCCTCACCTCCCCGCTCTGGCCCAGCAATCCGAAAAGGCATTTGCTGAGGCCTTCCGCGATAGCCCAATCCGGCGAGCCAAGTATGCCGGGTTCCTGCGCAATGTGAGGATTGCACTCCAGAACCAGAAACAGGGCTAACACCTCAGCACCACGCTCCCATTCTTTCATGGCCTCATGACGTGTTCTGTGGTGGCTGAAAACCACCACCCTAGCGATCCCTCCACCACCTCTCATGGCTGACGTTGAGCTATTTTCTGCATACGGCAATACCAATTCTTCTATTTTTCATACAGTTTGCGCGCATTCAACAGTGGCCCAGCGCTTGCATTCTCTCACAGAACAACAGCGAACAGATAACAACCTGTGCTTCACCTACTCACCAGAAGGAGGGCGTCATGGCAGAGTACAAATCAGATTTCCTATTTGGGGGATCAACGGGAAACGGTCGTGTGCTGGTGGTCGACGATGAGCCGGATATTCGCCGGGTCGTACGGCTGACCCTTGAGAAGGCTGGGTACGATGTCGTCGAGGCCGAAAACGGCGAGAAGGCCATCGAGGTCATCAACACCGGCGAGAACCGCTTACTCGTCGATTGCCTCATCTGCGACATCCGGATGCCAAAAATCAACGGCATCGAAGCCATGGCCTACTTCCGCCGTGAATATACGCGAGTCCCCCTGATCGTCTTAACCGGGTTCCCCGATGTGGATATGGCCACCTCCATGATGCGGGACGGCGTGATCGACTACCTCGTGAAACCGGTCGAGGGCGTGAAACTCCTCGCGGCCGTGGCCCGCGCCATGAGTGCGCGGGAAATGGCCCATCTCTAAAGGAGCCTGACGATGGTCACGGGGAACACCGTTTCGGTTGCGGCGAAGGACATCCTCCCTTCCCGTGACCACCGTCAGCCCACAAACTCCACCATGCCAGGCACATCAACCACCGCACTAGCGGCTCTGCCACAGGGCATACGCGCAGTCAAGGTCGCGATCCTTGGGGGAGGAACAGGGGGCACCGCGCTTCTGGATCTTCTCACCCACTGCCCAAACGTCGAGGTGGTCGGGCTGGCCGACCAGAACCCCGATGCGCCGGGCGTCCATCGTGCCCAGCACTTGCACCTTTCCGTCACGAGCACGGTTGAGGAGCTTCTTCAACAGCAGGATCCGGATGTGATTATCGATGTGACGGGCGATCCCCACGTCAAAGAATTCCTCATCACGGCAGCCCCTCCCCATGTGGAGATTTTGAGCGGAGCCGCCTCGCGCTTCGTCTGGGACCTCGTCAACCATGAAACCCAGCTCCACACCCAACTGATGCATGCCGACAAATTGGCCGGAATGGGATCGTTCGCCGCAGGGATTGCCCACGACATCAATAATCCGCTTCAGCTTATTCTCGGTCTGGCGGAAGGCCTGGCCGACGAGCAGGATCCCGAGACGATTCGGAGCTATGCCAAGGACATCATCGACGCGGTCAAACGGACCAGTGCCATTTGCCGCGACCTGACTCGCTACGCACGTCGGGAAGGGACGGAAGAGTCTGTCGCGGTCTGCCTCAACACCAAACTCGACGAAGCGCTCCGAATCGCCCACTACGCCGTGGGGTTTCAAGATATCGTTATCGAAAAGCAGTATGTCGAGACGGCCATCGTCCAAGGTCATCCCGAGGAACTGCTCCATGTGTTCGTCAACCTGATCGTCAACGCCATTCATGCCATGGAGGCCGGCGGACGATTGACGGTCAGCACCGAGCTGATACACGAGCGCATCCGTGTGCGAGTATCCGACACGGGCTGCGGCATTGCGCCCGAGCATATCAGCAAGATTTTCGAGCCATTTTTCACCACCAAGTCGGTGGGAAAAGGGACCGGGTTGGGGCTCTATAACGTCAAGTCCATCGTCGAGCAACATCTCGGCGTCATTACCGTCGACAGCACCGTCGGGGTCGGCACCACCTTCTGGATCGAGTTTCCTCACCTGGCCTAGGGCCTGAAAAGCATCGGTGGCCTCATGACAAGACCGGGTACAGTGCTTCCGCCCACCCAGCCCCAGACGGCGAGGCGCGGCTTACGAGGCAGGTTGATCCTGTTTATCGTATTGGTGGGCTTTATTCCCCACGCAATCGGGCTCTTGGTGGCTCTGTGGCGAGGCACGGCAGAAATTCGTGAGGTCCACGGCACGAGCTTTGCCAGCCTGGCCACAGAAACCTCCAGAAAACTCGATCTGGTGCTGGCCGACGACTTCGCCCTCAACAGTCAAATTTCCACAGACATTCAGATCATCGATACGCTGGAACGGCGACGCGACGAGCTTCAACAACAGCCCAATCCTGACACCCTCGCTGCCGCCCGAGCCTTGGAAGCCGCCTGGGACGCCAAGGACCCCACGGTTGTCTCACGTATCACGCAAGGACCTTCGGCCACCTTGCTGCAGCGGTATTTCGCAGGCACCACCGATCCTGGGCATCCCATCCCAGTAGCGACCCGCACCGCCACCCGCGCCTTGTTCATCACCGATCTGTCTGGAAAACTCGTGGCCAGTATCAACACCAACATCGCCTACTCGCATCAACAGACTGCGTGGTGGAAAGGCGCACTCCATAACGGTCTCGGCCAACCGTATATCGAAAACGTGGCCTTCGACGAGCGGCTGCAGAGTTATACGTTCACCCTGTCGCTTCCGATCATGGACCGGATCGGCTATGGAGTCATCGGTGTGCTGCACCGCGCCTATGATGCCAAGGAGTATTTCGGCCCATCGGTCGCCCCCATTCGGTTCGGGCGAACGGGACACGTGATGTTGATCGATAGCCTGGGCACGGTCTTGAGCTGCCCCATTCTCCCGACAGGGATCAAGCTTGCGGACGCACAACTGATCCCCCTCGTCACCCCCACCCTCCCCGGATGGGTCCATGCGCCGAGCGACGGCCATGGCGGCACGACGTCATCCATTATCGGATTCGCCCCCCTACCGGAAACAAGCCGCGTGACGCACGCGTCCACCGGCACCAACTGGCATACCTTCGTGTGGCAATCGTCAGAGGAACTCTTTGCGCCGGTGGATCACTTGGTGGGGTGGATCAGCGCATTGACTCTGCTTGGAGTCGCGCTGCTGGGCGCCTTCGGGTATCTCGCGGCGAATCGGATCGTGACACCGATCCGGCGCTTGCAGGAAGCCGCCCGCCAAATCGGGCGCGGGGAACTCACACAGCCGGTTCTCATCGAAACACACGATGAGATCGAAGATTTAGCGGATGAACTCAATTCGATGAACCGCCAACTCGAAGCCTCCTTCGCCGGCCTGACCGATCAGGTCCAATTAAAAACGAAGGAAGTGCAGTACCTTCGGCAGATGACGGACCACATCCTCGACAGCCTGAGTACGCCAGTATTTTTGCTCGACCATCAGTGCACCGTGCAGTACCTGAACCACGCCGCCAAAACCGCCTTTTGGGTTCCCGGCACCGAACCGGTGGGCCAGCATCTCTTTGGGCTGTTACCGACGATGGACAACCAGGCGCAAACACGACTCCGGAACGGGTTGCAACAGGCGGCGCTCCTCTCCGAGGACGGGCCCTCCGACTCCGCGCCCTCTCTCAAGCCCCTCAAAGATCCGTTAGCGCCCGAACTCGATGCCCCTCATGCCGGCGACGCCCGAGAGCTCACCATCGGCCCCATGCGCTATCGATTCGACACCTTTTTGGTGCAAGGACGATCGGGACAGGAGACGCAACTTGGGCTCATCTTGCGCGACGCCACAGAAGAATCCCGGCTTCAAGATCAGCTGGTCCATGCGGAGAAGCTCGCCAGTCTGGGCGTGCTCAGTGCAGGCATCGGCCATGAGCTCAACAACCCCCTCTTCGGCCTCCTCGGACTCAGCGAAGCCCTTGAGCACGAACAGGATCCCGACAAGATCAAGACCTATGCGCGGAGTATCTTGGGCCATGGAAAACGTATGGCCTCCATCATCAAGGACTTCACAGGACTGACCCACGCTCAACAAATAGGGCCACTGGAATCCCTCGACCTGAATGTCGAACTCGCCCATGCCATGACCTTAGCCCTCAGCACCTGCCCGAATCAGCAGGTCGAAATCCGGCGAGACTATCGAGCCCTCTCTCCTGTCCAGGGACGGTCGGACGAATTGCGTCAAGCCTTTCTGCATATTCTGACGAACTCCCTCCAGGCCATGCACAGTGGCGGAACGCTGGCCATCAGTACGGACGAGCGAGACGGCAAGGTAGAGGTCTGTATCCGAGACACGGGACCTGGTATTCCCAAGGCCTACGTCAATCGCGTGTTCGATCCATTTTTCACCACCAAGCGGCAGGGCGACGGCGTCGGACTTGGCCTGACCATCGCGCGTCGGATTATTCTCAAACATGGCGGCCACATTTCCGTCGAGAGCCAACCCGGACATGGGACCACCATGCTCATTACCTTTCCGATCACCACTGGGGACCGGCAGCCGGTCAATGCGGGGTAACACTCATGCGTCCGAATCCTTGGATCCTCACGACCTGTGCCCTGCTGCTAGGAGCAACGCTGGCTAGCGGCCGCGGCCAGAGAGCCACGCCGGCAGAAGGGGCTCCCCCGGCCATGCCCAAGATCTCGGCAGAAAAGGTCGCCGACTACCTGCATGCGGTCATCCAAGCCGATCGCACCATCTACACCTCCACCGTCGTCACGCGGTTGCAGGAACAGGGCATCACCACGGCGGATGAACAGTGGGAACAGCACAAGGCGTTGCCCCTCCCCGCACAGTTCCTCCAATACTCAGGACGGATTGCCGCTGAAAAAGGCAGCGGGATTCGGTATCGGTTGATCAGCCTCTGGCCCATCTATCAGCGCAATGCCCCCACCACCGACTTTGAACGCAAGGGCTTAGAGGCCGTCACCGCGCACCCGGACAAACCCTTTACCGGCGTCATCTCAAGCGGGAAACGACAGTTCTTCCAGGCGATCTATTCGGATCTGGCCATCTCTCACACCTGCGTCAGCTGCCACAACGCCCACCCCCTCAGCCCACGAAGGAATTTCGCGCTGAATGACGTGATGGGCGCAATCGCCATCACCATCCCTCTCGACCCGTAGCAGGAGGCTCAAACAGGCCGCCGGCGGCGGGTTCGACATCTGTGAAGCGTCTCTCGTGAAACGTGAAACGTCCGAATCCGGAACGAAATACGCTTCACGAGAGACGCTTCACAAACGACGAATGAAGAGGACGGCCTGTTTGAGCATCCTGCGAGAGGTCTCGGTCGTGATGTGATGCATCACGTGCCAACGCCTTGTTGGGGGAAAAACGAGTTTTTACGCAGACTGTTAGCAACCGCCGTGAAGCGTGCTCCGCGATGAGTGCTGTGCTGTGCTTCGCTGCTGGACAGCCTTCGTCGCTCACTGCTTTGAGTTCCACGTTTCAGGTTGAGGATCCACACGTGAAACATGAAACGTGGAACCTGACACTCGCTTCATGAGAGACGTTTCACGCTTCACGCTTCACGCTTCACCCCTCACCCCGCATCCTCGTCTGTCTTGCGTCCTATGACCGCTTCCTCATATAGTCATGCGGGGAGGAGCAGCCATGACTGGCGCCACAATTCTGATCGTCGAAGACGAAGCCCCCATGCGACGTCTGTTGGAACTTGTGCTCAAGCCCGAGGGGTACGACCTCGTGCTCGTCGGCAGCGGCGAGGAAGGCTTTCGATACCTCCAAGATGGTGAGCCGCTGGATCTGATTCTCACCGACCTGCAACTCGGCACGACCTCTGGGCTCGACATCCTCGATGCCGCCAAACATCAGACTCCCAATGTCCCCGTCATCATCGTCACCGGCTATGGCACAGTAAAATCGGCCGTCGAAGCCATCCGCAAGGGTGCCTACGACTACATTTCCAAGCCGGTGGACAACGATGAACTCAAGATTATCGTGCATCGTGCGTTGCAATTGCGTCGGTTATCCCAGGACAACCAGGCGTTGCGCGCCGGCCTCGACGAACAGTTCGGATTTGATCGTCTGGTCAGCGTGTCTCAGAAAATGGACGACGTTAAACGCCTCGCCCGCGAGGTGGCGCACACCGAGCTGACAGTCTTGATTACCGGGGAAAGCGGAACGGGGAAGGAACTCGTCGCCAAAGCCATTCATTACGCCAGCCCGAGGGCCTCCGGGCCCCTCGTCGCGGTCAACTGCGCCGGTATTCCTGAATCCCTGCTCGAATCCGAGCTGTTCGGCTACGAGAAGGGCGCCTTTACCGACGCGAAAAAATCCAAACCCGGCCGGTTCCAGCTTGCGGATCGCGGCACGCTGTTTCTCGATGAAATCGGCGAGCTGAGCCCCACGGCACAAGCCAAACTCTTGCGCGTATTGGAAGATCGCATTGTGGAGCAACTCGGCGGGATTCGCGGGGTCAAGGTCAACATTCGGGTCATCGGGGCCACCAACCAAGATCTCCGCACGCTCATCGCTCAAGGCCGGTTNNGAGGATATCCCAGTCCTCGTCCAGTCCTTCCTGACTGCCGCAAACAAGGAACGGGGCACCAGGTTGACGAACGCCACGTCAGACACGCTGGCGCTCCTGAAGGCGTATCCATGGCCAGGTAATATCAGGGAACTTCATAATGCCATCGAATGGGTGACCATTTTGCGCAAAGATGGGGAGGTCAAGCCCGAGCACCTCCCTCCGCACCTCCGGACTCAGGAGGCCATGCCGGCACGCCAAAGCCACGAGTTGCCACCATCCGCACCACCGCCCGATTCGAAACCATCCCTGCTCTCCTACGGACTCTCGGTTGAAGAGGTCGAGCGGGCCATGATCCAGGAAGCCTTGGAGAAGACCGGTGGCAACGTGTCGGAGGCTGGTCGGCTGCTCAAAGTGACCAGGAACACGCTGCGCTATCGAATGGCCAAATACCACTTGGCCGGTAGTCCATCCGAAGAGCACGACGAAGGAAGCCCCTCCATTCACCCTTGACCCTCGTCATGGGACTCTCCACCCATGACGAGTCTGTGGCGATAGACGTTTCTAGGAGCCTGTCCGACATTGCCGTTCGTGACGAGGCGAAGGAGATGCGGCCAGATGCGAGGCCGCAGGCCAGGAAAAACCGGAGGTGTATTCGCTGGAATACATCGAGGATTTTTTCGGGCCGAGAACGACGCAGATGGCCGCGGATCGCTCGCCGCAGTAGAAAGGTCAATGTCGGACAGGCTCCTTGGAGGAACACCGCACGTGAGACGTGGAACGAACCATTTCGCGCAGTTCGCACAGCATGGGCAACCGAGGAAGTGGCGGCAAGAGCACTGAGGCATCATGCGAGCTAGAACTGGACGCCTTCAACACAAGTTTTTCATCGCGCTGCTCATCGTCGGCATCGTGCCTGGGGCGGTGGCGCTCATCGTCACGTACCTCTCCAGCACGGCAAGTTTGAAATCGGCGATCGGCGCAGGGTTCCAGGAAATTGCCCGTTCCACCGCTATCCGGATTGCTGTGACCGTCGATACCGAAATCGATCGTGCGGTCCGCCTCGCGCTCGTGCCCTTCCTGATCCGCGATGTGGTGGAAACCGCGAATCATCGGTACGACGGCACGCCTTCAGCAGACCTCACCGCCCAGCTCGCTCGTGAACAGGCGGACCGGACAGGACCCAGCCTGCTCCGCCTCGATCCTCAACGCCAAGCGACGACCGCGTATTTGCAGGAATGGGCCCGACAGTCCAGCCACTATATCCGGGTCGTCATCGCCGATCTCCACGGCGCCCTCGTGGTCTCCACGGACGCCACCACGCCGTACCTCCACGCCCAGCAAGAATGGTGGCAGGAAGCCATTCACGCCCCAGCCGGCACCGCCTATGTCAGCACCCTTCGCCTCGATGCACAGATCCAAGATTACGTCTTTGATGTGGCCGTCCCGATCCTGGATCCGAAAGGCACAAAGACCATCGGCGTAGTAGGCCTGGTCATTCGCCGAGAGGTGCTGATGAACACGATTCTCGCCATTCGGGTAGGCACCACCGGGCACGGCATGTTGCTGGACACAACTGGGACCCCTTTGATCTGTCCGGTGCTGCCACCGACCGCCCATCTCATTCCCGATCAACTGTTGGCGCAACTGACCCAGGAAGGACCCTTGTGGTTTGTGGCGGATAACGATGCGCATGGTGGACGTCACGCGATCGTCGGAGCGGCCCCAGTTCGCCTCTCTCACCCCCTAACCCCGCTCAGTCTAGGCGGCCAACGCTGGTTCGCCTTCGTCCGGCAACAACCGGAAGAAACCTATGCGCCGATTTATGCCTTGCTCGTCAAAGTCGGGCTCATTGGATTCGGGCTTGTTGGCATGCTGGCGTCGCTGGGATTCGTCGTCGGCCGACGCACGGTCGCGCCGATCTTGGCTCTGAAGGAAGCCACACAGCGATTACAAGAAGAAGTCATGGCCCTGTCGACACCACACGTCGAACAGTGGCCCACCAGCCCCTCCCCCCTGTCGACGATCACCACCGGCGACGAGATCGAGGACCTGGCTCGCACCTTTCACACCATGCGCTGCGCCATGGAAAACAGTGTCCGCACGATTCACGCTCAACAGACAGAACTGATTCGACGAGAAAAACTCGCCTCCGTGGGCCAATTGCTGGCGGCGCTTGCCCATGACCTCCGAAACCCACTGGGGGTGATCCGCAGTTCCGCGCAAGTGGTGCTGGACATCCAACAAGGCGATCAGGTCAAACGCGAGGTGGCTCAATACATCATCGAAGAGGTGGACCGTCTGACGGACCGGATTCACGACTTCTTGCGATACGCCCGTCAAAAGCCCCCAGAACCCACCTCGATTCCCGCGCAAGTTCTCATTCGGTCGGCCCTGCGACAATGGGAAGCTCAAGGCAAACACGAGTCTGTGCATGTCACCCAGAACGTAGCCGAGAACGTGCCTATGGCGTTCGTCGATCCTGAACAGGTCAAAGAAGCGCTGGTGAATCTGCTGATGAATGCCCGCGAGGCGGTGCCGCAGGAGGGAACAATCCGCGTGACCGCAGACACCGACCCAGAGGGAAGACTCGTCATCGAAATCGCCGACACAGGATGTGGGATTCCCACAGCCAACCTGGCACGGATTTTCGAGCCATTCTTTACCACGAAGGAATACGGAACCGGGCTCGGGCTCACCAATGTGAAACGGTTGATCGAGGACAATGGCGGGACGATTGAGGTGTTCAGCCAGGTTGGGGAAGGCACGAGATTTGTCCTTCGATTGCCATGCGCGCCAATCGAACCCCGCGAATGATCATGGTATCGAAGTCGCCTGCACGGGCGTGAACCCGAAAAGATGAAGAAATATGTTCTCTTGTCGCCTCCCGTTTTATAATAATCCGATGAACGTGACCCAGCTTACACGGACCTCGTCACTGCCGGCCTCCAGGACCTATCGCCTCCTCGCAGGACTCTTGTTATGGGTCTGCACGAGCGCAACCGCCGCTGCCGAGAACTCTCATCGCCCGTTTTGGACCGAGCAGGCCATGTTTCAATTTGGCGAGGACCTGTTTTTTGTCGGGCAGGCGTCCTGTAGCACAACACCGGAAGAAGGGCGGGATGCGTCGTTTCAACGAGGGCTCCGCGAGCTGTTGAATTACGCCCAAACCTCCAGCCCCACGGGCCTGACCCTGGCCACGCAAATGATGTACGAAGAACCGAATACCCCAGGCTGTCCGACTGGGACCACCTCCGTCTGGCGTTTGCTGCGCGTGGACGCCGCACAGGTCGCCAAGTTACCCAAATACAGCACCCCGCCCAGCATGGCCTCCTCACTCCCGCCCCCAACACCGCTCGTGAACATGACCCCTCGGATCGGCATGTCCCGGGAACACATCCTTGCGATTTTTGGCCACCCACGCACCATCTCCATGTTCCGTGGCGGACAGGAAGCGCATTGGGACTACCCACGCTTCGGGCTGATGCTCGGCCTGGATGCCCAAGGCTATCTCCTGCATTGGCACCTTGCCGGTCCTCAGGCATCACGAACGGCTCCGCCGCCCCATGCCGAGTCCCGGATCCCCGTCACCGCAGACTCCTCGCCTCCCGTCGATCTCACGAATCGCCTGCAAGCACTCGAGGCCCAGACACACCCAGAGGTAGAACAGGAAGCCGCCACAACCTGCGCGGCTCGATTTCCTAGCTATTTTCGACAGGTCGATGACATCCGTGCAGCCTGCGAACGGCGAGAAGTGGAACGACTGAAACGATCCGGCGGACGGCGCTAACCACGCACACGAGCACTCCTCACCTCACACTCAGCGCAGGGCCACGATGGTCACCCCATCCCCGCCCTCAGCCCGATCACCGGGACGAAAGGACGCGACATAGGGTGAGGATTTGAGATGGTCCCGCACGGCGATTTTCAGCCGTCCCGTGCCATGGCCGTGGATGATACGCAGCAGGGCCGTCCCTTCCAGCGCCGCCCGATCGAGCGCGGCCACCGTCCGCTCGACGGCCTCGTCGGCCATTTGTCCACGAAGGTCCAGCACCACGGAGGTGTCGCCGATACTGGCGTGAGAAAACACTTCCCGAACCCCACGACGACCAGCACTGGGAGCCGTGGCGGACATCGCCTCCTCTGCCGCAGCGCTCAGCAGTGAGACCGCAATGGACATCTCCTGCGCCCCGACCCGCACACGGACCCGCTTCTTCCCCTCGACCGGCTCCAGCAACACACCGGACGTCCCCAAGGTCACGACATCCACCCGAGCGCCAGGCGAGAGTGCGTCCAACGGCACCGCCGGTTGCTCGGTGTGCATGGCCGTCCGCGCGTGCACATCGATCTGCGCCAACTGCTCCTTGGCCTCCTTGGCTTTGCTGAGCGTCCGCTCGCGCTTCACCCCGTCCACAACCGCCTGCACCTCGGCTCTGGCCCGCAGAAGTTCGTCTGTCAATTTGCGCTTGATGCCTTTACGCTCCTCCCGCTCAGACGCCTGGAGCGTGGCCGTCAAGGCTTGTGCGGTTCGCGCCGCCTCTTCGGCTTCGGCCCGGGATGTCTGTGCGCGGGCAAGGTCCTCATCGAGGCGTCGCTGTTTGGCATGTAAGTCTTCGAGCAACCGCTCGATCGCATGATCTTCGCGCGTCATGAGCCCTTGCGCATGGTCTAAAATTTCTGGCGGCATCCCAAGTCGGCCGGCAATGTCGATCGCCGAGGACCCGCCCGGCAGATTCATCAACAGCCGGTAGGTTGGCGCGAGACGTGACACATCGAACTCCACGCTCGCGTTGACGAACCCCGGCTGCATCTGGGCCAACGCCTTGAGCGCGTTGTAATGCGTCGTCACCACCACCTTGAGGCCGAGCCTCGCCAGATGGACCAGCAACGCTTCAGCCAAGGCCGCGCCCTCCAACGGATCCGTCGAGGTCACTGGCTCATCCAACAATACCAAGACCTGCCCCGGTTGAGCCGTTACACCCTCCAACCCGTCGACCGATGTAACGGTGCCGGACGTCTCCTTTAACAGTTCGATCATTTGCGTCATGTGTGCTGAAAAGCTGGAGAGATCCTTGGCGAGGTCCTGTGCGTCACCGATGTCGGCATAGACACGAGGGAAAAATCCCATTTCGGATCCTGGCGCACAGGGCAGCAGCAAGCCGGCTCTGACCATGAGGGCAAAGAGCCCGATGATCTTCATCGTCACCGTCTTCCCACCGGTATTCGGGCCTGAAATCACCAGCACACGGACGGACTCGTCAAGCTGCACATCGTTCGGCACCACCTGGGTTTTCGCCACCATGAGCAACGGATGGCGCGCCTGCTTCAAGGCGATCCGACCGTCCGCATTCAGCGCAACCGGTGTCCCCTGCATGAGTCGGCTGAAGGAGGCTTTGGCCGCGACACAATCGAGTGTGGCCAAGCTGTCGACGGCGACCGTCAAGCCTGGGGCCTCCCGCGCCACCGCCTGCGACAAGTCGTGCAGAATACGACGAACCTCCCGCTGCAATTCCAGCTCCGCCACTTTAATGGAATTATTCAACTCCACCAACTCGCGGGGTTCGAGAAACACCGTGGCGCCGCTGGCCGACACGTCATGCACAATCCCAGGCACTTTCGATTGCATTTCCGTCTTCACCGGCACCACATAACGCCCTTCACGCTGATCGAAATACCGTTCCTGCAACACCTCGGCGTAGCGCTCGGACCCCAGGATGGCCTCCAACCGATGCCGCATGTGCTGCTTGAGGTCGTGCACCTGCCGAGAGAGCGCGCGCAATTCCGGTGTGGCCGATTCCCGAATCTGTCCGTCGCGATCGATGCAACGATCGAGGGCGCGCGCCAGCCCCATCAAGGCCCCTTCTTCGGCAAGCCCTTGAGCCAGATCGTAGAGACACGGCCTGGACATTCGATGGGTTGAGACATGGCGAGCGACCTCCACCACCAACTCCAGCACGGCTGCGATGTCTCGAAGATCGGACAACTCCAGCGCCGCCCCCTTGGCCGCTCGACCAATGGCCTCTCGGACGTCTGGAAATTGGAGGGAGGGGAACGGGGTGGTGGATGCCTGCGCCGCGAGCATCTCTTCGGTTTCCTGGAGCCGCAAGCGAGCCATCTCCAGCTCGCACTCAAGCGGCAGCGAGCGACACCGTAAGGCTCCGAGCGACGAGCGTGCATGCGTCGCGACAAACGACACCATACGCTCCCATTCCAACACGCGCGTGGCCTGTTGCAAGAGCGGAGAGAGGGGGGACAAGGCTTCCATATGCCATCACCCTAGCGCGGCCCGAGCCCGACTGCAAGCGCGCTCGTCGACGGGCAAGGCCTTGCATATTGGGAGAGAGAGCGGTGACTCAAAACCCGCTCACAGACAGGCGGGCCAACACAGTCAGGTTCTGCATGGAGGGCGTCTGATTGGTGGCGTCAACCGCACTTTGATACAGCGATTCCAAAGAAATGGTGGTTTTGGTCTCAGAGTCACTTGGGGGACTCCAGGATGCCACGCCTCGCGCCTGCACGGTGGTGCGATCCAGTAGACCATCACTGCTCTTCATCCCGGAATACGTGCCTTGTGCCAACACGTTCACCTGCGTGCCCTGGGTATAGGTCACGGTCATGGAGGCACTCGTCGTCTCCGTTTTGGTACCACTCCAGCCTTGTCGGTCTTCACGGAGACTGATGATCGGCACCAGCGTCATCCCCTCAACAGGACGAAGGGTCCCGGTCAACGCATGGATAAACCCCTTGGTCTCCTGGCCTGAATTTAGTTGGTCGGATGTCGTGGTATAGGTGGAGCTCAGCCGCCCTGACCATTTGGAATCTGAGAACGTGTAGGCCCCTTCCAACAAATGAGACTGATTTCGCATCAATGTCACGCCTTGAGCCAGCATGTTGGAGGACAGCAACCCTCGACCATAGGAGAGACTGGCCTCCCCCCAAGTCGGCGGCGCCACAAACACTGACAACCGTTCCTGCATGTGTCGCACTTGGGGACGAGACGGATCTCTGTCAACATTAGTCCACACTTCCGTCAGGGTATTCCGAACCCGGATCATCTTGGCCTGCCACTCTCCCCACACTTCCCGTTTTCCCTGATCGGGGGCCACGAGAAACTCTTTGCCGGCATTTCGATACGACAAACCATACGTGATCGCGCCAAAATGACCGGTCACACCCAGGCGAGCCATACGACCCGCTGAAGAAGATCGCGCCCCTTGCCCCTCTTCCTCACGGGCAGTGTGAGCCGTTTCGATTTCGGCTTGCATTTTCCCTGGAAGAAGCGCTCCGCTTCCCAAGAAGCTTCTAATTTTCGGTTGTTCTGAGTCAGGCCGGAGGTCGCGAAGATTCAGTAACTTTGGCGGGGGAAGCTGTGTGCTGGTCTTGACCGTGAGGGAATCACGAAAGGCCGCCCAGAACTCATTCGGCTCATCCTTGAGAACAGACTGCCCTCCAGGCGGCTGACCAGTCGTAGGCGCCGACAGAGGGATACCATCGAACCCTGCAGCGGTGGGACAGTCAGAGCCACAGAGCGCCAAGAGCCCAAGGACGAGTGATCCGTACAACCGAACAGGAGTCACCACTGCCCTCCTGAGAAAAGAACGTCTCAGTATGCCTTCCCTGGCAGCGTGAGGGATGATGATGACACCTTTCCTCCCTCATTTCCAGCCTGGCCCCTTGCCTGCCATAGACACTCGGTGGCTTCGCGTGTGCCTGCCCCTGACAATGCGAACGCGACAGCCGGAGGACGCGAACGCCTGCTCCTCCCGTCCGGCGGCCAATGCCAAAACAAACTGTGCTAGAATTCCACCAAGCGCCACACGGTGGCATCGGGCAACAGACCGTCGATGGGAGAGACATGATGCGGTGGACACAGACGATGATCCTTGGTGGACTACTCAGCCTGTTGAGTTGCGCTCCTGCCTGGTCGGCCGAAGATACAACCACGTTGGTACTCAGCGGGAAGTTGTGCGATCTCTATTATGGGGCGGTCGAGGCCGCACTGAAGACACTCCCAGGCGTCAGGGCCGTCGAGCGCTCATCAAAAAAAGGTTCGGTCATCGTCACCAGCGAGGCTGGGAAAATCTCCCCGGATCGGCTGACCAGTGCGGTCAGCGGCGTGAAAGGGGACGGGTGGGACTGCAAGGCCGACGTCGTGAAATGACGAGCCTGTTCACTCGATATCCGGAGGCCCCACTCTCACAGGTTGACGCGGCCGCCGAGTGCGCTTCGCGTTCACATCGACCACTTGCTCCACCCCGACCTGCTGGCGATGACGCTGACGCAAAATGCAGGGGTCGATCACTTCGCCGCAAATGATACATCGCCACCCCCGAAGCCATAAATGGCCGCTGTCATCCATCATATCCACCAAATGATCCTCAACCATACATCCCGTGCAGCGTGGGCATTCCATGACTCTTTCCTCCTGGGTGTTCCGTCCCCTCCATGGGATCGGGTGTGGGCGGCTACCCCCTGTATCGGTCTCTTTCAGTCCGCCTTAACAGGATGCTCCAAAAGGCCGCCCAGCGGCGTTCTCGCTTCGCTCAGAGGCTCCACGTACCGCAAGGGTACAACGTCGCCTCTTCGCTTGCTGCGGCCTTGCTGGGCGGCCTTTTGGAGCATCCTGATAAAATTTGCCCCTCCTTTGGATGGGGGGGCGCTCACCGGATACGTGCCACGGCCTGGTCCAGGCACGGCCTAAAGGAGGAACTCCCTGAAAATGTCTAGCTCACCTGACGCACCACGACTGTCGCCTCCACTTTTGGCGGCGATCCTCACGGAAATCTCGCCTGCGGTGATCGGCGGCTGGATTCAAAAAGTCTATCAACCGACAGCCGATGTGGTGCTCGTGGAGATACGGACCCCTGGGGCCACCCGCGTGCTGTTGCTCTCGACTGCGCCCGATACCGCACGGTTGCACCTGGTGGAGACGAAGCTCCCCAATCCTTCGACCCCGCCGGCGTTCTGCCAGTACCTGCGCGCCCACCTTCAAGGGGCCCGCATCGACACGGTCGTGCAAGTCCCCGGCGATCGCATTGCCAAGATCGGCCTCACCGCCAGAAAAGGGCCTCGCACCCTCATCGCCCAACTGACCGGTCGCCATGCAGACCTGCTGCTTCTCGACGAGGCCGACCGCATCCTGGCGGAACTTCACACCAAGGCCGACCGACTTGGGCACGTCTATGCACTGCCGCAAGGGCAACATGCCGACTCCGAGACCAGCACGTTCCATCCACCACCAGACATGGACACTTCGAATCCCTTTCCGCTCTCGATGTACCTCGAACGCCACTTCCGCGAGCATGAACAGACCTCTGCCCTGGCCCAAGCCAAGGCCGCTCGACTGGCCGTGCTGAAAAAAGCCATCGCGAAAGGCACGCGTCGAGCGGAAGCCCTCCGATCAGATCTAGACAAAGCAGAACGGTTTCGGGAGTATGGACGCTACGGCGAATTGCTGAAGGGGATGATGGGTTCACTGACCAAAGGGCAGACTGTCGTCACAGTGATCGATTACTTCGATCCCAATTTGCCAGAACTCGTTTTGCCTCTCGATCCCTCGAAGACACCTCAGGGGAACATGGAAGACTATTTCAAGAAACACCAGAAACATCTAGCCGCCACGCGCGCGATTCAGCCTCGGATCGAACGCACCGAGCAGGAGGTGCAGGCCTTGATCCGCGAACGCGACGCGATTCGAGACGACAGCTGGACGGCGACTCCAACCGTCGGAGCGACATCCCTCACACCCACCACCGCCAACAAGACTCGTCGTACCAAGCCCTCCGCAACAGACTCCAGCGGACCTCAGCGACGGGGGCCCTTTCGCCGGTTTCACTCCGCAGATGGCTGCCCGATTTTCGTGGGCAAAAATGCCAAGGAAAACGACGAACTCACGTTCCGATTCGCCCACAGCGAGGACCTGTGGTTACATGCCCGAGGCGTACCGGGTTCACACGTCGTGGTCCGGCTCGACAAGGGAGCGGAGCCAACACCAGACACCCTCAAAGACGCGGCCACCCTCGCACTGCTATACAGCGATTTAAAGAAAAGCGGGCGGGGAGACGTCATCTACACCCGGCGCAAACACGTCCGCAAACTGAAAGGCCAACCGCTAGGCACCGTATCCGTCACGCAAGATAAGTCGATGTTCGTGACCTTAGATAAAGCCAGACTTGAGGCTCTCAAACTCAGGGCCGAACAGGGCCAGTAAGCGCGCCGGAAGTTCCAACCGGTGCCATTCACCCACCGTGCCCCTCGGTCGTGAGGCAAAAGACAAGGCCTTGTTGAAGAGAAGGGCTTGAGTCGCGTAGGTCAACGGTATCCGTCACCTAAGGCCAGTCGCTCTTCAGCACACGGTTCGGACTCGACTTGAAACCCTCACACCTAGGAACAGACGCGCCCCAGATCTATCGAAATTGGTCAACCAGCCGTTTTCCCTACATCTGTCCCATTCCCATGCCGAAAAGGTAGGATGGATCGTGTCCACACCTCCCCCATACTGCCCCCCATTCATACTCGCCCGCTTTCGGCCTCGATGAAAGATATTTCTCGCGAGCAATGGTTGGTGCTGGGCATGACCTGGCTCGGCTGGGTCTTCGATGCCATGGATGCCACCATTTACAGTCTCGTCCTCACGCCCGCGCTCAGTGAGTTGCTCCCAGCATCCGGCCATGCCGTCACGCCTGAGACAATTGGCTGGTACGGCGGGATCATCTTTTCGATTTTCTTGATGGGCTGGGCGATCGGCGGCGTGGTCTTTGGGATCCTGGCGGATCGCATCGGACGGACCAAGGTGCTGATTATCACCATCCTCCTGTATGCAGGGTTCACCGGCCTGGCGGCCCTATCGACGAGCTGGTGGGACTTGGCCTTGTATCGTTTTCTCACGGCCCTTGGCATCGGCGGCGAATGGGCGGCGGGCGCGGCCCTAGTGGCCGAAACGTGGCCGGACCATGTACGCGCCAAAGCAGCAGGCTTTCTCCAGTCGGCCTGGGCGGTGGGATTTTTTGTGGCCGCGGCCGCCCATCTTGGGCTCAGTGCCTCTAGCTGGCGGGTGCTGTTTCTGGTGGGGCTGCTGCCTGCCGTGGTCGCGCTCTTCATTCGACTGTGGGTTCCTGAACCGAAGCGGTGGGCAAGTCAGGTCCACGAACGAGCCAACACGGCGACACCTGGCGAGATGATCCGCGCGCTCTTTCAGGGGGCCCTGTGCAGACATACGTTGATTGGCTCGGCGTTGGCCGGAGTCGCAGTCTGGGGAGTCTGGAGCGCCACGAACTGGGCCCCGACGCTCTTGCGCAGTCTTCCAGAGCTCCGTGGTTTGGAGGAAGCGGAGGTGGCCACACAGGTCGGATGGGCCATTGTGCTCATGAATCTCGGCGCGATTCCCGGATACCTCTGCTTCGGTCCACTCGCGGATCGCTTTGGCCGAAGGCCGATCTTTGCCTTGTATTGTATCGGCAGCCTCTGCTTCATCCCGCTGACCTTCCTCACGGCCCACACCTACGCCGAAGTGGTGTGGCTGCTCCCCGCGCTCAGCTTCTTTACCAGCGGAATATTTAGCGGCTTCCCCATCTACTTGCCGGAACTGTATCCGACCAGGCTGCGGGCGACTGGCGCTGGATTTTGTTTTAACGCGGGACGGGTCTTCGCCGCTGGAGGACCATTGGTGACGGGCTATCTCACTGGCGTCTTCGGCAGTTTCGGCCCAGCAGCCGCCGCCACCGCCTTGGTATACGTAGTAGGGCTAGCCCTCCTTCCCTTCGCTCCTGAAACCAAGGGGCGCCCGCTGCCGGACTAACCTGGAGCAGTAAAAGAGGTGATCTGTGACGGGTGAAGAGGAAGAAGCCGTGAGATGTGACACCTGAAACGTGACACCAGCGCGTCGGAACCTATCTCTCGCCCCTATGTTCACACTCCCGATGATCGCCATCTGCTGGCTCCATCACACCGCCCGTCACTCTCCGACTCGTACCAACGTCCCCTGCTCCCGACACCATTCGAACGTGCGGTGGAACCAGACAATCATGAGCACCAGATACACCACATTGAGGCTGCTGGCCCATACGAGACTGGTCAGGGGAAACGTCCCAGTCCCGAGCACGGCCCGCATGCCTTCGAATACATGGGCTGCAGGATTCGCCCAGGCCACCGGAGCCAGCCAGGTCGGCAGAACTTCCATGGGATAGAAGACACAGGAAATGGGCTGAAAGAGAAAGACCATGCCCCAGGCCAACACCTCGGCCTCTTGCCCAAACCGCATGATGAGCGACGTCGTCAGCACACCGATGATCCAGCCGGTGACGATCAGATTGAGAACGAAGGGCACCAGCGCCAGTCCCATGAGAAAGATATTGTACGAGTAAAACACCCAGGCACAGACGATCATGACCAGCATGACCGCCGCCACCTTGCAGACACTCATCACCATCGTGGCAGCCAAGAACTCGCTGGGCTTCAGCGGGCTGGCAAACAAATTCATGAGATTGCGGGACCAGATTTCCTCGAGAAACGTAATGGTAATCCCTTGCTGCGCGCGGAAGAGGACGTCCCAGAGGATCAAGGCTCCCAGAAAAAACGTGACGACACCGGGCAGCTGTCCTTGAAACCGTGTGAGGTACACGGTGATGAACCCCCAGACCACGAGATCCAGAAAGGGCCAATAGAAGATCTCCATCAGCCGAGGCAGACTCCGGCGATAGAGATAGAGATGGCGACCGACGAGCGCAGCGATCCGATGAACTTTCATACTTCCCGGGCCAGCTTGAGAAACACTTCTTCCAGGTCCGCTTGGCCGAACTGGGCGACAATATCCTGGGCGGTCCCCTCGGCGACGATCTTGCCGCGTTGGAGGAAAATGATTCGGTCTGACATCTCTTCCATTTCTTTCATATTGTGCGACGTATAGAGAATACTCAAGCCACTCGATCGACGAATATCCTTCAGCAAGGCCCGGATCTTATGCGCAATGTCGGGGTCAAGGCTGGCGGTAGGTTCGTCAAGAAACAAGATTTTCGGCTCGGTCAAAATGGCCTTCGCCAGGGCTAGCCGAGTCATTTGACCGGACGACAGTTTGCGTGTGACCTTGGTCCGATAGTCTTCCATTTCAAGCTTCTTGACGACCTCGTCGATGCGACGATCGATGTTCGACATCCCGTAGAGTCGCCCGATGACACGCAGATTTTCCTCCACGGTCAGCGCGAAGGGCATCGAGATGTAGGTGGAAGAGAAATTGACTTGGCCGAGAATCTCTTCACGATGGTCGTCCAGATCCAATCCAAACATCCGGATGCTGCCGGACGTGGGACTCACAAGCCCCAAGAGCATCTGAATCGTCGTGGTCTTGCCCGCACCGTTCGGGCCAAGAAGTCCCAGAATCTCTCCTTCGCGAATGGAAAATGAGATGTCATTCACGGCCTGGAAGTCCCCGAACCGCTTGACGAGATGCGTCACCTCAAGAACAGGTTTCGTCCGGCTAGTGGAGAACTGTGCGCCCTCACTCATACATCACTGCTGATCTTACGTGTCGCATCGCGGTGTACCGACAGGTTCAGTTAAACAGAAACTCGCTGAGTTTTTCAGGCAAATGGCAGGTTTCGCACTTCTTGCTCAACACCCGCCCCTCGTGCTCGGTCTTGCCGTCATGGCAACGGAAACAATCTTTCAGCGCTCCCGCACGGAGCTTGCTGCCTTCCGGATGATTCGGCGCAGAGGCCTTGCCATCCAGCGCCACATGACCGCGAGGCAGCACGATGGGATAGCCCTTGATCGGATACTCATGGACCACTCGCGCATGGCAGGTGGTACACCCTTCCCCTTGGCCCCGCTTCCCAAACGCCTCAATATGCTTCCGATGGCTCATGATGAGGCCGACCTCTTTGACCGGAGAAGGCAAATCCCTCGGAGCCACTTCCGACACACGCAGGATTTCACGATGACAACTCAGACACACCTCCGTATACACGGTCGCTTCCAAATTCGACGGATCGGGTGGATTCCCCACAAGGGAAATGGTGAGGTCTTTCAACCCAGCCCACACTTTGTCATGGAGAAAGCCTTCGACCCCAGGGCGCACATGGCAGGCCACGCACGTCACCTCTTTGTGGGAGGAGGCGACCCAAGTCTCGTGCGAAAACGTCATGATGTGGCACGAAGCGCAAAACGCCGGCTGGTTCGTGAGAGGCACTGCAGCTCCCGCAAGGACCATAGCCCCGGCGACAATTGCGGCAAAGACCGTGAGCGTGGATTTCGTAGTTACACCTTGCAGGGTTTGGGAAAATGACGAACGATGAGCGCGGTGACATTCTCAATATCGTCCGGGCTTAACACAGGCACCGCGATCTCCACCGGCTTATTCGACACCACTCCAATCAAACCATCCGAGGCGACGGGCACTTCCCCCACCTGGTCGCGCACGATGACAATCTTGGGATAGCCTTCGCTCTTCCACCCCTCTGCCAAAATCAGATCGATCTCTTGGTCGACGAATTGGCCACGAATCTCTTCCAGAGTAATCTCCTCGGCTACATCCGCAAACATCGCCAGGCTTCCCTTCGATAGGACAATCACCGTACTGGCCCCAGCTTTCTTGTGACGCCAACTGTCTTTGCCTTCCGTATCCAGATGAAATCCGTGGCCAGCATGCTTCACCGTCGCGACACGATACCCCGCCTTGACCAATTCTGGAATCACCCGTTCGATGAGCGTCGTCTTGCCACTGTTCGAGCGGCCGACGAAACAGAGGATGGGAATCGGAGTCGACATGTTATTTCACCAAAAAGTCGTCGCTAAGCACGTGGACGTCAACCATGTCCCCAGGGACCAGTCGTTCAACGGACTCGGACACGTCGATCAGACAATTAGCCTTCACCATCGAGGTGAGAATACCAGAGCCTTGGGCACCTGTCGTGCGAACCTTGAGCACCCCGTCCTCTCGCGTCAAACTACCGCGGAGAAAATGCCGGCGGTCGGTGCCTTTTGAAATTTTTTCCTGAAACATGGCCTGGACGATCGGCCGCCCATACCGGCTCTGCCCGCTCATCTTCAGCATCGCTGGTCGAACAAGCATTTCAAACGTGACCATCGAGGAGACGGGATTCCCCGGCAAACCGAAGGCCAGCTTTCCCTGGATTTTCCCAAATGCGAGGGGCTGGCCCGGCCTGATCGCCAGCTTCCAAAAGTTCATCTCGGCGCCGAGTTCCTGAAATACGGCCTTGGTGAAGTCGTAATCTCCCATCGAGACGCCCCCGGACAGAACGATGATGTCCGCGTTCAATCCCTGAGCAATTTTCTCTCTGAGCGAAGCCGGATTGTCTCGCGCAATGCCCAGTAACAGAGGAATCCCCCCCGCCTCTTGCACCGCAGCTGCAATCCCATAACTATTGGAATTGATGATTTTGTCGTCGGTGAGCGGCTCATCGAGATCGGCCAGCTCGTCTCCCGTTGCAAGAATGGCCACCCGAGGCCGCTGATAGACAGAAACAAACCCCCTGGCAAGAATGGCCAGCATGCCGATCTGCCCAGGGCGCAGCTGCGTCCCCTTGGAAATAATGCACTCGCCGGCCTTCACGTCTTCACCCTGCGGCCGAATATTTGAGCCTCGTGGCTCAGGCTTGAAGACTTTCACACTATCCGGCGTTGCCTCGGTATCCTCGATTTTCAAAACCGTGTCTGCGCCCTTGGGAACAGGTGCCCCGGTCATAATCCGAATCGCTTCGCCTGGGCCAACGACCTTGGTGGCCATCTTCCCCGCAGGCACCTCTTCGATGACCCTCAGGACGGTGGCCTTTGTAATGGCATACTCCTGCTGAATATCCTCCCAACGGACGGCAAATCCATCCATTGCCGAATTATTCCAGGGCGGATTATCGCGGGTGGCAATGATGTCTTCCCCGAGCACACGCCCGTGCGATTCGACAAGGCCTACTTTTTCAAGGCCGAGGATCGGGGCGGCGTCGAGCACGATCGTTTGCGCTTCTGTGAGTGGCGTGAGCCCCTGCATAGCTGTATCCTTGTTCGTCTGAACTCAGTGTTGATGTTGCCGCGGTGCGACTTTCAATAAGGACCCGCTCTTCTTGCAAAACGCATCGACCCGGTTGGCAATATCATGATAGGCCGTGGCGGTTGGCGTGTCCGAATTAAACAGGGCATACGGTTCTCCGGCATCCGACTGCAATACGATTTCTGGGTCAAGCGGGATGCGCCCTAAGAACGGCACCTTCATATCCAGCGCCGACGCTTCTCCTCCACCCTTGCGGAACACCTCAACATGCTTGCCACAATGTGGGCAGTCGAGACCACTCATATTTTCCACGATGCCGACCACCGGCACCTCACTATCCTTACAGAACGTGACTGATTTCCGAGAGTCGAGCAGCGCCACTTCTTGCGGCGTGGTGACGATGACGCACCCACTGACTCTGGGGATCAAGTCGATGGTGGTCACCAGTTCGTTGCCGGTTCCCGGAGGCATATCGATCAGCAAATAATTCAAATCCTGCCACTCTACACCACCCAGCAATTGATTGATGAACTCGTACTTATAGGCATCGCGCCAAATGATGGGGTCGTCGGAATTTTGGAGTAAAAACGACATTGAGGCGATTTTCAAATTGTACGCCTGGAACGGAATAATCCCACCACCGGTGCTGACCTTGAGCTTTTGCCCTTCCGCCCCCACCATTTTAGGGATATTGGGCCCGTGGATATCCATATCGCAAATGCCAACTTCATAGCCCTTGAGCGCCAGACTCACGGCCAGGTTCGTGGTAACCGTACTTTTCCCCACCCCGCCCTTGTTACTCATCACGAGCACCGTATGCTCAATACGTTCAAAGCGCTTGGCCACCAGCCAGCGGCTGTGGCCTTCCTTGTCTTTTTGGCAGGTTTCATTCTCGTCGCAGAGGGCGCAGGCCCACATATAGATACAACTATCCCCAGCCCCTGACCCGGATGGGGAAATCATGTTGAGTTCTTTTGCCATGATGACCTCTTTCTCTATCGCCGTAGCCGCTAGGCAACCACGTCTCGTCGGATTTTCGCTACCGTATGCTCTAGGATCGGCAGGAGGATAGCCAAGTTCTCCTTGGCCCCCGTGGGACTGCCTGGCAGATTGACAATCAGGGTATTTCCCCGAACCCCCGCCGTGCCGCGGGACAACATCGCCGTCTGAACTTTCTTGAGGCTCTGCCCTCGCATCGCTTCGCCGATGCCAGGAATTTCCTTTTCGATCACATCTCGTGTGGCTTCCGGAGCCCAATCCGTCGGCCTCACGCCGGTACCACCCACGGTACACAGCAGATCGGGACGGTCGTGATCACACAAGACCTGCAGACGATCACGAATAGCCGTCCGGTCATCGGCCACAACGTCATACGCCATCAGTAAGGCCGGGATCTCGCCGACCATCCGTTCCAGCCCAGCACGACCGGCATCTGGCTCTCTGCCGGTCAGCACCTTGCTGCTGACTACAACTATCGCCACGCGCAGCATGGATATTCCACTACCGCCGTGGGCCCGACGTCGGCACGCCGACATACTCGGCATCCGCGGTCGCCATGGCCGGCTGTGCCGGTTTGGGGACGGAGCCGCCTGTTGCTGCGGACGGAGCCTCGGCAGACTGTTTAGCCGACGCCTTCTTCTTACCGAAAATCCCTGCACTGATGATGCCCACTTCATAGAAAATGTACATGGGCACAGCCATCAGGCACTGATTGAAGGGGTCCGGCGTCGGCGTGAGAATCGCGGCGATGAGAAACGCGCCGAGAAAGGCCCACTTACGGTACTTTTTCAAGAAGGGCGCATCAACCCATCCTAGCCTGGCCATCAGGGTGATCGCCAAGGGCACTTCGAAGATCAGGCCGAAGACCAACAAAAACCACAGCGCAAAACCCACGTATTGCGCAATCGAAATCTGCGGAATAAATCCTGCATTCACCCCGTAGGAGATCAAGAAGTTGAGCGCGAACGGCAGGACAAAAAAGAACGAAAAGAGCACTCCGGCGTAAAAGGCGAGTGCGCTGAGAAAGACAAATGGGCCGACAAACCGACGCTCCTGGGCGTGCAACCCGGGCACCACAAATTGCCACGTTTCCCACAACACATACGGCGTCGCCAAGACCAGCGCAAACAGCCCTGCCACTTTCACGTTTTGCCAGAGCGCTTCTCCTGGTGCGAGGAACACAAAGGGAATGGTCGGCAGATCCGTCGGCACCCATTGCAAGGTGCCAGGCACAAACATATTTTGGAGCGGAACGCGGAGCCACTGCACCAACAGGTCGGCATAGAAAAACGTGCCAATGAAGACGAGCGCTACGATGATGACCGTCCTGGTCAGGCGCACCTGGAGCTCGACCAGATGCTCCATAATGGGCATCTTCTTGTCTTCAAGCGGTTTGAAGACGGAGTCTTGCAGCCACTTATTTAAAGTCCCAAGATCAGCCATATATACACGACCCGGCGGCGGCTCAGGTTGAGCCGCCGCCGGGCCTTTTCTCCTACTGAGGCCTACTTCGGATTGATGGCCACAAACAACGTATTGCCCTGACGGCTGAGCAGCAACACGGCCATCTCCTCTTTCTTAATCTTCGCCGACGCCTTGTGATACTCGTCGAGCGTCTTGATCACTTCGCGGTTGACCTCTTGGATCACATCTCCGCGTTGCAACCCAGCGGCTTCCGCCGGACTCCCGGCCTCGACCTGTGCAATCACCACGCCGGTGATCTTGCTCGGAATGTTGAGCTGACTCATCGTATTGGCATCAAGCGCCTGGACCTTGAGCGACGCCAAGACGTTATCCGGCGGCTTCACCGTATCGCCCTGCGGGGGCTGAGGAGCCGCTTCACGTTTGGCTAGGGCTTCGTCGGTCGGCCGCTCAGCCACCTTCACGTTGATCATTTGCTCTTTGCCGTCACGGAGGACCTTGACTCTGGCGTCCTTCCCAACAAGGGTCCGCGCAACCAAGTTCCGCAACTGACTCACACTCTGCACATCTTTCCCATCGAAATTAATGATGACATCTCCACGCTTGAGACCGGCCGCGAGGGAGGGACCATTTTCATTCACATCGCTGACCAGCACGCCCTTCCGCTGCTCAGGAATTTTGAAAGACTTGGCCAGGGCTGGAGTGATTTCCTGAATGGCAATGCCCATCCAGCCACGCACGACTTTTCCTGAACGCATGAGGCTGTCGACAATGTCGACCGCAATGCTGCTGGGAATAGCAAAGCCGATTCCTTCGGACCCGCCGGTGCGGGAGAAGATCGCGGTATTGACCCCGATCAATTCGCCATTCATGTTCACGAGCGCCCCGCCTGAATTGCCTGGGTTGATCGCCGCATCGGTCTGAATGAAATCTTCATAATCCGCGATGCCGACATTCCCTCGTCCTAACGCGCTGATAATCCCCAGCGTGACCGTGGAACTCAGTCCAAAGGGACTTCCCACCGCCAACACCAGATCCCCAACCTGCAACTTTTCATAGTCGGCCCACTTCAGCATGGGCAGATTGTCCGCCTCGATCTTAACCACGGCAAGATCGGTCTTTGGATCTGTCCCAACCACTTTGGCCTGAAACTCACGCTTATCGCTTAACGTGACCGTAATCTGCGTCGCGTTCTCGACCACGTGGTTATTCGTCACAATGAACCCTCGAGCGTCTACAATCACCCCAGACCCGGCGCTTTGGTCCCCACGACCAGGAGGGCCCGGCATCGGAGGGATCGGTTCCATCTCGGAGGGTTCATCACCAGGACCTCCGCCCGGAGGCCCTCCTGGAGGACCGCCCGGAGGTCCGCCAAACGGTCCAGGAGGCAAAGGCCCACGTCGTGGCCCCCCTTCACGACGACCGCCCCCACCACCCACCACGGCGATGTTGACGACAGCCGGATTCACCTTTTTCACGATCTCTGAGAACCCTTGAACCGGAATGGCCGAGGCCGCGGCCTCTTCCATCCAGTTCACTGGAACCGTCCCAAACCCCATACCCAGGGCCACGACTCCAGCCCCCACCACTGTCCGCCACAACTTCAATCCCTGCCTAGTTCTCCACTGTGCGTGCATAGACATTCCCTCTTCTCAGGTGGTCTACTTTAGCGCGTACACAGACGCGCAACCTTCGCATTCTACACTAAGCCAGGAAACCCCTTCAAAGCCTAAAAAGCCCACCAAAAATTGGCACGCTTGACTCTTCAGACACTTCTCCTCTAAGGAAGGCCCCCTTTCTCATCCACCCCCTAGGCCTTCGGCCATCGACAACTCCCGCTGTCGTTGCTGAATCCAGGCATCCTGAAAGTTCGGGACCAACCTGCGAAGGGCTTGGGTCATGGCCACCACGCGAAGCGTATTCGGAGCCCCTGCATAGGTCGGCGGGAAGATCCGCCGGGCCGGGTCTTGAGGACGAAGCCACACCACCGGATACCACTGGTTAATCCCTGGGGCCGTGGGACGATCCAGTGTGGCCACTCCTCGCCCTTCCGCCTGAAGCACAACCCGAGAGCGGACCACATCCACCAGTGCCGCTTCCATTAAAGACCAATTATCCCGTCGCCACCCAGGCTGCTGATGAGTCGTCCACCCAAGAAAAATCGACATCGGGTATTCTTGTTCCATACTCGAGAGCACGACCAGCAGCACGTGTTCCACATGCGAACGCCGTCCCAGTTCGACCATCTCAGCTAACTCCCCCTTCGGCCCAAGGCTCTCCGCCGGAATAATCTTCTCCACCACAAACGGCAGGTACTGACTGAACTCCTGACCGAGTTGCTCGGTGAGCCGCTTGAGAGCCTCATCGGGAATGGCCGGTGCGGCTTCCGGAGCCGTGGTATCGGTCACGACGATCAATCCGACGCGAATCGGTCGAGACTCAGGAAGAACCACGTCGGACATCGCAGCAGCGGAACTCTGAGGCCCAAGGTAAGCGGCTAAGCGTACGGGAGGGGTCGCCGTCGTGCATCCCATCACCAAAGCGCAGGCCAGACCAAGGCTGACGACCGAACCCATCTCCCTACCAAACACACAGTCCATATGCACCTTCATCAGCACTGAAACAATACCGAGAGGCCTCTCAGCTACTACTACGGATTTATTGTACCTGCTGGACTTGCCTTGGGGCCAATAGTCACGCTTCCACGCTGGCGCTTGCTTTTCTCGCAGCCCTGGCTTAGGTTTCGCCCCCAAGATCGGGATGAACTCTTATGCGTCATTGTGGCCCTACCAGCGGTGCGCTTCAGGAAACGTCGCCGAGCCTATCAGTCGTCATTCCGGCCTTCAACGAAGAGGGCCGGCTGCTGCCCTACCTCTCATCCATCGTGCAGTATTGCTCTCAGCGGGCTATCGCCCACGAGATTCTAGTCGTCGATGATGGCAGCGTCGATGGGACGGCCAGGGTTATTGCAGATGTGGCGTCCCTCCACCCTACCGTGCGCCTGATTCGGCTGGATCGCAATCGCGGAAAGGGCGCTGCCGTGCGGACCGGCATGCAGCAAGCAGAGGGAACGCTCTGTGTGTTTACTGACGCCGACGGAGCCACGCCGATCGAGGAAGTGGAGAGATTGGAAACGGCACTGGACAATGGAGCGGACCTTGCCATTGGGTCGAGGGTCTTGGCTTCACGTGACCCACAGTACCAGGTCAAAACCCTGCTGCACCGAACGATTATCGGTGCACTCTTCAATGCGGTGGTCCGCCGGTTTGGCGTGCAGGGCCTTCGAGACACCCAATGTGGGTTTAAACTCTTTCGGAAGGCCGTCTCACGCGATCTATTCTCCGTCAGTACGATCAATGGATTTGGATTCGACCTGGAACTCCTCTATGTCGCCCAACGCCGTGGCTATCGCATTGCGGAAGTGCCCATCAATTGGAGCGATCAGCCTGGATCAAAAGTCTCCCTGCTCCGCGATGGATACCGAGTCATCGGCGAGCTCCTTGCCATTCGACGCAATGCGCGACACGGCGTGTATGGCCTACCGGCTCATCGTCGCCCCTTGCCCCTCACCGCGCCTCTTGCCCCAAAAGAGTAAAGGCCGCCGTCCCCAACACGGCCACGGCTGTGGCTAGGACTCTTCCCCCTGCGGCATGGCCTTCACGTACACACTGACTTTGTGATCACGATAGACACGGGTCCACGCGGGTGCCTTGGCAAGGGCCTGCTCAAGAGGCGTCTCCAGGGTGACCATCGCCCAATCCACCTGATACGTCTCCAGCACAGAGAGTTGCGGCACCTGCTCGGACGTCAAGGCCAGATAGTCGCGGAAGATCCACCGGTCCCCCACCCGCCAAGCCGGCATCCGCCCATCGATAAAAATCTTGTCCGCCGGATTCCACCACAGCAAAAATCCGCCGAATCCATAGTCATTATACATACGAGATCCCAGCCTGGATCGATGAGCCTGAATCCAGTCCACGGCTTCGATGGGATATTCCGTCGTCGAAAAATACCGCTTCGGATCGACGCCACACCAGACGACGGATCGAAGATGGTCCGCCCCCAGGACCACGAGAAGGATCGCCACACCCACAGTCGCCCCGAGACTCCAGGCCTTGGCCACTTGAAAGCGAGCGGGTATCGCCTGCCAAATTGTATCTCGCAGACCCGCCCAGATCTCAGCCGCCAAGGGCGCACTGAGCAGCAGAAACACCAAGGCGTTTCGCCAATGACGGAGGGAGAACATGAGAAAGACCAGCAAGACCAGCCACCGAACCGGCTCCACACGACGCATGAAGGCAAGAAGACCCACTCCCAGCACGGCCAGGTAGATCAGATACGTCGCTCCCGCTGGACTGTGCCAGGACACCGGCAGCCACTCAGTGAGCGTCTCGATCATGAGGCGGTCACCCAACGACGAGAAAATTTCCGCATGGAGCCGAAATCCGTAGGGATTCAGCAGAGTGACCAGGCAGGACACGAGCAGCACCGCCCAGACCTGGATCAACGCACGCCACTCCAAGACCGGCTCATCAAGGCATTTCTCCCATTGCGGCTTCCAATCAACCAAGACTCGCATGAGTAACGATCCTAGTCCAAACAAACTGAGAAGGACGAGCCCTCCGACAAAGCCGCCGTGGAGATTGGCCCACACGAGGAAGAGGCCAGGGATCACCCACAGCATCTGCCTCTGGCCTTGGACACATGCCTGCCAACAGCGCAGCAACAGCGCGAGGCCAAGAAGCGTGACCATCTGCGTCCTTGCGCCAAGAAACGGCAACCCGACCCACAGGGCTCCGGCCATCGCCATTAGGCGAACAGTCCATGACGCAGACACGGTGGTCGAGGCAATCATGAACGCCCCGGTCGTGAGGGCCGCGTAGAACACCATGACCCCTAAACCGCCAGCCGCTCCCATGCCTTTGTAGAGCAGGGCCAGCACCACATCAGTCAACCACGCATGCTCAACCCACGGCCATTCTGGAATCGTGTGGGAATAGGGATCGGTCTCAGGCAGATGGCCACCCTGATCGAGCCAATCCAAGCCAGCCCGCAGATGCCAGCCAAAATCAGGCTCAACTAGCGGTTGGAGCGTCAGATTGACGATGAACAGGAGCAACAGCACGTGAAGCGCGTGCCAGGCATGCGTCACGGGCATTGGCTTCGGAACAGGCGGCCTTCGCACCCGGAGATTCCATCCTCCTGAGACAGGCAGCTTAGCCATTGGCCGAACAGGCAGGATTTCTGATGACGAGGGATTCCAACACCAACCACTCTACTCGAGTGCCCAGAAAGCACCGAATGGCCTCATCCGGGGTGCAGACGATGGGCTCATTCACATTGAACGAGGTATTAAGCAACACGGGCAAGGACGTGAGACGATTGAAGGCTTCGAGAAGGCGGCGGAAGCGAGGGTTCGAGTCTTTGTCCACCGTCTGCACCCGGGCCGTCCCATCCACATGGGTAATCGCAGGCAGCAGCCCCTGAGCGGCGGCACGCACCGGAAACGTGCGCAGCATAAAGGGCGAGGGCTCGGCCTGGTCGAAGAACTCCCCAGCCCGCTCTTCCAAAACCGACGGGGCGAAGGGCCTGAACGGTTCACGGAGCTTCACTCTGGCATTGATTAGTTCGCGGACATCGGCACGGCGGGGATCCGCTAAGAGACTTCGATTGCCCAACGCGCGCGCCCCCCATTCCATGCGCCCTTGAAACCAGAAGACCAGGCGACCTTGGGCGAGCTCCGAGGCGATCCGCTCACAGAGCGAAGACTCGTCTAGCTCTTCCCACGCTAACCCAGCCCCGGCAAGCGCCTGCCGGCACTCCTCAACACTGAATCGGGGCCCCCAATAGGCATGCGACAACACGGTGCGTTCTTTCATCCGCCCTTGTCGAGCCGACCACCAGAGCGCCGCACCCATCCCCGTCCCCGCATCACCAGGAGCAGGCTGGATAAATACCTGGGCGAACCCAGCCTCATGGCATACCCGACTATTGGCCACGCAATTCTGAGCGACCCCACCGGCGAGGCAGAGCGCCCCTGCACCGGTGAGTTGTTTGAGATACTTGGCCATGTGCAAGAGCGTGTCTTCGAGTACAACCTGAACACTCGCCGCGAGATCCCGATGATATTGCGTGATTTCACTATCCGGTTGGCGCGGCGGGCCGAGCAACTGTTGAAATTCCGGCACAAACCTCCGGAGACGCGCCAAATGAAAGTCCAGCAGACAGGTATTCACACGAAACTGGCCCTCCGGCTGAAAAGAGAGCACCTGCCGTCTGAGCGTATCCGCGAATCGCGGGGCGCCATAGGCGGCAAGCCCCATCACAATGTATTCATCATGATCGGGGCGAAACCCCAGAAACGAGGTCATGGCTGCATAGAATTGGCCCAAGGAATGGGGGAGCGCAACGCGACTCAACACCCGAATGTTGGTGCCTTCCCCGACGGCCAGCATGGCTGAATCAGCTTCGGACGCACCATCCACCACAAGAATCGCCGCACGATCGAACGGCGACACGAGAAACGTGCTGGCGGCATGGCACAGATGATGGTCCAGAAACACCGGGGCACAGCGAGTCGGTCCTGCCGAGGCTTCGAGCACCGACTGAAGACGAAAGAGCTCCAGCCATTCTTGACGAAGTCGATCAAGACTGCGACTGCTTTTCGCCTGAAACAGCGCCGGCGAACGCAGCATTGCACCGAGAGCCAGTTTCGCCCGCCGTCCGAGCACCCAGTATTTCCACGGCACGGCAATCGCATCAATGTCCGCAATCGACAGACCGGCCTCAGCAAGACAATAGTGCACGGCTCGATGGGGAAAGGCGGTCACATGTTTAATGCGGAGAAACCGTTCCTCTTCCGCAGCGGCAATCAGACGACCATCCTCGACCAAGGCCGCTGCCGCGTCCCGCATGTTTAATAATCCCAGCGTCAGCAACGAGTCGACTCCTCAGGCAATAAGCGGCACCCCCGATACGGCGCACCAGCATAAACGACCCCCCCAGGGCTCGCAAGCGATCCACGTCGAGACAGATCGGAACGTGCGATGGGCGCAACCTCCGTGCAGGAATCGGTATCGCCGATACGATCAGCCTCTCTGCCCGACTGCGGTTGCAATCTCACGGTGAATTCGGTACCGTGCCCTGCGTATGTTGGCTCGCTTCACACACTTGATTCTTCCGCTCTGTCTCGTCACCCTGCTGACAGGGTGCGAGAAGGCCACGTCATTTTTTACTCGGTCCACCCTGCCGGATACTGGCCCACGAATCCCCGCTCGGGTGCAATTAGAGTTCGATCCGGCGCTCACGAGCAACAAACTCTCGTACATCAATGCCTGTAATTCACCTCGCGAACTCCTCGTCGGCGAGGAATTGGAGTCTGTGATGTCGCAGGCCGCCTTTCAAACCTTTCAGACGGTGTACTACAACGAACCGATTCCCGCCGGGGTGAAGCCTGATCTCACAGTCAAAATCATGCTCCAGCAATCGGCACTCCAACTGCAAACGGACAATTTGTACGACCGCATCCCAGCAGACCTGACGCTTGAAGCCTTGGCGGTCTATCGAGATGCCACTGGCAAGGTGATTCGTGAACAACCGCTGAAAGGGAGCCGAAGAGAAAAGCTTATACTCGAACCCACGCAGCATCGCTGCGAATACGCGAGCATCGACGCCTTCTTACACGACACCACCGTCGCCATCGGTACCCAATTCATTCGTGAAGCGCGGAGCTTTTTCGAACCGGCTCCTGAGCAAGCAGCAAAGACGCCGGCCACATCATCGACTCCATCCACCGCAGCAGCAGCAGCAAGCGCGCCGGCGGCGCCATCTGGGCTGTCGTTCAAAGCGACCCTCCTGGATGAGAATGGCAATCTGATCTTAGAGTCGGGTGAACGGATCCGGTTGCGTGTTGATGTGGCAAACGCAGGACTGACCCCCGCAACCGGCATCACCGTGGCGGTGTCTGGCACCGCATCAGTGATCGGACAATTTCCTTCGATGCTCCTACCCATTGGCACCCTGCAACCCGGTGAATCACGGTCGGTGGAATTTACCGGCACGCTTCCAGCCAACATGAATACACCTCGAGCGGAGTTATCCGTTTCAGTCAAAGACGCCGCAGGGGCCACCTTGTCGCAACCACAAACCGTCATTGCGGCTATTCGGTCGACGTCTTCCCCTGCGCCTGAGAAGGAACGCTCGGTCGATCTGAACCAGATCCCGGCGCTCTTCGAACCGTTTCAACGTCCTCGAGCCTACTTCTTCGCTATCGGGGCGAAAGGCATCGCAGGCACAGAAGGAACCCGCAAGTACGCCACCGAGGACGTACAGCTCCTCTCCGGCTATTTCCAAAGCCTAGGTGGGGTGCCAAAGTCCAATACCCGAATATTGCTTGAAAGCCAAGCGACGCGTCAGGATATCGAGGAGGCGATGCTGGATTGGCTTCCCTCTCGCATCAACGAAGAAGCCGTCGTGATCGTTTACGTGGCTGGCCAGTTGGCGGCAAATGCATCCGGGGAGATATTTCTTGTTCCCGGAAATGTTTCGGATTTATCGACCTCGAACCTCTACCCCCTGAAAGAGCTGCAGGCAGGTCTTTCGTCGCTGAAAAGCCGTCTGACGCTTCTGTTGGTGGACGGGACCGTCATGAGATTGCCTGGAAGCGTGAAGGGCAAAATGAAACCTCTCCAGTGGGAAGCTGGTGGGGGCAATACGATTCGGCTTGTGGGAACGAGTGGATTCCAGAAAGCGCTAGAGCCTGACAGCCTCGGGCATGGACTGTTTACCACGCATCTCGCCCAAGGGCTGCGGGGTGCAGCTGATGGGAATCATGATGGAGAAGTTAGTGTCGGGGAGTTAATTCTCTATGTGTCAAAAACGGTTCCACCCATCGCCAGAAGTGAATACCATCATGACCAAAAACCGCTGGCTATTGCTTCAAGCACTGCCACCAGTCGGGCTGGCGGTTTAATGCTGACACGGGTGTCTAGCGGAAAGTAGCGGCTCCCTCCACAGAACTCGATCACGACTCCCAACACGCAAGACCATACCGACTCAAACACCATATTAAACAAAAAAAGGGCGGAAGGAGTTAACTCCTTCCGCCCTTTCGTTAGGAACGGGAAAAACTACTCGGCCTTTTGGCAGAACGCACGCTCGTAGTTGATGACGAGCCAAGCCTCTTCTTCGGTGATTGCGGCCGGAACCAAGGCCACCATCCCAGTCCCTGGGCTGCCATTCTTGATGACCCACATGAGCTCGCCATCTTTCCGCTTCTTGTGAAACTTACAGTTGGTGAAGTCCCGTGGGCTCGGATTCAGCACGGCTCCGGCTGGGCCATTGCCCTTGCCTTCTTTACCGTGGCAGTTATAGCAGGTTCCCTTGCCCTCAAAGAGCGCCTTGCCCTTGGCAATGTTCTCCGGCGTTGCCGCAACGGGATTCTTCAATGTTTTGGCTTCGGCCAACTGATCCTTTGGAACCCGAGTCTGGAGCGGATCACGCTCTTCTGCCATTGCTGCTGTCGATGCCACAAACACCATCGCCACAAACAGCCCGACCGCCTTGACAACCTTACCCATTACCGATCCTCCTTTGTTAAATCACGACCACCGAACAGTACTACCGAACATACTGAATAAAGCCGAAAATCTCTACACAAAAAACCGGGCGACTATAGCAATGGTTTTTGATTCCTGTCAAGAAGCCAGCACGCTTGTTCTTCTTTCACCTCATCAATTGAACCCGTCTGGCATTGTTCTGCGGCTCCTGCATGACCTTTGATTTCTTGAAATCTCTTCTCATATTTGTGTATGAACAGCAAGAGAGATGCCAAGAGGACAGGCCGACATAACCCTGTTGAATCAATTTGTTAGCCCACTACTCATTTCATTTAAAAAGTCTCGCTTCGACTGTGTCGTTTTCGTGTAGAACCTCGCACAATCGCCTCATGGACATCGGCCGCAATTCCTAGTGAACGAACCGCGTTCGTGGGGATTATGTTTGAGAGGGACTAGCGAAAGCGGGAAGAAAATAATCTGCTCTGATCGTCCCGCTTGGAGCACCACACCGACCACACAGGATACTCGTAGCCTTTCTCTGTGTGGAATATGTCGCGATGAATTAAAGGTCCTAATCGGCATGAACAAGAGGGGCCCCGGCACTGCTGTTTAGAGGTTGTCCCGGGTCAAGACCACATCTCGAGCCACTTTACCTTTAGGGCCAAATGGACCTTGCGGCTTCCCGTTGAGTTCGACTTTGACGCCTCCAGCATTCCCCAGTGTCAGACTAAACCGATCCATGGCCTTCCATTGCGCGCGATCACCACGCCGAAGCAGGGCCTCAAGCTGACTACCGTCGTCGATCTTGACATGCACCCACGTCAATTCCAGTGCCTCAACATCTAAGACCATCTGACCGCCTTTAATACTCCCAGCATCTGTCGCTGGCATTCCAGGCGCAGGCTCACTCGTCCCAGCCACAAAGGGAATCGCCTCTCCCCCCACCCCTTCCGCGGCACTCCCTGCTACAGGCGCCGAGGGCCCAGAGGTCGGCAACTCGGATTTGGCTGAGACGCTTGGAACCGGCTCACGCGAATCGGAGGAATTGGCCGCAGGTTGGGATTTTGGTAATGCGGCAGGAGCGGCATTCCCATGAAGGCTCACTGACGAAGGCGGCGTCACGACGGTCGACTGTTCTCTGGTAAAGAGCAGCGCCACCGCTAACATGGCCATACCGACTGCCACTACCACCACCTTCCGATTGGCTCGCCGGCGGCGGTCGTCCTCTGCTTGCTTCACTCGAAGCTGCTCCCGCTCAAATTGCTTTTCGTAAAACGAGCCAGCCGACTCAGAAAACCGACGAATAGCTTCCTCTTCGTTGAGTCCCAAGGACCGAGCATACGACCGCACAAAGCCTTTGACGAACACTTGATCGGGCAACCGGGCAAAATTGCCTTCTTCTAACGCGATGAGGAACTCTGCCCCGATCCTCGTGCGCTTCGACAGTTCATCCAGGGATAAGCCCGCGGCTTCACGGGCTTGACGGAAATATTCGCTCAATGTTTCCATAAGTTCTTATTTGAGTCGGCTCAAGAGTTGCACGGCGGCCTTGGCATACTCTCCGCCCTGATCAA
>CXWL01106201.1_pt1 | contig 38155 bp, 37 predicted proteins | sample 590931 | NCBI WGS metagenome assembly CXWL01 (sample SAMEA3498368, study PRJEB10139) | groundwater metagenome | biome: water well; material: biofilm material | place: Germany | collected 2015-04-27 | reverse complement strand
TCCATGCCCTGGCGCGAGAACTCCTCGATGATGTTGAGCATGTACGACGGCGTCACCATGATGATGTCCGGCTTGAAGTCGCAAATCAGCTGCACCTGCTTCTCGGTCTGGCCGCCCGACATCGGGATCACCGTGCAGCCGAGCCGTTCGGCGCCGTAGTGGGCGCCCAGGCCGCCGGTGAACAGGCCGTAGCCATACGAGATGTGCACCATGTCGCCGGGCCGTCCGCCGGCCGCGCGGATCGAGCGCGCCACCACGCCGGCCCAGGTGTCGATGTCGTTCTGGGTGTAGCCGACCACGGTNNGCCTTGCCGGTGGTGCCGCTCGAGGCATGGATGCGCACCACTTTCTCGCGCGGCACCGCGAACAGGCCGAACGGATAGTTCTCGCGCAGGGTCTTCTTCTCGGTGAACGGGAACTTCGCCAGGTCGGCCAGCGACTTCAAGTCACTCGGGTGGACGCCGGCGGCATCGAACGCGGCGCGGTAATGCGGTACGTTGTCGTACGCGTGCTTGAGCGTCCACTTCATGCGCTCGAGCTGAAGCGCCTGCAATTCATCGCGGCTGGCGCGTTCGATCGGCTCCAGGTCGCCTGGTGCTGGGGTGCGTTGAACCATCGTTGTCTCCTCTTTGCTTGAAACTTGAATCAGGCTGGAACTTCGGCCACCATGCCGGCGACCCGATGCGACTTGCCGCGGAAAAGCGCGATGGNNGCGAACGCGCTGTCGGCCAGCATGAAGATGTAGCCGCCGTGGCAGGTCTGGTGGCCATTGAGCATGTCGGCGCGCACCGGCATCGTCATGCGCGCATAGCCGGGCCGGATTTCGGCCAGCAGCATGCCGAGCGATCGGCTGGCGGGATCGTTGTCGTACATGGTCTTGCCGGCCAGTTCGGCCAGTGTTTGAGGATCAATGCGGGGATTGCTATGCATGGAAGCGTGCTCCTGCCGGCGCGCCGGCCAGCTTGCGGCGCAGCAGCGGCGAGACGCGGTAGCGGTCCTCGCCGTAACTGGTGGCCAAGTTCGAAAGGACGGTGACGATCTGCGCGACGCCGACGGAGTCGGTCCAGGCCAGTGGCCCCCGCGGGTAGTTGACGCCTTTCTGCATCGCGATGTCGACCGCGGCGGCGCTGCAAACGCCCTGGTTGACGGCGTCGGCCGCCTCGTTGGCCAGCATCGCGACGGTGCGCATCACGACCATGCCCGGCACGTCATCGATGCGGGTGACGGCGAAGCCGGCGGCCTGGAACAGGCCAACCGCGGCGTGCCAGGCGTTGTCGCTGCACTGGTCGGCGCGCGCCAGCGCGATGCGCTTGGCACCGGCGAAGTCGAGCACCAGGTCGTACAGCACGGTGTCGGGATGCTTGTTGGCTTTGGCGCGTTCGGTCGCGGTGCGGCCGTCGGTCAGGAACACGGCGGCGCCGTTGCAGTGGAAAGCCGGTGCCTCATGCTCGCCCGCGCCCGGCAACGGCTTGCGGTGGGTGACGGTGAAGCCGGCGGCCTTGAAGCGCTGCTCCATCGGGTCGGTGACCGGGTGCAGCACGCCGGGCTCGATGCTGACGCTGAGGGAATCTGGTTTCGCCATCGCAGGTTCGGTCTGCGCCGTTTGCACGCTGGCGTCGTCGCCGTAGTGGTAGAAGCCGCGGCCCGATTTGCGGCCAAGGAAGCCGGCGTTGACCATCTCCTGCTGCAGCACCGACGGCGTGAAGCGCGGGTCGCCGAAGTAGGCCTGGTGCACCGACTTGGTGACCGAGAAATTGACGTCGTGGCCGATCAGGTCCATCAGTTCGAAGGGGCCCATGCGGAAGCCGCCGGCCTCGCGCATCACGGCGTCCAGCGTGGCCGGGTCGGCGGCCTGCTCCGACACCAGGCGCAGTGCCTCGGCGTAGAACGGGCGGGCGACGCGGTTGACGATGAAGCCGGGCGTCGATTTGGCGTGCACCGGGTTCTTGCCCCAGGCGGCGGCGGTGGCGAATACGGTGTCGGCCACGTGCTGATCGGTGGCCAGGCCGCTGATTACTTCGACCAATGCCATCAGCGGCACCGGGTTGAAGAAGTGCATGCCGACCAGGCGCTGCGGGCGGCGCAGTTCGGCCGCGATCGCGGTGACAGAAATCGACGAGGTGTTGGTGGCGAGGATGCAGTTGTCGCCGACGATGGTTTCGAGTTCGGCGAACAGGCTGCGCTTGACGTCGAGATTTTCGACGATCGCCTCGATCACGATGGCGGCGTCGCGCACGTCGGCCATGCCGGCGGCAACGCGCATGCGGCCATTGGCCGCTTCGGCGTCGGCGGCGGACATACGGCCCTTTTCGACCAGGCGGGAGAAAACCTTGCCGATGTCGGCGATCGCCTTGGCTGCGGCGTCGGCGCGCGTGTCGAACAGGATGACCTGGTGGCCGGCGGCTGCCGCCACCTGTGCAATGCCGGAGCCCATGGCGCCGCTGCCGATGACGGCGACCGTGCTGCCTGTTTCAAGTTGAACGGTCATGCCTTACTCTCCGCGGAAGTTGGCCGGGCGTTTCGCGATGAACGCGGCGACGCCTTCCTTGTAATCGTGGCTGTAGCCGAGTTCGCGCATCATCTCGCCTTCGAGCTTGAGCTGTTCCGGCAGGGTGTTCGAGTAGCTCGCCTGCAGCGCCTTCTTGGTGAACGCCAGGCCTTTGGTCGGCGCCGTCGCGAAGTGCTCGGCCATCTTCATGGCGTCGTCCATCAGGCTGTCGTCGGGCACGGCCTTCCAGATCAGGCCCCACTGCTCGGCCGTCTCGGCGCTCAGTTTATCGCCCAGCATGGCGAGGCCGGTGGCGCGCGCGTGGCCGATCAGGCGCGGCAAATGCCAGGTGCCGCCGGTGTCGGGGATCAGCCCGAGCTTGCAGAACGCTTCGATGAAGTTGGCCGATTTGGCGGCCAGCACGATGTCGCAGGCCAGCGCCAGGTTGGCGCCGGCGCCGGCGGCGACGCCGTTGACGGCGCAGATGACCGGCATCGGCAGCGCGCGCAGCGACAGCACCAGCGGCGCGTAATACTGCTCGACGGAGGCGCCGAGGTCGACGCCTTCCTTGCCCGGCTCGACCGCGCGGTCGCCGAGGTCCTGGCCGGCGCAAAAGCCGCGGCCGGCGCCGGTCAGCACCAGCACGCGCACGCTCGGGTCGGTGGCGGTGAGTGCCAGCGCGTGGCGCACTTCGAGGTGCATGGCCTGGGTGAAGCTGTTCAGCTTATCGGGGCGGTTCAGCGTCAGTTTCGCGATGCCGTTTTCGATCTGGAAGAGGATGCTCTCGTAGTTCATGCGGTCTCCTGTTTTTTTTGTTTATTCGGCCTGGTCGAAATCGACCACGACCTTGTCGGTTACCGGGAAGCTCTGGCAGGACAGGACGAAGCCGCGCGCGATCTCGTAGTCCTCGAGCGCGTAGTTGACGTCCATGTCGACCTTGCCGTCGACCAGCTTGCAGCGGCAGGTCGAGCATACGCCACCTTTGCACGAATAGCGCATGTCGATACCGGCGCGCAGGCCGGCGTCGAGGATCGATTCCTTGTCCTTGTCCATCGAGAAGGTGGTGTGGTTGCCGTCCATGATGACGGTGACCTCGGTCTCGTGCGGCGCGTCGGCGCCTTGCGGGCGCGGCTTGTGCTGGTGCTTCGGGATGCTGGCGGCGAACAGCTCGATCTTGATGTCCTGCTTCGGCATGCCCGCTTCCTGCAGCGCGGCCGAGACGCCAAGCATCATGTCTTCCGGGCCGCAGATGAAGGCGGTGTCGATGTCCTCGACACGGATCCAGTGGCGCAGCAGCAGTTCGGTCTTTTCTTTCGTGATGCGGCCGTTGAACAGCTCGATGTCCTGCTGCTCGCGGCTCATGACGTAGGCCAGCTGCAGGCGGTCCATGTACATGTCTTTCAGGTCGGTCAGTTCTTCCTTGAAGATCACGGTCGACGAGGCGCGGTTACCGTAGAACAGGGTGAAGCGGCTGTGCGGCTCCGTCAGCAAGGTCGTCTTGATGATCGACAGGATCGGCGTGATGCCACTGCCGGCGGCGAAGGCGACGTAATTGCGCGACTGGCCGGCCGACAGCGGCGTGTTGAAGTGGCCCATCGGCGGCATCACTTCGATCACCGTGCCAGGCTTGAGCGTGTCGTTGGCCCAGGTCGAGAACAGGCCACCGCCGCAGCGCTTGATCGCCACGCGCAGCAGGTTTTCCTGCACCGCAGAACAGATCGAGTAGGAGCGGCGCACGTCTTCGTCGTTGATCATTGCACGCAAGGTCAGATGCTGGCCTTGCTGGTACTGGAAGCTGTCTTTCAGCTCGGCCGGCACGGCGAATGTGACGGCGATGGTGTCGCGCGTTTCGTTGCGCACGTCGGCGACCGTCAATGGATAGAATTTGCTCATGGTTCGCCTTAGTGGCACTTGAAATAATCGAACGGTTCGCGGCAGTCGAGGCACTTGTAGAGCGCCTTGCAGGGCGTCGATCCGAATTGGCTGGTCAGTTCTGTATGGGTGGAGCCGCAGTTCGGGCACGCCACCGCCAGCTTCGGCGCCAGGGCGCCGCGCTTGACGCCGGCGTGCAGGCCGCTGATGTCGATCACCTGCTGCGCCGGCGGCGCGATGCCGTAGCCCTTCAGGGCGGCCTTGCCGGCGTCGCTCATCCAGTCGGTGGTCCAGGCGGGCGAGAGCTGGTTCACCAGCCGCACGTTGGGCACGCCGTGGCTGTGCAGCGCCTCCGTCACCGATTCGGCGATCACCTGCATCGCCGGGCAGCCGGAGTAAGTCGGCGTGATGGTGACGACGCATTCGTCGCCCTGCCACTCGACCGCGCGGACGATGCCGAGGTCCACCACCGAGATCACCGGGATCTCGGGGTCGGAGACCTGGCCGAGCCAGTCCCAGACCTGGGCGGTGCTAGCTGCCTGGTGCATCATTACCACTCCGCTCCCGGATAGGCGCGCTGCAGGAACTGCATCTCGGCGAGGATGTAGCCGAGGTGTTCGCTGTGCACGCCCTTCTTGCCGCCGCGGTGCATCCAGGCGTCGGCCGGCGGCATCGCCAGTGTCGCTTCGGCGAAGATCTCGGCGACGTGTTCGAGGAACGCGGCGCGCAGCGCATCGGCCGGCGGCGCGACGCCCTGGTCTGCCATCGCGTTGTCGACCGCGTCGTAGATGAACATCTCGCCGGTGTACGGCCACAGGTAGCTGGCGGCGGCCTGGGTCTTGGCGTGGCTTTCCTCGCTGCCGTCGCCGAGGCGCACGATCAGGTCGCCGCTGCGGCGCAGGTGATAGGTCACTTCCTTGATCGACTTCTCGGCGATCTCGGCGACGCGCGGGTCGCTCGACGTGAGCAGGCCCTTCATCATGAAGTAATGCCAGGTGTCGAAATAGAACTGGCGCATCATGGTGTCGGCGTAGTTACCGTTCGGCTGTTCGACCAGCAGGCAGCAGCGCATGGCGGGCGCGTCGCGCAGGAATGCAAGGTCGTCCTCGCTGCGGCCGCGGCCTTCGAGTTCGGACGCGTAGGCGTACCACATGCGGGTCTGGCCGAGCAGGTCGAGCGCGACGTTGGTCAGCGCCATGTCCTCTTCCAGCGCCGGCCCTTTGCCGCACAGTTGCGACAGCTGCTGCGACAGGATCAATGCGTTGTCGCCCTGGCGCAGGAGATATTCGATCTTGTCGTCGGTGTTCACAGGTTTTTCACTTCTTCAGGCATGGGGAAAAAGGTCGGGTGGCGATACACCTTGCTGTTGGCCGGCTCGAACAGCGCGCCCTTGTCGGCCGGGCTGCTGGCGACGATGTCGGTGGCGCGCACCACCCAGATCGAGACGCCTTCGTTGCGGCGGGTGTAGACGTCGCGGGCGTTATTGACCGCCATCTCGGCGTCGGGTGCGTGCAGGCTGCCGACATGCTTGTGCGCCAGGCCATGCTGGCTGCGGATGAAGACTTCCCACAGGGGCCATTCTTTGCTCATTGCTTGCTCCGTAGTTGTGCGTTGATTCAGGCTGCGGCGCGGGCCGCTTTTTTGTCGGCGTAGGCCACCAGCGCGTCGCGGAACCAGGCGCCTTCGTCCCAGGCTTTGACGCGGGTCTGCAGGCGCTCCTTGTTGCACGGGCCGTTGCCCTTGAGGACGTTGTGGAATTCGCTCCAGTCGATCTCGCCGAATTCGTAGTGGCCGGTTTCGGCGTTGAACTTGAGGTCGGGATCGGGCACGGTGAGGCCGAGGAATTCGGCTTGCGGGACGGTCTGGTCGACCATGCGCTGGCGCAGTTCGTCGTTCGAGAACAGCTTGATGCGCCACTGCGCCGACTGCGCGCTGTTGACCGATTCGGCGTCGGACGGGCCGAACATCATCAGCGACGGCCACCACCAGCGATTGAGCGCGTCCTGCGCCATCGCCTTCTGCTCCGGCGTGCCTTTGCAGAGGCTGAGCATGATGTCGTAGCCCTGGCGCGCGTGGAAGGACTCTTCCTTGCAGACGCGGATCATGGCGCGCGCATACGGTCCGTACGAGCAGCGGCACAGCGGGATCTGGTTGATGATGGCCGAGCCGTCGACCAGCCAGCCGATCGCGCCCATGTCGGCCCACGACAGGGTCGGGTAATTGAAGATGCTCGAGTATTTGGCTTTGCCGGAATGGAGGGCGGCGAGCAGTTCGTCGCGCGAGACGCCGAGCGTTTCGGCGGCGCTGTAGAGGTACAGGCCGTGGCCCGCTTCGTCCTGGATCTTGGCCAGCAGGATCGACTTGCGCTTGAGGGTCGGCGCCCGCGTGACCCAGTTCCCCTCGGGCAGCTGGCCGACGATCTCCGAGTGCGCGTGCTGCGAAATCTGGCGGATCAGCGTCTTGCGGTAGGCGTCCGGCATCCAGTCCTTGGCCTCGATCTTGACGCCGGCGTCGATGCGGGCCTGGAAAGCGCGCTCCTCTTCGCCCATGTCGGCGATCGATTGGACTTTCTTGAGGCCGGTTTCTACCAGTTGAGCGTACATGCGGATCTCCGTTTGCAAAATCTGAATATCGATAATACGATACAAAAAATGAGAAGTACACAGAAAATTTGAGTCAAATCAAATTTGTGTATCCTGTACCCAATTGTCGATGTCTGAAAATTAATCCTGCGCCGAACGGGCGCTAAAGTAAACTGCGGCTTGCGCTGGCAAATCGGCCGGCCGCTCACCAACATGCGCTTATGAAACAACTGACCAGCAGTGAATGGATCGCCCACTTCCTCGCCAGCGACCCGCCGCGTTCGAAGTCGCTGGTGATGACGATCTTCGGCGACGCCATCGCCCCGCACGGCGGCGCCGTCTGGATGGGCAGCCTGATCGAGCTGCTGGCGCCGTTCGGCGTCAACGACCGGCTGCTGCGTACCAGCGTGTTCCGGCTGGCGCAGGAAGGCTGGCTGGTGGCCAACCGCGACCGCCGCCGCAGCTGGTACGCGATCCTGCCGCAGGCGCAGCCGCGCTTCGAGCGCGCCAATCGCCGCATCTACGCGCCGCTCGAGGTGCACTGGGACGGCAAGTGGACGCTGGTGCTGTCGGCCGGCGGCCAGATCGAGGCGCCGCTGCGCGCGGCCCTGCGCAAGGAGCTGCTGTGGGAGGGTTATTCGATGGTGTCGGCCGGCGTGTTCGGCCATCCAGCCGGCGACCCCGAGGTGTTGCAGGACATCCTGGCGCGGCTCGGCGCGGGCGGCAAGCTGTTCGCCTGCAGCGCGACGGCGCTGCCTGACGTGGCGGGCCGGCCGCTGCCGGAACTGGTCGGCGAAGGCTGGGACCTGTCGGGCGTGAGCGCCGGCTACCAGCAGTTCATCGACCAGTTCGAGCCGCTGCTGGCGCTGCCGGCGATCACCCTGCCGGAGCAGGCGTTCGTGATCCGCACGCTGCTGATCCACGCGTATCGGCGGGTCCAGCTGCACGATCCGATGCTGCCGGTCGAGCTGCTGCCGGATCCGTGGCCGGGCGCGCGCGCCTACGAACTGGCGCGCACGCTGTACCGCAAGATCTGCGGGCCGGCCGAGCAGCATGTGATGGCGGCGCTGCTGCGCGAGGACGAGCAGGCGCCGGCAGCCGACGCCGCGTTCTACCAGCGCTTCGGCGGCCTCGAGTAAACGCTGGGGTCAGGTCTGACATTCGAACATTTTCAAAAGACAAAATGTCCGAATATCAGACCTGACCCCGAAGCCAGCCGCCGGTGAAACCGGCGCGCCGCAGCCCGTCGACGATATACGGGCAGTCGCGCATCAGGCGCCACGGCAGTTGGCTGCGGAAGTTCTCGATCATCAGCACTACCGGGCCTTCGTTGATGCCGTAATGCCAGGGCGAGACCCAGCCGTGCGGGTTGGCGCAATTGCGCGGGAAGGTGGCGTTGAAGGTCGATTTGAAGCCGTACGCATGGCCGGCTTTGAGGTGCAGCTCGTGCACCATATGGTCGATCGCCGGCAGCACGATCTCGGGCGCGAACGGCAGCGAGGCGACCGCCGCCCACGGCGCGATCGTGCCGTCATCGGGACCGTGCGGTGCGCCGCGCGCGACGTAATCGAAGAACTCCCGCCTGGTGCCGTTGACCTCGAGGGTGGCCGGGCCCGGTCCGTCGCTGGCGGTGATGCCCCAGCAGCATGAGCAATAGGCGGCGAAGCCGAGCGGGTTGTCCATCGCGTACTCGCGCTGGACGTAGGTCGCGCGGCGGCTATTTTCGAAATAGTCGATGCCCTTGCCGCGCATGTAGCTGTCCTGGATGCCGCGAAAATCGATCCAGATGTGCGACAGCTGGTGCGTGAACAGCGAACCGCAATACACATAGTCGTAGCCGTAGTTTTGCTGCCACTGATAGGCCGACACCTTGTCCGCGTAGCTTTCCGCCGTCAGCGGATGGGTCGGCGAACCGAGTCCCAGGATGTACAGCAGCATCGCCTCGTCGTAGCCCTCCCAGCGATACGGCAGGAAGCCGCTTTCCGGCTTCCATCCGAGCGCGACGGCGCCGTCGTCGACCTGCGCCCAGCGCCAGTCGGCGCGCCGGTACAGCGCGTCGGCCAGCGTGCGGATTTCTTCTTCTTCGCCATTGCCGCCGTCGAAGTAGCTGGCCGCGGTCAGGGCGCCGGCCAGCAGGAAGGTGGTGTCGATCGTCGACAGCTCGCAGTCCCATGCGCGGCGGCCGGTCTGCATGTCGAGGAAGTGGTAGTAGAAGCCGCGGTAGCCGGTGGCGTCGGGCTCGGGGCCGTGCGGGCTGTTCCAGAAAAATCGCAGCGTCGCCAGCACCCGTTCGATCGCCGCGGCGCGCGTGATGAAGCCGCGCTCGACGCCGACCGGATAGACCGCCAGCGCGAGGCCGACGGCGGCGATGCTGGCGGGCCAGCCCGGCGCGCACTTGTCGACCACCAGCCCGTTCAACGGGTTGGCTTCTTGCATGAAATAGGTGAACGATTCACGCTGGAGCATGTCCAGCTCGATGTCGGTCGACGGCGGTTTGCTGCGCATTGCACTACTCCATGTCTGGCCGCCATGGAAATTGCCAGGCAAGCGAGCCGATTATGAAATAGTTTACGATTTCCTGCAGCACGCCTGCAGCCGCGTCCGCCAGCTAGCGGTCGTGGCTGGCCCGGTGCAGGTCGCGCGCGAGCGGATTGCGGATGGTGTCGAGCGCCAGGTCGAGGTCGAGTTCGGGCCAGTAGACGCGGCTGGAGCTGGCGCACACCACGCGCGTGATCTGCGCGATGGTGGCGTGCTGGAAGCGGGGAAACTCGTCGAACGACAGGTACAGCTCTTCCGCGCCGAACTGGAGCCAGAAGCCCAGCTTGTTGATGCTGGTGACTTCGGCATACGAAAAACAGATGGCGCTCATTGCTCTCTCCACGTCGTCCCGACGCGCCCGATGCGCGGCCGAATAGGAACGGTAGCAAAACGGCAGGTGTCGAATTTGACACGGCGCAGGAGAATCCAAGGTTCGCATCTAGTATCATGGCGGGTTCACGCCTATTTTTTCAATAACAGGACTTACCATGTCTATCAAGATCAGCAGCCAGTTCGACGCTGGCGCCATCGATGTCGTCAGCGCCACAAGCGCCGCCTCCATCGAACTGAACATCCGCAAGGATTCGCACGCCGACATCACCCAGTGGTTCTACTTCCGCCTGCAGGGCGCGCAGGGCGAGGCGTGCACGATCCGCTTCCTCAACGCCGGCAAGACGGCCTATCCGGATGGCTGGAACGATTACCAGGCGATGGCCAGCTACGACCGCGTGAACTGGTTCCGCGTGCCGACCAGCTTTGACGGCCAGGTCATGACGATCTCGCATACGCCGGGGATGGACAGCGTCTACTACGCTTACTTCGAGCCGTACTCGTGGGAACGCCACCTCGAGCTGCTGGACCGCGCGCAGATGTCCGAGCAAGTGCGCATGCTGNNCCTGGGCAGCACGGTCGAAGGCCGCGACATGAACCTGCTGGTGATCGGCGATCCGGCCGCGGCCGGGGCGCCGGACCGGAAAAAAGTGTGGGTGATCGCGCGCCAACATCCCGGCGAGACGATGGCCGAGTGGCTGGTCGAAGGCATGCTCGATGCGCTGCTTGACCCGGCCGACGCGTTCGGCCGCCAGCTGCTGAAGGAAGCGGTGTTCTACGTGGTGCCGAACATGAACCCGGACGGCTCGGTGCGGGGCAACCTGCGCACCAACGCGGCAGGCGCGAACCTGAATCGCGAGTGGAATACGCCGTCGATGGAACGCAGCCCGGAAGTGTTCCTGGTCAAGCAGAAGATGAAGGAAACCGGCTGCGACCTGTTCCTCGACGTGCACGGCGACGAAGGCCTGCCGTACGTGTTCGTGGCCGGCAGCGGCGCGCTGCCGACGTTCACCGCGGAGCAGGCGGCGCAGGAGAAGCAGTTCGCCGCCGACTTCAAGATCGCCAGCCCGGACTTCCAGGACGAGCATGGCTATCCGGAAGCGCCGTACACCGACGAGGTGCTGACCATGGGTTCGCCGCACATCACGCACGCCTTCGGTTGCCTCTCGCTGACGCTGGAGCTGCCGTTCAAGGACAACGCCAACGATCCGGATCCGGAGACCGGCTGGGATGGCGCCCGCAGCGCACGCCTGGGCGCAGCGGTGCTGCAGCCGATCCTGCAAGCGATCCGCCGCGGCTAAAGGNNGGAACCCATGCTGAGTTCCCAACTCCGGCAGACTCAGTATAGGCTCCCGCCTGCGCGGGAGCGACGGCGTTACGGGGAGTGGATATAAAAAACGCCCCGAATTCGGGGCGTTTTTTTACCGGCTCGGTGCGTGTCAGAGCTTCATTTCGAGCAGCGCGCGCATGGTTACCGCCGTCGGCGTGATGGTGGTGTCGCTCATCCTCCCGCCGGCGTCGACGTAGCCGGACTGCGCCACATTGTCCTGATGCAGCGCATTGGCGAGCGACACGCGCAGCTGGGTCTTCTTACTGAACTTCCATAATCCGTACAGGTCGAGCGAGCGCTTCGGCACCGAGTACGCGTACTGGTTAAGCGAAATGCGCACCGGGCCGCCGTTCTGGAAGCTGAAGCTGCCGCCCAGCGCCAGCGGCGCCGACTCCATCGTGCAGTCGGCGCCCACCGTGCCGCTGAATGGCGTCTGCTGGTCGAGCCGGTTGTTCGGGCCCGGAACACTGGCCAGCGCCGACCAGTTGCGCGCAACGTTGGCGCGCAACTCGATCTCTGGCGCGGCCTTGAACAGGGAACGCAGCGGCAGTTTGGCTTCGAGTTCGACGCCGCGCGTATTCGCCACACCGTCGTTGACCGGCATCGACAGAAACGGCGGACCGCCAGGAATCACCGTGGTGCGGATGACGTCCTCGATACGGCGCACATAGGCGCTCGCGCTGAGCAGCCCTCCTCCTGCCAGGTTGTGTTCGTAGGCCAGGTCCAGGCCCCAGGCCAGTTCGGGCCGCAGCGCCGGGTTGCCGCTGTAGTCCGGCGTGGTCGGGCTGTTGTTCTCGGCGACGACGCGGCTCGCGACCAACTGGCCCGTCTCCGGCGCCTTGTACGTGCGCGCCACGGCAAGGCGGAGCTGGTCGGCCTCGGAGCCGGGCAATTTCCATAACGACTGCAGTGACGGGCTCCACATGCTCGAACGGCGGTGCGCCGCATACGTCGCGCCGCTGCTGCGCGTCTGGATCGCTTCCCCACGCATGCCGAGATACAGCGACCAGCGCGAATCGATCGTCCAGTCATCCTGGACGAATAACGCGAGGCGCGACACGCTGGCGTCGAACCACTGATCGAGATCGTGCGCCAGCCCGGGCACGTCCGAGCTCTCGCGCTGGATGCGCGATTCGGCGCGCTTGCTGCGCTTGCCTTCCCATCCCGCTTTCAACGCGTGTCCCTCGCCGATCGGCGCCGCATATTTGCCTTCCACCGTGAAGCCCTCGTCCGTTGCGCCGGTGGCGATCACGCGGCTTAACGTCAGCAGCCGGGCCGCATCGTATTCGAGCGACGCGGTGCGCGAGTCGCGGTCGCCGTAGCTGACGCCGGCTTTCGTCTCCAGGCTGGCGCCATCCTGCAGCTTGCGCGTCCACGTCAGGTCGCCGCGCGCGAGCTGGAAATTCGATGTGATGCGAATGTCGGCGCTGCTGTAGCGCGGCGCGGCGCCCAGCAAGGAAGCGATGCTCGCCTGGTCGGAGGCGTTCAAGCGATTCACGTCGAAAAAGCCCTGCAACGCAATCGCGTCGTCGGGACCGGCCGTCCAGTTCACGCGCGGCGCCAGGTTGACCGATTCGAACCGTCCCGTGCTGCGCACCTCGGTCCGGCGCAACAGCGACGGCGCTCCGGACGGGTCGCTGCCTTCGGTGATGAAACGGAACGGCCACGCATTGCGGTTGTAGGCGGCGGCGCCGGCAAGCGACCAGGCCAGCGCGCCATCACGGTCGGACAACTGGAAGTCGGCGTTGGCGCCAGGCTCGCTATTTTCCTGCTGGACGCCGGCCTTGAGTTCGCGCTTGGCGGTCGCGGCGACCTTCTTGAGCACGATGTTGATTGTCCCGGCAATCGCCTGGGCGCTGTTTTCCGCAGTGGCGGCGCGCATGACCTCGATGCGCGCGATCGTCGAGGGCGACACCGAATCGATGGAAAATCCCGGCGGCACAGGCTGCCCGTCGAGCAGGACCTGCGTGTAGCCATTGCCCAATCCGCGCATGCGGATTTCACCACCGCGGCCAGCTACCCCGCTGATCGTCACCCCTGGCACGCGCTTGAGGACCTCGCCGACGGTGGCGTCGCCGTAGCGCCCGATCTCTTCCTGCGAGATGACGATCCTGGTGGCGGTGTCCTCGCGGCGCGCATCGTAAGCGCCGGCCTTGATCTCGACTTGCTGCAGCGGGGCGCCGGCTGGTTCTTGCTGGCCGCCCGCGTGCACAGCGCGCGCGCCCACCACGGCGGCGACGGCGCACAACAGGCGAAACGTTCGGGATGAGGTGCAATCGTTGGGCATTTTCGGGCGGCTCTCAATGAAGTCAGGGCGACCATCATCTCAAGCGGCAATGCACAACGGTTAACGATGCGATAAGCGGGGCCAAACCCGCCGCGAGCGGGGGTTTGGCCGGATAAGCGGGCGTTAGATTGCCGCCATCAGAGCTTCATTTCCAGCAGCGCGCGCACCACCACCGAGGTCGGCGTGATGGTCGTGCTGCTTTGCCGGCCGCTGGCATCGGCATAGCGCGACTGCGACAGGTTGTCCTGGTGTAGCGCATTGGCGAGCGACACGCGCAGCTGGTTCTTCGGGTTGAACTTCCACAGGCCATACACATCGAGCGAGCGCTTCGGCACCGTGTACGCGTACTGGTTGGTCGAGATGCGTACCGGCCCGCCGTTCTGGAAGCTGTAGCTGCCGCCCAACGTCAGCGTAACGGTGTCGAGCTTCCAGTCGGCGCCGACGGTGCCGCTGAACGGCGTCTGCGAATCGAGCCGGTTGTCGGGGCCCGGCACGGTAGTCAGCGACGACCAGTTGCGCGCGAGGTTGGCGCGCAGGTCGATGTTCGGCACGGTCTTCGACATCGAACGCATCGGCAACTTGGCTTCGAGCTCAAGGCCGTGGGTATTGGCCACGCCATCGTTGACCGGCATCGAGACCCACAAGTGGTTCAGTTCCACCACCTTGTTATGCGTGATGTCGTCGATGCGGCGCACGAAGGTACTGGCGGTCAGCAGGCCGCCGCCTTCCAGGTAGTGTTCGTAGGCCAGGTCGAGGCCCCACGCCAGCTCCGGCCGCAGCTCAGGGTTGCCCTGGTAGTCCGGACTGATCTTGTCGTTGTTGTTGGACGCGAAGCGGCGCGGGATCAGGCTGCCCACGCCGGGCGCCTTGTAGGTGCGCGTCAGGCCCAGCCGCACCTGGTCGCTCTTGGTGCCGGGCAGCTTGTACAAGGTCTGGAACAGCGGGCTCCAGACGCTCGACTTATTGTCCACCGGCGCGTAGGTGAGGCCTTCGCTGCGCGTCTCGATGCCTTCCCAGCGCAGGCCAAGGTAGACCGACCAGCGCGCGGTGATGGTCCATTCGTCCTGCGCGAACAACGCCAGGCGCGACACGGTGGCGTTGAACACCTGGTCGAGGTCATGCGGGCAACTCAAGTTCCGCGCGTCCTTCGGATCGGGATAGGCGCAAGCGATCGTCGAGCTCTCGCGCTGGATACGGTCTTCGTAGCGCTTGCTGTAGGCGGCGTCCCAGCCGGCCGCCAGCGCGTGGCCTTCGAAGATCGGGGTGGAATACTTGCCGGTGGCGGAAAATCCCTTGTCGGTGACGTCGGACGTAATCAGGCGGGTCAACAGCAATCCGTCGGCAGCGTCGAAATTGAGCGATGGCGCGCGCGTTTCGCGCCGGCTGTAATTGACGCCGGCTTTCGTGTCCAGCTTCGCGCCCTGGGACAGCTTGCGCGTCCAACTGAGGTCGCTGCGCAACAGCGCCGAGTTCGATTCGATGTCGACGTTGGTGCCGCTGAAGCGCGACGACTCGCCCAGCAAGGCGTGCTCGCGTTCCGAATTGGTGGCGGCGAAACGGCTGATGTTGATGAAGTTCTGCGAGGTGATGACGTCGCCCGGTCCGAGCGTCCAGTTAATGCGCGGCGAGACGTTGAAGGCTTCGAAGTGACCGCGGCTGCGCTCGTCGGCGCGGCGCAGCACGACCACATCGCCGTTCGCGTCACTTTTCTCGGTGATCACTTCGGACGGGCGCTCGAATTTGGCGTAGGTGACGGCGCCGCCGATCGCGTACGACAGCGGGCCCTGTTTGTCGGCCAGCTGGAAATTGACGTTGGTGCCGTAGTGGCCGTTGTCTTCCTGGGCGCCGAGCTTGATCTCGCGCTGCGCCGTGACGATCGCCTTTTTCAGCACGATGTTGATGGCGCCGGCGATCGCCTGGGTGCTGTATTCGGCGGTGGCGGCGCGCATGATCTCGATGCGTTCGATCATGTCGGGCGAGAGCGAATCGAGCGAGAAGCCGGCCGGCGCCGGCTCGCCGTTGAGCATGATCTGGGTGTAGCCGCTGCCGAGGCCGCGCATGCGGATGTCGCCGCCGCGGCCCTGCACGCCGCCTACCGTCACGCCGGGCAGGCGCTTGAGCACCTCGCCGATGGTGGTGTCGCCGTTGCGCAGGATGTCTTCCTGCGAGACGACGATCTTGGTGGCGGTGTCGTTGCGGCGCGCGTCATACGAGGCGGCGGCGCCCTTGATTTCGACTTTCTGGATCGGCGCCGGGGCGGGCGGGCTGGCCACGGCGTCCTGCTGGCCGGCGGCCTGGGCGGCAATCATGCCGAAAATGGCGGGCGCGGCGATCAGCAGGCGCAGGAAAAGGGTGCGCGATGGCGTGAAATGGTTGTGCATTGATTAACAAGAGGGGAAATGTGTGGACGAACGGTCGATGTTGACAATGGCCGCCATCATGACAGGAAGTGCTGCACCCTGGTCGCTTGTGCGACAGAGTGCACAAGATACCGGCCCACCTGCGCTATTGCAGGATACGTCGGGGAGCTTGCGAGGAAGACATGCCGCGCGACTGGGCGCGCGGCATGCGACGGCGTCTTACTTGCCGCGGTTGGCGCTGATCAGGTAGTTCTGCATGCTCGCTTCGGCCACCGACGCCCAGGTATTCTGCTCGCGGCGGAACACTTTCCACGGCTCGTAGATCTTCTTGAACTTGGCGTTTTTGCCGGCTTCCTCGTCCATCATCTCGGTTGCCGCCTTGTAGCCGGCATCCATCAGGTCTTTCGAGAAGAACTTGACCTTGGCGCCGTTCTTGACCAGGCGCGCCAGCGCGGCCGGGTTCTTGGCGTCGTACTCGGCCTGCATGTAGACGTGCGCCTCGTAGGTGGCCACTTCGACCGCCGCCTGGTATTCCTTCGGCAGCTTGGCCCACTCCGTCAGGTTGATGTAGAACGACAGCTGCGGACCGGCTTCCCACCAGCCCGGCGCGTAATAGAACGGCGCTACCTTGTAGATGCCGATCTTTTCGTCGTCGTACGGACCGACCCATTCGGCCGCGTCGATCGTGCCTTTTTCCAGCGACGGATAGATGTCGGCAGCCGGCAGCTGCTGGGTCACCACGCCGAGCCGGGCCATCGTCTTGCCGGCCAGGCCGCTGATGCGCATCTTCAGGCCCTTGAGGTCGGCGACGCTCTTGATCTCCTTGCGGAACCAGCCGCCCATCTGGGTGCCCGTATTGCCGCCCATGAAGTTGATGATGTTGTAGCCCTTGAAGAACTCGCGCATCAGTTCCTTGCCGCCGCCGACTTCGAACCAGGCGGTTTGCTGGCGCGACGTCAGGCCGAACGGCACCGCGCAGTCGAACGCGAAGGTAGGGTCCTTGCCGACGTAGTAGTAGGAAGCGGTGTGGCCCATTTCAACGGTGCCGGCGCGTACGGCGTCCATCACTTCCAGCGCCGGGACGATTTCGCCGGCGGCGAACCCGCGGATGCTGAATTTGCCGCCGGTCAGCTCGGAGACGCGCTTGCAGAACACTTCAGAGGCGCCGAAGATGGTGTCGAGATTCTTGGGGAAGCTGCTGGCGAGGCGCCACTTGATGGTCGGCAGGTCGGCGGCCTGGGCCGCGATCGGTGCTGCCACTGCCGCGCCGACTGCCGCTTTTTTGAGGAATGAACGACGTTCCATGTGTGTTGTCTCCTGAAGGTTTCATCGCGGGGAAAGGCCCCGGCGTTATTTTTGCTGGAGCTAGTGTATTAGCGGAGTTGAAACCTTGCAACGTAAATGTGAATTTACGGGGGACGCACGTCGTCCTCGCGAATGCGGGGCCCCAATTCCGTCGATACGCGACGAAATTGGATTCCCGCGTGCGCGGGAATGACGATTCAAATTTTAGCGTTTTGCGGTCAGCTGCCGGCGACGACCATGTTCTCGATCAGGATCGAGCCGGTCGACTTGTTGCCGCGCGTGAGGGTGTCGTTGCCGATCGCGACGATCTGGCGGAACATGTCCTTCATGTTGCCGGCGATGGTGATCTCTTCGACCGGGTACTGGATGACGCCGTTCTCGACCCAGAAACCGGCGGCGCCGCGCGAATAGTCGCCGGTGATGTAGTTGGTGCCCTGCCCCATCAGCTCGGTGACCAGCAGGCCGCGGCCCATCTTGCGCAGCATGCCGGCGAAATCGTCGGCGCGCNNAGCTTGCGCGCCGAATAGGTCGACAGGAAGTAGCCCTGCACAACGCCATCCTTGACGACGTTGCGGCGCACCGTGCGCACGCCCTCTTCGTCGAACGGCGCCGAGCCGACGCCGCCGATCAGGTGCGGGTCCTCGAGGATCTGGATATGCTTCGGGAAGACCGACTGGCCGAGCGAATCGAGCAGGAAGGTCGACTTGCGGTACAGCGCACCGCCCGACGTCGCCTGGACGAAGGCGCCCAGCAGGCCGGCCGCCAGCGGCGCCTCGAACAGCACCGGGCAGGTGCGGGTATCGAGCTTGCGCGCGTTCAGGCGCGCCAGCGCGCGCTCGGCGGCGTAGCGGCCGACTGCTTCGGGGGAGGCCATCTTGCTGGCGTCGCGCACCGAGGTGTACCAGTCGTCGCGCTGCATCTTGGCGCCCTTGCCGGCGATCGGCGCCACCGACAGGGTGTGGCGCGAGAACGGGTAGCCGCCCGAGAAGCCGCGCGAGTTGGCGGCGACGAAGTGCGACTGCTGCACGTGCACGCTGCCGCCTTCGCTGTTGGTGATGCGCGGGTCGACGTCGAACGCGGCGCCCTCGGCGCGCTTGGCCAGTTCCACCGCTTCTTCGGCCGTTATGCGCCATGGGTAGCACAGGCGCAGGTCGCGCGGCGCCATTTCGAGCAGTTCGGCCTCGGCCAGCCCGGCGCAGTCGTCTTCGGCGGTGAAGCGGGCGATGTTGTAAGCCGCATCGACCGTGGCGCGCATGGCGGCCGGCGAAAAGTCCGAGGTGCTGGCATTGCCGCGTTTCTGGCCGATGTAGACCGTCACGCCCATGCCTTTGTCCTTGTTTTGCTCGATCGTCTCGATCTTGCCACGCCGGACCGACACCGACAGCCCGCTGCCCTCGCTGATTTCAACCGCGGCATCGGTGCCGCCCTTCTCGCGCGCGAACGCCAAAACGTCGGCTGCAAGCTGTTTCAGCTGGTCCTGGGTGTGGATAAAGACGGAGTCGTTCATGTCGTGTTTTCTGGTCTGGCCGGTAAAACGGTTATCATAGCAGTCGTTTACTGTTTTTACTGGTCGGCCTTGCGCCTACTGGATCCATATCATGCCAAATCCAAACCGCGGTGCCTGCGGGTTCCAATCCTCCGAGTTCGAGCAAGAATACGAGCGTCCTTCCAAGTCCGAGGCCAAGCGCGCGAGCCTTGAAGTCCAGAAGCTGGGAGAGGAACTCGTCAACGAAGCGCGCGACCGCGTCAAGCGGGTGCCGATGCCGGAAGACGTGCGCGATGCCATCCTGATGTGCCAGACCATCACCAACCACGAAGGNNGAGGAAATCGCCATCATCCAGCGCACCATCGACAGCTGGAAAGGCATGTCGAAGGCCGATACCGCCGCGCTGCACGCGCTCGAGCGGCGCCGCGACAAGCTGCTGGCCGACGACAAGGCGCTGACCGTGCTGCTGGAAGAGAATCCGGAACTCGACGTGCAGCACCTGCGCACGCTGATCCGCAACGCCCGCAAGGAACAGGCCGAGAACAAGCCGCCGAAGGCCTACCGCGAAATCTTCCAGATCCTCAAGGACCTGGCCAAGAAGGGCAAGGCTGCCAAGCCGGCCGACGGCGACGACGATGAAGACCTCGACCTCGACCTGGCCGACGATGAGCACGACGACGAATAAGGACATGCTGGTCATCGGCCTGGTGTCGGTGTCCGACCGCGCCAGCGGCGGCGTGTACGAAGACAAGGGCATCCCGGCGCTGGCCGACTGGCTGGCGGCGGCACTGACCACGCCATTCCGGGTCGAGACGCGCCTGATCCCCGACGAACGCGCCGAGATCGAACGCACCCTGATCGACCTGGTCGACCAGCAGCGCTGCCACCTGGTGCTCACCACCGGCGGCACCGGCCCGGCGCGGCGCGACGTCACGCCCGAGGCGACGCTTGCCATCGGCACCAAGGAGATGCCCGGCTTCGGCGAGCAGATGCGCCAGATCAGCCTCCAGTTCGTGCCGACCGCGATCCTGTCGCGCCAGCTGGCGGTGATCCGCGAAACGCCCGACCATGCCGCGCTGATCATGAACCTGCCCGGCCAGCCGAAGGCCATCAAGGAAACGCTGGAAGGCCTGAAGGACGGCGACGGCAAGCAGGTGGTCGGCGGGATTTTCGCCGCCGTGCCGTATTGCGTCGACCTGATCGGCGGACCGTACATGGAAACCGATGCGGCCGTGTGCAAGGCGTTCCGCCCGAAATCGGCGCTGCGCCCACAACCCTGAATGGAATTCGCATGACCATACTCCTCGAGAACATCGAAATCGAAACCGCGCCGAATCCCGAGGTCGCGATCATCTGGATGCACGGCCTGGGCGCCGACGGCAACGACTTCGTGCCGCTGGTGCGCGAACTCGACCTGGCCGGCCTGCCCGGCATCCGCTTCGTTTTCCCGCACGCCGAAGCGATTCCGGTCACCGTCAACGGCGGCTACGTGATGCGCGCGTGGTACGACATCACCAACGCCGACCTGGTGCGGCGCGAAGACGAAGGCGGCTTGCGCCGCTCGCAGGAGCAGGTCGAAGCGCTGATCGCCCGCGAAAAAGCGCGCGGCATCCCGGCGAAGCGCATCATCCTGGCCGGCTTTTCGCAGGGCTGCGCGATGACCTTGCAGACCGGCCTGCGCCATCCGGAAAAGCTGGCTGGCCTGATGTGCCTGTCCGGCTACGTGCCGCTGGCGAGCACGGTCGCCGCCGAGCGCACCGAGCAGAGCCTCGATACCCCGATCTTCATGGTGCACGGCCGCAGCGACGGCGTGATCCCGATCGCCCGCGCCGAACAGTCGCGCGACCTGCTCACAGGGATGGGCTACCAGGTCGAATGGCACGACTATCCGATGCAGCACTCGCTGTGCCAGGAAGAGATCGACCATATCGGCGCCTGGCTCAAAAAAGTGCTGGCCTAATTCTCACCTTTAGCCTCCAAACCGTCATTCCCGCACAGGCGGGAATGACGGTTTGGAGGCTAGTGAAGTATCAAACGCCGGAATTTTCGTTCCGGCGTAAAATCCCTCGAACAACCTCACCAGAAAGCATCACATGAAAAAAACCGGCATGGCAAAGAGCGACGCCAAGAAATTGATGGGCAATATGTCGGCACCGGTCGTCGGCGGCTTCGGCAACAGCGCGGCCACCACCATCGATCGCCGCGAACAGCGCAAGCTCGACCAGGCAGCCGGCCTGGTGCCGTTCGCCGTCAAGCTGAACAGCGACCTGGTGCTGCAGCTGCAAACGAAAGCCAAGGAAAGCAACGTCGAACTGAACCAGCTGGTCGCCGACCTGCTGGCCAAAGGCCTCGCGGCCTGATCACTTTTCGAGGGGAATACGATGGCGAAGAAAGAAGAACTCGACGAAGAGACGATGGCGCTGATTAACTGGTGCATCGAAGTGGAGAAGTTCCTGGTCGCCGGCGGCGCCACGCAGGCCGAGGCCCAGGACCATATCGAAGAACAGGTGGAGTGGTTTACCGACCAGTTCTACGACGGCCTGACNNGGGTCAGGCCCGAACAAAACAACACCGGGGTCTGCCCCCTCTTAGAACTCTTCCCAGCTGTCGTTGACGGCCGCCTTCGGCTTGGCGATGCGGGCCGGTGCGGCAGCCGGCTTGCGGGCCGGCGCGCTGGCGATCGGACGCACCGATGCCGCGGCCTGCGGTGCGCGTTGCGCGGTGCGTCCCGGCGCAGCCTTTGTCTCGAGCTTGAACACGCTGACGGCCTGCGCCAGGTTGCCGGCCTGCTCGCGCAGCGAACCGGCGGCGGCTGCCGCTTCCTCCACCAGCGCGGCGTTCTGCTGCGTCACCGCGTCCATCTCGCCGATNNATCTCGCTCATGATGTCGGTCACGCGCGCCACGCTGGCGACGATGTCGCCCATCGTCGCGCCGGCCTGGTCGACCAGCTTCGAGCCGGTATCGACCGCGGCGACCGAATCGCCGATCAGCACCTTGATTTCCTTCGCTGCCGCCGCCGAACGCTGCGCCAGGTTGCGCACTTCGGTCGCCACCACGGCGAAGCCGCGTCCCTGCTCGCCGGCGCGCGCCGCTTCGACCGCCGCGTTCAGCGCCAGGATGTTGGTCTGGAAGGCGATGCCGTCGATGACGCCGATGATGTCGACGATCTTGCGCGCCGAGGCGTTGATCACGCCCATGGTGTCGACCACTTGCGATACCACCTGGCCGCCCTTGACCGCGACGTCGGACGCCGAGCCGGCCAGCACATTGGCCTGGCGTGCGTTGTCGGCGTTCTGCTTGACGGTGGATGTCAATTCTTCCATCGACGACGCCGTCTCTTCCAGCGCGCTGGCCTGCTGCTCGGTGCGTGCCGACAGGTCGAGGTTGCCGCTGGCGATTTCGCCGGACGCGGTCGCGATCTGGTCGGTGCCGCTGCGCACTTCCCCGACGATCTTGTTGAGGCTGTCGTTCATGTGCTTCAGGGCCAGCATCAATTCGCCCGTTTCATCGCGCCGCGTGACGACGATCTGGCTGCTCAAGTCGCCGGCGGCGACGGTCTGCGCCAGCGTGACCGCGGCGCGGATCGGGCCGGTGATCGAACGGGTGATGGTCCAGGCGAGGGCGGCGCCGGCCAGGATCGTCAGCCCGCCGATCGACAGCAGCAACAGGCTGGCCCGGTCATATTGCATTTTTGCCGCTTCGGCAGCCTCGCCTTCCAGTTTCTTCTCATACGCGACAATTTCGTCGAGCACGCCGATCGCCGCCGCGGTCGCCGGTCCCGACTCTTTCAGCATGAACTCGGTCGCTTGGTCGCGCGACCCGGCCATGCCCAATTCGACCGTCTTGTCGACTTTTGGCTTGGCGAACTTGATCGATTGATCGAGTTTCGCCAGCAGGTCCTTTTCCTTGTCGCTGAGCTGGGTGGCAAGCAGCGTCTTCTTGGCGGCGCCGTAGCGCGCGCGGGCCGCGGCCAGCTTGCCGACCTGGTCCTTCACATCGCCCGGGTCAGTCACCAGCACGATGCTGGCAACCGCCAGCGAGATATCGCGGAAATTCTCGCCCATCGTGCCTGCCGCGAAGATTTTGACGTTGTGGTTGCCGACGATTGCATCCGTGCGCGAATCGATGCGTCCCATCGAGAACAGTCCGAGCGCAACGACGGCCGCCAATAACGCCAGCACAAAGGCGAAACCCAGTCCCAGGCGTACACCGATTTTGAAATTTGAGAGCGACATGTTGCTTCCTTGAAGTGGGAACGAAAAACCAGTGGGACGCAGATCCCCGCTCCAGATCAAGGGAGGCTTAGGATAACGATGGGAGGGGCGCGATTGTTATCGCGTCGCGTTCGGCAGGGACAGGGCCGCAATGTGACCGCGCCAGCGCGCGAACTGCATGCGACCAATAGTACGTCGATAATTTGCCGCGCGGCAAGTTAAACCGGCCTGTGCACTCGTAAATACCGCGCGCCGTGGCGGCGCCGCCACGCTGTTGAAATGGCATTTTTGCGAACCGATAAACACCGCGCCGGTGTTCTCTGCGTCAATCGGGCAGCGTCCAGGCCGGNNATGCCGGCCTGCTCGGCGATCGGCGCATGGATCGCCCACTCGACCTTCTGGTTCCACTGGCGCGCGGTGACCAGGATCGCCAGTTCCGACAGGCGGGTGCCGATCGCGCTGCGGTAGCGCAGGTATTCGCCCATGCGCTGCGCGTGCTCCATCAGCTCCGGGCTGCGCAGCAGCGGCACGAAAGGGCCGTAAAGGGCGCCGCGCGGGCCGTCGATGATCGCCTGCGCCGCGGCGCGCTGGTCCGACGTCATTTGTTCCGCGCGCAGCGGTCCGAGTCGATCGTTCATCGCGTGCCCTTTCCTTTCACAGGGCTCGCCAGCACTTCCTGCTGCTGCTCGCCAAGGCCGGCGATACCTAGCCGCAGCGTGTCGCCCGGTTTGAGGAAGCGCGGCGGCGTGCGCGCGAAGCCGACGCCGGGCGGCGTGCCGGTGGCGATGATGTCGCCCGGCTCGAGCGTCATGAAGCGCGACAGGTAGCTGACCAGTTGCGCGACCGTGAAGATCATCGTCTCGGTGCTGCCGGTCTGCATCCGCTTGCCGTTCAGTTCGAGGTAGAGGTCGAGCCGCTGCACGTCCATCACTTCATCGCGCGTGACCAGCCACGGGCCGACCGGGCCGAAGGTGTCGCAGCCCTTGCCCTTGTCCCACTGCGAACCTTCGAACTGGTAGCCGCGCTCGGAGACGTCGTTCACCACGCAGTAGCCGGCCACGTGGTTCAGCGCCTCCGCTTCGCTGACGTACTGCGCGCGCGTGCCGATCACCACGCCGAGTTCGACCTCCCAGTCGCCCTTCTTCGCGCCCGGCGGCAGGCGCACGGCGTCGTCCGGGCCGGACAGGCTGGAAATCGCCTTCATGAAAACGATCGGTTCCTTCGGCACCGGCAGGCCGGCTTCGGCGGCGTGGTCGGAGTAATTCAGGCCGATGCCGATGAACTTGCCCACGCCGGTCAGCGGCACGCCGAAGCGCGGATTGCCGCGTACCAGCGGCAGCGATTTTTCATCGACCTTCGCCAGCTTGCGCAGCGCCTTGTCCGAGAGGGCCTCGGGGCCGATGTCGTCGATCACGCCGGCCAGGCTGCGCAGCCTGCCCTCTTCATCGATCAGGCCAGGTTTCTCGTTACCGGGACGGCCATAACGGACCAATTTCATCTTCTGCTTTCGGAGTGGGAGCCAAGGCTGGCATTTTACCCGGTCGCGCGCCAGGCCGTAGCAGCATCGGGATGACGGCGATGCACAGGGCCGACAAGGCCAGGGCGGCGGCGCTGATCGCAAACAGCACGGCATACGACTGGCGCGTGCTCATGATCGACACCATCACGCTGGCGGCGCCGGCCTGCGCCAGCGAGAAGCCGAAATTCATCGCCGTCCAGTAGCCGCGGTGCTTGTCGACGCCGCCGATTTCGAGCGCGTAGCTCGATGCCGCGCCGACGATCCCGGGCGAGAAGAACCCGACCAGCACCGACGACACCAGCAGCGCCGCACCGCCGCTGGCCAGCAGTGGTAGCGCGACGCCGGCCGCCTTCAGGCCGAAGGCGATGAACAGGGTGGCCGACAGGCCGATGCGGTCGGCCAGCGCGCCGGTCAGGTACGGCCCGCAGGCGGCGCCGGCGCCGAAGCAGGCCCAGAAGAACCCGGCCTCGGCCAGCGGGCGGTGCAGCTCGTGGGTGATGTAATCGGCCCAGAACAGGGTGTGCGGCAGGTAGCCGACCGCATTGAGCGCATACGCCGCCAACAGCAGCATCACCGGCGCCGGCAGGCGCGGCCAGGCCAGGCGCGCGCGCGCCGGCGGCGCCGACACCGGCGCCGCACCCCAGTAACGCCAGGTGATCAAGGTGAGCAGCAGGCAGATGGCGCCGAGCGTCAGCCAGGTCAGCGCCAGGCCGTGCTGCACCAGGCTCGGCACCACCGTGGCGGAAGCGACGATGCCGAGGCCGACGCCGGAAAAGATCACGCCGCCGACCCGCCCGCGCCGCGCCACCGGCGTGCGCGGCAGGATCAGCACCGGCGCCTGCACCATGAGGATCGCACCGCAGGCGCCGGCGATGGTGCGCCAGCAGAGGAACCAGGCCAGCCCGCCGCCCTGCCAGGCGCAGCTGAAAAAGCTCACGGCGCACAGCAGCATCGACAGGCGCACCATGCGCCCGGCGCTCCAGTAGCGCGACAGCCAGGCGGCCAGGCCGATGCCGAGGAAGTAGCCGGTCAGGTTGGCCGCTCCCAGGTAGCCGGCCGCGGTGCGGCTGAACCAGGCTTGCTGCACCAGCAGCGGCAGGATCGCGACGTAGGCGAAGCGGCCGATGCCGACCCCGGTCAGCGTGGCCGCCATGCCGCACAGGCCCGGGCCGGACTGCAGCAGGCGCGCAGGGCTTGGGCGCGCCATACCTCAGGTCTTGACCGAGGCGTGCTGCACCTGGTCGAGCCCCTCCTCGGGCGGGTCGTTGGCGGCGCAATGGAGCGCCGCGCGTTCCGCCGCCAGCGCATCGCTGGACGCGAGCGTGTTACGCGCCGTGATGGCATCGAACATGTTGCCGACCGCGCGCCCGGCATCGACCATGGTGGTCGAATTGGCGCCGGGCCGCGGCAGCACGAAGGTGTAGAACTTGCAGCCCTCGACCAGCGTGCCGAGCGCCCACAGGGTGGTCTGCGCGCCGCCGTCCTGCGCCACCACGTTCATGTTGCGGTCGACCGTGATGCCGCCCGGGTGGAACTGGCCATTCATGAACGGGCGCACGATGCCGCGCTGCACCAGCTTGCGCATCAGCGGCGACTTGTCCTCCAGTGGCCCGGGCAGCGAGGCGCGCCCGCGCACCAGCACGTTCGCCGTGGCCTGCTCGCCGGGCCAGTGGCCGCGCACGACAAAGGCGGCGCTGCCCTCGTCGAGCGTGCAGTTGGCGCCCGGGCCGAAATCGGCGCGCACCGTGCCGGCGTCCATCAACGCCAGCAGCTGGGCGATGCGCTCTTTCGGCGGCCCCACCGCCAGCCGGTTCATGATCGGCAGGAATTCGGACAGCACCCAGCGGTGCGAGTGCTCGTACAGGCCGCCGAAGTCGATCGCGCCGCGCACCACGTCGCGCACGTCGCGCAGCACGTCGCAGGCCGATTTCACCGGGCTGTCGAGATTGCCCTTCATCGCATGCTCGACGTCGCGCCACATATGGCCGCGCAGCCAGTCGTCGAACTGGCGCCGGCTCTTCAGCGCCAGCGGCGGCACCGGGTCGACCAGCTTGTCCCACGACAGCTGCTCCTTGCGCGCGACATGGCGGTCGATCAGCGCCTGGCGCGCGGCATCGCTGTCGCAGGCCATGAACTCATTGCTGAACATGAGCGCGGCGATCTTGTCGCGCTGATGGTGCAGGTAGGAGAAGTAGAAGGCGAACTGCATGTCGCACCACAGCAGCGGGATGATCTGTTTCTGGAAATCGAGCTGGCCGCCGCCGGCTTCGCGGCGCAGCGATTCGAGCTTGGCGAAGGTGAGGAACTTCGGCTTGTACTGGCCGAACACGCCCTTCTGGTTGACCGCGCGCGCCGTCAGCGGCAGGCCGGAGCGCGAGTACAGCAGGATCTTCGGCTCGTTGCCCGAGGGCCGGTAGCGCAGCCGCCCGGCCGGCTCCATTTTCCCGCACGGCTCGAACTTGCCGCCGCGGCCCTGGGTCAATTGGGCGATCAGGTCGAAGCTGGTCAGGCCCATGCCTTCGATGGCGATGGCGTCGCCCGCCGTCACGCTCGAGACGGCGTTGCGGATCGGGTACGGCTCGAGCACGAGCTGCAGGCGGCCGTTGCGCGCGCGCGCCGAGTCGACCTTGTTGGTGAGCGCGCGTTCGGCGTCGCTGAGCACCTTGCGCGCATGGCCGGTGGTGAGGAAGACGAAGTCGGCCAGGTATTCGCAGCCGTCGTAGGACACGTGCCAGCGCTCGTCCTGCCAGGACAGGTCGTCGACGCCGGCGTAATTGTGCAGGAAGATCGTCATGTGCGGCGGCGCCAGCTTCTTCAGGTATTCGAAGCCCCAGCGCAGGTAGTCGCCGAACAGGGCGCGCGAATAGTAGCCGTTGCGGTCGATCTCGGCGCGCGCGCCGCTGGCGTCGCGGTTGCTGCTGAGCCAGTCGGCGAACGACGGCCCGTACAGCAGCGGCCCGGCGCCGCGCACGGTGTCGTCGGAAAACTGGGTCATCTGGCAGGCGACGGTGTTGACCAGCAGGTGGTCGGCCTGGTCCGTCGTATGGCAGCCGGGGCCGAACTCCTTGCTGTCGAACAGGTACAGCTCGAGCGGCGTGGCCGCCGCGTCGTTGCGCGCATACGCGATGAGCCGATCGAAAACCGATAGGCCACGCGGCCCCAAGCCGATAATTGCGATCTTGTACATGTACGCCTCATGAGGTTGGATGTCACGCGAACTGCGGGCTGGAATGGTCGGAATGGCAGCAATCTGCTGCGTTATTCATTTCCGAAGGGGAATCATACGAGCAGAGCCGGGGCGGCAAATTGCGGCATCGCAACTGTTAAACCCGCGCCGCGCGCCGTTGTGGCGCGTCAAGCTTGTTGCGCCGGCGCAAATGGCGAATCTTGACGGGCTGTAGAGTAGATACCGTCAATCAATTTCCCGGAGGAAATATGAAACTGCTTACCAGCGCCGCCCTGATCGCCGCCATCGGCTTCTCCCCTTGCGCCCTGGCCGACCCGTCGGAAAAGGATGCCGTCGCGATGGTCGAACAAGGCGCCGCGTTCATGAAGGCGGGCGGCAAGGACGAGATGATCAAGCGCATCAACGCCAAGGATGCCGACTACGTGCAAGGGGCGCTGTACCTGACCATGCGCGACGCCAAGGGGATCATCCTGGCCAATCCGGTCAACGCCGCCATGATCGGCAAGGACCTGGTCGACGTGCCGGACGCCGACGGCAAGCTGTTCCGCCGCGAGATCCTCGAGCTGGCCAAGAAGAAGGGCAAGGGCTGGGTCGACTACAAGTTCAAGAATCCGAGCAGCGGCAAGGTCGAGGCCAAGACCACGTATATCTACGCGGTCGGCGACGTCACGCTGGAAGCGGGCATCTACAAGAAGTGACCGGCGCCGCGCGCGGTGCACGGGCGGTCTGGATTAGTCAACGGCGGGAGCTGGCATGCTGAAAAAATTGCGCATTGGCCCAAAATTGTTGCTGGCGCCGGGGCTGGTGCTGATCCTGCTGATCTTCACGGCGGGCAGCGCGTACTACGGCATGGTGCGCCAGAACGCCTCGCTGGAAAACCTGGTGCAGGTGCGCGCCGCGCGGCTGAAGGCGGCGGCCGACGTCTCGGGCGACGCCAAGTACGCGCACGCCAACATCTACCAGCTGCTGGCCTGGATTAACGGCAGCTTCGCCAAGGCGCGCCTCGACGGCCTGACCGCCGACATCCACAAGAAGCATGGCGCCATCGCCGCCCAACTGGAGGCGCTGGCGGCGGTGGCCGACCCGGCCGAGCGCAAGATCATCGACGCCTGCAGCGCGGCGCTGGTCGGCTATCGCAAGAGCGTGCAGGTAACGATCGACCTGGCGCAGATCGACCAGTCCACCGCGACCGCCTCGATGAGCAAGGCCGAGAAGGAGTTCGGCCTGCTCAATGCCCGGCTGGGCGAGCTGTCGGCGCTCGAGCGCACGCTGTCCGAAAACGCCTTCAATGCGGCCAAGGCCGACTTTCGCACGCTGGTGCTGACCATCGCCGTGCTGGTGCTGATGTCGATCGGGCTGTCGATGCTGGCCACCTTCCTGGTGCGGCGCGCGATGCTGGGCGATATCCGCGCCATCGCCGACGTGATGGCCGAGCTGGCCGAGGGCCGCCTGACGGTCGGCGCCGGCAACGACGGGCGCGACGAGATCGCCGCCACCTCGCGCGCGCTCGACCACACCATCGCCAAGCTGACCGCCACCTTGCGCAGCATCCTGTCGTCGGTGCGCTCGATCGACACCGCATCGCAGGAAATCGCCACCGGCAACCTCGACCTGTCGACCCGCACCGAACTGCAGGCCGGCTCGCTCGAGCAGACCGCCAGCGCGATGGAGACGCTGACGGTGGCGGTCAAGGAAAACGCCAACAACGCGCGCCTGGCGACCGCACTGGCGGCCAGCGCGGCGACCCTGGCGGCCAACGGCGGCAAGGCGGTCGACTGCGCGGTCAACACGATGGAGTCGATCAAGGCCAGTTCGCGCAAGATCGTCGAGATCATCGGCGTGATCGATGGCATCTCGTTCCAGACCAATATCCTGGCGCTGAACGCGGCGGTGGAAGCGGCGCGCGCCGGCGAGCAGGGCCGCGGCTTCGCGGTGGTGGCGTCGGAGGTGCGCACGCTGGCCCAGCGCTCGGCGGCGGCGGCGAAGGAGATCAAGTCGCTGATCGCCGCCTCGGTCGCCATCATCGACGGTGGCAGCGCATCGGTCAACGAGGCCGGCGCCAGCATGGGCAATATCGTCGCCTCGGTCCAGCAGGTCAACGACATCATCGCGCGCATCAGCGTGGCCAGCAACGAGCAGGCCGACGGCATCGCCGAAGTCAATCACGCGGTCGGCCAGATGGACGACATGACGCAGCAAAACGCCGCGCTGGTCGAGCAAGCCGCAGCGGCGGCGGCCAGCCTGCACGAGCAGACCATCAACCTGGCGCAGGCGGTATCGATCTTCAAGATCGAAGGCGCCGGCATGGCGCCCGCCGCCGCCGATCCTCAGGCAGCGCCGGAGCCGGACTTCCAGGATCCGAACGAGCGCCGCTCGCCGCACAGCACGATGCGCGGCGGTCCGCCGCGCGCGCTGGGCACGCGCAGCCCGGGCCATCGCGCCCCGGACCATGCGCGCCCAGGCCGCAACAAGGGCTGAACGCTCAGAACGGCCGGCTGACGAAGCGCGATCCGGCCAGCCCGAAGCGCCACGGTACATCCATCGCCTTCGAGATGCCGATGCGCGGCCCCGCCACCACCTGCACCGGCTCCGGCGCGGCGGCCAGCGCGAACGGCGGCAGCGCCAGCGCCATGCCGTTGTGCAGGCGCGACACCCCCAGCGCCTGGCACAGCTTGCCGGGACCGGAGCACAGCAGGCGCTCGGTCTCGAGCCCGCGCCGCTCCCGCATCCGGTCCAGGCCAGCGAATGGTTGCAGCGCCCGGATCAGCACCCCGGCCCCGTGGCCGGATTCGCGGCAGACGAAATTCAGGCACCAGTGGATGCCGTACGAGCGATACACATAGGCGTGCGCGGGTTCGCCGAACATCGCGCCATTGCGTTCGGTGGGACCGGAAAAGCTGTGCGAGGCCGGGTCCTCGCGATCGTAGGCCTCGGTTTCGACGATGCGCCCGCCGACGCCGTCGACCAGCAGCAGCACGCCCACCAGCTGGCGCGCCACTTCGTGCGAAGGCGCGTGGAAATCGATCCCGGCCAAATTTGTCGTCGTCATGGATGGATTCTATCGCGGCGGCGCGCACCGGCTCGGTCCGATTTGCCACACATTGCGCGGCGCGAGTGCAGTCGGGCGGACGGTAGTTTATAGTGGGAGCCTAGCGAAATTATTTCCCAGAAGCATTATCAGCCAGAAATAACAAATGAACAAGCTTGCAGTATTGGCGCCCCCGGGCGCCGATCCGGTCGACGCGCTGATCAGGTCGATCCGGATTCCACCCCGCCCCAGCCTGCTGGCCGACCTGCAGCGCGAACTCGCGTCGAGCGATCCCTCGCCGGCGGCGATCGGGGGCATCATCTCGAGCGACGTCGGCATGTCCGGCGCCCTGCTGAAGCTGGCCAACTCCTCGTTCTACGGCAGCCAGCGCACCGCCAAGTCGATCGACCAGGCCATCATCTTCCTCGGGATTAACCAGGTGGCGGCGCTGATGACCGGCCTGCTGGCGCGCCAGGCGATTGCGTCCGACAGCGTCTCGCTGGCCGCGTTCTGGGACCTGTCGACCCGGCGCGCGCAGGCCCTGGTGTTCCTGTCGCGCCGCCTGCGCATCGGCGCGCCCGACGTGGCGCACACCTTCGGCCTGTTCTGCGACACCGGAGTGGCGCTGCTGCTCGACCGTTTTCCCGGCTATGCGGCCACCTTCGAGGCCGCAGCCGGCGACAGCGCGCGCCGCTTCACCGAGGTCGAGGACGAACGCCACAGCACCAACCACGCGGCAATCGGCTGCCTGCTGGCGCGTAACTGGGGTTTGTCGAGCGACGTCTCGTGGGCGATTTTGCACCACCATGACTACAGCGTGATCGACGACGGCGCCAGCGACGACGCGGTGCGTTCGCTGGTGGCGCTGTCGCTGCTGGCCGAGCGCGCGCTGCAGGCCTACCAGGGCCATCCCGGCTCGGTCGAGTGGGACAAGGGCGGCGAGCGCGCCTGCGCCTACCTCGGCCTGTCGCCCGACGAGACCACCGACCTGCTCGACCGGCTGCTCGACTGCTTTACCGAGTAGGCCGCCCCGCCGAAGGGCTTCCCGCGCCGATCGCCGCGTACTACAATCGCCATTTCCATTGGCGGCATCGACATGCAACGAACCCGGCTTCTCGACCATATTTTCTGGCACACCCTGACCGGGCCGCACGCGCAGTACGCGTCCGGCGCCGGCGGCGCGCGCCGCTACGCCCGCGGCTTCTCGCCGATCCTCGCCTTCGCCGATCCCGGGCAGCCGGATTTTGCCGCCCTCGCGCCCTACTGCGAAGCCGGCGAACACTTCTACTGCGACAGCTGGACCGGCGAGGCGCCGGCCGGCTGGCAGATCGAGGCCGAGTCCACCATGTTCAGGATGGTGTGGAGCGCGCCAACGCCCGATGCGGATGCGGCGCCGGACGCCATTGCGCTGCGTCCCGAGCACGCCGGCCAGGCGCTGGAACTGGCGACGCTATGCCGTCCGGGACCGTTCGGCCCGCGCACCATCGAACTGGGCGAGTACTTCGGCTATTTCGACGGCGAGCGGCTGGTGGCGATGGCGGGCGAGCGGATGCAGGCCGCCGGGCTGCGCGAAATCAGCGGCGTGTGCACCCATCCCGACTATCAGGGCCGCGGCCTGGCGCGCAAGCTGATGGCGAAGCTGGTGCACCGCCAGATGGCGCGCGACGAGACCCCGTTCCTGCACGTCATGCGCGCCAACGACGCCGCCCACCAGCTCTATTTGCGGATGGGGTTCGAGGACTATCTGGAGTCGGTCGTGCGGGTGGTCTCGCCGACGCGCTAGCGGCCCTGAACTCGCGGACGAACGCCTGCAAAGGACTGGACGAAGTGACGGAAATAACGCACCGCTCTCATCGAGAAGCTACTACTGAAATGTTTCTGCGCGATCTCGATGGCAAAACGTGCGTTCGATATCCGGCTGCGGCAAACTGCGCTGCGAACCTGCCGGACGTCTGGCCATTGAAGCCGACCGTTTCCAGCGCCGGACAGAGTTCGCGCAAGCGCATGAAGTCGTTGGCTGCGGCATTGCGGATGTTGGAGTCGAGGCTGCCCTTGCGCTCGCATGCGCCCAGCACATCCCACAATCCGAACCCATGCGCCAGCAGGCGCGCCAGGCGTTCGGCATACGGCAGGCCGGCCAAATCCTCGCCGGTCAGCGCGGACAGGATCGGCCACAACTGATTGATGTTTTGGTCAATCTGACACCTGCCAGGCAAGACAGAAATTGCATTGCACTCCCCATCCACAAGGACTAGCATGTGTACAAATGGCAAAGGAGGTACACATCATGCGAACAAATATTGTGATCGACGACAAGTTAATGGAAGACACGCTCCGGTTGACTGGCTTGAAGACCAAACGTGAAGCCGTCGAACTTGGATTACGCACTGTACTGCGCCTTCAGCAACAGGAAAAGATACGGCAATTTCGTGGCAAGCTGGCTTGGGAGGGGGATCTTGACGCCATGCGGGTTGACGAGTGATCCTGGTCGATTCAAGCGTATGGGTTGACTATTTCAGGGGCACGTTGACACCCCAGACCGACGCGCTGGATGCCATGCTTGGTAGCGAACCTGTCGTCATAGGCGATCTTATTTTGACTGAGGTGCTGCAGGGCTTCAGAACAGACCGCGACTTCAACCGGGCGAAAAAACTGCTGACTTCACTGATCGTGATCGACCTTGGCGGACAAGCCGTGGCGATCCAGGCCGCCAGGAATTTTCGCGCATTGCGATCACTCGGCGTCACGATACGCAAGACCATAGACACGGTGATCGCCACCCGCTGCATAGAGGATAACTACCACTTGTTGTACAACGACAGGGATTTCGACCCATTCGTAGTTCACCTCGGCCTTCGTTCGGCGCTTCCGTGAGCATGCTCACGCACCCGCGAATCGGTCGAGCAACTTGATGAAATTGCGCTTGCGCTTGAACTCCACGCGCAAATCTCCTAAGTAAACAGCCAGCTCCTGGCCCCGCTGATGTGCGCTCAGGGCATCCGCCATTTTTTGCACCAGGCCGATAGCTTCCTCATACGCGGCATTGTTGGTCTGCTCAAGCAAAGCAGGCACTACTCTGCGATACAGTGCAACGGCGTCGTCGAGTCGCGCTATTTCCAGCTTGTCGGCAAGTACGATCAGCAGATTCCGGTCACAAACGCCAAGGTTCGCGTACTGCCAGGCAGCTCCGAGGTCTTGTTCCCACAACGCGACCGCCACGCGCAAGGAATAATTTGGCTCTACCGGTTGACGTCCCCATGGGCGATGACCGATGGTCCTCGTAGCGATGACGGCATCGACCACGGACAGGGCTCGTTCACGCTGCTCATGCCACTGTCCCACCTTGCCGGCTATCAGGGCGAGTTTCTTGTAGTTTTCCAGCAATGGCTGCTCTTCAAACTGTGCCCAAGTCAGCTGCAACGCTTCATCCTCCCGTCCGCAGTGCAAATAAATCCCAACCAAAAAATCGCGCAGGCGGTAGTCGGTCCGATTTGGAAACGCCGCCAGGCCGCGCTCCGCCCATTCCAACGCCTGCTCTACCTTGCCAGCTTTGTGCCAGAGTTCGGCAATGCCGAGGTAATGAAAACAGGACGACAGATCGCGTGATTTAATTTCGACCAATTGTTCAATGTCGCCGCCATCTTCCGCCAGGCGTTCCATGATGCGCGTAATCGACATGCGGCCAGCCTCGTAAGCGTCACCGGCATTGCGCGGTTCAACCGTGCGCCATTCGGCAAGCGCCAACTCGCGATAACGATGCAGGCCTTGCTCCCCCAGCACCTCGCGATAGGCAAGCGGATCAAAGCTGCATATACCGAATGGCAGCGTCATCTCCAGCTGAAACAGGCGTCCTGCAAGCGATACCGGATCAGGCCTGGACATACGGCAAGCCTCCACATGCAGTTCGCCAAAACGCGCGACGATGTCGCCCATGCCGCCGTCGGAATCGTCGACTTCCTCCATCATGGTCTCGACGCGCTCGATCGCATATTCGAGCAACTCAACCAGCATGCCGCTTGTTGCCGGCTGCAACAGCTCTGCAAGGGAATCGACGACATCGTCCAGCGTATTCAGCAAATCCCCCACTTCATCCCATGCAACAAAACCATTGGTTCGGGTTGCATCGTCTATCGTCTTGCGAAATATGCTGGCAAGATCGGCACCGCCTGCGCCGCGTTCCGCCTTTAGCAAGAGCGACCGGTACAGGCGGTCGTCGCGCCGCGCCACATCGAGCAAGAGCGCAATCAATACGTCGGTCTCTTGCCTGCGCAAGTAGTCTTGAATGTCGCCCCAGGGATCGCGTCGCTTTTTCTTTGCGCCTGGCGCCGTTTTCATTGGCAATTCGCCGATGCTCGCCAGCCAGGCCAAGCCGACCGCTACACAGTGTTTGCAAAAATAGCCGTCGCCAGCACGCGGACAACTGCAATCAGACGAGAGCTCGCCCGAGTCGGCACGCAGTACGACGCGGTAGGATGCCGTTCCCTTCACCAGCGCGCGAACGGTGTCAGTCGTGACGCTGAGCTTGCGGACTGCACCCTCGTCAAAATATTCCCTCCCAAGTTGGAAAGCCTTGCTGCCGGCTAAGGTGTTCAAGGCCGAGGGGGAAACCAATTCCAGTAAAGCCGTTTTTTTGTCCATCAATGCAAATCCGTTCATCCGGGGTAGGCAGGGGGTTCTGGGCACCTTGCTGCATTCAGCTCCTGATCGCGGCAGATAATGGCGCAAGGTCTGCCACGCTGTCAATTTTTCAGCATAGGCAAGCGTGTATGCCGGACTGCTCGATGGCAGTGGCAGGATGCGATAGCGCTGCGCATGCTGGCCCAGCACTTTCATACCGAGCCGCGCCGCCGTACCGCCATTGAACGCGATCGTTCCCAAGTTCGGCAGACCAGCAATCAGCCCGACCAAATTGTTTCCCACATGGTCGCGTTCCGACTGTCAAGGCTACCTTCGCGGTCCGCTTCCGCCACCACATCCCACAGGCCGATACCGTTGGCCAGCAGCGCTTGCAGACGCGACACGTAATCCAATGGCAGCAAATCAAGACCGATCACTTCGGCCATCAACATCCAGAAACGATTTTGCCTGTTGCCATAGTATTCCTGGCGGGCGAGCGACTGTTCCCCCGGCAAACTGCCTAACACGAGGATGCGGGTCCGGTCATCGACAACCGGGTGAAAACGGCGCCTGCGCACAAGCGGATCTGGTTCGAGGGTGAAGTGGGAGGAATAGGTCATCTTTGAAAAAATATTAAGCGCGCCAGCTCTTGCTGTTTTGGTCAATTTGACACCGCCACCTAAGCACTACTTGAAGCGCAAGCCGAAAAGGTGTTACCCTAGTAACACCATCTTTTACGATCGCCCTATCATGTCAACCACATCACTAAAACTTCCCGATGAGCTCAAGCAGCGGGCAACTACGGCGGCTCAGGAATTGGGGATTAGCACCCATGCCTTCATGATCGGCGCCATCCGGCAGGCCGCCGATGCTGTTGAGCAGCGCTCACAATTTATCGCGCAGGCGCAGACGGCGCGCGCTGAAATGCTACAAAGCGGGCTGGGACACGATGCGAACGACGTTCGCTCCTATTTGCGCCAACGCCTCACCAACAATCAAGCTGACAGGCCTGACGCCAAGCCATGGCGAAAATAAGCTATTCGAGCCAAGCGCTTGCCGACCTCGAACGTATCAGCGACTTTCTTTCCGAGAGCGGCTTGAATGCGCTGGAGACACTCGACTTGATCGATGAAGCCGTCACCANNATTTCGCAAGGAAGAACAGGCTATGTCGCGCTCTACACCTATGAGGCGGAGCAGGACGCCATCCTGGTGCTCGCCATCCGGCACCAACGGGAAGCGGGATTCCATCGACAGACAATATAAAGAAATTGTCATTCAGGCATCCATCATTTCCGGAATCAGGCATTTTCCCTATCCGATCCGTGCAGTTTCCGCTCTCACTGCTTCGGCTCCTCCAGCCCCGTCGCGCCAATTCCGGACATCCGAGCCAAGTGGCGGAATATGACCACGAGCACGCACTAAGTCCCTATGGAGCGGCCAGCAGCAACGCAAAACAAGAGCATTGCCGCTGACATCATCTTCGCCGCGGTCCCGCCGTTGAACGCAACTGCTCGTAGCGCTGGAAGGGTCTCCACCAATTCCTCCAGGGCATTGTGCGATTCATTGCGAATATTGGCATCGAGACTGCCCTTGCGCTCGGCGTCTGCAATCACGTCCCACAAGCCGATGCCGTGGTCCAGAAGCGTTTCGAGTCGTGCGTCGTAGCGCAGGCTGCGCAAATCGACATCGATGACCGCTCCGACCAGCTCCCATAATTTGTTCTGGCAATTTCCGCAGTATTCATTGCGCGCAAGTGATTGCTCACCCGGTAAGCTTCCTAAAACGAGCAAGCGGGTCTGCTGGTCAACGACCGGATCGAAGCAGCGCTTACGCGATGTCGCTTCGGTGTCATGGGATTGGATATGGGTGTCATTTCTTTATATCTATTGAACGCGCCAACTGTTGATGTGTTTTGTTCAATTCGACACCCAACTCAAAGCCTGGCTATCCAGCAGCATCCCTTTTTAGCGCTCCATCGGAGCGGTAGGACATGTGAATTCACGTGGTGTATGATGAGTGATGCTTGATGCTCAACCTCAAGGGGAAAACTATGCGAACCACTTTAGCAATCGACGACGATGTCCTCGCTGCCGCCAAGGGGCTCGCATCGCTTCATCGCAAAAGCATCGGTGAAGTCATCTCTGCGCTCGCCCGACAGGCACTTCAACCGCAGGCGCCCAGTCACGCCACGCGCAACGGTGTGCCACTACTCCAAACGCAAACGGGAACCATGCCGGTCACCTTGGAAATGGTAAACAAATTGCGCGATGAGCTCCCAGGATGACGTACCTGCTTGACGTAAATGTCCTGATCGCACTGATTGACCCTGGCCACGTCCAGCACGACATTGCGCATGATTGGTTCGCGAGGGATGGGTTGAGCGCTTGGGCCACCTGCCCCATCACCGAAAACGGCGCATTGCGCATTGTTGGTCACGCTAGCTATCCCAACTCCCCGGGAACTCCAGCCGCTGTGGCGCCTTTGTTGCGGACCATGCGCTCGCTCGACGGCCATGTATTTTGGAGCGACGACATTAGTCTGCTGGACGAAGGAAGAGTAGATACGACTCGCCTGCTCAATTCGGCGCAGACTACAGATAGTTATCTGCTCGCGCTGGCGCAAGCCCATGGCGGTCAGCTAGCAACGTTTGACCGCCGCCTCGTCGTCACCGCCGTTCATGGTGGGGCTGGCTCTCTTTGCCTGATCGGCTAGTGGCCATGTGGTGGTCAAGTGATTTCGGACACGACGATAGGCTTTTGCTGCCATGTTCCGCTCGAAGACGGTGGGCGGCAGATTGCCCAAGACTGAGTTCAGTCGTTCACAGTTGTAGAGGCCGACGATATAGTCCACGATATCGTTTTTCGCCTCGGCCGGATCGGCATATTCGCGTTGCCAAACCCGCTCCATTTTCCGGTTCAGGAAGAAACGCTCAGCGACCGCATTGATGCTCCTATGTCAAGAAACTTTTTCTGCCGCCGCTAAATCCGCGAGGATTAACGGGTAAAGCTC
>CXWL01001730.1_pt1 | contig 38245 bp, 35 predicted proteins | sample 590931 | NCBI WGS metagenome assembly CXWL01 (sample SAMEA3498368, study PRJEB10139) | groundwater metagenome | biome: water well; material: biofilm material | place: Germany | collected 2015-04-27 | reverse complement strand
ACCCCGTCGATCCGCGCATTCTCATCCTTGAGCGAAAGGTAAAGATGGCCCGAAGCCGCGCGTTTGAAGCCCGAAATCTCGCCCCTGATGCGGACATGCGAAAAGCCCTGCTCGACATGACGCTTCAACGCCGCCGAAATTTCGCTGACCGAAAGCACGCCCGAATTGTCGCCCTGCCGTTCCTCGGCTAGGAGGCGCATCTCATCCAGTGGGGGCAGATCTTCGGCCATGAATATCCTTTTGATCGGCAGCGGCGGACGCGAACATGCGCTGGCGTGGAAGCTCGCGCAATCGCCTTTGTGCGATACACTCTACGCCGCACCGGGCAACCCCGGCATTGGCGAAGAGGCCGAACTGGTCGATCTCAGTATCGCCGATCATGCGGCCGTCACGGCCTTTTGTGCGGGGCACGATGTCGGGCTGGTCGTGGTTGGGCCCGAAGGGCCGCTGGTCGATGGGCTGGCCGATTCCTTGCGCGATGCAGGCGTTCCCGTGTTCGGGCCGAGTGCTGCTGCGGCGCAGCTGGAAGGATCCAAGGGTTTTACCAAGGAGCTTTGTGCCCGCGAAAATATCCCGACCGCCGGTTATGCATGGCATGGTGACATGGCAGCGGCTTTGGCCGACCTGCCCCGTTTCGGTCTGCCGGTTGTCATCAAGGCCGATGGGTTGGCTGCGGGCAAGGGCGTCATTATTGCAGAGACCGCGAATGAAGCGCGCGCAGCCGTCGAGGACATGTTCGGCGGCGGCTTTGGCGATGCAGGTGTTGAAGTCGTGATCGAGGAATTCATGACCGGCGAGGAAGTGAGCTATTTCGTGCTGACCGACGGCACAAGCATCATTTCTTTCGGCTCCGCGCAGGATCACAAACGCGTCGGTGACGGCGATGTGGGGCCCAATACTGGCGGGATGGGAGCCTATAGCCCAGCGCGCGTGCTGACGCCCGAGCTTGAGGCGCGCGTCATGGCGGAGATCATCGAGCCCACGGTTGCGGGGATGGCGGCGGCTGGTACGCCCTATAGCGGCGTACTGTTTGCCGGGCTGATGCTAACCGATGAAGGCCCCAAGCTGATCGAGTATAATTGCCGCTTCGGCGATCCCGAATGCCAGGTTTTGATGATGCGTTTTACCGGCGATCTGGCGGCGTTGCTCTTGGCGATTGCCGAAGGGAGATTGGCCGACGCGGATGCGCCAACATTCTCTGAAGACATGGCGCTGACCGTGGTGATGGCCGCGAAGGGCTATCCCGGGACACCTCAAAAGGGTGGTGCCATTACCATCGGCGATTTGGGGAGCGCCAAGGCCTTCCACGCGGGCACGGCGATGAGGGGTGGCGCGCTGCTGGTCGCAAATGGCGGTCGCGTTCTGAATGTCACCGCAACGGCCCCCAGCCTCACTGCCGCCCGCGCGGCAGCCTATGCCGCAGTCGATGCAATCGACTTCCCGTCGGGATTCTGCCGCCGTGACATTGGCTGGCGCGAGGAAGCGCGCGAAGGCGCATAATCAGACGGTCCCTTGAATGAGAAGGGCATATGGTTAGAGAGATCGACCATGCCTTCCGGATTAGCTGCCCTTCTCGACGATATTGCCACTATCACAAAGGTTGCCGCCGCTTCGATAGACGATGTCGGCGCGGCCGCCAGCAAGGCGGGGGCGAAAGCGGCTGGTGTCGTTATCGACGATACAGCCGTCACACCGCGCTATGTGACCGGATTTACGCCCGATCGTGAGCTGCCCGTGATTGCGCGCATCGCGAAAGGCTCGATCCGGAACAAGCTGCTTTTCATCCTGCCGGCGGCTTTGTTGCTCAGCTACTTCCTCCCTTGGGCGATTACTCCGATCCTGATGGTCGGCGGTGCCTATCTGTGTTTCGAAGGCGTGGAGAAGCTACTTGAAGCGGTCCAGCCGGACGATGATACGCTCGCGGAGGAAGTGGCGGAACTCTCATCCGCGGAACATGAGGTCGCCATGGTTTCGGGCGCGATCCGCACCGACTTCATCCTGTCCGCTGAAATCATGGCAATTGCGCTGGCGGAGGTCGCGGATCGGTCGATCTGGATGCAGTCCGGCATTCTTTTCATCGTCGCTATCATCATCACCCTTGGCGTTTACGGAGTTGTAGGGCTGATCGTGAAGATGGATGATATCGGGCTTCACATGGCCCGGCGAAAATCCTCATTCTCACGAAAGCTCGGCCGCGGACTGGTGCTGGCGATGCCCAGGCTGCTCGCCGCGCTATCCGTCATCGGCGTCGCCGCGATGATCTGGGTCGGCGGCGGGATTGTTCTTCATGGAATGCACGAATTCCACGTTACACGGCTCGCTGAATGGCTGGACCATGCGAGTCAGGCAGCAGGAGCATCCGTGCCCGTAGCGAGTGGGGTCGTGAGTTGGCTCACCCAAGCGGCCGGATCGGGCGTTTTCGGGATGATGATCGGGGGCGTCGTCACCGTTGCGCATCATTGGTGGGTCGGGCGGAAGGGCGAGAAATCCGCAACTTGAGTTGAAAAGGCGCCGCGAGAGACTGCAAGGTGGCCGGCAGGCTCGCCCGGCACACGCCGCCCGCTTCCATTTCTATTTGGCGACTGCCGTTAAGAGGAGCCTGTGACTTCCATTTGTGGAGGGTCGCCGTCCAGGCCCGCATGTAGCGTCTCAAGGCACCAGCACAGTATCCACCGCTTGGGGCAGCAGCTCGGGATAGTCGAGTGTGTAGTGCAGCCCCCGACTTTCGCGCCGATGCAGCGCGGATCGCACTACAGGTTCGTTCCGGACTCAGGCACCCCGCGGGTCTTGCTGCGATAGTGAGCGGCCGCCATGCCGAGCAGAAAGAGCGGAATGACCCATATGACACGTGCCTGGTAGCGCGGGGAAAGGCTGGAAAAGATCACCACGATTGCCGCATTGCCAACAAGCCCCGCCAGCACAAGGAGCGCCGAAAAGCGCTCCCTATTGTCGATACGCTTCAGGTTCACTGCCATCCAGGCAACGCACAGACCAAGGACGAGGTTGTTCAGCATTCCGACCGCGACCATCACCGGCTGGATGTGGCGGCCGGACAGGACAAGCTGGGGCGAGCCCTGCGCATCGAGCGCAAGGCGTTCCTTGAAACGCCCTTTCCCCAAATCATAGCGGAAGAGCTGGCGCACTATGCTGCGCGACAGATTATAGGCCTCATAGCCCGGATATTCCATCGCTGCCTTCATCACAATTTCCGCTTCCTCGGCGCGGATCCGGTCCATCTGCTCCGGCGTGGCGCGGCCGTTCAGCCCCCTTTCGTAGAACAGGAAATCATTGATCGTAGACGGGATACGCGTCCCGAACACTTCACAGACCGCATAATGCTCGGTGGCGCAATGCTTCTCCAGATACCAACGAGCGGGGCCATCGACAACCGAGCGCGTGAGCGCCGTGGGAAAGCGCTTGGCGGCCACGCTTACCTCGCCGAACGCAACATAGCCAATGGCCGTGTTCGCTATCAGGCCAAGGCCCGGCGGAATGATCAGCCAGGCCCAGGCCCAGCGTGGCCGCGCCAGCCCGAACCGCTTGCCGAGAAGCAAAATGATCCCGCCGACCATGACCATGCCCATCGCCAGCGGCGGGATGCTGGCATGGACCGTCACCGCAAAGCTGGTGAGCGCCGCCGTTACAAGCCGCACGCCAAGCGACATCCGGTCAAGGAAAAGTGTCGTGAGGATGAGCGTTACGATGACAAAACCTGAAAACACGTCTGGAACGGCATTGGCACACAAGGGCGCCAGTGGCGTCGCGAATGCAAGAACGGATGCAACCGCGAGAAATCGCCCCCAGCCGGCAACCCCGAGCACCATGAGTGTGACAGCCCCGACAAACGCTGCACAGATGGTCTGCACAAGGGCGAGCGCGGTCATGTCGACCCCCGGCCAGCGCAGCCAATACGCAGCCACGCTGTAGGTCACCGAACGCGCGCCTTTGGGCGCATCGTGCAGCCCGGGCCCGCCGCGCTCGCTTGCAGCAGGAGGCCCTGCGCCCGGTGCTGCAACCGGCAACGGGAAGAGTTTTGCGGCGACGAATTCCACCGCGACCCTGCCACCCTTCAGATAGCTGGCGCTGTCGGCGATATGGGATGGCCGTCCGAAAAGGATGAGCGGCCAGAGCAGGAGCAGGGCAAGAGCCAACGTGCGCCGCGCCAGCGCCCCGTCCAGCCTCACGATCATCGAAGGCTTGCCCCTTTCCGGCGCGGCTCGGGTCGCGCAGCAAGGCACGATGCTGCAAGCCTGCAGATTTCAATTAGATCCGCCATCGCGCGAAATCGTAGACATCACGTTCAGGATGGCAAGCCGTTTTGCCAATATGTGCAAATATTTAGGACAAGACGGCCTGACGCTGCGAAAAGGAATTGAACCGTCCCGGCAACCTGGTGCATCACTCCTGCCAAGGGAAAGCGGCGTCCGACAAACAACCGCGTCGAAATTGGGAAGATCATGCTGAATATTGCCGCCGCCGCCCGCTCGGCAAGACGTGCCCGCTTCTTGCTGGGGTGCATACTGGCAATGGGCTGCAGCCAGCCTCAGGCCCATTTGACAATCGACACAGGTGAGCATCACCAGACCATGGCCGGGTGGGAAGTTACGACACGGGCATGGGAATTCGACAAGGCCAATGACCGGTTTGACGGATCATGGCTCGCCCAGCGCGATCAACTGGCCGCGATGCTGGTCAATGAGGCCGGGATCGACCGGCTCAGGCTCGAGATCAAGAGCGGCATGGAAAACCCGGTCGATTACTGGGCCCTCTTCGCTGCCGGCAAGATCGGCTATCGCGAATACAAGATGCATTTCTACGAGAAGATCAACGACAATGCGGATCCAGCCACGCTCAATCCGGCCGGCGTCCATTTTTCTGATCTAGATTGGCATTTCGAAAACATCGTTCTGCCAGTCAAGAAGCAGCTGGAGGCACGCGGCAGGCATTTGCGCCTCAATCTTGCTTATGTCGATTTCAAACGAACCAGCCTGCGCGGATCCCTGTCGCACGCAGGTAATCCCGCCGAATATGCGGAACTCGTCACGGCTGTCTTTTCCCACCTGCAGGAAAAATACGGCTTTGTGCCCGATTCGCTCGAAATCATCATCGAGCCCGACAATACCAGCGACTGGAGCGGCGTCGCAATCGGACGGGCGATCGTCGCTGCTTCGGCCCGGCTCGATGCCGCCGGCTTCCCGAACGTCGAAATCATTGCCCCCTCGACAGCGAAGGCGCGGCGCGCGCTTGCCTATTACGAGGACATCAGGAGCGTTCCCGGCGCGGCACAGCGCATGACAGTACTGGCCTATCACCGCTATGACGGTGCGCCGGATGCGCTGGACCTCAATCAAATTCGCGACATGGCACGCGCCGCGCGGGTTCGGACCGCAATGCTCGAATATGTCGATGGCGGTGTCAGCGACCTGATTGCCGACCTGAGCGAGGGCGACGCCACGGCCTGGCAGAATTATGGAATTGCTGCCCGAGCGCGGGGCGAAGGCGCCGTCCGGCCGGGATCGCTGATTGTCGGGAGGGGGGCCGCCGAAGCGCGACCGGTGCTTGGCCTGACCCCGACCGCACAGGCGCTGGCTCTGATATTCAACGCCGTCGATCAGGGTTCGGTGCGCACCGGCGCGCGAAGCGACAACGAAGACCTCGAGGCTGTGAGTTTCGTCACGCCCACCCGGAAGCTGGTTGTCGCGATGCACGCCCTAGCGGACATGCCGGTCACGATATCGGGCCTGCCCCGGGGGCGGTACCGGCTCGTCATGGCCGCGCCCGATGCCGCCGGAACAATTGCTACGCGTGCGGCAGATCAGGCCGGCGTGCTCAAACTCGATGCGAGGAAGAATGCCACGTATACGCTGACCGAGATTTGAGGGCCCGATTTGCGCCCTTGCCCCCTTTATGTTAGCCCAATTCCCACGGATAACTGTCGAGTAGCGGGGCTCACATTGGGGGGATCGTCAACAACAACGCGGCCGGATCCGCCCGGAAATATGCCATTGGTTGTTGATCTCGATCGCACTCTGGTGAAATCGGATTTGCTGCACGAATCCTTTTTCCAATCCATATCGAAAGGCATACTTCATCATTTTCAACTATTAAAATACCTGTTGAAAGGAAAAGCACCGCTTAAACAGTATTTGGCCAATCAAAGCGCGATCGATTACAGTTTGCTGCCATACAATAGCGATGTGCTTGCCGCCATCAAGCAAGCGCGCGAGGCGGGGCGCCCGGTCTATCTTGCGACCGCGAGCGATAGCGTTCACGCCGAAGGCGTTGGCGCACACCTTGGCCTTTTCGATGCAATCTTATCTTCCGACGGCCGGACAAATCTGTCTGGCAGGGTCAAGGCCGAACGGCTTGTCGCGATGTTTGGAGAGCAGGGGTTCGACTATATCGGGGATAGCGCGGCCGATCTCGAAGTCTGGGTACGGGCGAACAAGGCTATCACCGTTGGCGCCGGCCCGGGCCTGAGACGAAGGGTTGAGAAGCGCCAGCCGCTGGCGGATCATATCGCACTCGACAAGCCGCCAGCCACCTGGCTCCGGGTGCTTCGCATCCACCAATACGCCAAGAACGGACTGGTGTTCCTTCCGATGATCACGTCGCAGTCGCTGACAATGCCTGCGCTCCTTCAATGCATCGCGGCATTCCTTGCCTTTTCATTTTGCGCCTCGGGCGTTTATATCGTCAACGATCTTGTCGACCTCGAGGCCGATCGCAAGCACCCGACCAAGGCCAATCGCCCGTTTGCAAGCGGTGCCGTGCCGATCCTGCACGGCCTTGCCGCGGTGCCCTTCCTGCTGGCCTTGGCCTTTGCGTGCGCATTCTCGGTTTCGCTTCTGCTTGCGGCGGTCCTGGCCGGATATTTCGCGCTGACCTTGGCCTATTCGCTCAGCCTGAAGCGCAAGATGATGGTCGATGTCGTCGTCCTTGCCGGCCTCTACACGATCAGAGTGATTGGCGGCGCTGCGGCGATCCGGGTCATTCCATCGGAATGGCTGCTGGCATTCTCGATGTTCTTCTTCAGCTTCATGGCGCTCATCAAGCGCTATATCGAGCTCGATACCCGGATCGAACAGGGTTTGGGAGAGCTCACCAACCGGAACTACCGGAAATCGGACGTCAACGTCGTTTCGGCGCTTGCGGCGGCATCCGGAATGAACGCCGTGACGATTTTCGCGTTGTACGTATCCTCGCCCAACGTCCAAGGCCGGTATCACCATCCCGAACTGTTCTGGCTGATATGCCCCTTGCTGCTGTACTGGATCGGGCGCGTGATGGTGATGGCCCACAGACGCCTGATCGACGACGACCCGATTGTCTTCGCGCTGCGCGACCCGCGCAGCTACATCATGATCCTCGCGATCGGCTGCATCCTGTTCTTCGCGGCCTGAGCAATGGAAGGACAATGCCCATGCGCCTCGCAACGATAGGACTGGTTCTTCTCAGCGTCGGCCTGACATCCGGCGCGCAGATTGCCCTCAAGGCGGGGATGACGGCGCCAGCTGTCAAGACCGTCATAGAAAGCGGAAGCCCGCTGCGCATGGCAACCGGGCTTTCGTCCTCGCCGCTTATCGTCTTCGGCCTTCTTTCCTATGGGCTGAGCGCCATTGTCTGGTTGCTGGTTCTTTCGCGCGTTCCGCTTTCGACGGCCTATCCCTTCATCGCGCTCGGGATCGCGATCACGACGCTTGGCGGTCGCTTCCTCTTTCAGGAGCCGCTGACCGCCACAAAGCTTGTCGGGATCGGGCTGGTGCTGATCGGCATCCTTGCCATCGGGTTCGAGGGTGCCGGCCAGGCAACCGCGCAAGTCGGAAGCTCGGTTTCGTGATGTCATGACGCCTTCGCCCCCGCCCAACGGGCCAGTCATGAAGTCTGCACGTTAGTATGCAAGGCGACAGGACGACGCGGGCGGGCGCGGCCTGAATCTTGCAGCCGCATATACGGTTGATTCAAGTGATGTATCCAAATAGGGCGGGTCGTGGCGTGGGGTCGAGCTAGGAAGGTGTGCCGTTGCAGGATTTCGGTAACGCGGACCTCGAGGTGTTGGGCGCGGATGAGCGCCAGGCCGACGTCACACCCGCCAAGGGCGCATCCTCGCGCGCCCGGGCCGGCGCGCGCTGAGCATGGTCTCTCCCGGTCAACGCCTGCGCGTCGGAGTGGACGCCGCCACATGGGCCAACGACCGTGGGTTCGGCCGCTTCACACGTGAACTGATGAAGGCGCTCATCTCGCGCGACGAAGGATTCGAATACACCCTCGTGTTCGATCGGCCGCCGCAGGAGGCGATGCCAGCCGGCGCCAAGGTGCTCAGCGCCGCGACCCGCCGAGACCTCAACGAGTCCCATGCGGGCGACTCCTCACGTTCCACGATGGACCTGCTGCGCATGGCCTGGGTGGTCCGCAAGGCCAACTTCGACGTCTTCTTCTTTCCGGCCGTCTATTCGTACTTTCCCATCTTGGGCCGGAAGCCCTGCGTGGTCTGCTACCACGACTGCACCGCCGAGCGGTTGCCCCAGTACCTTTTTCCCAAGCCGATCAATCATCGGCTGTGGCAGGCCAAGACCGCCCTGGCGCTGCGCCAGACTACCCGCGCCTTGACGGTCACCGAGACGTCCGCCAAGGACATTGAGAGCTTCTTCAAGGTGCCGCGGTCGCGCATCGACGTGGTGACCGAAGCCGCCGACGCGGTGTTCCAGGTTCATCCCCCTGCCGTCGGGATTGACGCGCGCGCCGAGTTCGGCGTGAAGGACGGCGAGGATCTGCTCGTCACGCTCGGCGGCATGAACGCCCACAAGAATATCCTGGGGCTTTTGCGGGCGATGCCGCAAGTCGTGGCCAAACGGCCCCAGGTCCGTCTCGTTATCGTCGGCGATACCTCCGGGCGAGGTTTCTGGGACAATGTGCCGGAACTGATGGCTTTCGTGGCCGCGCACCCACCGCTCGTGAAGCACGTGCAGTTCAGCGGGTATCTCGACGACGCCGCCGTGGTGCGGCTACTGAACGGCGCGGCAGCCCTGGTCTTCCCGTCGCTTTGGGAAGGATTCGGTCTTCCGGCGGTGGAAGCGATGCAGTGCGGCGTGCCGGTGCTGGCCAGCAATCGGGGCAGCTTGCCCGAGGTGGTGGGCGACGCCGGCCTGTTCTTCGAGCCGGAAGATCCCGCCGACATCGCCCGTACCGTGCTGGCGTTCCTGGAGGATCCAGGCCTTCGCGCCCACTTGCGCGAAGCCGCTTTGGCACGAGCTGCCGGCTTCAGCTGGGAGCGTGCCGCCGAGCTTGCGGAAGCCAGCTTCCGCAAGGCCGCGAAACCCCAGCACGGCAGTCTGACCGTGTGCCAAACCGCAGATCGCAATCGCCGACAGATCGGCCATGACGTCGGGGACTCGGGCGCCTAGGGGCGTTCCGTTCGGCCCACCACGGGAGCCACCTTGCACGGCCCCGATCGTTAGCAGATAGTTGCCGCAGCTTTTGGGAGAGACATTATGGGTCGGAATGGGTGGAAGCGCGGGGCGCTGGATCGTGCAGCGTAAGGTGCGTCGGATCCCTTCCCCATTTGGAGAATTTCCGACCTCCCGTTCAAACCCGCGCCAATCGAAGTACCTGACCAACAACCCGATAAACGATTGCTCAAGGGCGGGAGGGCAAATATAGGCGGAGCCTCGCCTTTCACGGCCGCCAGGGATCCGCCGCCGCCATGACCACCATCATCGACTTCGATGCAGCCTTGGCAGACAAGGCCTTCAATGCCCTCGGCGGCGAGGCAGGACCGCTGACGCCGCTGATCGAGCAGACACTGGCGGCGCGCGGTTCGGGCGAGGTGGTGTGGCGCATGCCGGTCGACCGGCGGAGCGTTCATTGCCTGGAGAGCATCCACCGGCTCGGTGCCCTGGCGGGGGCGACGGTCGACTTCGTTGCGTCCGACGCGCTCGATGCGCAGGAGCGGGCGTTTTTCGACGACTACATGGCCTATCGGCTGCCGATCGCGCCAGCCGCGCGCCGCGCCCGCAAGGCCGCCGAATGGATCGAGGCTGGGCGCGAGGCGTTCGATGCTCTGATCCGCCTGCGCCCCGGCGAGGTCGGCCCCGGGGCCGAGATGCCAGACAGAATCGACACTGCGGTGATCATCGGGGTCTATGGCGGCGATCACATCGGCGACGCGGCGATTCTCGGCGGCGCGATCCTGGACCTGCATCGCCGTTACGGGCTGCGACGGGCGACCGTCATGAGCGCCCGCCCGGAGCACACCCGCCGGCTAGTTGAGGGGCTGTCCGTCCCGGTCGAGATCGAGGTGGAGCGCTATCGGGCGGCGGCCGTGGAGCGGAGGCTCAAGGAAGCCCAGGCCCTGGTTTTGGGCGGTGGCCCGCTGTTCGCCTCGCCGCGCATACTTGCCCGCCATCTGGCGTCAGCCGAGGCGGCGCGGCGGCGCGGGATTCCTTTTTTGATCGAGCGGATCGGCGTTGTCGCCCTGGAGGACAAGCTGTGCGTGTGGGCCGCCCGTCGGATCGCCAGGATGGCGTCGCGGATATCGGTACGCTCGGAGGCCTCAGCGCGCCATCGGGTGATGGCGGGCCTGAGGGTGGAGGTCTCCCCCGATCCGGCCTTCGACTACCTGGCCAGCCGGACCGACCTCGACCGCCTGCCAGCCGCCGACGCTGCGGCGATCGACGACCTGCTGGCGGACACGGACGGCGCGCTGACAGTGGGCCTCAATCTGCGTCCCACCCACGATGACTGGCTTAGCCTTCCGGACCTGGATGATCCGCAAGTCGACCCGGAGCTACTCGCCGGCTTGTGTCGGGCGCTCGTCGCGTTCGCCGAGGCGAACGAACGGCCAGTGACCTACGTCTATTTCCCGATGAACGCGATCCAGCTGGGAATGTCGGACCTCACGGCCGCCTGTGCGCTGCGCCGAGTGCTCCCGGCCACAGTCGACCTGAGAGTATGGCAGGGCGATCCCAGTTTGGACGGCGTCCTGCATCTCCTCCGGCAACTCGACGCGGTCGTGGCGATGCGATTCCACGCCGCAATCTTCGCGGAATCACAAGGCAATGCACCTATCGGCATCGAATTCTTCCCGCCGCCCGGCGGGAAGATCACCCAATTGTTCGCCGAACTCGGTCGCCCGCAGGACGCCTCGACGGTCGCCGCGTTCAGCAGCGAATGGCTTGTCGACCGGCTCCACGCCAGGGCCCTCGGCGCGGCGCGGGCGGCCGAGGCTGGACAGCCGAGGCGTCAGCCTCCGCGGCTGGCCGCTGTGAAGGAGCTGCGGAGACGGCCGCAGGATGTCGTGGAGGATAAATCGCCACGCGAGACCATTCAGTGATCGGTAATCGGTCCGGCGCTATTCGGGCGGCCAACGGGAGACCCGAAGTGAAGCTCTCGCGAGGCGCTTGCTTTCTTCTGGGACTTGTCCTGGCGGTCAGCGCTTGCACGAAACGCGACCCCCAATCCTGCCTGCATCACGCGATCCGTTGGCCCAAAGTCCAGATCGCCACGACCCATTTGAGGGACCAGATCTACATGTTGAGAACCGACGGGCACGGTGAAGATGTGCCCGCCGGCAATATCACGGTGCTTGCAGGGCCCGACGGCGTACTGATGGTCGATACCGGGCAACTCGAGACAGCTGAGAAGGTACTTGCCGCTATCCGCGCGGTCACCTCCAGCCCCCTACGCTACGTCATCAACTCGCACAGACATGGCGATCACCTATGCGCCAATGCGAAGATGCACGGCGCGGGCGCCGAGATCATCGCTCAGGAAAACGTCGTACCCTGGCTCAAGGCAGGGAACGAGTACACGCCGAGGCCAGCGCCGGGAGGTATGCCGAAGACCACCTATCAGGAGTCGATGTCGCTCCACTTCGCTGGAGAGGATGTCGAACTCTTCCATCCGCACAAAGCACACACTGACGGCGATACGATCGTCTTTTTCCGCAAGGCCAACGTGATGTCCACGGGGGATGTCTTCGTCAATGGTACGTACCCCTATCAGCCAGCCAGCAAGGGCGCGGGCGTCACCGCCGTTGTCGCGGCGCTGGAGCGCATGCTCGCCATGACTGACGACAAGACCATCTTCGTCCCCGGCCATGGCCCGGTCGGGAATCGCGCCGACGTGCAGAAATTCCTGGCCATGCTGAAGGACGCTCGGGCTCGCGTCCTCGCGCTGAAAAACCGGGGGACGGGCGTGTATTCTCTATGGATGGTCGATCCGCTCGAGGACCTGAACGCGAAGTGGGGGAAGGACAGCTATTACACGGGGCGCGATCTGGCGGCATGGATTTACGAGGACTTGAACCAGTCGCACGAGCCGGAACCCACGGCTGCTCCGTCTTTGAAGCGTCCCTGATTGTGGACGCGCGACAGACGATCCTTGGGCGTCGGGTATTCGTTTCGGGACCCAATGGATTCATTGGGCGGCGCCTGGTTAACGCTTTGGACCAGGCTGGCGCGGAAGTGACGGTCCTCAGTCGAACACGGCCTGGAGCCGACGTCACGCGCGCGGGAACGGTGAGGACCATCGTTGGTGACTTGTCCAACGCGGCATTATTGGAAGCCGGACTGCAAGGGCAGGACATCGTCTTTAACCTCGCTTACGATGGTCGCGCTACCGCTGCCGCCAACCTTGCGGCATTCGACGCCGTTCTCGCCGCTTCGGAGAAAGCCGGTGTCGGCCGGATTGTGCATACCAGCTCGATCGTCGTCTACGACGGCTGGCCCAACGGCAACATCGACGAAACAGGCAGCATGGAGCGACCTGGCGGGAGCGGCTACCGGCAGGCCAAGATCGAGATGGAACACCGCCTGATGGCGGGGCAGATCCCCGCAGCGATCTTGCAGCCGACCATCGTCTATGGACCCGGAAGCGCCCTCTGGACGGAACAGTTCCTTGATTGGCTGAGCGTCGGGGACGTCGTGCTTCCGACGCCGGAAGGCCTTTGCTCTGGCCTCTTCGTCGATGATCTGGTCCTGGCGCTGCTGCGCGCTGCCACACTGCCCGACCTGGCTCAGGAGCGCTTCATCGTCTCCGGAGCGGAGCCCTTTGCGTGGTCTCGCCTTTTGGAAGGCTATGCGCGGATCGTCGGTCGTGGTGGCGTGAAACATGTCCCCGTGAACGAGCTGAGATCCCGTGTGGAACCAGAACCGGGCGACGACCACCACCAGGCCGAGGCGACGCCATCGGCTTTGATCATTCACGCCACCGGACGGAGACTGCTCGGGCGCGACCGGTACGAGCGCCTGCTGCGTCTGACAAAAGGTCGCTTGGCGAGGGGCGGCGTCTTCTATCCCGACCAGCATCTGCTAGGCGTCTTTTCGGCGACGGGTCAGTGCAGCATCCAGCGCGCGAGGGAGCGTCTCGGCTTTGAGCCCGAATTCGACCTCGCCAAGGGCCTGGCCGCAACGGCATCAGCGAGAGGACTTTCCTGGAGATGAGCATGAGATTTGGCATCATTGGCGCGGGCAAGATCGGCGCGATCCGGATCGCGACGATCAAGGCGCACCCGGAGCTCGAGCTCGCCGCCGTCTACGACCGGTCGAAGGTCGTCGCTGAACGCGCGGCCGCCGGCACAGGCGCGAAGGTCTGCCCGGACGTGGCGACCCTGCTCGATTGCGGCCTGGACGCCGTTGTCGTGTCGACGCCGCATTTCGTGCACCGCGAGCTGTGCGTCGCTGCGTTCGAGCGAGGCCTGCACGTGCTTTGCGAGAAGCCCCTGGCTCACACCGTCGAGGATGCGGCGGCCATCGTCACCGCCGCCAAGAAGGCCGGCCGCGTCCTCGCGCTCGGATTCAACCTTCGCTACTACCCGATGGTGAAGTTTGCTCGCCAGGCCGTCGACGACGGTCTCATCGGCAACATCACCCACATCCGCGTGCTGGGCGGGCATGACGGAATCTACAAGTTCGCGCACGATTGGGAATACAAGATGCCCGAGTCCGGCGGCGGCGCGATGATGGACGTCGGCATCCACGTGACCGATCTGGCACGCTACTTCCTCGGCGAGATCACCTCGGTCTACGGCTCGATGTCCGAGTCCGTCTGGCATGTGGACGGCTCGGAAGACAACGCCATTGCCATCTTCAAGAACCCCCAAGGCATCGTCGCCAGCTACCAGACCACCTGGAGCGAATGGCGGGGGTACAAGAACCACATAGAGATCTACGGCGACAACGGGATGGTCCGCGCCGCCTACGCCCCGATGGAGAACCTGCTGATCACCAACACGACCAAGGGAAAGGTGCGCAAGGTCCGCAAGCTCTATCCGCACATCATGCTCCGCGAGAAGCTGTTGGGCTGGAAGACCACGACCTACCTGTCGTTCCAGGAAGAGTTGGCCGACTTCGTCAAGATGATCGGCGGTGACTATCGGGTGCCGCTGGCCGACGGGCACGCCGGGCTGCGCTCGATCGAGGTTTCCGAGGCGGTCCGCTCATCTAGCAGGACCGGCCAGCCGGTCGAGCTACTCAACATCGGCGACATGTACCGTTAGCTCTTCGGGGTCGCCTTCAGGTCCATAGCGATGCGATGGCCCGCTCTGGCGGAGAGCGCCATGATCGTCAAGGTGGGGTTCTGGAACGGGTTGGTGGTAAAGGACGCAGCGTCCGTCACGTAGACGTTCGGCGCGTCGAAGACCTGGTTGTCGGCGTTCAGGACATGGCGCGAGGAATCGGCGCCCATGCACGCGCCTCCGGACTCATGGATCGACGAGCCCGGCAACAACGCCCCGTCATCGGTGAACAGCATCGCGCCGGCGACGGCGTAGACCGCTCTCGACATCAGGTTCTCCTTGCCGAGAATGTCCGGGGACAGAGCGAACGTCCGGCACAGGTCGTCCAGGACCTGGTTCATGTCGCGCACCATGGCGCGTTCGTTGTCCGAATACCGCATGGTCACTTTGGGAACGGGGATGCCCCAGGCGTCGCGCCGGCGCGGATCGAGCTCGATCCGGTTCTGGGCGCGCGGCAGCACCTCGCCGATGGTCATGAAGTACCACCCCGGCTCGAACCGTCCGATGCAGCCCATGATCGAGTAGCCGCGCAGAAAGCCCTGGCAGTCGCTTTCCCCGCGTCGGTTGCGGAACGACGGGACGTAGATGCCGGTGTGCGCTCCGAAGTCGTAGGGATCGATCTCCCGCGCGAAGCCCTCAATGTTCGGCCACCGTCCGGCGCGTCGGACCATGATGTGATCTGTGAGGTAACGTCCGAGATTGCCCGACGAATTGCCTAGTCCCCGCGGATGCCGCGCCGCCGGCGAGTTTAGCAGGATGCGGACGCTTTCGATGGTGGATGCTGCCAGCACGACAACCTTGGCTGTCACCGTGACCTTTCTTCGCGTCGCGTCATCAATGTAGGTGACCCCGGTGGCCTGGCCGGTGTCCGGATCGGTCTCGATGCACGCGACGACGGCACCAGTGCGCAGCTCGAAACACTCGCTCGCGCCCGCCGCCTTCAAGGTCGGAGGCAGATGCTCGGGCATGTAGTGGATGACGCGGCTGGCCGTGGCCGGACGCTCGGGCCATGCCTTGGCCATCTGCTCAAGCAACCGGGACTCGGCCGTCGTCAGGTAATTGGGTCCGGAAAACTCCCCATCAGGCAGGTTGACGATGCTCGCGGCCTGGCCTGTCACGCCCTCGAACCGCTCCACCCGGTCGTACCAGGGCGCCAGATCGTCATACGAGATGGGCCAGCTGTCGCCGAACCCATCGGTTTCCGCCGCCTTCAGGTCCTGTTCCGAAATGCGGACGGCGTTTCGCCCCCAGAGGTGCAGTCGGCCTCCGACCTGACGGGACCGGTACCAGTTGAAGCGCGTACCGCGCCCTGTGGTGTAGGGATTGAGCCGGTCGTTGACGAACAGGTGCGCCGTCTCGGGCTTGAAGGACATGCAGGTGGCCTGCACGTGCTGCCCCGCCAGCATGGCCTTCATGCGATTGACCAGGTTTGGCTTGGGAACGTCGGCCTCAGCGTCGGGGAAGTCGCCCCTGGTCAACACCCTGCCCGCTTCGAGCATCAAGGTCCTGCAGCCGCCCTCCACGGTTTCCTTCGCGACCCATCCGCCGGCGGCTCCGGATCCGACAACGATGACGTCGTATTCGGGGGTCACTCCCATGGTTTCAGGGGCGGCGCGTGATGTAGCCCCGGACTTCGCCCAGAGTCCAAGCTGTCGTCATCATGATCACGTACGGCAGCGCCAGCAGGTACCGCAGGCCGCGCCCTTTCCGAGCCTGGATAAGGCCGTGGCGGACCCATAACGTCGGCGGGATCAGCGGGCTCATGACGATGAGCCCAATGCGCCCGAGGGCTGAGGTGCGCTTCGTCCTGACGAAACCGAAGAGGTTTCCCCAGTCACGGCGCTCCTGGAGGAGTTTGCCGAAGGTGATCGGCGGGCGGCGATGGTTGACCACGAGCTCGTTCGAAAGATGCAGCTCCTCCCCACGGTCCATCAGGGCCCGGTGGACGATCATTTCCCAGAACCGGTCGATCCAGAGCTCGCGCGTGTCGGCCAGGGCCTTCGGGGTGTAGCTGACGTTGACATCGGACACCCAACTCGCCGAGCCGCTCTCGAACGGACGCCCGTATCTGCCGAAGTCGGTCACGTAGAAGGCCCAGTGCATCAGGTTGACTGGCTCCATGCACTCGATGGCCCCGCCGATGACGTTGTATTTGCCCTGGGCGTGAAGGCGAATCAACGTCTTCGCCCAATCGCGGCTGGGGTGCCCGCGATCCTCGAGCATCCCGATGATGTCGCCGGTGGCGGCCGCCAGGCCGCAGGACCGTCGTCGATCGTAGAGCTCGTGCTGCCCGCTCTGGGTGTGGAGCGGGTAAGCCGGCGTCACCATCCCCATGTCGATAAACCTGACTTGTGGAAACTCGTCCACGAGCAGCTTGGTGCCGTTGATGCTGGCGTCGTACGGCACGATGATTTCCATTGGAGGCGCGTCCTCCATGGCCATGACCGCGAGCAGGAAATCGCGTAGATAATGCCCGCCGTCGACGATCGTGACAACGATTGTAAGTGTCGGTCCGGCGCTCAACGGAAATCACTCCTTTGGGTGAAATCAAAATCCATACGAACGCTCTTGCAGACCCGACGCCCATTGCAAAGCGAGTTAAGTATCATTCGGCATGTCCTCAATGATCTAATAGCCAGGTTTCGCTATTCGGGCTTCGTCGCGACAATATATTCATGGGCGTAAAGCCCTAGCCTGCGCGATCCCCTGCCGACGATCCTGGCACCGTGCATAGCCAGCCAGTTCTCGACCTCACTGATCGCGCGATAGTGGATCCATTGACGCGCCAGAAACAGGTCGTGCAGCCGGTTCCACCAGGCAGGGACCAGCGGGCGTGAGGCCATGTCCTTGTAGAGGAGCATCCCGCCGGGCGCGACATGATCGAAGCACTGGAGAACCGCGCCCTGCTGGGCATCGGGCGGAATGTGATGGAGCACATCGATCATGCTCACGACGTCGAAAGGACCATCGGGCCAGGGGTCTCCGACGGCGCTGTGCCGGAAGGCAATGCGTCCGTCCGAAAAATGTGTGTGTGCCATGGCCTGGGCTGCGGCGACAGCGCCCGGTTCGGCATCGAACCCGATGGCCCGGATGCCAGGCCGCGAATATCCCGCAAGGCCTGCAAAAAGCCCGGCGCCGCACCCGACATCGAGGAGCCTGCCGGTCTCGGGAAGCCAGCGCAGCAAATCCTCGAAAGGGCAGATATAGGGCCGAAGCGTCTGCAGAAGACGCGCCCGTCCCGGTGCTGTTCGGTACAGCACCCGTGCGGCGGCCACTATCGCGTCACGACTTGCCAGTGCTTCAGCCACCGCGTCATGCGCCATGGGCCGGGCCGGGTTGGTTCCGCAGGCAGGACTGCACCGCGCCGCCGATGAGCAGCAGGAGCGTCGGGAAAAGAAGGTTGAGGCTCCTGACCTCGCCTGGATGCGCGAACAGTATGAAGAGCGGCAGGTTGATCGCAGCGGCGAACAGGGCATGCAGCTTCATCCGTGCGCCGAGATAGCTCCAGCCGAGCCGAGCCACCGCAGCCACCAACAGGATCGCGACCAGGCTGTAGCCCGACCAGCCCCACAGGCCATAGGTGCGCTCCATCCAGAACAAATTTGCCGGATTCACATAATATTCGAGATTTCCCCATAGCCAGAGCTGGACACTGTCGCCGGGGTTTCCCGCATATTGGGCCTTGTTGAACACATAGGTCAGGCCGGAAACCAGGAGTGCGCCCCCGAATATGGCGAGCCCGCGTATATCCTTCCTGTCACGGACGAGCAGCGGCGCGAGGCAGAGGACGAAAAAGAAGAAAAGCTCCTTGTCATAAGTCGCGACAATCGAAATGGGGACCAGCAGCCAGTTCAGCCGCGTCCGGCACAGGCACATGGCGCCCGTGAAGAAGAAGAGCTCGGTGAAGTCATAGAAATGCCCGCCCCGTGAAAGGAGGAACGGAAAATAAAGCGCAAAGGCAATCGGGGCGGCAATAGCGGTGGCAGGCGAAAGATCTTCAGCAAGACAAAGCCGCCGCATCAGGAAAAGGCTCGCAAAAAAGGCCATGAAGGTCAGGTTGTAGATCAGGTAGTAACGGATCGCATATTGAGGCTTGTCGGCATCGCCCGTCCGCATCCCCCAGTTCGTCCGCCCGGGATTCTCGGGCGAAGGCCGTATGAGGCGAGAGGCGAGCTTCGCCTTGATCCCTTCCGGCAGGACGTTGTCGATTAGGTTGACGGTCTGGGGCAGGAGCTGGCGATAGACGAATGGCCGGTCCCCCGTACCGTCCACCATCAGGGGAACAGAATATCTCCTGGCGCCGTCCTTCAAGCCCCATTTTTCATAGAAACCGCTGTAGGAGGCTTCGGCGCTGATCAGAAAGAGGAAGAAGAGGAGAAAAGCGGACAGATACCTGTTGTAGGAACCTGACATGGAAGCCGAATTGCTATTTGCGCCAACCATGCCCCCCCGGCTCCCTTGTTCTGGCCGAACGCTATCACGGCATCAAACCGCTTGTCCACAGGCTGCGGCGGATCAGCCGTCGGCAGCAACGTCCAGCTCTTCCATCAGTGCCAGCGATTCCGCGAGGAGCGCGCCGAAGTCGAAATGGTCGACGCCGGCCATATAGGTCCTTGCGAAGGCGTCGCGGGCGTGGAGTTTGAGGAAATTCCCATGTCGGCGGAGCCCCGTGATGAACCGCGGCGGTTGCAACGGCAGATCCGCAAACTTCCGGTCTTCGCTCTCGGCGAAGTCGATCTGCAGCCGCTGTGTGGCAAAAGCCAGGCGGTGCAACAGGCGATCGAGCCGCGAATAATTGCTCTCGAACTGCATGGCGCCGGGCTATTTGCACTTGCCGCGCAGAAGTACGACGGCAAAGACGACAACGCCGCCCAACAGGAACGGCCAGGGCGGCAAGGTCGAACAACTGTTTGCCGATCTCGGCAAGCCCTCCGATGCAATACGTATCGACAATTTCCCAGCTGGCTGGTTAAGAGCTAGAATGGCGACGTTCGGCCGGACACAGCAGATGATGGAGTTGGAAGGATGGATGGCATCCCCGCAACAGTGACAGAATGCACCGATATCATGGCCGAGGAGGATCTCGCCGCGCGCCTGCTTGGCGGCGAGGTCATGGTTGTGCGCAACTGGCTGGCCCGTTCGGGAGTCTTTGAGGAGATGATGCAGGACAGCATTGCCGCCATTCGTGGCCATTTGGGCGATGAATTGACCGATGCCATTCTCGCCATCGGCATCGAACGCATTCATGAGATCGTTACACCCGACAGAATTCCGGCCATGACAGATGCCATCTATCGCGCCATCCGAGCCAAGGCGCCCGACTATCTCTCCCGTCTGATGCCGAACCTTTTCGGAAACAGGGACTATTATTTCGAGACGTCGCCCAATGTACGTTTCCATATCCCCTACGACATTGCGCGGCAGAATGCCGGCACCTATGCAAATTTTGCCAAGAGGCACGGAGAGGGGAAACTGACGGCGCACGGACCGCATCGCGACTCCTGGCTCGATTGCCCGGACAATGGAGTCAATATCTGGATTGCCTTTGGCCGCGTGAAAAAGGGTAACGGCCTCACCGTATTCACCAGAGAATACAACAAGACGCAAAGCTTCACCGAGAAGGGCAGTGTAACCGATGACGTCGCTCTCACCGAGCCTGCAGCCTTCGACCTGGAACCCGGCGACTGCGTGCTCTTCCACACGGACCATCTGCACGGATCGGAACTGAACCGGACGCAGGAAACACGCTTCGTGATCAGTTTCAGGGTCACGCTCGACAAGCCCCATTTCCCGCGCGAGCATCACCACAGTTATCGTTATTCCGGCCTCGCCAGTGGGCCGTTTCGTGCCCTTGCGACTCTGCCATCCATCCTGCAGCCCAGCTTTGCGAAGTCTGGCTTCCGCCGCTTGCGCAAGCGCTTGTTCAACGGACGCGCGCTGCCGGTGCCCAAGCCCACGACTGAAACTCTCCCACCTGTCTTTGCAAAGCAGCTGGTCGTTGGGGAAATCCGGGCAGTGGATGCAAAGAGTTGCGTCGCGCGGCTAGAGGACGGAACCATCGTTGCCTTCTCCCGCCGCTGCCCCCACGAAGGTGCAGACCTGGCCAACGGCTTCGTCGTGAATAATCACATTGTCTGTCCATGGCACAACCTGCCCTATGACCCGGTATCGGGCGCTTCACCCTGTGCGACGTTGCGCACCCGGACGATGCCAAGCGTAGTCCTTGATGACGGACGCATTGCGATCGCACCGCCCGGCGCCTCCGCAAGCGAAGGCGTCTGACCCTGTTTGGGGGGGCGCTGCCCCCCTCAGGACAGCTGGCCGCCGGGTTCCGGCTGCACTGATTCCTCGCGCTGCCTGGCCTTACCCAACTCAAAAATATCGCCGAGCAAGGCCCGATCCAGGACTGGTGCCAACAGCGGAAAGGCTGACACGACCAGTGCCGATGCCCAGAAGCCAAATGACTGGTGTTCGACGAGCAGAACAATGACCGCCGCCAACGCAAGCGGCAGGACTGTCAATCGAAAGGGCGGCGGTACGCAACCTTGTGTGCGCGCAAACCAATGCGATACCGCCCAGACAACAACCGCCCCGGCAAGCGATCCGGCCGCATAGCCAATCCCGCCATAGACGTGCCCCAGCCCGACGCAGGCCGCAACCGTCGCAGCAAGCCCAATGAGCTGCGAGTAAAGAACCTTTTTCTGCTCTCCGGCTGCCGCGAGCGCATTGCGCGAATGGCCCGACCACAAGGCAATCGGCAGGATCCACGCCATGACCTGGAGGAGCGGCGCCGCCGCCAGCAGTTTTCCCCCGAGGGTCAGTTTCACGAGGGGCAGCGCGAACACCGTCAACACAAGTGCAATGAAAACGCCGCCCCAAGCAGTCGCGCGCATAGAGTGCGACTGCAGGCGGCCTAGCGTGCCATCCCCGCTGGCATGGGCGCGGCTGACGGCGGGATAGAGGTTGAAGTGATACAGATTTCCGAATTGGCCGAGCGACGCGACGATACGGGCAGCGCCCGCAAACCAGGCTGTCTCGACCCCGCCGGTGAGCGACGCGATCAGGAACAGGGGAACCGACTGCGCCAACGCCCAGACGAAATTGCTCGAGCCGACGGCCGCGCCTTCCCGGACGAGCGCGCCAAAGCCGGAGAAGGATCCCGTCAGGCGAAAGGGGGTGACCTCCCGCTGCTGCATGACGATGCACAAGGCGGTCATAGCCGCAACCGCGCACAATTCGGCCAAACCGACGGCCAGAACATCCGACGGTGCGCGCACGAAGATCCAGATGCCGGCTGCGAAGACGGCCATGCGGACAATTTCCCCATTGGCGACTGCCGCCATCCGCCCTGTTGCCTGAAAAAGCCATTGCTGCCGCCACGGCACCGTGAGGAGGCTCGCCGCGAACAGCCAGACAAGAGCCTGCGGGACCGTTGCGCTTGTTGTCACAATCGCGATCGCTGCCATGATCGGCACGCCGACAAGCACTAACAGCAAGCGGGCCACAGGAATCTGAAAAGCGAGCAAAGGCAGTTCCTGCGGATCACGAACCGTGCGTCGGGTGCCGACAACCCCCATCCCGCCATCGACCAGCAGGGCAAAGAATGCTGCCAGGCCGACAATATATTCGACCGCGCCGTAGTTGATCGGATCAAGCGCGCGGGCAAGCCAAGCAAAGGCCAGGAAACCCAGAACCTTGCTGATCAGTTGCCCCCCGGCAAGGACGGTCAAATCACGAAACAATTTCATCTTGGCGCCAGATTATCTCGGTTTTGCAGCGATTGCGCAGCCCTGCAGTCTTGTCGCAAGGAGCCCTTCGAAGCGGATAAGTTTCAATGCCCCCACAGCATAGACGGATCCAGCCTGCGTTAGCGCCGCGGTTGATTCCATATTCCGCCCGACTATTTTCGGTTTCACCCCTCGTCTCTGGATCGACGTCTAGCAGGTTACGCCTCCTTCAGGGAGCCGGAATTCAGGCGCAACGAATCGATCCGGCTCACGGTTTCGTCTTTCCCTTTCTTTAGGGCAAGCGACCGGACAAGGTCGAGCCACGCGCCGATCGCGGTGGCTTCGCTCCAACGGGTTTCGAGAGCCGCCTTGCCCGACGATCCCAGCCGGTCACGCAAGGCGCGGTCCCCCGCAAGCCTGGCAAGCGCTGCAGCGAGGCTCACCCTGTCATCGAAAAGCAGCCCGCCTTTGCTTTCCTCGACGATCTGCCGATAGGGCCCCAGATCACGCGCGACAACCGGCGTTGCTTCGCGAAACGCCTCAAGCACAACCATCGGGAAGACTTCATAGCAAAGCGATGGCGCGATGAGTGCCGTCGCCCCGCGATAGAGCGCCGGAAGCGCACCGGGATCGACTGAACCGAGGAATTTCACACTTTCGCGCCCTTCGGCAAGCGCCCGCAAGTCCGGCGCGAAATCGCCACTACCGGCGATGACCAGATCGGCCGTGCTATCGGCATCGAAGCAGGGAATAACATCCTGCAGGCCCTTGAACATTTCGAGCCGCCCGACGAAGAGGAAATAGGGTCGGTCGCCAACCGGCGCATGGCTGGCCGGCGGCGGCGTGGCTTCGCTGTTTGGCATGAACGAGGCCATTGGAACCATTTCCCGCTTGAGGCCAAAGGCGCGGTGATTGGCGGCAACGGAGTGGCTGAGCGCGATGAGTGCATCGACATGTTCGAGACTTTCCTCGAGCAGCGATGTGTACCGCCAGGCCTGTGGGGGCCTCCTGAAGGCCAGCGAACAGCGGAAACATTCGCGCCCCTCGCATAGCTCGCGATTGTGGCGCCACAGGATGTGGTTGGGGCAGACCAGCCAATGCTCGTGGGCGGTATAAAGCTTGATAGCCTCGCCGAGCGCCAGCACGCCGGGGCCGCCAACGAGCGAGATATTGTGATAATGGATGACGTCGAACCCCTTGGCGAGGATCGCCTCGATGGCCGCGCGCTGAACGATCGGCCGCCCCGTCTGCTGGGTCAGCAAGGTCGAACCCAGCGGCCAGCGACTCTCGAGCCTGTGGACGGTCACGCCTTCCGGCTCGGGCTCGGGCGGCGGCGCAGGCTCGGTTTGCGGCGCATTCCTGACCACGCGCCACGCATCGGCGTCATAAATCACTTCCACTTCGCAGCCGGCCCGCGCCAACGCATGAACGAAGCTCTGGACATAGCGGCCATCCCCGCCGAAATTGCAGGGCGGATAAAAGGTCGTGACGACAGCCACGCGAAGGGGGTCGGCCATCATGCCGGACCGGAATTCGCCATTTCTGCCCCTGGTCATCCTGTACTGCCCTGTCTACGCGGTTCGGCTGCTAGCGCGAACGGTAAAGCTTTACTGTTCCACCGCCCAACGTCCCATCCAGCTCTTTGACGAGTTCGTAACGGGCCCGGACCCGAACCAGAGCAGCATCCTGTTGAGGGCGAACATGATCATCGAACGCCGTCACCACCCAGACACGCTTTGCCCGCGCCTCGAGCGCCAGAAGATCGGCTCTGTTCTCGACGACCGGCCAGCTCGGCTCGAAATAAAGATTGATCGGCTCAGACGCGAGCCCGATCGACGTCGCGACATCGCCAGGCGCGCGTCCGGCGGCAATTAGGCGCAAGGCGCCATCGAAATCCTGCTTGGGCCGCTCATAGTTCCGCACCAGAAGGACAAGCGAGGCAGCCGACGCGACAAGCACGCCTGCGGCAAACAGTGGTCGCTCAAGCCGTGGTGCTCGACAGAGCCGGGCGATCCAGCCGCACAACGCCTGGGTGCCGGCCGCAAGGCAGAGGAAGACAAAACCGATATCGACGAAAAAGTATCGCGGCCAAATCCGGAAATCGAGAAGCAGCAGCACGCCCAGCGCCAGTGGAATCGAAAGCACATAGACCGCAACCAACAGCGGAGACCGGCGCCAGAGCGTGACTGCACCAATCCCGATCACCAGCAACGCCCCGGTGAGCGCTACCGGCGCAAGCGGCCCGAACGCGCCGAGGCTGCTCACGATTTCGTACAGGGTTCGCATAGGATTGACCCATTCGGCCATCGAAGAAGTTGTCTTGCTTTGCGAAACCTTGTTCAGGGCCGAGAGCACCTGCGCGAAGAGCGGCAGGTGCAACAGCCCGGTCAGCAGTCCGCCGAGCACAAAACCATAGGCCGGGCGGATATCACGTAGCCCCGGATAGGGGGCTAACACCTTCGCTCCCCGGGCAAGCCAAGCCAGGCCATAGACCAGCGCATGGCTTGCAAAGAAGAATCCGGCCGAGAGATGTGTATACATGCCGGCGGCGACCGACAGGCCATAGCCCGCCCAGATCCGCCAGCCGGGGCGCTTCAACCCTTCGACAAGCAAGAGCGTCGCGAGGCTCGTCCAGAACAGCAGCCCAGTATAGCCCCGCGCATTCTGCGAGAACCAGACATGGTGATAGGATATCGCAAGGAGGAGAATGGCAAAAAGCGCAGGGACACGCCCGGCCGGACCACGCCCGATAGCCCAGACAAGGACCAGGCTCGCAAGGCCGAAGAGCATCGCCGGCAGCCTGAGCGCCCAGGCGCTCTCGCCCAGCGTCGCAACTACCGCCTTGGCTTGGAGGCTGTAGAACATGTGGTTGTTGAGCGAGGAAAAATCGGTCAGCAGCTGACCGAGGGGCGCACGGACATAGCGCGTCAGCGTGAATATCTCGTCGTACCAGAGCCCTGCATCGAGCCCAACAATCCGCGCCGCCGCGGCAATGACGAGGACCGCGGCAAGCGCCAAGCCTTCCCAACGCTTCATGGGATAGCCTTTGCAATGTGCGCGTCGATCCGTCCCCGCAGGCGCGGGCTCACCTGATATTTGGCACCTTGTTCAGCCAATGCCGCCTCCTGCCAATGCCCGCGCCGCACGCAAGCCCTGGCGCAGCCGGAAATAGCCGCGCCGTCCTGCCAGGAACCCGGCCCAATGGCTGCGGCGCCGGAAATAGTGCATCTCAATCCGGGGCAGATCAAAGCGATCGAGGCCCGGCCGGGCCAACGCGAACCGCGTGCCGAAGCCGGCGCGATAATATCGGCCAATCATGCTGACCACTGCAGGCGAGACATGCCCATAGGGCGCAGCAAAGCTTTCGACGGGCCGGCCGATCCTCTCGGCGAGATCATCCGCGCAACCCGCAATCTCTTGCTCGCAGGCGCCGGAATCGAGAGTGGTCAGGTCCGTATGCGTGCGGCTATGCCCGCCGAACTCAATGCCCCGCGAAGCGAGCGAGCGCACCTGCTCCCAATCCATCAAGGGACGGGCCGGATCGTTCGCCCCGATCCATGCTTCGGCTTTGCCGAGCCGCTGCGTCGGCACGAAGACAAGCGCTGAATAGCCATGCCGCTGGAGAACCGGGAAAGCCCCTTCGGCAAAATCGGCAAACGCATCGTCGAAGGTGATGAGTGCTTGCCGGTCTTCTGCTGTCCCGCCTTCATGCCAGGCAAGGAAGCCATCCAGCGTCTGGCTGCGATAGCCCGCCTCGGCCAATGCCTCCATCTGCATGGCAAAGGTCTCAGGCGGGATGCTTGTCGGGCCCCCGGCGTCGGAAATCGAATGATAGGTCAGGACAAGCATGGCACTGGTCCTCAATCCTCGACCACATGGGTTTCGAACACACGCCGGTAATCGTGCCACTTGGCGAGGTCAAAGCTGCCATCCGCGCCCAGGCAATCGACCGCGCCATGCGCCATCGCCAAAGCATGATGCGTATTATCATGGGCGAACAGCCCTTGCCGCCCAAAGGTGAGCAGGCCCTTCACCCCTTCAACCCAGCGATCCATGATCGCCAGGTCGACCTCGAAATTGCGGTCATAGACCGGATAGGCATAACCGAGCCGCTGCGTTACCGTGCGACGAATCTTGGCAGTCACTGGCAGACCCACCCCAGCCAGCCAGCCGCACAATTCAGCGCCGAGTTCATCGTCCGAAAGCGACCATAAATGCTCGTTCGGGTCGCAGGGCAGTTCCGCGCACAGGATCGTGACGCCGTCAGGCTCGGTGCTGGCCGAATAATTCTTGGGTTCCGACAGCCGTGAGATCGGCACCGCATATTCCGGGAAATAGTGCGCGTCATACTCGGTGAACTGCTGCTGTTCGAGCACCAGGTAGATCAGGATCATGCCGCGATAACGGATCCGCGCGGCAGCTTCGCTGACCGTCGCGGGTGGCGGGGGATCCATGAGCGAAACAAGGTTGGAAATCGGCAGCGTGGACCAGACACTCCCGGTTTCAATCCTCAACTCGCCTTCGCCTGTGTGGTATCTGACCGCCTTCACGCGACCGTTTTCATGCTCCACGGCGGAGACCGACGCTTCGAGCGCGAATTCCGCGCCGAGCTTTTCCGCCTCGGACCGCAGCGCCTCGCTGATCTGGCCAAAGCCCTTTCGCGGATAGAAAAATCCGCCCGTCTGCGGCTTTTTGAGGCCCGGAACCTGACGCAGGATCTTGCCGACGATCTTGCCGATCGAGCTTCCCGAAACACGCCGCGTCGCAAGCGTCACGGCAAGTTCTTCGGGCGGAAGCGCCCAAAGCTTGCGCATATAGGGATAATAGAAATTCTGGCACATTGCCGGGCCGAGCCCCTGATGGAGCACGCTCGCAAAGGTGGGTTCGCCCGCGGGAGGCCGCCGGAACGGCTTGGCCGCGGCATCCCAGAGCAGTTGGGCGGTGAACGCCTTGGGCAGGCGGAGCAGCAGGTCGAGCGGCTTGAGCGGGAAATGGATCCACCGCCCCTTGAGCCTGATGCGGCCATGGCGCGGCCGCCACAGCAGGTCGGGCCCGACCGCGTCCTGGATCATTTGCAGGATATGCGGTTCGCTTGCCGGGTGGAGCCTGTGGCTGCCGAAATCGCAATGAATGCCTTCGTGAAGGAAGCTTCCGGAATTGCCCCCGACGCGCGGCGCGCGCTCGATCACCTGGACAGTCGCCTTCCCGCTCCTGGCCAGTATCAGCGCCGCGCCGACACCGGCTGGACCGGCACCCAGAACTGCAACCTTCTGCATCACGACGGCTCCATCCCGAATGCGTCCTGCTTTGGACGCCGCAACTGTATCAAAAACCCGATTGCTCCGCTGGCATAGAGCACGGATTGCCAAATCAGTCCGATCGCGACAACCTGCCCCGGATCGGCCCCGAACGGCAGGAGCAGGCCTGCCATGCTTGCTTCGCGAACGCCCAGCCCGCCAAGGCTGACTGGCGCAATCGCTATGATCTTCGCAGTCGTCCACGCAAAGAACCAGGCCGCAGCCGGCGCCTCGACATGCGCCGCTTGTGCAAAGGCAATGTTGATCCCGACAAACAGGCATTGCACGGCCATCGAGATCGCCAGGCACAGCAAGAGGCGCCCCGGACGTTGCGCAAGATCGGCCGCCGCATGCACCAGCTTGGCCAGCACGCGCGCGATCTTGCCCTGCGGCGCCGCACGCATCAATGACCGGTCGAGCAGCGGCGTCAGGAACAGGCCTGCCGCGACAAGGACAAAAGCACCGAGCGCGATCCAGCGCAATTCGGGATACTGGTGGAATTTCGTGCCCAAGGCGAAATAGGCGCCCGCCAGCGCAATCAGCACGAGGCCCAGCGTATCGAGCAGCCGGTCGGCGATCGAGCCCATTGCCAACCGCCCCTTGTCGCCCGCCCGCCCCATGACAAGCCCGGCCCGCACGACATCGCCGCCGGCCACGCCCGGCAAGGCAAGGTTCGCCGCCAATCCCGCCAGATGGGCACGGAACGCCTCGCGATAGGAAATGCCATCGCCGATCAGCATCCGCCATTTGGCCGCAGCGACCGCATGCCCGGCGAGAAACAGCGCGAGCGCCGCCAGCCAAAGCATTGGCGAAAACTGGCGGGCGGCCGCCCAGACGGTCCCGAACGGCACGAAATGAAAGATCAGCGCCAGCATCGCCGCGCTGACGCAAATCCTTGCCAACCATATGCCAAATATCTGGCGCCTGCCCGCCGCCCCGGACGTGGAGGCCGTGTTCACTTGACGGCGATGTCCGCGCGCGACCGCAAGTTCAGCCGGGAGATCATGTCTGCAATCAGGCCAAGCGCCCACAACAGNNAGCGGCTGGAAATACACGGTAAGGCGGAAGACGAGGAACATGAACCGGCCAAAATCGCTCGCGCGAATCTTGGATTGGCCAACTCGCTTTCCATAAACAATCGGCAGGTAAGACACGCGCATACCGGACGCCAGCATGCACAGGGTAACTGTCGTCGTGAACGAAAAGGCATCGGGCAGGAGCGGGACAAACCGCTCGAGCGGCTCCCTGCGGAAAACGCGAAGCCCCGAATTGAGGTCCGTAATCTCATGGCCGGCGAGCAGGCCCGCAAGCTTGTTGAGCGCCCATTTGGCCGGCCGTCGAATGAGAGGCACGCCTTTCATCGCCGCGCCGCGATCACCCACAACCATGTCGTTATAGGTCGCCATCGCGATCATTTCGGGAAGATAAGAGGCAGGATAGGTGCCGTCGGCATCCAGTATCGCCACAAGTGGCGCGGTGCTGACCGCGATCCCGGCCTTGAGCGCGCGGCCATAGCCGCCATTGTGCGGGAAGTTGACGACCTGCGCGCCCGATACCCGGGCACGTTCCAGCGTGTCATCGGTGGATCCGTCATTGACGACGATGATCTCATGGGAAATGCCGGCAGCATCAAGAACCTCATGAACCGAGGCGATGGTCGCAGCGACCGCGCCCTGTTCATTATAGGCTGGAATGACGATCGACACAGAAGGTGTCCCGCCCTTCTGCTTAGCGAGAGTCCCGGCCGCCACGCCAGTCTCCACCAGCTCCAATTGCTCCGCCAAAATGCCTACCCCCGCTCACTGGTGCCCGACGCCCCATAGATGGCGAATGTCTATATAAGGTGAACGCCCGAAGGCCAACTCCTGCTCCGACGACGCTATGGAAAGTGATGCTCAAGGCGTGGTGCCCGGGGGCGGGATCGAACCACCGACACTGCGATTTTCAGTCGCATGCTCTACCAACTGAGCTACCCGGGCATCTGGCGCGAAAGGGTATCCGCCCCAAAAGTGAAGCGCGCCTATAGTCAGGCTTCGGGGGTGCTGTCCAGCCCAGAACCATCCTCTTCCTCCTCGACGCGTGCTGGAACACGATAGGCCTCCCCGAGCCAGTTGAGGAGGTCGCGATCCTTGCAGCCGCGCGAACAGAACGGGCGGAATTCATGCGCCATCGGCTTGCCGCACATCGGGCAGGGGGCCGGTTCCTTCATGGTACCAGCACCGTATCGACGGCAGCAGGCAGCATTCCGGGATAATCGAGCGTGTAATGCAGCCCTCTGCTTTCCCGGCGATGAAGCGCGGAGCGGATGATAAGGTCGGCAACTTCCACGAGGTTGCGCAGCTCGACCAGGTCGGGCGTGACGCGGAACGCGCTGTAATAATCCTGCACTTCCTGCCGCAGAAGATCGATCCGGTGCTTGGCGCGTTCGAGCCTTTTGGTCGTCCGCACGATACCGACAAAATTCCACATGAAATGCCGGATCTCGCGCCAGCATTGCGCGATCACTACTTCTTCATCCGAATCGGTCACGCGACTTTCGTCCCACGCCCGGATCGGCGGCGGAACCGGCAGCGCTTCCCAGTTTGACATGATGTGGCGCGCGCATGCCTCGCCGAAGACAAGGCATTCGAGCAGCGAGTTCGAGGCGAGGCGATTGGCGCCATGAAGCCCGGACTGCGTAACTTCGCCGGCGGCATAAAGGCCCGGCGCGTCGGTCCGCCCGTCAAGATCGATCATCACACCCCCGCACGTATAATGTTGTGCGGGCACGACCGGGATGGGTTGCCTCGTAATGTCGATGCCAAGTTCGAGCAGTTTGGCGTGGATATTGGGAAAATGTTCCCGGACGAATTCGGGCGGCTTGTGGCTGATGTCGAGATGGACATAGTCGAGCCCCAGACGCTTGATCTCATGGTCGATCGCGCGCGCGACAACGTCGCGCGGGGCGAGTTCCGCACGGCTGTCAAAGCGCGGCATGAAACGTTCGCCTGTTGTCGGGATCTGCAGATGCCCGCCCTCTCCGCGCACCGCCTCGGTGATCAGAAAATTCTTGACCTCGAGATTGTAAAGACAGGTCGGGTGGAACTGCATGAATTCCATGTTCGAGACGCGGCATCCGGCGCGCCAGGCCATGGCTATCCCGTCACCCGTCGCACCCCGTGGCGCGGTCGAATAGAGATAGGTGCGGCCCGCGCCGCCGGTTGCAAGGATCGTCGCACGTGCCCTGAAGGTTTCGACCTTTCCGCTCTTGCGATTGAGCGCATAGACGCCGTGAATCCGCCCCGAGGTTGAAAAGCGTTGCTGGTGGCGACCGATGACGAGGTCGATTGCGACCATGTCCGGCACCAGCGTAATATTGGGATGCGCGTGTGCGGCTTTCTCAAGCGCCTGTTGTACCGCCCAGCCAGTCGCGTCGTTCACATGCACGATCCGGCGGTGCGAATGTCCACCCTCGCGCGTCAGGTGCCATTGTTCGTCTTCGCCCGGGTTGAACGGAACACCCAGCGCCGCCAGCCGCCGGATCGCTTCGGGAGCATTTTCCACGACGTATTCGACCGTTTCGCGGTTGTTGAGGCCGCCGCCCGCAACCATCGTATCCTCGATATGGCTTTCGAAGGTGTCGCCGGGTTCGAGCACGGCCGCGATCCCGCCCTGTGCCCAGCTGGTCGCGCCGTCGGACAGCGCGCCTTTCGCCAGCACAGCAACCTTGAAGTCCTGCGCCAGGGTCAGTGCAGCAGTCAGTCCGGCCGCTCCCGATCCGAGGATCAGGACATCAAAGCCCTTCTGCTCAGCCATTGACCGCGCGCGTCAGGTTGAGGAACACATGTTCGAGATCGGCCTCGCGGGTTGAGACGTCGGCAATGCCAAGACCTGCCGCCTGAACTGCGCCCAGAACATCGCCAGCATTTGCCTGCGCCTTGTTATAGGTAATCGTCAGTACGCGGAGGGCTTTGAGTTCGATCTTCTGGAACATGGGGGAGGCTGGCGCCGCAGTGAGATCGCGGTCGACAGTGATTTCGACCACTTTTTCCTGCGCCATATCCACCAGTTCGCGCGTGGGCTTGTTGGCAATCAGTTCGCCGTGATTGATGATCGCGATCCGGTCACACAGTTCCTCAGCTTCTTCGAGATAGTGCGTCGTGAGAACGATAGTCACGCCCCGCGCATTGAGTTCGCGGACATAGGCCCAGAGCTGCTGGCGCAGTTCGACATCCACGCCTGCTGTCGGCTCATCGAGGACGAGGATCGGTGGCGAATGCACCATTGCCTTGGCGACCAGCAACCGGCGCTTCATGCCGCCCGAGAGCGTACGCGAATAGGCATCGGCCTTGTCCTCAAGATGGACAGCGCGCAGGAGTTCCATCGAACGCCGCCGGGCCTTGGGTACACCGTAAAGGCCCGCCTGCAATTCGAGCGCCTCGAGGGGCGTAAAAAACGGATCGAACAGGATCTCCTGAGGGACGATACCGATCGACGCCTTGGCGTTGCGGGGATGCTCGTCAATGTCGAAGCCCCAGATGCTGGCGCGACCGCCCGACTTGTTCACCAAGCCAGCAAGGATATTGATGAGCGTCGATTTGCCCGCGCCATTGGGTCCGAGCAACCCGAAAATCTCTCCGCGCGGCACATCGATGCTGACACCTTTCAGCGCCTCCTTGCCGCCTTCATAGACTTTCCGGAGTGAATCGATGCTAATCGCAGCCTGGGTCATAGTCTCGCTTTAGCGGTCGCGTCGGGCAACGCAATCCGTCCATGGCCAAGCCTTTCTTAACCATGCCGACCTATGGCTTCCTCTGGACTATTCGAGGATTGGTGCGTTGGGGACAATTGCCAAACCCGCTCTCAGGTGCTTGTGCGCGATAGGGATGTTGCTGGCTGGCATCTCGCTTGGTGCGCCTGCCTTTGCGGCCGGGACAACGGGAAATGTAGGCGTGGTGGCACTCCGCCGACTTTCAATCGTCAATACCGAGGATCTGGTCTTTGGAACGATGTTGCGTCCGACGACTCCCGGGACGGTGGTCATCAACCCTACCTCGGGTGCCCGATCGGTGACGGGGGGCGTAACGGCGGCTGGCGGCACTCCGAGAGCAGCGCAATTCTTCACATATGGCGGCCCCCTCCAGAATGTGCAGGTAAATCGCGGGCCCTTGCCGGTGCTCAATCGCGCGGGTGGAGGGGGAACAATGAACGTAACGGTTCTGACCCTGAATGGCCCGACACTGCGGTTCCTGTCGGCTGCTGGCCTGCTCGACCTGCGCGTCGGCGGGACGCTCGCGGTCAAGGCCAACCAGGCTGAAGGCGATTATTCGGGTACGTTCCAGATCATCGTCACCTATTTCTGAGCTGACCCTTACACAGGCGTTAACCATGAGCTTTCAGCCGTGCTTAGCGGGAGAGCGAGTATTGGATCTCGCATGACTGTGGGGACAATCAGGTTTTCGATGCTCGGCATCGGCTTGGCCGCGTTGGCGGGCAATGCATCGCCTGCTTTTGCAGGCGGCGCGTCCGGCCCGGTCGGGGCCGTTGCCGTCAGGCCGCTATCGCTCGTCAAAACAGAGGACCTCGATTTCGGCTCGCTGATTGCCGGAACGACTGCTGGCACCGTCACGATCAATGCCAATACCGGAGCGCGCACCACAACCGGTGGTGTCGCGACGGCAGGGGGCACGCCCAAGCGCGCCGAATTTGTCGGCGCCGGTCGGCCGGGCCGACTCATCATCGTATTTCTCGGTGCCTCACCTGCACTGACAAACGGCGCTGGCGGGTCGATGGCCCTGTCGCTTGCGGTGCAAGGTGGCATCGGCCTAAGGATATTGCCAGCCAATGGCGTTCAGACGATCCGCGTGGGTGGCACCATAAATGTCGGCGCAAACCAGCAAGAGGGAAACTATACCAGCACCTTCACGCTCACCGTCATCTACCTCTGATCCGGTTGCACGGGAGCAGCACGATTGCTAAACGCGCGCGCATGATCCACGAGCCCGAAACCGTTACCGTCAAGGCCCGCCGCGTCGCCTGCGACGGGGCAAGCGACATTCCCGGCGGTGCAGCGCTCGGTCATCCGCGAGTCTGGCTTGAGATCGATGAGCGCGGTTATGTCGATTGCGGCTATTGCGATCGCCGTTTCGTCCTTTCGGGCGGCCCCGCCGACAACCATTGAGTCCGGTGGCGCTTCGTTGCCGCGCGGTTAACCGTGCCTCCTCAGCCTTTGGCGATAGTCCTGGCCTATGAGCGGCGCTATGACCAACGGCATGGCCATCAAACTTGCGATCCTCGGATTCGTGGCGCTAGCTTCGCTTGCAGCCCATCAGGCGGTGCGGGCAACCGCCGCGCAGCCTTCGGAAATTCGGCCCGCACGATAATCTATCAATGCCGCCAAGGTCTTCCTATAGGAGGGCCATGATCAACCAGACCGACCCGCGCCGCTTCCTCTATCGTGACGGCAATCTCGATCCTGCCACCGCCCAGCGACTGACATCCGAACTGCTGAAGCGTTGCGACGATGGCGAACTCTACCTCCAGTATCGCGCCTCGGAGGCCTTCGGGTTCGACGATGGCCGCTTGAAAACGGCTGACTATTCGACCGACGCCGGGTTCGGCCTGCGCGGCGTTTCGGGCGAGATGACCGGATTTGCCCATGCCAATGAATTGAGCGAAGCGGCCATCCGCCGCGCGGGCGAAACACTGACCCTGCTCGATCCGGCGAAGGGGGCGATGGCAGCAGCGCCCCGGCACAACAACCGCCATCTCTACACCGATGGCGATCCGATGGGCCTCATCCCCTTTGCCGACAAGGTGGCGCTCTGCCAAAAGGTCGATGCTGCCGCGCGCGCGCGCGATCCGCGTGTCGCGCAAGTCTCGGTGGGCCTGTCCGGCAGTTGGAGCGTGGTTGAAATTGTCCGCGCCGATGGCTTCCGGGCAACCGACATCCGGCCGCTGGTGCGGCTCAACGTCAACATCGTCTGCGAACAGAATGGGCGGCGCGAGAGCGGATCGTTCGGGATTGGCGGGCGTTATCTGTATGACAGTCTGTTCCAGCCGGAAACCTGGAACCGCGCGATTGATGAGGCGCTCAAACAGGCGCTCGTCAACCTTGAAAGCGTTGACGCACCGGCAGGTGAAATGACCGTGCTGCTCGGCCCCGGATGGCCGGGGATCATTCTTCACGAGGCGATCGGCCACGGCCTTGAGGGCGATTTCAACCGCAAGGGCACGTCGGCCTTTTCAGGGAGAATCGGCGAGCGCGTCGGAGCCCCCGGCATTACAGTGGTCGATGATGGCTCGATCCCCGACCGGCGCGGTTCACTTACGATCGACGATGAAGGGACGCCGACGGGCGAGACTGTCCTGATTGAGGATGGCATCCTCAAGGGCTATATGCAGGATCGGCTCAATGCCCGGCTGATGGGCGTTCCCGCAACCGGCAACGGCCGCCGCGAAAGCTATGCCCATGCCCCGATGCCGCGGATGACCAACACCTTCATGAAGGGTGGCAAGGACGATCCCGCCGAACTGCTTTCGCGGGTCAAATCCGGGATCTTCGCCAAGAGCTTCGGTGGCGGGCAGGTCGATATCGTCTCGGGCAAGTTCGTCTTCAGTTGCACTGAGGCTTATCGGATCGAGAATGGCAGGCTCGGTGCGCCGCTGAAAGGTGCGACCTTGATCGGCGATGGGCCAAGCGTGCTGACCAAAGTGACGGGCATCGGCAACGACTTTGCACTCGACGAAGGCATCGGAATCTGCGGCAAGGGCGGACAGAGTGTGCCTGCCGGAGTTGGTCAGCCGACATTGCTGGTCGAAGGACTGACCGTGGGCGGAACGGCGGCATAGGAGGGCGCGATCAATGTCAGAGTTTTTTGCTTCGCTGACCGAAGACCATATCGCCTTCATCGCGAAACAGCCGGTGTTCTTCGTTGCCACCGCCGCTGACGGGGCGCGGATCAATCTTTCTCCCAAAGGCATGGACAGTTTCCGCGTGCTGGGGCCGGATCGCGTGGCGTATCTCGACGTGGGCGGATCGGGCAATGAAACGCATGCCCATCTGGCGGCCGACGGGCGGATCATCATCATGTTCTGCGCATTCGACCGGCCTGCGCTGATCTTCCGCATTTATGGCCGGGGACGATCCGTGCTTCCGCAGGACGATGAATGGGCCAAGCTCATAGAGCATTTCACCCTGCTGCCCGGCACGCGCCAGATTTTCCTGATCGACGTCGAAAGCGCACAAACCAGCTGTGGCTGGGGTGTGCCGTTCATGGCGTTCGAGGCCGAGCGCCCGACGCTCTCCAAATATCACGCCCAGCAGGATCCCGCCGTGCGGCTCAAGGTGATCGCCAAGCGCAACCGCAGCATCGACGGCTTGCCCATGCGTGTGCAGACCAAGCTGCCGTGGCAGGCCTGAAACCATGCCGCTGGTCGAACTTGCCCGTTACTATAACAGTTTCGAAGCCGGGCTGGCGAAATCGAGGTTGGCAGATTTTGAAGTTGAGTCGGTCATCTTCGATCTCGAAATGTCAAATTATTGGGGCGCTCTTTCGATTCCGATCCGGCTCATGGTTCTCGACGAGGATCTCGCCGCCGCCCGTATGGCGCTGACGGTCGGCGACGAAGCGGCCTGATCCCGGCGCTCAGGCCGGGCCGACGCGGAAGGCGCAGAGCTTGTTGCCGTCCAGATCGCGGACATAGGCGCCGTAGAAAGCCTGCTGGCCTTCATCGCCGCGCAAGCCGGGCGCGCCTTCGCAACTGCCGCCAAGCTCCAGCGCCTTGGCATGAAAGGCATCGACCTGCGCACGCTCCTTCATCACCAGCGCGAGCATGTTGCCATTGCCGACGCTTGCCTGCCCGCCGTCAAAAGGTTGGGTGATGGCGATGGCGGGCGTATCGAAGCTGACACCATACATGGTGAAGCCCCCATGTTCGGGCATTTCCATAATCCGTTTGGCCCCAACCTGGCCGAGCAGGGCATCGTAAAAGCCTTGTGCCTTTTCGATATTGTTTGTGCCAAGCGTTGCATATCCGATCATCGTATCGTCCTCCTCAGCCCTTCTTGCATTCGCCGGTGCGCTTGCCGCTATTTTTCGCCTTCATGGTCATTCCCGACCCAGGCATTCCGGGCGCACCAACCATCTTCATCGAGACGTTCATCGTATAGGCTTCGTCGCCATAATTGCCGTCCATGGCCATCGTCATGGCGCCGGGCCCACCGGCAGGTTTGCAGGACATCACAGCCTTGAGCGTTCCGCCAGACATGGAAAAACTGTCATAAGTGCAACTTCCCTTGTCTCCACCCGCGAACAGGCCCGCCGCGGGCTTTCTGGATTCTTCCTCGGTCACGCAGCTTTCGAAACTGTTCTTGCGGCCCACCATTGCCTTGGACATGGCCGCGCCCATCTGCCTGCCTTCGGCGGGCATGCCTTCGAGATCGACTGAAACGATCTCGCTCGTCGTCGTCCATTGTCCTGCCTTGATGAAATGCGCCTCCCTGGTCGCCTTTGCGACATCCTCGACCGAGGCATTCTTCAGCTCGACGCCCTTGTCGCACCCCGAAAGCAGCAGCGCCGGAACCGCCAGAATTATCGCAAGCCTTGTCATGGTCATTCTTCCCACCAGATGACGATGGAACGCAGCATCGCGATTGCAAGGCGAATGTCCAGCGGGGAGTTCGCGGGGCGAAGAATGGCCGCGTTGGCCGGCGGCGAACATTGCCGGGACTCCCGGGGTGCGCGCAGCACACCCCGCGCGTGTCACATGCCGTCAAGGCCCTTGCTGACCAGGATATTCACCGAAACGCGGCGGTTCTGTGCCTTGCCTTCGGCAGTGTCATTGCTCGCCAACGGATCCGCTTCGGCCATCCCGGTGGGGGTCAGCATGCGATAGGGTTTCCAGCGGCAGGCCTGCTGAAGATAATTGATGACGCTGCCGGCGCGCTTTTCGCTCAGCGCCTGGTTCAATTCATCGCTTCCGACCGAATCGGTGTAACCGACAACCAGCATCAGGGCGTTATTCATCGCCTCGGCCTGGGTTGCTGTGGCGCAGAGTTCGGCCTTGGCCGTAGCGGAGATCACCGCCCGACCCGTGTCGAAATACACATTCGTCGTGCTCTTGATATTGTACTTGTCGATATCGCCCATGCGCCCGCGCAGCGCCTCTGTGGCCGCAGTTTGTTCATCAAATTGCTGGGCCGTGCCGCTGCGGATCATGTTCGCGGTCTTGAGGTCTTTGTTGCGGAACGTGATCTGGCCTGCCACCAGGCCATCGGCCGATTGCAAGGTCTTGACCGTAACCGGCAGGCCGTTGAGGAGCGATTCCGCGTTGTACTTGCCGCGGTTGATCCGGGTGTTGTCATTGACGGAAATGATTGTGACGGTGCCATCCGCAGCGGTGATCTTGATCTTCTCATCGTTGCGCGCGGAGATGATGCCCTTGATTTCGGGTCCCGCAGGCATCTGCGCGCCAGTTACGGTGATAACGGGCTGGGCCGTGTCCTGCTGCTGCGCGGACAAGCTGCCCGACACTGGCACGGCAAGCGTGGCGAGCAGCATGAGAGCTCCCTGCCTTTTGGTCATGATTTGCATCTGATTGCTCCTTCAAACTGTACAGCCGCGCGCTGCCTGTTCAGGTCAACCTTTCTGACACATGAACACGTCCGGCAAGACCATTGGTTGTACGGGCAATTCGAGTGCATCTTGCGACGAACCGAGCCAGAC
>CXWL01013940.1_pt1 | contig 38308 bp, 37 predicted proteins | sample 590931 | NCBI WGS metagenome assembly CXWL01 (sample SAMEA3498368, study PRJEB10139) | groundwater metagenome | biome: water well; material: biofilm material | place: Germany | collected 2015-04-27 | reverse complement strand
GCCTGTGGGCATCGCAGTAGAGGTAGTGCGAGGTCCGCTGTAGAGAGTGCACGGGGGGGTATTGCGGAAAGAAAAATACCATCGATTAGTGATTGGGGTCTATTTGAGTCAGACTGCGGTGGTGGTGGAGATAGACATTCGAGATGCCCTGCTGGTACGAATTCATATTCCCTCCTCGCTCAATTGTAATTTCGCATCATGCTTCATCTAATGGCCGCGTGGCAGGCCTGTTCTCAACTCCTTAATCAATCTAGGCTCTCCCGGTTTCCACCCAAGAAGTGTCGTTCAATATGACGCGTGAGAAGATCGACAAATTATCTCGCTCTAAACCAGCCAACGCAGTGAAACTTCTTCGCCAACTTTGGCAGCATTTGAGCAGGCGAAGGAAAAAACAACTCGGAATGTTGTTACTGCTAATGCTCCTGGGCGCGGCACTGGAGATAGTTAGCCTGGGTGCGATCGTGCCATTTCTTGGTGCGTTGGCTGCCCCTGACCGCGTCATGAATTTTCCTTGGGTTGGAAAACTTGCAGCCCCCCTAGGGGTGTCGTCAGCCGATCAATTGCTGTTACCCATCACAGTAGTTTTTGGAACGGTTGCGCTGGCGTCGGGGATCGTCCGGCTGGCCATACTCTGGCTCAATACCCGTCTTGCCTATGCAATCGGTGGGGAGTTAAGCGCAGAGGCCTATCGACGGACGTTGTATCAACCATACAGTGTGCATGTTGCGCGGAACAGTAGTGTCGTTGTGAGTGGCATCATCAGGAAGGTCAGCGTCGCTACGGCGGTGTTGTATCAGGTCATGATGCTGACCGGTTCACTGTTCCTACTTGTTGCGGTCATGTCAGCCTTATTGGCAATCAATGCCAAGGTGGCCTTGATTGCCAGTGGATCATTCGCGGCATTTTATTTGTTGCTTACCGGATATACTCGTCGTTCGTTGTCCTCTAATAGTCAGTGTATTGCCCATGAGGAAATTCAGTTGGTCAAGGCGTTGCAAGAGGGTTTGGGGGGCATTCGTGACGTGTTGCTGGATGCCACGCAAGAAATACACGCGAGTAAATACATGCGCGCCGATATGCCATTGCGCAACGCGCAGGGCCGAAACGTATTTACTGCGGCATGCCCGCGGTATGTCCTCGAAACGGTAGGTATTCTGGCGATAGTTGTGGTGGCGTATTTCACCGTAGCAGAGGGGGGCGCCAGTGCGTTTGCTGCGGTTTTGCCGGTACTGGGGGCGTTGGCGTTGGGCGCGCAGCGGTTGTTGCCAACGCTTCAACAGATATACGCAGCATGGGCGATGTTGCAGGGTAACTACGCGGCAATTGTGGACGTGATTGCGATGCTTGAGCAGCCGCTACCGGACATGAGCGGTATGAAGGGGCAAGAGCCGTTTGTTTTTTGCAAGGAGATTTGCTTCAAGGATGTCCGGTATCGCTATAACGAGAACAGTCCCTGGGTCTTGGATGGTGTCAATATCAAGATTCCTAAGGGAACGCATGTCGGCATCGTTGGTGCGACCGGCAGCGGTAAGAGCACTGTGGTCGATCTGCTGATGGGTCTGTTGGACCCAACCGCCGGACGTATCGCGATCGACGGTCAGCCGATTTCTCAGGCCAATCTGAGGGGATGGCAGGAATGCCTTACTCATGTGCCGCAAGATATTTTTCTTGCGGACGCTTCAATCGCCGAAAATATTGCGTTTGGCGTTTCCGCAAAGCGGATAGATTTTGAACGTGTGCGCCGTGCGGCACAGCAGGCGCAATTGGCCGAGTTTATCGAGTCAAACCCTCAGGGATATCAGGCGTTCATCGGCGAGCGAGGAGTTCGCTTGTCGGGCGGGCAGCGGCAACGTATCGGTATTGCCCGTGCTTTGTACAAGCAGGCGTCGGTATTGGTGCTTGATGAAGCAACCAGCGCGCTCGATAACGAGACTGAGAGTATGGTGATGCAAACCATTAATCACCTCGACGAAAACATGACGATCCTGATTGTGGCGCATCGGTTAACCACGTTGCGACATTGTGACCGGATTATTGAGTTGGTCAGCGGCAAGGCAGTGCAACATGAATCATATGAGCAAATGCTTCAGTCCCGACAGGCGCACAGTGTCTTATCGTAGGCAAGCGAGAGCTGTATGGGCCTGATCGCGGTGAATAATTGTCCTGTGTGCGGCAGCAGCCAGCGGATTACAGCTACTGATGGCATGGCACGGTTCAAGAAAGATATTGGGTTTCATTACTTGAAACATGCGGCTGCCCGTCTCGATGTTACCGTTGAACAGCTGGTAGATACAGCGAAGGTGTTTCAGTGTTCGAGCTGTCATACCTTTTACTGCGATCCATGGATCAGTCCGGTTGTGGCCTCGCAGGTGTTTACCGCAGGTGCGCCGGACCATATTGCCGGCTGGGGAAATTTCGAGCATTGGATCAGCAGCAGTAATCTAAATAGCGTGGAACTCGCCAATCTGGCGTTGTATCGTCAAATAGAAAAGAAAATCGGCAGGCTCTCATCCTATGCTGAGTTTGGATGCCCATTTCAAGGGTTTCTCTTGCTCTTCAAGGCACGGGAAGAAGATCCGGCCGGACGCATGAAACTATTCGCGCAGGCGATGCGGCGTGAACCCGATGTGCGCTGGACCAAGATGACGAGGTTGCATCATGCGGCAACGCAATGGGCCAACCGGCTGGTGATGGGATATCACCATATTCGGGCGTTCAAGGAGACGCTACGAGCAGGTAAGAACAGCATATCCCCTGAGGGAAATGTCGGATCCTTGCCCGCAAGCCGTTTCTTGCTGACTCAGGATACGACGCGCGCGTGGGGGAATAATTGTGTGCGTTATGGCGGCAGCTGCAGGTATTACGCGGGGCAGGTGCTGAACGCCGATGTTCTCCCATTTGAAGAAGCGGCCAAGGAAGTGGCGCGCGGCGACCGCGAGAGGTTCGATTTACTGGGAATGTTTAACAGCCTCGACCATACCAGCGATCCGGTCGGGGTGATTCGGAACGGGCTAACAATGGCGCGACACATCGTTGTCGCGACCCATCACGCATCCTATGCCGGCAAACAGCATCAATATGCGTTTGATGAACGATTCCCCCAATGGTTGAGTGCGATGCTTGAGAATGCTGTCGTGGAAGACATTACCGACGTTGTGATCGGATCCGGCAAGAGGAGTGTCAACTATTTGTTCATTTCAAGTGAAGCGAGGGCATGTGGTGGATGAGGAACGGAAGACGCACTCGATCGATGATGTAATTTGCGTCATTTGCGCGCGCGGAGGATCGAAAGGCTTGCCGCGTAAGAATTTGAAGGTGCTCGATGGCGAGCCTTTGATTGCGCGGCCGATTCGTCATGCTCGGGAGTCGGGTGTGATTGGCACGGTCATCGTCACCACCGACGACGAAGAAATTGCGCAGGCGGCGCGTAGTGCCGGAGCCGAGGTGCCGTTCTTGCGTCCAGCATCGCTGGCTGAAGATCTGACGACCACAGAAGAAACACTGAAACATGCTTTGCTGACCTATGAAGCGTTGGCCGGTCGGCAGTTTGAGATTGCAGTATTTTTGACTGCCACGGATGTTTTCCGTGATCCTGCATGGGTATCCGAAGCAGTGCAGATGTTGTGGGAAAGGCCTGACATCGAGAGTGTATTTTCCGGGCACAAAACGCACAAGAATTTTTGGGAACAACAGCCGGATGGAACTTGGGTGCGTCTACGCGATTGGATGGCGGTATATTCCTCGCGTCAGATCAGGCGTTCGGTGGTTCGTGAAGATACCGGCTTGGCCTGCGCCAGCCGCGCCTGGCTGTGGCGCGAAGGACGCCGCATCGGCGACCGTGTTGGCGTTGTGATCAATGACGACGATTTCACCGGTATCGATATCCATCGGGATGAGGATCTTCAATTGGCGCAAGCGGCGTTGGATATCAGGAGAGGCGTTCGATGAGTACGGTGCCGCTAGTTTCTGTGATCATCCGCACCAAGAACGAAGAACGCTGGATTACGCCTTGTCTGCGCGCGGTCTATAACCAAACCTACAAGAACATCGAGGTCGTAGTGGTCGACAACGGTTCGACCGATCACACGCTCAAACGGGCCGCAGAGTTTCCAGTCAAGGATATTCATGTCACTGATTTTCGGCCAGGCAAGGCGATCAATGCCGGTATCCGCGCATCAACTGGCCAGATTCTGGTGTGCCTATCCGGTCATTGCGTGCCGGTACATAACACCTGGCTGCAGAATTTGGTGCGAGATCTGGCGGACCCGCAGGTGGGCGGTGTGTACGGTCGTCAGGAGCCACTGTCATATACCAGCGATTGCGACAAACGCGACCTGATCACGGTCTTTGGTCTCGATAAAAAGGTGCAGGCCAAGGACTCCTTTTTCCACAATGCCAATAGCGCATTTCGCCGTGAGGTATGGGAACGTCTGCCGTTTGACGAACAGGTGACCAACATTGAAGACCGCGTGTGGGGGCAGCAGGTGATTGCCGCCGGCCTGAAGATCGTCTATGAGCCGGAAGCCAGTGTCTATCACTGGCACGGCATCCATCATGACGGCAATCCTGAACGGGCGCGCAATGTCGTGCGCATTCTCGAATCGCTGGAAGGTATCCTGCCGAAAGCCGTACATCATGATCCGGCTGATATGCGCACGGTGGCAATTATTCCTGTCCGTGGTCGTTCGCGCAACATCAACCGGTCCACATTGCTGGATTATACGATTCGTTCTGCCAGGGCGAGCGCCTTGATCAAAGATGTCATCGTGGCGACCGATGATTCAGAGACGGCCCGATTGGCTCAATCCCTGGGCGCCCGCGTTCCTTTTCTGAGACCTAAAGAATTGTCGGAAGACTATGTGGATGTGGCAGAAGTCATGCGCTTTATGCTGGAGCGTATTGAGGCTGCGGAAGGTGTGCCGGATTTAGTGGTGGTGTTGGAGGAAACCTATCCGTTCCGTTCTCCGCTCATGCTCGATGCCATGATCCGGCAGTTAGTCGCAGAAGGGTTAGATACCGTGATGGCTGCAAAGAGGGAGACGCGTGGAATTTGGTTGGAGCAACAAGGCGAAACCCGGCTTCTCGGCGAAGGATTTATGCCGCGTGGCTTGAAGCAGACGCATGCGATGGTTGGTTTGACGGGGTTAGCCTGTATTACCCATCCCATGTTTATCCGCCAGGGGGATATGCGTGGCGGCCGGTTGGGTATTTTTGAAGTCATCGACCCACTCGCATCCATCGAAGTGCGGGATGCCGCCACGGCAGAATTGGCAGCCAAAATGATCGATGCCTGGTGGGTGCAACACGATATCAATGCGGAGCGGGATCGGTCATGACAAAAGATGTGATTCGAATGGCGGTGATCGGATGTGGCCGAGTCGCGCAACACTATAGGAAGATTCTCTCCTCAAACGTTGTGAACGGCTGGCGCATGGTCGGTGTGTGTGACATCGAGCCTGCCAAAGCGGATGAACTAGCCGCCTCGCTGCAATGTCCCGCCTATGGTGACTATGCCTTGATGATGGAGCAAACCAAGCCTAATTTAGTGGTCATCTTGACTCCTTCAGGCCTGCACTACCTGCATGCGCGCCACGCACTGGAATTTGGCGCTCACGTACTGATCGAAAAGCCGATCGCAATGCTGCCTGCGCAAGCACGAGAGCTGCAGGAACTCGGAACCGCCAGGAGCTTGATGGTCTGCGTGGCGTTTCAAAACCGCTTGAATCCAGCGATCGAATGCTTGCGACAGGCTTTGGCCGAAAAGCGGTTTGGTAAAATTGTCACTGCCACGATGCGGCTGCGCTGGTGTCGATACCAGCAATATTATGAAGACGGTTGGCATGGCACGTGGGCGCAGGACGGCGGTGTGATTAACCAACAAGCCATCCATCATGTGGATGCGCTCAACTGGTTATTGGGGCCGGTCGATGCGGTGTGTGCGACGATTGCCAATCGGTTGAATCGACTTGAAGCGGAGGATACGCTCGTGGGTATTGTGCGGTTCGCCAGTGGCGCCTTGGGAACCATTGAAGCCACCAGCGCCGCTCGTCCACAGGATTTTGAAGCGTCGCTGTCGGTGGTCGGTGAGAAAGGCATGGCGCTGATCGGCGGCATCGCTCTGAACCGGGTGGAAACCTGGAATTTCATCGAGCCGCAGCCCGGCGATGCCGAAGCGCCCCAGACATGCTCCCGTGACGTGCCCAACGGCTATGGCTTGAGCCATGGCCCCTTGCTGCAAGCGGTAATCGATGCATTGCGCCAGGGGTCGACGACGGCGCCGGTATCGGCCGAGCAGGGCATGCGTACGACCGAACTGATCCACGCACTGTACCGTAGCGATGAAATCGGCGGTTGGGTCCGGCTTGAAAGTAATCCTGTTTCCGAGCGTCTCGGTAAATTTAATTAGAGAATGAACGATGAAGATTGAAAACAAATTCCCAGGCAAAGACATCAGCTCCGAAGATTTGGCAACCAAATTTCCTTTAGTCGCGCGTAAGGATCCGCAACACAAGTCGCGCTTTACGATCGCCGGTGTCGAATTCGGCGGCGCGCTGGTTCCTGTATTCGCCGGTCCGAATATGGTCGAATCGCGAGAACTGATCCTCGATATTGCCAAGAACGTCAAGCAGGCGGGCGCACACTTTTTACGAGGCGGCGCATTTAAGCCGCTCACGTTTCCGTACCGCAGCGAAAAATACAATGAAACGCGCGAGCAAGGTATCCAATGGCTGGCAGAGGCCAAGGCCCAATACGGGATTCCGGTGATCACGGAAGTGATGGAGGAAAAGTACATTCCTCTGGTGGCCGAAGTTGCCGACATTCTGCAAATCGGTTCACGCAACATGCAGAACTATCCGTTCATCACTGCATGCGCCAGAACCGGGAAGCCGATCATGCTGAAGCGCCACTATGGCGCGTCGCTCCGTGATTGGCTGGGTGCGGCTGAATACATCATGGTCGAGGGCAACACTCAGGTGATCCTGTGCGAGCGTGGGGTTAGCGTGCCTCACACGCATCGTGCCACGTCCAGATTTCTGCTTGATCTCCAGGTGATTCCAGCTGCACAGGAGATGACGCATTTGCCCGTAGTGATCGATCCGTCGCATGCGACGTTTTGGCGCCCGTGGGTTGCGCCGATGGCTCTGGGGGGGGTCGCGGCGGGTGCAGACGGTGTGATGTTGGAGGTACACCCTGATCCGAGCAATGCCGCAGTCGATCCGTTGCAGCCGGTTGACTACGCGGAATTCAGCAACATGATGAAGCGCATGGATGCGGTTGCGCAAGCAATCGGCCGCAAGGTGCTCAGTTGAGTTTCGTTGCAATTGCTGCATTGATCGACAATCCCTTGAGTTATCCGGAAGGGACGCGTTTTGCGGCGATTCTTGGCGCCAGCCCATCCAAAGGCGCGCGTTCGCCGGTGTTGTGGAATGCCGCATTCAAGGCGCAAGGAATCGAAGCGCAGATGCTGCCGATGGATATCCCCGCGGAGCGACTGGCGCGATTGCTGGCCATGTTGGAAGCTAATCCTGATTTTATCGGTGGTGCGATTGCCATGCCGCACAAGGAATCCATTGCGCGCTGGTTGGGCGACCGGGTGACGCCTGAGGTGCACGCAATTGGTGCGGTGAATTGTCTGTATCGCGATACGACCGGGCGATTGATGGGTACCAACACCGATGGCGAAGGCGCAGTGGTTTCATATGAAAAGCAGGTTGGTTCATTGTCTGGAAAATCAGTGTTGTTGCTCGGGCCAGGTGGGGCAGGGAAAGCGGTTGCAGCGTTTATGGCGCCTGCAGTGAAGCCGCAAGGGCGTTTAACTATCTGTAGTCGTGCCCCGATGGATCACCTGCGACTTGGCGCGGCGGCGTGGATTGATTGGCAAAGTGTCGGGACCTTGTTGTCCTCGATTGATGTGCTGGTGAATTGCACGTCGATTGGCGCTGCTGCGCAGGTCGGCCAATCGCCCCTGTCGTCTGAGCATCTGTCGAAATTGCCGGCGCATGCCGTAGTGTTCGACATCATTTATCAGCCGAGCCCTAGCGCGTTATTGCAGTTGGCGCATCAGCGTGGTTTGCAAACGCTTGATGGCACGGTGATGAATCTGGAGCAGGCCGTGCTGGCGTTTGGATATGCAGTACCCCAAATTTTTGGTGATGGCGTAACCCGTGCTGCAATGGAAGCGGCAAAAAAGAAGCTGGATTGACTTGTCGGAAGAAGAGAGGGGTTGATTGCAACATAAAGTGCAAGCTGTCGGTTTTCGGCAGTTTCTTGAAAACTGGTTATTGCGTAAGTTGCTTACCAAGAAGCAGGCGGAAGTAAAGGCCAAAAGTTATCCAAAGCTACTTTCTTTCCCCCACTGTAACCAATGGATCGAGCAGGCAATTACTGGGTTATACGAGGAAGACCTATTGCTGCCTTTGTTTGGGGTAGTGTTTCCTTCCAGACAGATTGATTTCTCTGCCTACGCCGCAGTCGATGTTGGTGCAAATATAGGTAACCATAGTTGTTTCATGGCGCGCTATTTTAAGAAGGTGATCGCGGTGGAGCCGAATCCCACCGTGAGTGCGGTGCTCAAAAGTAATCTCGCTGTGAATGGTATTGATAATGTTGAGGTGCATGAGGTTGGGTTGTCAGATACGACAGGAAGGTTGCCTTTCGTTGAGAGCAGTCGGAATTTCGGTGCTTCCCGGTTTCAATCGGCTGGTCAGCCTACAGGAGATGGCAAAGCAAAAGAGCTCCCCGTAACAACGGGCGATGCACTTCTGAAATCATGCGAGATCCCTGTGGGAGTGATAAAAATTGATGTCGAGGGATTTGAATTGAAGGTATTGAAGGGTTTGGAGAACACGCTGGATCAATATAAGCCCGTTGTCCTGTTTGAAGCGCATCGAGCGGGTGGAGAAAATGGCTCGTTACGAGTGCAAGACTATTTGAAAGATCATGGCTATGCGCATTTTTATACGATAGGGAAGAAGGATCTCGGCTATTTATCCGGAGTGGTGAGAAGATTCGTGCGCTTGTTGGCTGGTAGGGATTTATATATTTCTCAAATTGATAGGATAGAAGACCGCTTTTATCATGCAATCATAGCTTCCTCGTATCCGCTCCTGTAACTGGCTTTGAGCCAGTAATCCCATGTGGCAACGGGTCTCTAGTATCATAACTAATATTCGAAAAATTTGGAGCGCGGATAAGAGATTTACTGCGCCACAAGAAGCCAGGATTGTCGTCATCGATGCCACTAATGTCACGGTAATCGCGCCGCTCTTCCGTAATGAGCCCTACGAAGTTATCGATATTGAGTGGGGGGGGCTGTATTTAACCGTAGGGATCGCACGCTCTATCATCAAGCATTTGTGGTATGTGCGGCGTCTCAAGGTTGCCTATATTGCTGCACTGCTGGATCAGATTCGCCCCGCGATTGCTGTGACGTTTATCGATAATGGAGTTCTGTTTCAGCAGGTGTCACGGTACTATCGCAAGGCTCGATTTTTGGCTGTGCAAAATGGAAGCCGATTACTCGAACGGGATAACCCTCCCGGATCCCCGCCTATTTTTCACACCGAATTTGCCTGCTTGGGCAGGTATGAGATAGATCGATATACCCGGCACGGCGCGCAGGTGAGGAAATATTATCCGATTGGTTCTCTCAAAGATTCCTACTATCGTGCCCGATATGGCCGGGATCCACAACAAAAGCGTTTCGATGTCTGTCTCGTCTCTCAAGTTAGAATCGGTTTGACCCGACGATTCGGTGAGCAGCTTGATGCGTTCGCGATGCTGGCTGGCTATGTAAAGCAATTCTGTCGGGAGCACAGCAAGACATTGTGTGTCGCATTACGCAAACATCCGGAATCCGCTCGGCAGGAGTTTGAGTGGGAACATGCCTGGTTTCGTGAGCAGTTGGGAGAGGAGCCTGAAATATTTCCCAACATAAAGGATGAGTACACCAGTTATCAGTTGATGGATCAAAGCCTCGTATCGATCGGGATGCATTCCACGGTGATGCGCGAAGGATTTGGCCGGCATAACCGTATTCTGTCGTGCAATTTTACAAACGAGCCTGTCTATAATTTCCCAATTGAGGGTATCTGGGCTTTGAATGATCCGGATTATCCGTCGTTTGCAAAGCGGGTATTGTCATTGTTGAATATGACGGATGCAGAATATGCTGCCATTAGCGGCGAATGGCCCGAGTACTTAATAGGTTACGATCGCGGATGTCCAACCCATGAATTCCTGGGGAACCTCATCGCAGAGGCCGTGCGCGGCGCGCCAGTATCTTGATGAACCAATACGGTAACAACCGAAAAATGGGGAAGTTTGTCTATGTTTAACAATGCCACCATACTGATTACCGGGGGTACTGGCTCGTTCGGCAAGCAGTACATCAAAACGCTGCTGGAACGCTACAAACCTCACAAAATCATCGTGTTTTCTCGCGATGAGCTGAAGCAATACGAAATGCAGAAGGAGCTCTCGCAGGACTGCATGCGCTATTTCATCGGTGATGTGCGCGACCGTGACCGTATGGTGATGGCGATGCGAGGTGTCGATTATGTGATTCATGCCGCTGCGCTGAAGCAGGTACCGGCGGCAGAATACAACCCGATGGAGTGTATCAAAACCAATATCCATGGAGGGGAAAACGTGATTCATGCCGCCATTCAATCCGGCGTGCGGAAAATCATTGCCCTGTCAACGGATAAGGCGGCGAACCCAATCAATCTGTACGGTGCCACTAAGCTTTGCTCAGATAAACTGTTTGTAGCCGCCAATAATCTCGTCGGTGACCGGCCCACCCGGTTTAGTGTCGTGCGCTATGGCAATGTCGTCGGCTCGCGCGGATCTGTGGTTCCTTTGTTTAAAGAGCTCATCGACAAGGGTGCGTCAGAGCTGCCGATTACTGATCCTCGCATGACGCGTTTTTGGATCACCCTGCAGCAAGGTGTCGATTTCGTGTTGAAGAATTTCGAGCGTATGTGGGGGGGCGAAGTGTTTGTGCCGAAAATCCCGTCAGTGCGAATTACGGATCTGGCCGACGTGATGGCGCCTGGAATGAAACAACGCGTGATTGGTATTCGTCCGGGAGAGAAGCTGCATGAAGTGATGTGCCCAATGGACGATTCTCATCTTACACTGGAATTCAACGATCATTATGTCATCCAGCCAAGCATTACTTTCTGGGGCGCAGACAAGCATCGGTTCGCCAAGAACGGTTTGGGCGAAACGGGTCAGTTGGTCGCGCAGGGTTTTGAATACAATTCCGGCACGAATCCAGAATTTCTCACTCTCGATCAGATCCGTGCCTGTAATCATCTGGCGGGCATCAGATGATTCCCTACGGGCGTCAGCACATTACCCAGGCCGACGTGGATGCGGTCATGGCGGTGTTGCGTTCCGAATACTTGACGCAAGGGCCGACTGTTCCGGCTTTCGAAGCTGCTGTGGCGGCTGCCTGCAAGGCACAACATGGAGTGGCGCTGAGTAGTGCTACCGCTGCCCTGCATGTCGCTTGTCTGGCTCTTGGGTTGAAAGCAGGCGATAGGCTGTGGACCGTACCAAACAGTTTCGTCGCGTCAGCCAATTGCGCACGATATTGTGGCGCAGACGTCGATTTTGTCGATATCGATGTGCGGACCTGGAACATGAGTGTTCCCGCATTAGCCCACAAGCTTGCTCAGGCTCGTAAAACCAATACGGTGCCGAAGATTGTTGTTCCGGTCCATTTCAGCGGCCAGCCGACCGATCAGGAGGCCATCTGGGATTTGGCTCAAGAATACGGATTCAAGGTGTTGGAAGACGCCTCGCATGCCATTGGCGCATCGCGTAGTGATGAGCCGGTCGGCAGCTGCCGCTGGTAGCACGCCACCGTATTTAGTTTTCACCCGGTCAAGATCATCACGACCTGCGAAGGCGGCATGGTCCTGACCAATGACCAGGAGCTTGCTTGGCGCATGTCTTTGTTGCGCAGCCATGGAATTACGCGCGAGCCCATCCATATGACGGGCAAGGCAGATGAGGGCGCGTGGTATTACGAGCAACTGGAGCTGGGTTTCAATTACCGCATGACGGATGTCCATGCGGCACTCGGATTGAGTCAATTGACACGCCTGAAGAGCTATGTCGAACGTCGTAACGTATTGGCTCAGCGGTATGATCGACTGCTGGCGGAGTTTCCTTTTCAACGACTGATTGTCGATGAAAAAAACCGTTCTGCTTGCCATTTGTATGTCATACGCGTGAATGAGGCGAAGGCTGGCAAGTCCCGGCGCGAAGTGTTTGCCGCTCTGCGGCAGCGTGGCATCGGCGTCAATGTGCATTACATGCCGATTCATTTGCATCCCTATTACCGGCAACTCGGGTTCGAGCCTGGCATGTTTCCAGAGTGTGAGAAGCATGGCGCTGAAGTGTTAACCCTGCCGTTATATCCGGAGTTGTCAGAGGCGCAGCAGGATCAGGTTGTGGCAGCACTTCGGGAAAGCCTGCAATGAACAAGTGCGGGAAGATCGGGTTGGGAACGGTGCAGTGGGGGATGCCCTATGGCATTACGAACCGGGCTGGTCGACCGGATACTTCAGGTGTGTGTGCCATGCTGGAAATAGCACATGAAGGCGGATGCGATCTGCTGGATACCGCTCATGCCTATGGTGATGCCGAACGGATGATCGGTGAACAGGGCGTTTATGCTGAGCGATTTCGTCTTGTGACCAAGACCGTGCCTTTAAAGGGTCAAGCAGTGACGGATCGGACAGTGGCCGCAATCTGCGCGGCATTTGAATTGTCGTTGTTGCGCCTGCAGCGAGATAGTGTTTATGGTTTGCTGGTGCATCATGTCGACGATCTTCTCGCTGAAAATAGTGGGATGTTGTGGCAATCTTTGGAACGGTTCAAGAAATCAGGGCAGGTCACAAAATTAGGTGTGTCGGTCTATCATCCGGATCAGTTGAGGCTGGTTCTCGATCGCTTTCCGATTGAGCTGGTGCAGTTGCCATATAATATCTACGATCAAAGATTCACGCGATCGGGCCTACTGACATTGTTGAAACAAAGGGGTGTCGAGGTTCACGTGCGTAGCGCATTTCTGCAAGGATTGTTGCTGCTGCCGGCTGAGAAACTGACGGGATATTTCGTTCCTTTCCGACCACAGCAGGAAAGGGTGCATCTGCGGATACAGCAGCTGGGTTTGACCCCGTATCAGGCCTGCCTGAACTTTTGCCTTAGTCAAAACGAAGTAGATCGGGTTATTGTGGGTTGTGAAACGCCTGAGCAGGTGAAAATGCTGGTTAACGCCTGTGCTGATTTGAGCCCTTTGTTGGTTACGGAGATGCAACAGTTTGGGATGGACGATGAGGCGCTGATCAATCCCTCCAAATGGCCTAAGCAAAACTAGCGGTGATGTCGAAATGAAGCTTGAAGGGCCTGTAATCGGTGAGAGGGTTGTTCTTGCCACTCTGGATGAGTCTGCAAGTCAGGAGCGCTATCTGTCATGGCTGAGTGATAAAGAAGTGACCCGCTACCTTGAAGTCCGGTATGCGCCGCTTTCCACGCCAGAGGCGCTGCGTGAATATGTGATGGACCTCAACGGCAGTCAGAGTAATCTGCTGCTGGGGATTTTTAGCCGTTCGGAAAACCTGCATGTCGGCAACATCAAGCTGGGTCCGATCGACTGGCGGCATTTGCGGGCGGAGGTTGGTCTCCTGATCGGCGACAAGACCGTATGGGGGCGAGGCTTTGCAAGTGAAGCGATTAGACTCATAGCCCGGTATGCATTTGAGACGCTTCACTTGGCTAAATTGACCGCGGGCTGTTATGCCGGTCATGCAGGGTCGGCAAAAGCGTTTCTCAAGGCCGGGTTTAGCTTGGAAGCGACGTTGCCATCCCATCTGGTCTTTGAGGGCCGGCGTGTCGATAAGCAGGTGTTCGGTCTGCTGGCGAATAGGAGTTCAGATTGAAGCCTCGCGTATTGGCGATTTTGCAGGCACGCATTTCTTCCACGCGTTTGCCTGGGAAAGTGTTGATGCCGATTATCGGGCAGCCTATGTTGTTGCGGCAGATCGAGCGTTTGAAGCGATGCGTGGAAATCGACCGCCTGCTGGTTGCCACCAGTACTGATCCCTCCGATGATCCGCTGGCCATACTGTGTCGTGATCATGGCATCGAGTGTGTTCGAGGGAGTCTGCGGAATGTCTTGGAGCGCTTCGTCGAAGCAGCACGTCCTGTCAACCCCGATATTGTGGTGCGCCTGACCGGGGATTGTCCGCTGGCTGATCCCGCGCTGATCGATGCCGTCATCCGACGTTTTCTTGAGCGTAACGACGATTATCTTTCGAATTGCACTCCGCCAACGTATCCGGATGGACTGGACGTGGAGGTCATGCGTTTTTCTTGCCTGGAAGAGGCTCATCGCGAAGCGGTATTGCCGTCTCATCGAGAGCATGTCACGCTTTTTATCCGTAGACAGCCCGAGCGGTATCGATTGGGAAACTATGCGGACGTCGTCGATCGTTCGCATATGCGTTGGACGGTAGATGAGGTGCGGGATTTCGAGTTTGTGCGAAACGTGTACGAGGCGTTGTACCCCGACAAGCCGGATTTTACGACAGAGGACATATTGGGGTTGCTCGAACGAGCGCCGCAGTTGTTATCGATCAATAGCCAATTTAAGCGCGGCGAGGGCGGGAAGAAATCCCTGCTTGCCGATGCTGCGTACTTGGCCGGCAATCAGTCCTGAAGGAGATCATGTCAACCCGTTATCAACGTTCGGAAGAACTCCTCGATCGCGCACTTAAGACGATTCCGTTGGGGTCTCAGACATTTAGCAAGAGCAAGACCGCGTTGCCGTTCGGTGTTTCGCCGTTCTTTGTCGATCGCGCAAAGGGTAGCCGGATGTGGGATGTTGATGGTAACGAGTATCTCGACTTCGTGAACGCCCTTGCATGCGTCACGCTTGGGTATTGCGATCCGGACGTAGATGCCGCAGTACGCAAGCAAATGGAGAATGGAGTCACGTTTTCGTTGCCGCACCGACTGGAAACGGAAGTTGCGGAGATGCTGGTAGCGATGATTCCCTGCGCTGAAATGGTCAGATTTGCCAAAAATGGTACAGATGCCACCTCGGGTGCAATTCGTGTGGCGCGTGCTTATACAGGGCGGGAACGGGTGGCAGTCTGTGGCTATCACGGGTGGCAGGATTGGTATATCGGCAGTACGGCTCGTGATTTGGGTGTGCCGCGCGCTGTTAAGGCATTGACACATACGTTTCTCTACAATGATGTTGCTTCCTTGCAGCGATTATTCGAGCAATATCCGGGTGAATTCGCGGCAGTAATTCTAGAGCCGATGAATGCCGCCTATCCCAAGGAAGGCTTTCTGCAACAGATTCGCGAGTTGGCCAGCGAGCAGGGGGCACTACTGGTGTTCGACGAGACGATTACCGGTTTTCGCTATGCCAATGGCGGGGCGCAGGAATATTTTGGCGTCACTCCAGATCTTGCGACGTTCGGGAAAGGCATCGCAAACGGGTATCCCTTATCGGCACTGGTGGGGAAATCCGAGTTCATGAAGGTGGTGGAACAGATATTTTTTTCCGGCACATTCGGTGGTGAGACGCTTTCATTGGCAGCTGCGAAAGCGGTCCTGACAAAACTGCGCAATGAGCCTGTGGTCGCAACGCTCAAGATGCGAGGGCAGAGCATCATGGATGGTGTGCAGGACATCATTGACGACACTAAGTTGGGGCATGTGCTGATCGTGAGCGGACACCCTTCCTGGTCCTTCCTGCAATTCAAAGAAGCGCCGCCGTTTTCAAATCTGGAGATCAAGACGCTCTTTATGCAGGAAGTGTTTCGCCGCGGCGTCTACACGCTTGGTACGCATAACCTGAGCTATGCACATACCGAAGCCGACGTTGGAGCCTTGCTGGCCTGCTATCGCGAAGTGTTTACCTCGATCGCCCGGTGGCTTGCCGATGGGTCATTGCGCCAACAGTTGCAATGCGAGCCGTTGGTGCCGTTGTTCAAGGTGCGTTGAGTTGTGATGGTCGCGATCCGCACTGACGCGTCGCAGTTGATCGGGAGCGGTCATGTGATGCGTTGTCGCACGCTGGCCGGTGAGTTGCGGCGTCGAGGTGCGGATGTCTTGTTGATATGTCGCGAGCATCCGGGAAACATGATTCAACTCCTGCGCGATGACGGCTATGCGGTGGCGGTGCTTCCTGCCGTGCCGGATTATCTGTCTCAAAAGCATCGTTCGGGGTATGCCGGCTGGCTGGGGGTATCTCAGCAAACAGATGCAGGTCAGACATTGGCGGTATTGCAGAGTTTTCCCACGGACTGGCTGGTTGTTGATCACTATGGATTGGATAATGAGTGGGAGTCCGTGCTGCGTTCGCAGGCAAAAAGTATCCTGGCGATAGATGATCTGTCACGGGCGCACGATTGCGACGCGCTACTTGATCAAAACTGGTTCGGGGCTCAGACTAGGCAGCGGTATGCCGGGCGGGTTGACGAGCATTGCCGTCAGTTTCTCGGGCCGCGCTATGCCTTGTTGCAACCGGCATTTGCGCAATTGAGAAAAGGAATGCCGGTGCGCGAGGGCGGGCTGCGCCGTGTGCTGATATTTTTCGGCGGTGTCGACTCCCGTAATTTGACAACTCAAGCATTGCTGGCGCTGAAGGCGCCTTCTTTGTGTGACCTTGAGGTTGACGTGGTTGTCGGTAGCGCAAATCCTCACCTCCGCGACATTGAACGGTTGGTCGCATCTCGACCGGGATCGGTGTTACATCGAGGTTTGCCTCATCTTGCCGATCTGATGGCGCAGGCCGATTTGATGCTTGGTGCGGGAGGCACAACCACGTGGGAGCGATGCTGTCTGGGTTTGCCGGCTATTGTGGTCTCGGCGGCGGAAAATCAGCGTGGCTTCACCGACTGGTTGACGAATGCGGGCGTCCAGTTCGGATTGGGCAACGCTGATCGGGTAACGGCAGGGGATTGGCAAGCGATGATTGAAGGGTTGCGCGCGCATCCCCAACGCCTGGCCGAAAGTGCCGGAAAAGCGATGGATGTGACCGATGGTTGCGGCGTACTGAGGATCGCCAGCATGATGGAACAAAGACCTCCAACCGTGAAGATTCGGCGGGCCGCGCCGACGGATGAAGCGTGGTTACTCGATTGGGCCAATGATCCCTTGGTTAGGGACAACGCATTTTCCAAAGAGACCATCGATCGTCAGACGCACAGGGGCTGGTTTGGGCGTAAGCTGGCAGACCCCGGCTGTTTGATTCTGATCGGGGAAGATCAACATGGGCTGCCTGTGGGGCAAGTGAGGTTCGATTGCCGAGACGGGGAGGGGGTAATCGACATCAGCATTGATGCCGCTCTACGGGAGCTTGGCGTGGGGAAAACTCTGCTGCAGCTTGCTATCACTCAGTTGCGTCAAACGACCCTGTGCAAAACAGTCGTTGCCGATGTACTTGCCGATAATGAGGCAAGCCGAAAGCTGTTTCTGGGCCTGGGCTTCCGTCCGGCACCTCCTGATCTGTCGAAGCATGGTAGTTTACGTTTTGTATTGCCGATGAATGGATAGATATCTGCTATGAGTTATTCCTCTGTCTTGGTTGTTGTCGCCCATCCCGATGATGAAGTGCTGGGATGTGGCGGCACGATTGCTCGTCATTGCACGGCAGGCGATCGGGTGGCGGTGTTGATCCTGGCCGACGGAGTGACGAGCCGGGGAGATATCGCGCCGGCCGATCTGGAAGTGCGTCAGAGCGCAGCGGGGCGTGCCAGTGCGATCCTTGGCGTGCAGGATGTCACTCTGTTGGCGTATCCGGATAATCGCATGGATGAAGTTGCCCTGCTGGATGTCGTCAAGGATATCGAACAAGTCATTGCGCGTTGCCGGCCCGACACGATTTACACCCATCATGCTGGCGATGTGAACATCGATCACCGTCGCGTGCATGATGCGGTGATGGCGGCATGCCGCCCTCAGCCCGGACATTGCGTCAGGCGATTGCTGTTTTGCGAGACGCCGTCGAGTACCGAGTGGCGTCCACCAGCTTCGCAGCAGGTGTTTGCGCCAAACTGGTATGTCGATATCTCTTTGACCCTGAAGATCAAATTACAGGCGCTGGCCGCCTACCAGGCAGAATTGCGAGAATTCCCACACCCTCGTTCGTTGCAGGCGATCGAGCATTTGGCCGGTTGGCGTGGTGCGAGTGTCGGGGTGGTTGCAGCTGAGGCTTTTGAGCTGGGCCGCTTGATTAAATGAAATGGCAGTGGCTCAACCGCCTAGGCCATGACTCATGAAGTCTTGTAGCGCGTGCAAGCCATTCATTAAGAGTGGCATTTTGTTCACCCATTATGGCGGGTATTACTATGCGGAAGATTGATTGCGACATTTCGAGTTATCCTGAAAACGGTTGTGCGGATTTTGGTGAGATTCTTGATGCCACTGCCTGCAGCCATCTGCGCGAATGGATTAATATCCGCCGCCCAGTTAATCGAGACATTTTTTACTCCTCCGAGGAAGAGTTCAAGCAAAAGGGCCGATGGATAAATTATGCACCGGGCCGGAGTTCGCATAATTTGCTGCTTGATCAATCGCTGGATTTGCGGTTTATCGAGGGAAATCCCCAGTTTGTAAAGGTGATGGAACGCTTGTGCGGTGCCAACTACGAGATCTTCAAGAAGTCTATTATTCGCTCGGTGCCGGTATGGGCTGCCCCGGAGTGGATCGTCGACTATATGCTGGATGTCGGTCGGCCTAATATGAATCCTTTTGTTAAAGACGAATTTCAAGATGTCCAATATTTTCTTTGTACCGACTTTCATCAGGATAAGACACGGCCGGAAAGCGACTTTGCCACGGTCTATATTTATCTTGATGAAGTCGATCCCCAGTATTCCGCATTGCAGATCCTTGTGGGGAGCCATAAGTTGGGCATGACGATCTATCCGCACTCCTTGCGGCGCTCGCTACGCGATCCCAATGTCTGGTTTTATTCAGATGGACTGGGTAACCACATGCAGTGTCCTGGACGAACCGTTACTGGTTCGCCTGGTTCTGTAACCGGGTTTCATTGCATGACGCTTCATGGCACTGGTTACAATCAAAGCAAAAATCCAAGAATCTCATTGCGGTACCTGATCAAAATGAACGGTCAGCAATCCTCGCCCAACTGCTTGCATGCCGAGGCCAACGGGAAAATTATCGGTCCGATGAAGATGTTGCACACGCGTGTGGATGTGGGGGTGGACGGCGCCTTCCAACGCACGGGTTCATCGCTGCATTCCTATGATGATCTGCAGACATTTACCGCCGATTCCGCAACCATCATTCGCAAACGATGAATAATATCAATCCAATCCCTTTTGGCCGTCGCTTCATCGGACCAGGATATCCTGCCGTCATTATTGCGGAAATCGGGGTGAACCATGAAGGCAGTGCCGCTCTGTGCGCGTTGATGATTGAGGCGGCTGCACGAGCCGGCGTCGATGCTGTAAAGCTCCAATCCGCGGATCCGGACGAACATTACATGCCGGGCACGGAGTCACATATCACGTATTCCAGCGCAGTGCTCAAACGTGAGGAAACCGCTGCGATGTTTGCTCTGGCCAAAAGACTGGGCCTTGAAGTTCTGACGACCTGCGGCGATCCTCCCACGATGGACTTTATAGAGACGCTCGATCCGGCTGCCCACAAAATCTCATCGGGTATGTTAGGGCATTTACCCATGATTCGGCGTTTTGCTGCGTCTGGTCGGACGCTGCTGTTTTCTTCTGGCATGTCGGATCTAGAAAGTATCGATAAAGCAGTGGCAGCAGCTCGGGGTCATGGGGGCAAGAATATGGCCGTGATGCAGTGCGTCTCGCTCTATCCTGCGGCCCCTGAGGTGATGAATTTGCGCGCGATGCATACGTTGCGTGATCGCTATGGAATTCCGACCGGCTTGTCGGATCATTCGCTTGGGATCGAAGTAAGCACTCTCGCCATTGCTGCCGGCGCATATGTGATCGAGAAGCACTTTACCCTTGATCGCAGCCGTCCGAAATTCGATCATCGCATTTCACTGGAACCTGGTGAATTGGAGTGTCTGGTGAAATCTATCCGTCGCTCAGAGGAGATTCTTGGAACAGGTCAGAAAACTATGACCAGCGAAGAGGAAGCAATCCGTCAGTGTTATGCCCGCAAGTTGGTTGTGCGTGTCGATCTGCCAGCCGGGAAAACCCTTGCGGAAGGGGACCTCATGATCATGCGCGCGCCAGCCGACGAGAAGGGTTTGCCCTCCACGGATTATGATCGGGTGATGGGGCGTATCACATCGCGTTCCCTGGTGCGTTTTGATATTCTTTCCGAGGGCGATTTACGGTAAGGACGGTTCCCATGCCAGAAGCCAACAAAGTGTACATTTTTGATACGACCCTTCGCGATGGTGAGCAGGCGCCAGGCGCGAGTATGAATAAAGAAGAGAAGCTACGCATTGCTCAACTGCTGGATGCGATGGGGGTGGATGTGATCGAAGCAGGTTTCCCTGCTTCTTCGCAGGGGGATCTAGAGGCAGTCCAGGCAGTGGCGGCCATGGCAAAAAATGCCATAGTTGCCGGATTGAGCCGGGCGATGCGTGCTGATATCGATGCTTGTGCGGTGGCGTTGCGCCCAGCCAAACGGAAGCGGATTCACACATTTATTTCTACCAGCGCGCTGCATATGACTCACAAGCTTCGTATGACGCCGGAGCAAGTGCATGCGGCTGTCATTGATAGTGTCTCTTACGCCAGGAACTTGTGCGATGACGTCGAATTTTCCTGTGAGGATGGCACACGCAGCGACCGTGATTTTCTGTGCCGCTGCTTTGAATCAGCGATCAAGGCCGGTGCAACGACGGTAAACATTGCAGATACTGTCGGGTTCACGATGCCAGAAGAATTCATCGATTTGATCCGCTATTTGATGAACCGTGTTCCCAATATTGATAAGGCGCGTCTCTCGGTGCATTGCCATGACGATCTCGGTATGAGTGTTGCCAACAGTCTAGCTGCGATTAGTGCCGGCGTGCGTCAGGTGGAAGGCACTATCAATGGTATTGGTGAACGTGCCGGAAATGCGGCGTTGGAGGAAATTATCATGGCGCTTGATATACGGCGTGATTTGCTGGGGTGTTATACCGAGGCGAAGACGGAGTATCTCTCCGAACTCTCTCAGTTGGTATCCGCCATCAGTGGCTTCCAGGTCCCTCCCAACAAGGCTATTGTCGGTGCCAATGTCTTTGCACATGAGTCGGGGATACACCAGCATGGGGTGATGAGACATCGGGGTACATATGAAATCATTGAGCCTGCGGCAGTGGGCGTCAGTCAGTCGACGCTGGTGATGGGTAAACATTCCGGCAGGCACGCATTCGGCATGAAGTTGAGAGAGATGGGAATCGAGCTAGGTGAAAATGCATTCGAAGAAGCCTTTTCCAGCTTTAAGGCTTTTGCCGATACGCGCAAGGTAGTTACCGATGAAGAAATTCGCACGGTAGCTGAGAAAAAGCTGTTGTGGGAGAGCCCTCTCAACATGCAGCTCAAGATGATTCTGGTTCACACCGATTCATCAGGGCCGCAGGTGGCGCGTTTATCCGTGCTCAAGGACGGACTGGTTGAAGTGGCGGAAGCACGGAGTGAAAAGCCTTTTGAGGCGATTGTTGCTGCGGTTCGACAACTCTACCCGCACCGCGCTTTGTTATCCGGTTATGAGGTCAACCTTGTCTCAGATAGCGGCAAAGCCTTGGCAAAGGCAACCGTCCGCCTTGCCGACGGTGAACGTCGGGCGACGGGACAGGCCATGGATGAGGATACGTTTACTGCATTTGCTGATGCCTATCTTGAGGCGTTGTCGAAAATAACGTCTCGCAGCAAACAAGTAGAAGATGCCGGCATCACATCATGAATAAGCCCCATTTTGTAATATGTGTCACCTGTGTTGGTGGCCGGTTAATTTACGACATGATTTGTGCTCTTCGGGATGCCAATGATTATACGGTGACAGTGATCGGTGTGGACGCCGATTCTTCGGCGGCTGGGCGTTTGCTTTGCGATACGTTTAGCGTCTTGCCAATGGCGGAAAAAGATCCCGACGGTTGGGTGCGTGGGATTCTTGATCTCAAAAAGCGATTGAATATTGATGCGTTGATATGTCTTTCCGATCAAGAAGCAAGGCTGGCAGCGAAAAATCGTGAGTATTTTGCTTCCTTGGGCATTCTCACCTCTGTCAGTAAATGGGAAGTTGTTGATGTATTAACTGACAAATTCTTGTTGTTGGAATGCCTGGCCAAGGGGGGGTTGGATGTGGGGCCCTATGCGGCGGTTAATTCGCTGAAGGATGCGCAAGAGGCACTACGCACGCTCGGTTATCCTGCCAGTCGCGTCGTATTAAAACCGCGTTGGGGCCGGGGGAGCCGCGGAGTATTGGTCTGTGATGCCGGACAGTCCTGTTTTGAGTTGTTTTTGCCGGACCGGTTCTGTGGCACAGGGACACTTGAGCAAGTGATGGCCGAGCTGGACCGTCGAAACATGGGACTGGATGGCTGGGTGGGAGTCCCCTATTGGGAGGGGCCCGTTTTTGATGTCGAATGCGTGGTTTCAAACAATAACGTAGTGCTCAGCGCAGCACGCCGCCGTCAATTGCGCAATGAGTTTTCTCCTACCAGTACAGGTCACCTGGTTGATATGCATCCGGTTGTGCTGGATTATGCACATCGCATGTGCGCAATTCTGCAGGTCGAAGGTGCTGTCGATATCGATATTGTGTTGCGGACGGATGGGACCCCCGCTCCCTTTGATGCGAGCGCACGTTTCAGCGGTTCTATCGGCGGAAGCTATCGTGCCGGAGCGAATTTCTTTGCACAGCTTGTTCGGGTGATGTTTGAACTGCCGTTGGTTGAATATAAAATTCGTGACCAAACACCGCTACGCCCTTTTATCACGATGGCGCCGATTCCAGATGCGAACGCGTCTGATTTGTTATGAATCATCGGACACAAATGCAGATTCTTCTTCCGACTTTCCCTTTCCCGCTAGCTGTAAAATGAGAGCGGCCGCCAACATACAGTGAAGCGCGTTCTCGTTACTACTTCGGATATTCGTACGTGGCCTGAAAAGCAGCCGGTCTGCTTTTTAGGCAGGTGGTGTTGCCTCTATAATCAACGGCATCAATGGGAGTCTTTGGACGCGGTAGTTGTTCCGTATCACTGGGATGACCGCGAACGATACCATCGCGATACGATCTATCTGCAAGACCTCTATGAGCGCTTGCTGCCACTGATTTCAGAGGTCTTAAATGCTCATCATCAGGTAACGCATGGGTTGCGCTACTGGCGAATCTTAATTGGCCCCTGGCTGTATATGTTCCTGCATACGCTATTTGATCGATGGGCTACAGTCAATGCGGCTGTGGAGCATTACGAGATCGATCACACGATCATTCTGGATCACCATGTTGAAGATATGATTCCTGGCGATCTAAAGGGAGTGAATCCAGATAGTATCGATTGGAATCATTTTCTGTTTGGCCAAGCCATCAAGTATTCGGGGTCTATCCCATGGATTGATAAGCCATTGAACGGCATGAGCGATCGCAGTATTCGGTCGAAAACCGATATTTATACGAAAGATGGTAAAAGCAGAGCTTTGCGGATATTGAGAGCCGGGCTAGCATTGTTTACCAGGAATAATGAGCCTCTGATCATTGCCAGTTATTTACCTCGGAAAGAACAAATAAAATTACAACTAATGCTGGGAATGGTGCCTAAATTGTGGGCAATTCCCCAGAATGAACGAACTCCGCCAGATCTCCGTTTGCGGGAAAGTTTAAAGATTCAGATGGATGCCGGTGATCTATTTTGCCAATTTGCATGTTCCATGGTTTCGAAGCAAATCCCATCGGTTTTTCTCGAGGGGTATCAGGCGCTCAGCTTGGCGGTAGAAGAGTTGCCTTGGCCATCGAGCCCGAAGTTTGTTTTTACGTCGAACCTGTTTTTCTTTTGTGAACCTTTCCAGGCCTGGGCTGGAGAGAAGGCCGAAGCGGGCGTTCCTCTTATATTCGGGCAGCATGGTGGACTTATAGGTGTGGGCGCTTGGGTTCCCGGGGAGGATCATCAAATTCAGATTTCTGATCGCTACCTTACATGGGGTTGGCGGGACGAGCGCCTCCAACCATACCCGGTTGCAGCCTTCACTATTGTGAATAAGCCGAAACGGGTTTGGGATCCGCAGGGTGGGATACTTCTCGTGACCGTGTCGATGCGAATTTATAGCTACAAAAACAATAGTTGGCCCGTAGGGCCGAACCAATCCGAGTCTTTCCTCAAGTGTCAGCTTGATTTGGCAGATGCGCTACCCCAAACCATTCGTAATGATTTGGTTGTCAGGATCGATGCCAGGCAAGATCAGAAAATGAATTCATTTTATGTTGATCGATGGAAAACTGCATTTCCGGAAGTAAAGATTGATGACAGTACACAGCCAATTGAGACCGTTTTGCGGCAGTGCCGATTATTTCTCTATACGTATAACGCTACCGGCTTTCTCGAAACCCTCGGACGAGATATCCCTACAATTATTTGCTGGGATCCGCAGTATTGGGAATTGCGCGCAAGCGCCCAGCCGTATTTTGAAAAGCTGAAGGACGTAGGCATTTTCCATACTACTCCGCAGAGTGCGGCAGCGCACATACATGCAATCTGGGATGATGTGGCGCAATGGTGGCAGCAACCTAAGGTCCAGGAGGCCAGGCGTCAGTTTTGTGAGCAGTATGCCCGCATGCCTTCGAATCCACTCAAGGTGCTCAAGCAAGCGTTATTGTCAGCCCAATCTCATACGGAATACCCCGGTTCTCACTAGGAGCTCACCTCGTTGAGGTTATATTTTCCGCACGGCGGCCTTTTAATTGCGATGTTTTAAAATCGCAGGATGGTTGTACATGTCTCGGGTAGTTTGGATCACAGGACTTTCTGCAGCCGGGAAAACCACATTGGCAACGGCATTTGCCAAGTACCTGCGTGGGCGCGGGCAGCCGGTGGTATTGCTTGATGGAGATGAGTTGCGCGAGGTGCTGGGTGCGACCACGGTGCACAGTAGAGAGGCACGGCTGGCTCTCGCATATCAGTATGTACGGCTGGCCCGTATGTTAGCCAAGCAGGAAATTACCGTCGTGATTGCCACGGTGGCGTTGTTTAAAGAAATCCATTCATGGAATCGTGAGCATCTGCCCGGATATTTTGAAGTCTACTTACGGGTTCCGCTGACAGAATTGCAGCGGCGTGATCCCAAGGGGATTTATAGGCGTTTTGCCGCCGGAGAAATCGCTAATGTGGCAGGTTTGGATGTGCCAGTCGATGAACCTGTAGCGCCGCATTTGCTGCTGGAGTTCCGTCCGGACTTGACGGTCGATTCAATGCTGGAGAGATTGATCAAGCAATTTGATGCGCATCGTGCTCAGCTTGATCTGCAATCCTAGGTGTTCACCACGGCAACATATTGAAGGACAATTAAATGCGAGATCCATTTTGGAACAATCATTACAAAGCGTTTCGAGTGCAAGAGCCATCCAAGTTTTCTGAGTACGTGGCAAGCCATCATCTGCGGTCGGATGATCATCTGATTGAATTGGGCTGCGGGAACGGACGGGATGCGGGACTGCTTGCGAGGCACGTCTCAAAGTACACGGGCATTGATGCCTGCCCCGTTGCGATTGAGTCTTGTGTAAAGAGTACTAGCTCCGGAAATGCCACGTTCCAATGCGCCGACTTTACCAGCGTAGATTTTAATAATAGGGTCGATGGTCCATGTCGATTGATGGTGTACAGCCGGTTTTCTCTACACTCAGTCACCTATGCTGAAGCAGATCGGCTGTGGGATAACTTGGAGAAAATCGCGACATCCCGTTGGGTTTTTTTACTAGAAGCGCGTACGTGTTATGACGAATTGTATGGGGTCGGCGAGCCGGTTGGTTTGCATGAGTTTAAGACCGATCACTACCGTCGCTTTCTTGATCCGGCGGTATTTTTGTCCCAGCTCGCAGCAAAGTTTTCAGTGAAATACTTTGAAGTGGCGAAGGGGTTTGCCCCTTTTGCCGATCAAGATCCGTTAGTGCTGCGCACTGTTTTTAGCCGTAAAGATACGTCGCTATTGACGTTGTAAAGAAGTGATTATGAATTCGGTCAATGGTGATCAGTATCAGGCATGGATGAGCCATTTGCAGAGCCTGCCCATGGTCGGGCTGATTACGACAGGTCGGACAGGCTCAGACTTTTTGCAAAGTTTATTGGATTCTCATGCGCAAGTGGCCACCTTTAATGGCCACTTTCTCATTTATACGGAGTTTTTCTCCCAATCTATCTGTCTTCAGTGGGAGAATCCCATCACTGAAGATGTTGTCGATGAATTTATCGGCAGATATATCTATAAGCTGGTTTCAAAATACGACATTCAGGAAGGCAAAGATCGTCTCGGGGAAACGCACGATCAATCCTTCAGATTGAGCACGCAAGAGTTTCGGCAGCATGTGATCGATTTGATGGGTGGACGGACATTTTCGACGAGAGATTTCTTGCTGGCCGTGTATGGAGCGTATGGTCTGTGCCTGAAACATAACCTGCAGGCCAAGAGGGTCATATTTCATCATCCTCATCTGGTGGAAGAGTTGCCTGGTTTTTTGCGTGATTTCCCGAAGGCGGCATTGATTTTTACTACACGTGATCCGCGTGCCAATTACGTGTCGCATGTCGAGCACTTTCGTAGTTATTACAAAGTGAATGACAATGAGCAGCATATCTATCAGTGTCTGCGCATGATGTTGGAGGATTCACTGCCGGGCAAGCGGTATGGTGTCCGTTATACCGCGACCCGCTTAGAGGATTTGCCCCGTGAGTCTACTCTCGTCGAACTGAGTCGGTGGTTGGGAATCGATTTTGACGAGATATTATTGAGGTCAACCTGGGCCGGATTAGATTGGCACGGTGACCGCTTGTCGAAAAAGGTTTTTCAGAGCAAAGGCTGGTCGGAGAAACGGACTGAAAATAATTGGAGTGCCCGGCTAGGCAAAATGGACCAATACATCTTTAATTTCATTATGAATTCGCGCTTGCGCCACTATAGGTACGAGTGGAAGCCAATAAGTTGGCTTGATGCCTTGGCCGTGTTCCTGTTGATTCCTTTGCCGATGAAATATGAGCGGTACTATTTCTCATGGTCATATATCTCTTCCGTGCTGAGCGAGAAGCGGCATAGCGTTCATATACAGTTTCTCTTGGCCCCGCTATTTTATTTTCGCCGAGTTGCATTGTGTTACCGCTTCTATTTTTCCGAGTTGCGTGGCGAGCGGTTTGATGGTCATTGGATTGGGAACCAGGAATTGCAGGCATGAGGATCGCGATCTATTGGGAGCAAGAATCGTGGGGCGGGGTGGATGCTCATTTGCATGAACTGTTATCAACGTGGCCGGATTCGAACGATGAGTTTGTGCTCTTTTACAACGAAGGGAATCAAGGTTTTGCGCGAATCCAAAAGGAATTGGCGCAGATCCCTAATCTGCGTTGCGTGAGCGTCGCCTCATGCGCCCACAACGAACTCTCAAGGCGAATCAGGGCCAGGCGCGGCATTGCTTGGCTGCGCCATGCATTACATGTTCTTCAGCCCGTGAGTTTTTTGTGGATGGTGTCTCGTTTGCGCCGGGCCTTTGAGAAGGCCGGGAAGTTTGATCTCTTGCTGGCAGATAATGGTGCCTATCCCGCAGCGTGGGGTTGTTTGTGCGCCCTGTTCGCGGCACGGCAGGCGGGCATTCCGGCGCGCGTGTTACTGGTTCACCATGCGGCGAGTCCCCCTGCGCTATTTATGGGATGGTTTGAGCTCCTGATCGATCGATACGTATCGCGAGTGGCAAGCAAGATCATCTGCGTATCTCAGGCGACACGTAACACCATATTGGAGAAAAGAAGAATTAATGACGAAGAAGTGTCTCTCTCTGTCATTCATAACGGTGTGAGAGTCCAACCCGCTTCTCTTAGCGCCCAAACCTATAACGTGCGGCAGGCGGTTTGCGGCGGCGAGGATTTGCTGATCGGCATCGTTGGCAGAGTGGCGCCTTATAAAGGCCAGGAAGACGTGATCTTTGCTGCAGCGCGGTTGACACGGGAGGTACTGCAACGTATTCGTATTGTCGTCATAGGCAGCGGTGAGAAGGCGCATATCGATCGATTGAGAAATTTGGCGTGTCAGGTTGGAGTGGGTGAGCGTGTGCATTTCCTTGGATATATTTCTGGAGCTTCGATCGATCTGATCGAACAGCTTGATTTGCTTGTGGTGGCGACTCGAAGCTTTGAGGGTTTTGGTCTGACGCTGGTTGAGGCGATGCTCGTAGGCACACCGGTACTTGCGACACGTGTCGGGGCGATTCCTGAGTTGATAGATGAACGTACCGGCTATCTGGTTCCACCTGCATCGCCCGGAGCGATGGCGGATGCGTTTATCCATTTCGTAGCGCACCATGCGGCGTGGAAGGCGCGCGCCCGAGCGGCGAAAGAAAATTCTGGTGCAATCCAACCTCAGATGGCTGCAGAGTATCGGCAAACATTTCTGGAGTGTATTGCCAGCGCTGGGGTATGAGTTGTAGAGGCGAGGATCAGCAGTTCTGCATCTGATGCTGATTGACCGGGCTGTCTTCGACGCGAGAGAAACACGATATCTTTACTCTCGATGCCAACCTGTCCCTTGGAAAACACTCTTACTCGAGATTGTCGAATGAGCATATTCATTGATCTGTGTCAGGCTGCTGGTATTAGCCGAACTTGGCTTTGGCATGGATATTCTTTATGACGCCCCGCAACGCGTTTGACGGTAAAAATGTTGTTGTCACCGGCCACACCGGCTTTAAAGGTTCCTGGCTTGCCGCATGGCTCAAGTCGCTTGGAGCGAAGGTTGTCGGCATAGCCCTCGATCCGCCAAGCGATCCATCGCATTTTTCCGCCGCTCGCCTGGGGGATGGCATGACCGATTTGCGGATCGATATTCGCGAGCGATCCGCGTTACAGAGTGCCATCGTGTCCGCTCAGCCGGATTTTCTGTTCCACCTCGCGGCGCAATCTTTGGTCCGGCGCTCCTATGCTGAGCCGATTGAAACCTGGCAGACCAATGTTCTGGGTACGCTGAATGTGCTTGAAGCCTTACGGGCGTTGGATAAGCCTTGTGCTGCTGTGATCATCACCAGCGACAAGTGTTACGACAATGTGGAGTGGGTCTGGGGCTATCGCGAAACTGACGCGATGGGCGGGCCGGATCCCTACAGCGCATCCAAAGGGGCTGCCGAGCTGGCGATTCGCTCCTATATTAAGTCGTACTTCTCCAAGGCCACTAGCCAAGTGCGCATTGCCTCAGCCCGAGCGGGGAATGTGATCGGCGGGGGGGATTGGGCTGCAGATCGTATCGTGCCGGATTGCGTGAGGGCATGGTCGGTCAATCAAGAGGTCGAGTTACGGAACCCCAAGGCAACGCGGCCATGGCAGCATGTCCTTGAACCGCTGAGCGGATATTTGAATCTTGCCATGGCGCTAACGCAACGGCAAGACTTGCATGGTGAGCCGTTCAACTTCGGCCCTCCCGCGGAGCAGAATCACAGCGTGTTGGAACTGGTGCAGCGGATGGCGGTGCACTGGGATCAGGTGCGCTGGCGGGATGCGTCGCAAGCATCGGCGGGGCCCTATGAGTCCGGGTTGCTGAAGCTCAATTGCGACAAGGCCCTGCACCACTTGCGCTGGCATGCCGTGATGGGTTTTGAGGATACGGTACGGATGACGGCAGAATGGTACCGTGTGTATTACCAAGAGCCGCGGCAGATTGCCGCTACCACGAATGCGCACATCGCGGCCTATAGCGCGATGGCGAAACAAAGAGGATTGGCGTGGGCGCAATGACCCTCGACGACGTGGTGCTGACACCCCTGGCGAGGATTGAGACAGCCGGCGGGGATGTGCTCCACGCCATGAAGCAGAGCGATGCCGGCTATGCGGGGTTCGGGGAAGCCTACTTTTCCTGGGTGGCAGGGGGGGCAGTGAAGGCTTGGAAGCGCCATGCGCGAATGACGATGAATCTGATCGTTCCTTTGGGGAAGGTGCGGTTCGTGTTTCATGTGGATGGCGGGAATGAGTTTCGGGTGGAAGAGATCGGGGTAGATGGCTACGCGAGAATCACTGTTCCTCCCGGCATCTGGTTTGGTTTTCAGGGACTGGCCGCGCCCAAAAGCCTGGTGTTAAACATTGCAAGCATCCCCCATGATCCCAATGAAGTCGAGCGTCGTGCGGTGACAGAGATCCCCTATGGTTGGAATTAATTTATGAAAGTCATCCTTCTCGCTGGCGGCTTTGGCACGCGCCTGGCCGAATACACTGACGTGATTCCCAAGCCTATGGTGCCGATCGGCGGCAAACCGATTCTTTGGCACATCATGCGGACGTATGCTCACTTCGGGCACAAGGATTTCTATGTGGCGCTGGGTTACAAGGCCGAGGTGATCAAGGAGTATTTTCTCAACTATCGGGCGCTGAATGCGGATTTTACGATCGACCTTGTCTCGGGTACCGTCAGGCCGCATCAGACCGACTCTGTCGATTGGCGGGTGACCTTGGTCAACACGGGCGACGCCACTATGACCGGCGGTCGCGTCAAGCGCATGAAATCGTTTGTTGGTAATGAGACCTTCATGTTGACCTACGGGGATGGTGTCGCTGATATCGATCTGGATGCGTTACTGGCCTTTCATCGAAGCCATGGCAAGATGGTTACGGTGTCTGCCGTACGCCCGGCGGCTCGATTCGGGGAGTTGGAGCTGGATGGCGCGCGGGTGTCGAGTTTTAAGGAGAAGCCGCAGTTGCACGAGGGTTGGATCAATGGAGGATATTTTGTGATCGAGCCGGCATTTTTTGATCTGATCGCCGGGGATAGCACCTTGTTAGAGCGTGAACCGTTGGAGCAAGCCGTCCAAGCCGGTGAGTTGATGGCGTATCGCCATGACGGCTTCTGGCATTGCATGGATACCAAGCGCGATCACGAATTGCTGGAATCGCTGTGGGCTAAAGGCGCGCCCTGGGCTGTGTAGATTGAATCCATGCGTATACTTGTTATCGGAGGATTCGGTTTTGTGGGCGGGCGGGTTGCCAAGCATTTGCATCGAGCTGGCTATTCAATCGTTCTCGGAACTCGACAAGCGTACAGCTCCCCCGAGTGGTTGCCTCAGGCGGAAGTGGTGCAACTTCACTGGCATGATGCTGCCGCATTGGAACGCAGCTGCCGTGGCGTGGATGTGGTGATTCATGCGGCAGGCATGAATGCCCAAGATTGTGTGGCGGATCCGGTGGCGGCACTGGAGTTTAACGGCTTGGCCACCGCCCGGTTGCTGGCCGCAGCAATTCGAGCGGGCGTGCAGCGGTTTGTTTATCTCTCTACGGCCCATGTGTATGCCGGTCTTCTGGTGGGCACAATCACAGAGAACACCTGTCCCCGGAATCTGCATCCCTATGCGACGTCGCACCTTGCGGGGGAGTATGCCGTGTTGGCTGCCGGCCAGCGCGGGCAAATCCAGGGCATCGTCCTGCGACTCTCGAACGCGTTTGGCGCACCGATGTGGAAAGATGCCAATTGTTGGACCCTCCTGGTGAATGATTTATGTCGACAGGCTGTCGTGACTGGCCAGCTGACGCTGCACACGGCGGGAATGCAGTTGAGAGATTTCATCACCCTGGAAGATGTGTCTCGGGCTGTGCTGCATATTCTGCAGGCCGAATCTGGAATGCTGGCGGACGGGCTCTTCAACCTGGGGGGCGATGCGGTCACGTCGATACTCGCGATGACAGAGCATGTGACTGCGCGCTGGAAAGTGATGACCGGCAAGGATTTGCCGATCAGCCGACCTGAGCCATCCGGGCCGTTGCCGGAGCCTCTGGACTATTCCTGTGGCAAGCTCAAGGCCACAGGGTTTTCACTGACTTCACATGTGCATCAGGAAATAGATGCCACCTTAGGCTTGTGCATGGCCGCATTTGGAACATGATCGGGGTCATGCAGGCGCCCATAATTTCCATTGTCATACCGACCTACAATCACGCAAAGTTTCTGCGCGGCGCGTTGAATTCCGTCATCGCACAAACCTTCACCCGGTGGGAGGTCATCGTCGTCAACAATTACTCTCAGGACGACACGGTCTCGGTGATTGAGTCTTACAGCGACCCCCGAATTCGCTTTGTCAATTTCGCCAATCAGGGCGTTATCGCGGCATCACGCAACCAGGGTATCGCCGTGACAACCGCACCCTACATCGCATTCCTCGATTCTGACGACATCTGGTATCCGGAGAAGCTCGACAAATGTATGTGGCGTTTGCAGCAGGGGTTTGACATGGTCTGTCATGCCGAAAAGTGGGTTGGGCCAGGGGATCGTGTTCGCATGAGCGCATATGGTCCGGAAGCACGCGCTACATACAGTCAGCTTCTTTATGAGGGTAACTGCATTTCAACCTCAGCGGTCGTCGTCAAGCGCGAGTTCGTGGAACGAGTCGGCAGCTTTAGCGAAGATGCCGCCTTCATTACCGCTGAGGATTATGAGTTGTGGCTCAAGTTGGCAAGAGCCGGTGCGAAGATTGGTTTTGTGTCCGACATTCTCGGCGAATACCTGATTCATGAAGGCAATCAGAGTCGCGCCGCACTTCGCAACATGGAGGCCGTGATGGCGGTCGTCCAACATCACCTGGCCGGCCAAGCGGGCGGAGGCGGGGCGAGTGCATTGCGCATCCGCCGTCGCTTGGCGCTGATCTATTACAGCGGTGCGCGTGGTCTACAAGATTGTGGTCAGTTCTTTGCTGCCTGGCCGTATTTCCTCAAGGCCGTAGCGACGTATCCGCTTGTGCCGAAATTTTATGCCGCAATGTTGTTGAATGCCTGCGGTCGTCAGCCATGATGGGTGGTGACTTGCCGTGAGCATGCGCAGGGCCATCGGGCGTGCTGTTTCCGAGATGGTCGGCTACGGCCGCTATTGTCTCGCGCCACGGCCGGGCTTGCGTATCCTTCTGTACCATGCGATCGGCTCTCCCGCCCTGGGCGATACTCGCGGGCTGTTTTCAGTGCGCCAGGATATTTTCGAACAACAGATGGATTATCTGCTGGAGCTGTATGCCGGGCGTGTCGTAGGGCTCGATTCCGATCTGCGCATTGAATCAGAGCTTCAGGTTGCCATTACCTTCGATGACGGGTATGCAGACAACCTTGATGTCGCAGCCCCGATACTGGTCGCGAGAGGATTGCCATTTACGGTTTTTGTAACGGCGGACTTTGTCAGAAATAGCCGACCCGGTTTTTTGACGCCATCAGGACTGCGTGAGCTTGCGGCTGTGCCGAAAGTGCGGATCGGTGCGCATGGCGCCACTCATGTGGCGCTATCGGAATGCGATGACGCGCAACTTCGGGACGAATTGCATTCAAGTAAACGCTATCTCGAAGATACGATTGGCCGCGAAGTCTGCACGATGGCCTTCCCCTACGGAGCGGCGAATCATCGCGTTCGCGATGCCGTCGCGGCGGCAGGGTACCGGTTGGCGGCGTCCAGCTATGCATGCGTCAATGATGCCAAGAGAGATCGCCTCATGCTTGGAAGAACGGAGGTGCTGGGAGGCGATTCCCGGCGGGTGTTTCGTCAAAAGTTGCATGGCGATTGGGATTGGCGTCGCTGGCTCACAAAGGATCCTGCCTGGGTATGAGCTGTGACGTGACGGTCGTTGTTCCTATTCTCAACGAAGCGGACACGCTGCCACAATTGCTTGCCGCGCTTAAGGCACAAACACATCGTCCTCAAGAATTAATTTTTTCTGATGCCGGGTCGACGGACGGAAGCGCGGCCCTCATTGAACAATGGTGGCGGGAGGAACGGTGGGAGGGTGGGGCTTGTCAGGTGTTGGCGGTTCCAGGCGCCATGCCTGGTGCGGGGCGGAACGCGGGAGTTCGTGCTGCGAGCAGCGAATGGATCGCATTTATCGACGCAGGGATTGAGCCGGAGCCTGCGTGGCTCGAGCGGCTCTGTGATTATGCGCGGGATCAGCACTCCTTGGCGGTTTTTGGGATGTGTCGCTTCGCGGGGGACGCATGCTTTGAACGCACAGTCTGCGCCTTGTCTCATGGGCAAGGCTCGCTCCATGCTGTGGTTCCTGCATCACTCTTCAACCGGCAAGTGTTCGATGAGATTGGATTTTTCCTCGAGCATCTACGTGCGGCCGAGGATCTCAGCTGGAGCAAGGGTTTAGTTGGACGCTATGGGAGGCGGGTCATCTGCAAGGATGCACTTGTGCACTATACGCACTTCCCAGCGAGCTGGGGACAGGCCATCCGCAAATGGAAGCTCGCGGAGTATCAGAGCGTACTGGCGGGAGTTCGGTCACCTCAGCAGAAGCTTTCTTTGATTGGGTTGCCTCTCGTGTATGGTGCGTTATTGTCTGGGACTGCGGCTGGGGGGGGAGTGTTTTTGTTGTACTTATTGATACGCGGCGTCATTGATCCTGTGCGTCGCAGCAAGGAGCGTCTTTGGTGGGGGCGGCAACCCTGCGCGTTGCTCCTTGCGCCTGGATTGGCGGCGGCACTTGATCTGGCCAAACTAGCTGGCATTGTGCAGGGGCTCGCTTCTAAGCGTTTTGACACGACAGAAGTAACGAAGCTCAACCAAGGCGTTTGATCGCATTGTCGACCACAAAACAGCGTAAACCGGAACGGTTCCAGATGTTGTGCGTGTGCTGTCGATTCTGGTTCGGGCAGCTTGCAAAGAGGGTGGGGGAATGTTTTTTCTGCGAGAAACACTTATCTGCTTGGGACTCAGTTTGAATGGACTTCGTTAATTGTGACTTTTGCGGCAGTGCTGAATCCGAGGTTGTGGCTCGTCAAACGGATCTCTTGCACAGGACAACCGATGAGGTGTTTGTTATTGTCCGCTGCCTGTGTTGCGGACTGCAGTATACCAACCCTAGGCCCGGTCAAGATGAGGTCGGGCGCTACTACGCTTCTGGCTATGCATTTCATGCTTCCCCCCCCGCGTGGCGCCGGTGGCTGGATAGAGCCTTGGACTTGTTGGCAAACTCTCCGCTGGCGATCGTCGTATCGATACTGCCCCCGGTTGCTCGGCGGATCGCCGCTCGTATTAGACCCACGGTCAGCGACCCGGTGTTAGATCATTATCGCGATGGGAGGGGCGGAGCCTTTCTGGATATCGGATGTGGCTCTGGGTGGCATGCCCATTACTGGGGAGGACAAAGCGCTTTACTGGCGTGTCGAGGATGGGCAGAGGTGGCAGGAATCGAGGTTTCCGATGTGGCGAGAAGGTCATTGGCCGAGGCCGGAGTACGATGCTGGGAAAATATTACGGAGGTTCCTGATTCGGAGTTTTTCGGGCTGATCAGGATGAACTGGTCCTTGGAGCATGTTCATTCCCCGACTGAGTATTTCACTTTTATCTCGGCGCATCTTCATGCGGGCGGGCGGGCTGTGATAGCTGTGCCAAACTATGACGGTCTGATTTATCGGCTGGCGCCTGACTGTGTAGAATTGCCGGTTCACCTGTATCACTTCAGACCAAAAGATATCCTAGGCTATGCTGCGCGCCATGGGTTACTTGTCGTTAGGCAAGTAACTTTTTCCTATCCTGAAATGTTTCGTGCCGCAGCTGAGGTTGGCTTGTTGCCATCGGTGTTTTTTTCTCGTCTGGGAATTTCCGCCGCGAAGGAGATGCTGCGTGCATTGGCGCCATTCGATCAGGCTGGTTGGGGTAACGATATGGTGATCGTTCTTGAGAAGCCTTTGCCATCGGAGGGGTGAGTGACGGCACCTAGCATTTTTCCATTTCACCCGGACGGGAATGATACAGTTCGCTACTATAGCCTGGCACGATATGCGTTGCGGGATGCGCTGACATTGCTCAGTGTTGGCCCAGGCCAGCGCGTACTTCTGCCCGCGTTGATATGTCGAGACTTGCTCGCGCCAATTGCCATGCTGGGTGTAAAGCCTTGTTGGTATGAGGTTGACTCAGGGCTGTTGCCTGTTGGTTCACCGAATAATTGGCCCAAGGCTGAGGCCGTATTGGCGGTTAACTACTTCGGTTTTGCACAGGATTTAGCTCCCTTCATCGCCTACTCACAAAGGACGGGCGCGAGGATTATCGAAGATAATGCACACGGTTATTTGAGTCGAGACCCTAAGGGCTGCTGGTTGGGAGCTCGGGCGCAATTGGGGTTGTTTAGTTTTAGGAAAACAATTAGAGTTCCTGATGGTGCGGCTTTGTTAGTTAGTGATGCCTCACTGATGCCGAGCCTGCCAGAGCAACTCCCATTTGATGGGGGCGGGATACACACGGCACAAACATTGAAGGCGAGAATGCGTCAAATCCCGCTGGTTGGCTCCAGGCTTCTTCGCACCGCTACGGTCGTTGCAAGAACTATCAGGAAGCAAAAGACCGGGAGCGCGATACCACTTTCGAACCCGTTTTCCGAGTCCGAAATTCCTGCTGCGCCGAACCCGTGGACTGGTCTCCTTGATGCTGTGGCGAGGTTCGATGGTAAGTCAGAAATCGCTCGCCGCCGTAAGGCCTATCTTCAGTGTGCCATGGAGGGAGAGCGTGTTGGCGTTACGCCTGTTTTCTCCACGTTGCCGGATTATTGCGCACCTTATGGGTATCCATTTAGAAGCAATATTGTAGGGCGTGGTGCTATGCAGCGCATGGCCGATAGGCTGGGATTTGATCTTGTCACGTGGCCGGATCTGCCTGGAGCAGTTAGGGAGACGGCCCCCTTGTACTATCAAGATGTTCAGTTGATCAATTTTCTATGGTGAACTGGATTCAATACGAGGGACATGCCGACGGTTGGGACAAGCAACTGGAGACTCTTGGTGGCGGTTTCTACCAGAGCTATGGATGGGGGGAGGTGCGTCGTGTGGCAGGTTGGCAACCTGTACGGTTCCTGGCTACCTCGCGCGGACAAGTGGTGGCGGCCGCAAGTGTGTTGACTCAGCGCCGTGCGGGGATTCCGGTTTGCTGGATCCCGGGTGGTCCAGTCGGACCCGCTGTTCATTTTGGAAGTGGCCTTCGAGGTGTTCTGGGAAAACTATTGGGTTGCCGCATTTTCTATTGCCGGATGAGTCTGCTTCGGGAAAGCCAGCAGGAGGAGAAGGAGGGGCTAGTAAGAACCGGCTGGAAGCGCCCTTCCGTGAACATGAGCAGCGGCCTTACGATGCGCTACTCTCTCAAAGAGGAGGAATCTGAACGCCTGGGTTTGGCAAGCCGAAACTGGCGACACAATCTGAAGAGATCTGGTTCTCACGGTCTTCTTATTGAACGGTGGAATCGTCCTCATTTGACAGAAATATCAGCACTCTATCGGGAAATGGAAGAGTTGAAAACGATTCCTGTCCAGCATTCCGAGGCTGAGCTTGAGGCAATGTTAGTGAGTCTTGGCAATCGACTCGTGCTGTACCGATGTCTTGATGTTGACGGTAAATTACTCGCTGTACGCGGGGCAGGACTGTTTGGTGATACTGCCTGGGATCTCTTGGCTGCAGCAGGCGCGAGTGCGCGAAAAGTGTACGCGTCGCACGCCACACTCTGGGCGTTGTTTGAACATTGTCGCCAGCGAGGTTTGTCGCACTATGACCTTAGTGGCGTTGACCCGGTTGGCAACAAAGGTGTGTATGATTTCAAGCAGGGGACTGGTGCTCGGCTAGTCGAATGTCTCGGTGAATGGGAATGGGCATCTCTCCCGGGAATGTGCTGGGCGTTCAATTGGGCACTAAAGCAAAGGGGCGGTGCCTAGTTCAGAGTCGTATGGACGTGCATATTGTCATCGAGTGCAAGTGTTGAAATCCATTTGTTTTGTTGTGACTACGCCGTTTGCGGTTAATGCGTTCTTGTTGACGCATTTGAAGGTATTGGCAGATTGTTGCTCGGTCACATTGTGTGTGAATCGTTCTCTCTACCCGCTTTCTGAACAAATCGATTCGCGCATTCGAGTGGTTGATTTTAAGATTGCGAGAGAAGTTTCTGTTTTTATGGACCTGCGGGCGTTTCTTTTTCTTGTGTCATTTTTCCAAGCCGAAAAATTTTCAGCAGTGCACAGCATCACTCCCAAGGCCGGACTGCTTGCGATGCTTGCCGCTCGCCTCGCCGGTATCCGACTGCGGCATCACACGTTCACTGGCCAGGTCTGGGCCAATAGAAGCGGGATCGCTCGGTACGTACTGAAAGCGTTCGAT